>Ga0209474_10001967_pt1 | contig 19378 bp, 18 predicted proteins | sample GraSoiAngelo_145_FD_185902 | JGI IMG/M metagenome (GOLD analysis project Ga0209474, IMG submission 185902) | Grasslands soil microbial communities from the Angelo Coastal Reserve, California, USA - 14_1009_05_20cm (SPAdes) (version 2) | ecosystem: Environmental > Terrestrial > Soil > Grasslands... | reverse complement strand
CGCCACCAGCTTTTTCAGGTTGGGCTGCACCAGCGAAACCAGCGCGCCGTAAATGATTCCGATGATCGCCAGCACCGCAACCCAGCGCGCTGCGCGGTGCGAAGCCTCCGGAAACAGGGGCAAGCAGAAGCGCATCATGCCGTAAGTTCCGAGCTTCAGCAACACGCCGGCCAGCATCACCGAGCCTGCTGTGGGCGCTTCCACGTGCGCGTCGGGCAGCCACGTGTGCAGCGGGAAGAGCGGCACTTTAATGGCGAACGCGAAAAAGAACGACAGGAAGAGCAGCATCTCCGTGCGCGGCTCAAGAATGAGTTGTCCGGTCGCCAGCGTTTGCTGGACCGTTGGCAAATCGAAGGTGCCCGTAGCGTTGTAGAGCCAGATGATGCCGACGAGCATCAGGATCGAGCCCGCCATGGTGTAGAGAACGAATTTCACCGCCGCGTAGACGCGGCGCTCGTGGCCCCAAATGCCGATGAGGAACGCCATGGGAATCAGCATCAATTCCCAGAAGAGAAAGAAGAGGAACATATCGAGAGAAAGAAAAACGCCGACGACGCCCACTTCGAGCATCAGCAGCATGACGAAAAATTCTTTCACGCGATGCTGGATGCTTTTCCAGGAAGCCAATACCGAAATCGGCGTCAGGAAGGTGGTCAACAGGACGAGAAACATGCTGATGCCGTCCACGCCGAGGTGGTAGTGGATCGGAGGCGCAGGAATCCATTTGGCAAACTCCTCGAGTTGGTACCCGGATGAACCGATGGGCACGCCACGCAGCAGGAGCAGCGAGAAGAGGAATTCCGCGACGGAAACAACCATGGCAATCGCGCGGATGAACTTGTGATCGTCGCCGCGCAGCATCATCAGCGCGAGCGCGCCGACGGCGGGAAAAAAAATAAGCACCGAAAGGAGATGTCCGCCGTGCAGCATCAGCGCACCAATCCCCAAACCGCTTTGCCGGCTCCGGGCCAGAAGAAAATGACTGCAAGAACGACAATCGCGCCGGCCACGACCCACACGCCATAGCTGCGCGTGTTTCCGGACTGTGAATGGCGCACGCCATCGCCGATGGCCGCCGCGCCGTGCGCGATGCCATTGACGGTGCCATCAATTCCCGTTACGTCGGTGGCTTTCCAAAACACGTTCGTGGAAAGCCAGAGCAGCGGCCGAACGACCAGGAAAGCGTAAAGCTCGTCGACGTAATATTTGTTCAGCAGCGTGGTGTATGCCGGTTTCATTGATTTTGCGAGGTCATCCGGCTTGCGCGGGGTCTTCAGATACAGCCAGTAGGCAATGACGATGCCAAGCAACGCAGTGCCAAAGGCTACGCCCCCGAGGATCAGTTCGAGTTGATGCGTGGCGGCTTCCGTGGCTGCGCCAGCGGCCTCAGGCGCGCCGCCAAAAACGGGCGCGAGGAAATTCGCGAAGTAGTCCGGGCCTTGAAAAAACGTCGGCAGGGCGAACCAGCCGCCAATCACGGACAAGATCGCCAGGACCCCGAGAGGTCCGAGCATGCTCCACGGCGACTCGTGCACGTGCACTTTCTTTTCGTCGTAGCGCGGCTTCCCGTTGAACGTGAGGAAGATCAGCCGAAACATGTAGAACGCCGTGAGCAGCGCGGTGAGCAAACCAAGTCCGTAGAGAATGCGGCCGGCCGTTTCGTTTTGGAATGAAGCAAACAGAATCGCATCCTTCGAGAAAAAGCCTGCGAATGGCGGGATGCCCGCGATCGCGAGAGTAGCAATAAACATTGTGACGTAGGTCCAGCGAATCTTTTTGCCAAGGCCGCCCATTTTAGACATTTCCTGCTCGCCGCCCATGGCGTGAATTACGGAGCCGGCGGCAAGGAAGAGCACCGCCTTGAAAAACGCGTGGGTCATCAGATGGAAAATGCCCGCGGTAAAAGCGCCGACGCCGCAGGCGAGAAACATATAGCCAAGCTGGCTGACGGTCGAGTACGCAAGAACCTTTTTGATGTCGGTTTGCACGAGACCAATCGTGGCAGCGAAAAACGCCGTGGCGCAGCCCACGATAGCCACCACGAGCATTGCAGTCGGCGAGTGCGTGAATAGGATGTGCGAGCGCGCGACGACGTAAACGCCGGCGGTCACCATGGTCGCGGCGTGAATCAACGCGCTAACTGGCGTTGGGCCTTCCATCGCGTCCGGCAGCCAGACGTAAAGAGGAAGCTGCGCCGATTTCCCGGCCGCGCCCATAAAGAGCAGCAAACAGGCAATCGTCAGCGTTCCGAACTGGCCCATTGCATCTGGCTGCCATGTTCCGGCTTTGGCGAAGAGCGTCTGGAAATCAAGAGTTCCAAATGCGCGGAAAAGCAAAAACATTCCAAGCATGAAGCCGAAGTCGCCGATGCGGTTGACGATGAACGCTTTCTTGCCTGCATCCGCGGCGGATTTTTTCAGGAACCAAAAGCCGATGAGCAAATAACTTGAAAGGCCGACGCCCTCCCAGCCGACGAACAGCAGAACGTAATTCGCGGCCAGCACCAGGATGAGCATGAAGAACATGAACAAATTCAGATAAGAGAAGAAGCGGTAGTAACCGCCTTCGTGGGCCATGTAGCCGATGGCGTAAATGTGGATGAGCCAGCCGACGCCGGTGACGACGAGCAGCATGACCACGGTAAGCTGGTCCATTTGGAGATCGAAGCCTGCGCGGAAATTCCCCGCAGTGATCCACGTGAAAAATTCCTTGCGGAAGAGAACCTGGCCGGATTCGAAAAATTCGCGGACGGTTTCGAGGGCGCAGAGAAATGAAAGTCCCGTGGAAGTGATAGCGGTGGCGGTGACGTATTTATTCGGCCGCTTCGCGCCGAACAGCCCGTTGATCGCCGAACCGAGCAATGGCAGCAGCGGAACAATCCACAAGTAATGGAGCAGCGGCTGTTCAGGCATCAGAGTTTGAGCAAGTCCACGCGTTCGACGTTGAGCGTTTGCCGATTGCGCGCAATCAGGATGATGATTCCCAGGCCGACGGCGGCTTCCGCCGCGGCGACCACAATCACAAACAGCACAAAAACCTGTCCGTCGAGCTTGCCGAGCGCCTGGCTAAACGCGACGAACGCCAGATTGACCGCGTTGAGCATCAGCTCGATGGACATGAAAATCGTGATGACGTTGCGTTTGAAAATGAAAGCGAACACGCCCAGTCCAAATAGAATTGCGCTCAGGATGAGGTAATAATTCGTGGGGACCATCTCAGCTTTTCTCCCGCTGCGCCAGAACCACCGCGCCCAGAATCGCCACGAGAATCAGGAACGAAGTCAATTCAAAGGGATAAACGAAATCCTTGAAGACCATCTCGGAAATACCTTTGGTGGAAGAGAGCGCTCCGGTTTGCGCAGCGGTCTGGACGCTCGCGCCCGACCTGGCAATCGTTGCGGCCACGAAAGCTGCCAAGGCCGCCACCAGCAAGAGCCCCGGCGGGCCGGCCAGCCTCGAAAGATTGGTGTGCTCTTCAATACCGGCATTGAGCAACATGATGACAAAAACGAAAAGAACCATGATCGCGCCGCCGTAGACGATAATCTGCACGGCGGCGACGAACTCCGCGCCCATGAGCAGATACAGTCCCGCAAGCGCAACCATTACTACGATTAGCGAAAGCGCGCTGTGAATCGGATGCTTTTGCAGAATCAGGCTGATCGCGCCAATCACCGCGAGCGCGGCCAATACGAAGAAAACGATGAGCGGCGTGGTCATTGGTGACCCCACTGCATCTTCGCCAAGATCACGAAGCTGGTAAGGATGACGTTCACGATGGAAACCGGCAACAAGAGTTTCCAGCCGAAGGCCATCAACTGGTCATAGCGGAAACGCGGCAGTGTTCCGCGCATCCAGACGTAGATGAATAGGAAAACCAAAACCTTCGAAAGAAACCAGAACGGCGCCTGGATGAACTCATTGATGTGGCGCGGATCGACGATGAGAATCAAACCGACTGTTGTGATGGCCGTGCCGATGGCGGGCAAGACGAGCCGTCCGAAAACTGTTTCGTAACGCAGGCCGTCCAAGATGACCCAGAGCCCGAAAGGAATCAGAATCACCGACGGCAGGTACTGCGTGACCGTCCAGGAAGCAGGGAAGGGAGAGAGCCATCCGCCGAAGAACATGATGGTGCAGAGGCAGGAGACGGTGATCATGCTGGTGTATTCGGCGATGAAAAACATGGCGAATTTGAAGCTGGCATATTCAGTGTGAAAACCAGCGACGAGTTCAGATTCGGCTTCGGGAAGATCGAAGGGAACGCGGTTGGTCTCTGCGACCGCAGCGGTGAAGAAACAGAAGAAGCCAAGAATTTGCGGCCACAGGTTCCAGCCGAGAATGCCCCATTCGGGATGGCGTGCCTGAGCGTTAATAATGTCGCGCAAGTTGAAGCTGCCAGCCATCAGCAGGACTCCGACCACGGACATAGTCAGCGTCAGTTCATAGCTGATCATTTGCGCGGAGCTGCGCAACCCACCGAGAAGCGGATATTTGCTGTTCGACGACCAACCGGCGAGCGCAACGCCATAGACGCCCAGCGCGGTAATGGCAAACAGCGCGAGAATGCCGATGTTCAAATTCAGCGGCGCAATGCCCAGATAAATGTCGTGGCCCCGGAGGCGGATGGGATCCGGGCCAAACGGAATGATGGCGATGGAGGTCAGGGCAAGCGCCAGAGCGAGCAAAGGCGCCAGGTAATAGACAAATTTGTCCACGCCCGCCGGCGTGGGGTCTTCCTTGAACAAAAACTTCAGGCCGTCGGCCATCGGTTGTAGCAGGCCATGCGGTCCCACGCGATGCGGTCCCCAGCGGGACTGAATGTGCGCGACGACTTTGCGTTCGAACCAGGTCAGATAGGCATTTACCGTGAGCACGATGAACAGCAGGATCGCGATTTTTGCGATCGTGATGGTGAACTCCGGACTCGAAGCGAAGAAAGCGCGCACGGCTAAGTGTCCGCCTCAGGCAAAGATTCCATCATGGTGCACCAACGGCTGAGCGTGCCGCTGGTGAAAAGGTTGTCGTTTGCAGAGCGAATTAATCCCGCGGAGACGTCGTAGGGGGCGTGGCCGTTGCGAGCAAACTGCGCGCGGGTGGCCTCCGCGCCACCGGTCAGCAAACCGGCAAGCGGCACGTTGTAGGCAGGAACCGCCTTGCGAATTTCTTCGAAAACAGCGCCGGCCGTTTTGTAGTGGAACGCTTTGCCGAGTCCCTGCTTTTCGAGTTGATGCGAAAGGATGCGCAGCAGATCAAAATCGCTGCGCGGTCCCATCACCTCCGCGCCCTTGCGCAGCAATTGAATTTCGCCGGAAGTGTTGGTGACGGTTCCGTCTTTTTCGTAGGCAGAGGCCGCCGGAAGAACGATGTCGGCCTCTTTCGCGGTTTCCGTGAGGAACATTTCCTGCACGATGAGGAGATCGAGTTTGCCGCGTCCCGCGCCGGGCTTTCCAAAGTGCGCTAGAGGATTCGCGCCGACAACGTACAGCGCTTTCAAGTTTCCTGATTGCGCCGCTTCGACGATCTGCGGCGCGGACATTCCCGGTTTCGAAGAAAGCACGCAGCCCCAAAGCTGTTCGAAGGATTCTCGCGCTTTGACGTCGTCCACGTGCGCGTAGCCGGGGAAGCGGTCCGGGAGCAAGCCCATGTCCGCGGCGCCGCGAGAGTTGGAATAATCGCCGAGCGCCATGTAACGAGTCTTCCCGGAGAGCTTTGATCCAAAGGCGGCGAGAGTGGCGACGGCCGCTCCGGAAAGTTCCGCGCCAAAGACGATGGCGACGTCACTTTCCGCTTCCAGCGCGGCTTTCAATTGGACAAGCTGTTCGACCAGTTCCGAAGCGAGCTGGCCTTCTTCGTGGGCGAGCCATTTCAAGATGGTGTGCTCCTGGCCGGGAGCGATTTTCACGAACTGGCTCGCTTTGCGCTTCAGCTTGATTTCGTTCGAATTGATGAGGAACAGCTTCGTGCCAAAATGGCGGATGCCGCTGCGAATCTGCCATGCGACCAACGGATTCTGGTTCGAAGGATCGTTGCCAATTACCAGCACAGCTTTGGATTGATAGAGCTGTTCCATGGTGAGGAGGGAATCGGCGGCGCGATCGCCGAGAGCAGTGATGAGGCCCGCGTAGTCGGCGGTGCGGTGATGATCGATGTTGTTGGTTCCGAACGTCGCGCGGGCCAAACGCTGAAGCAGGTAATTTTCTTCATTGGAAGTGCGATTTGAGCCGATGAACCCAATGGATTCCTTGCCGCCGGGGTCGTACGCGGCCTTCAGCTTCGCGGCTGCCGTTTGCGCGGCTTCTTCCCAGGAGACAGGGAGCAGCTTGTCGCCTTTGCGAACGAGCGGCTGGCGGATGCGTTCCGGGTGATTGGTGAAATCGAAACCGAAACGGCCCTTTACGCAGAGAAAATCCTTGTTGATGCCGCTGAGGTCGCGGTTGTTCGCGCGAAGGATTTCGTGATTACGGATGCTGAGCGTAGTCTTGCAACCGTTGGAACAATGCGCGCAAACGGTTGGCACGTATTGCATTTCCCACGGACGCGTCTTATAGCGATACGTGCCGCTGGTCAGAGCGCCCACGGGGCAGATGTCAATGCACATGCCACACTCTTCGCAATCGAGGTGATCGCCGCGGTTCGGGATAATCACGCTGTTCGCGCCGCGCATGCCCACGCCAAGGGCTTTGACGTCCATGCCCTCGTCGCAGACGCGGACGCAGCGGAAACACAAGATGCAACGTGGGGCGTCGTAATAAACGAGTTCGGACCACTTTTCTTCGGGACGATGGATTTTTTCCTCGACGAAGCGGCTCGAGTCCGCGCCATAGCGGAAGACCATGTCCTGGAGTTCGCATTCGCCGCCTTTGTCGCAGACCGGGCAGTCGAGCGGGTGATTGGCGAGGAGAAATTCGAGCATGTACTTGCGCGCCTGACGGACCTGGTCGGTGTCGGTGCGAACGACCATGCCGTCCGTAGCGACGAGCGTGCAGGCGGTTTGCAGCTTGGGCGCCTTCTCGACCTCGACAAGGCACATGCGGCAAGCAGCCTGGAGCGACAGCCCGGGGTAATAGCAGAAGGAGGGCACTTCGGTGCCCAGCCGCCGCGTCGCTTCAATGACCAGCGTGCCCTGGGGCACCTGAATTTCGCGGTCGTTCACCTTGAGCTTGATGAGTTTCTGGTCTGCCATGAATTTCTAACGCGCCCCTTTGCGTTTTCTCTTTTTACCTGGCGCCAACGAGCGCTCCCGCGGACTTGTAGGGGCAACGCCCTTTCAAATGATCTTCAAACTCGTTGCGCCATTTTTTCATGATGCTGATGGTCGGCATCGCTGCGGCGTCACCGAGGGGGCAGAACGTGCGGCCCAGCATGTTTTTCGCAAGGTCAGCGATGAGGTCGATGTCCTCTTCGCGACCGAGACCGGCGTGAAAGCGCTCGAGGGTCTTGCGCAGCCAGGTGGTCCCTTCGCGGCAGGGGATGCACCAGCCGCAGGATTCATGGGCGTAGAAGTGCATGATGCGGCGAGTCATGTCCACCATGCAGGTGTCCTCGTCCATCACGACCATGCCGCCGGAGCCGAGCATTGAGCCGGCCTTGGCGAGCGAGTCGTAATCCATGGGGATGTCAATTTCGTCGGCAGTGAGCAATGGGCAGGAGCTTCCGCCGGGAATCACAGCTTTGAGTTTTTTTCCGTCCGCGATGCCGCCCGCCACTTCGTAAATGAACTTCTTCATGTTCATGCCGAGAGGGATTTCGTAGATTCCAGGCTTTCGCACATGCCCTGCGACGCACAGCATGCGCGTTCCGCCGTTTTTCGGCGTGCCGCGGTTGGCGTAAACTTCGCCGCCTTCGCGGATGATGGACGGCACGGCGCTCAGCGTTTCCACGTTGTTGATAATGGTGGGACAGCCGTACAGTCCGACGACCGCGGGAAACGGCGGCTTGATGCGCGGGTAGCCGCGTTTGCCTTCGAGCGATTCCATCAGCGCGGATTCTTCGCCGCATTCGTAGGCGCCCGCGCCGGTGTGAATCAGCAGGTCGAAATCGAAGCCGGTGCCCAGAATATTCTTGCCGAGATAGCCGGCCGAATACGCTTCGGCAATGGCGGCGTCCACGATGTCCAGGACGTAGCGGTATTCGCCGCGAATGTAAATGAATCCCTGGTGCGAGTTGATGGCGCGGCCCGCGATGACCATGCCTTCGATCAACTGGTGCGGATCCATTTCCATGAGTGGGCGGTCTTTGCAGGTGCCCGGCTCGCTTTCGTCCGCATTGCAGATGACGTACTTCGCTTTCGGTAAATCCTTGGGAACGAAGGACCATTTCATTCCCGTTGGAAAGCCCGCACCGCCGCGTCCGCGCAGGCTGGATTTCTTCACTTCTTCGATGATGGAGTCCGGCGTCATTTCCTTCAGCGCTTTTTCCATCGCTTTGTAGCCGCCTTGCATTAGGTAGACATCGAGCTTGTGCGAATCCTTCATGCCCCAGCGGCGGCTGATGAGCGGTGTCTCGAGAACGTGCCTGTCGTGCAGCGCGCCGGAAATTACTGGCTCCGGCTTAGGGTGCTTGCCCGCGTCGAGATCCTCGATGATGCGGTCAAATTTGAGGGGCGTCAGGTTTTCGTAGAAGTCGTAATTCACCTGCATGGCGGGCGCGCCGGTGCAAGCGCCGATGCACTCGACTTCTTCGAGCGAGAACACGCCATCCTGCGTGATCTCCTTGTGACCGATCTCCAGGCGCTTCTTCGCGCGGTCGAGCACTTCGTAGCCACCTTTTAGCATGCACGCCACGTTGGTGCAGATTTGCACGTGGTGCTTGCCCATGGGCTTGCGGCGCAGCATCGAGTAGTAAGCCAGCGTTTCTTCGACCTGCACGTTGTTCAAGTCCAGGCGGCGTGCGATTTCGGCGATCATATCGTCGCTGATGTAGCCGAATTCGTCCTGCGCATACATCAGCATGGGGATCAGGGCGCTACGCTTCTGCGGATAGCCGGTTTGCAGCTTCTCGAATTTGGCCGAGAGTTTGGGGGAAAGTTCCATGGCTACCTGTCGACTTCTCCAAGCACGATGTCAATCGTGCCAATACAAGCGATTACGTCGGCAATCAATTGACCTTTAATGAGCTTGGGCAGCGCCTGCAAATTGATGAACGAAGGCGAGCGGAAGTGTACGCGTAACGGCTTCGGTGAGCCGTCGCTGGCCACGAAGCATCCCAGTTCGCCTCGCGGCGATTCGACGGCCACGAATGCTTCGCCCGGCTGCGGCGAAAACCCTTCGGTGAAAATCTTGAAGTGGTAGATGAGCGCTTCCATCTCCGTCTTCATTTTCTCGCGCTGCGGCGGGATGATCCCCGGCGCTTCCGCTTTGATCGGTCCTTCGTCGGTGATTTTCTCCATCGCCTGGCGGACGATTTTCAGGCTCTCGCGCACTTCTGCCACGCGAATCAGGTATCGCGCGTAGCAATCCGATTCGGTGCGCGTCGGCACGTCAAAGTTGAATTCCTCATAGCTGGAATAGGGGAAGACTCTGCGATTGTCGTACGCCACGCCCGCGGCGCGCAGCGTTGGGCCGGTCATGCTCAAGGCAATCGCGTCTTCCGCCGAAATGTAGCCGATGTCCTTCGTGCGGCGGGTCCAGATGGGATTTTGCGTGAGGAGCGTCTCGTATTCATCCACGTGGCTGGGCATCATGTTCAAGAATTTTTGCACCGCCTGCCGCCAGCCTGCGGGCGGGTCGAGGGCCACACCGCCGATGCGAATGTAGCTGGTCATCATGCGCTGTCCAGTGAACATTTCGAAAATCTTCAGGATTTCTTCGCGCTCGCGGAAGCAATAGAGAAATACCGACATGGCTCCCAGGTCGATGGCATGCGTTCCGAGCCACACCAGGTGGGAGGAAATTCTTTGCAGCTCGACCATCAACACGCGGATGTATTGCGCGCGCTTGGGTATTTCGAGGCCAAGCAGCTTTTCCACGGCCAGGCAGTAAACGAGGTTGTTACCCAGCGGATTCAGGTAATCCATGCGGTCAGTGAGGGTGATAGCTTGCGAGTAAGTTTTATCTTCGCAGGATTTTTCAATGCCCGTGTGAAGATACCCGAGGTCCGGAACTGCTTTCACAACGGTTTCGCCGTCGAGTTCCAGCAAAATGCGCAGCACGCCGTGTGTGGACGGGTGCTGAGGGCCCATGTTGAGGACCATCGTCTTTGCTGCGCCGGTGGCGGTTTCTACGGTTGTCATAACATGCTGTTCTTCTTGAAGAGATCTCCCGAACTGGGCACGTCGCGGAAGCCTTCCACGGGAAAATCTTTCCGCAACGGGTAGCCTTCCCAATCTTCGGGAAGCAGAATCCGCCGCAAGTCCGGATGCCCGGTGAAGCGAACGCCGAACAGGTCGAAGATCTCGCGCTCCAGCCAGTTAGCGCCGGGCCAAACTGGCACGAGCGAATCCACGACGGGATCCTGGCCAGTCAACCGCACTTGCAAGCGCACCCGGTCGCGTCTGGGGATGGACACCAGGTGGTAGTTCAGCTCGAATCGCGGCTCAACGGGGTAGCGGTCCACGCAAGTGGCGTCCGTCAGCAAGTTGAACTGCAGCTTGGAATCGGCACGGCAGCGCTCCGCTGCGCCCTGAAGCAAGTTTCGTGGCACTACGACGGTCGTTTCGCCCCGGAGTTCAATAACTTCCTCAACGGCTTGTTGGCTCCACGATCGCAAGCACTCGACAACAACAATAGCTTTTTGGCTGGAAGACTCCGTCACAATTTCAATCCCACGAGCGCTGTCAATTTGCTATTTATGCCAGTCCAGCGCGCCCTTTTTCCAAAGATAGAGATAACCGACCAGGAGAACGGCGATGTAGATCATCATCTCCACAAAGCCGTACCAGCGTAAACTGCGAAAGATGTAGGCCCAGGGGTACAGAAAGATGGCTTCCACGTCGAACAAAATGAAAACCATGGCCACGAGGTAAAACTTTACGGAGAAGGGCTCCCGCGCGTCTCCTGTGGGCTCCATGCCGCATTCATACGCTTGCTGCTTGGCCCGGCTGGGGCGCCGCCATCCCACCAAGACTGAAAGCGCTGTCAATCCCCCGGCGAGCCCAAAGGCGATCAGCAGGTGTAGGAGAAGTGGAGCATAGGTATGTAAGCCGGAATCCGTCATAGTCAAATTGCTATAATACGGTTTAGCAGCCGCTCGGTCAATTCGAGCGGAAAGATTTCTGCGAGGTTGCCCTCGCCGGCCCTCAAGCTGGAGTGAATATTGACATGGCTTTTGGCCACAATTCCAACGTGACGATCGCGGGCGATACGTACCACGTACAGACGGAAGAGCGCGGAGCTGCGCAGGCGCTGATTGATACGACGGTTTACCTGCGCGGACGCGTGCTTTATCGGCGTACCAACAGCTTCTCGGATTTGCTTCCGCTCAATTCGGATCGCGAGCAGGCTTTGAGGCTTCGCGTGGACACGCAGCATCGCGGCGTCGTGGACGAGATTCGCTCCGGCAAACTGAAGCTCAGCGGTGGGAACGGTGGCAAAGCGGCTGCGCCTCAAACCACGGTGGGAGCTTCGGCCACAGCAGGTTCGGATCTACAACTGGAGTTGCTCAACGCTAAAACCTGGCTCACCGGCAAGCACGCATCATTGCGAATTGCGGTGAACGATCATGCGAACAAGCCCGTCGAACACGCCACGGTGATGGCTCGCGTGGAGGGCGCTGCGGAGCCGGCTGCGTTTTCTTCGGAAACCAACATGCTCGGGCGCGCGAAGCTCGAATTTGAAATGCCGCCGCTGGCCGGTCCCGAGGTAGCGCTGGTTGTTGAGGCATCCAAGGGGAAGGGCCGCGGTCATTTGCGGTTTCAATTGCGCGCCAAGCCTCGCGTGCCGTCGGCCAGCTAGAGATTTTGGTGAGGATTGCAGACTTATGGTTACGATTACGGTCAACGGAGAACAACGCGCGGCAAAGCCGGGCTCCACGGTCACGGATTTGCTTCACGAAATGGGCTTGGATCCCGGGCGGGTGGCCATCGAACGCAATCTTGAGATTCTTTCCCGTCCGGAATGGCAGAAAACCAGCATCCGTCCCGGCGACCGCTACGAAATCGTGCAATTCGTAGGCGGCGGATGAAAACTTCAGACGGTTAGAGCTGAGGCGGGAATGTTGGCGGACCTCGTAGTAGCGAAAGCCCGATGGACCCGCGCAAAGCAAAATCGCATGTGCTAGATTAAATGTTGTTGCCGGAGGCCCTCATGCTTCGCACTCCCACCAGTTCTTTCATTTCCGCGCTTGGAGCAATTCTTCTTGTTTGGCCACCATCCGCGGTTTTCGGCGCAAATCTATCTGACGAGGCTGTGCGCGAAGCTTATTTCCTCGGCCAGCGGAACGACGAGAAAACCACTCGATTCCTGGAGACCTACCGCCGCCGTCTCCCTATGCCAAAATCGGGCCTCTATGTTTCTGAAATCGAGCTGTTCACTCCTTACGCGGAGGCCGTGGACCTCTCTCGGCAGCGCACGTTCGGTTATAGCGCGCAGCAGGCGGCGCAGGAGTACCGCGATCGTGGTGATGTTTTTCGCCTCAGGGTGCGCGTGTTTTTCACGGATACGTACTCCCAGCACACTTATGCCCAAGCCGCGACGCTAAAGGATGGCCGGAAACTGAAGCTCGGGCAGGATGCTCGAGCTCATTCCAGCGGCTGGCAGGGTTTTCAGGTGCAGCTTTGGCAAAAGGACAGGCTCATCGAGCCCCTGGAGATTTCCGGTGTACCGGTCTTCCGTGGCTACACGGTTGGCGGCGCCTCTTACGGCTTCGACGTTGTTCTGCACTATGATGGGGATGATCTCGCGTCGGACAACATCGAGGTTGTAGTCCTTACACCAGATGGCCAGCGCACCGTTGCCGAGTTTGACCTGGCGACACTGCGCTAAGCCGTCGGAGTCTTCCTTTCACACGCCTTCGAGCAAATGTCCCATTTTGCGTTTTTTGGTCTTCAGGTACGCGCGCGAGATTTTTGAGACGCGCGGCTGGCACGGCACGCGCTCGACCACTTGAATGCCCGCGTCTTCCAATTGGCGAACTTTTTCGGGGTTGTTCGAAAGCAGGCGGATGCGCTTGGCACCTAATTTCTTCAGGACTTGTGCGGAAAAATCATATTCGCGGGCGTCCGCGGCAAACCCCAGCTTTTCGTTTGCTTCCACCGTATCCATCCCGCCGTCCTGCAGCTGGTAAGCGCGGAGCTTGTTCATCAGGCCGATTCCGCGGCCTTCTTGTGGAAGGTAGAGGAGAATTCCCGAAGGCGCTTGTCCGATTTTCTTCAGCGATAGCTCGAGCTGCGAGCGGCAATCGCAGCGCAGAGACGCCAGCACATCCCCGGTGAGGCATTGCGAATGCACACGTACCAGCGGCGCAGTCTTGCCGTTCAAGTTTCCACGGACGAGCGCTACAGCCTCCTCTTTCTTGCCGTGGCCCTGAAAACCAAAGATCGTGAAGCGGCCGTAGCGCGTCGGAAGATCCGCGTGAGCGATTTTGCTCGCTTCCATAGTTTTCTTGCTCGCGGGCCCTGCTCGTCGCGATTTCGCTCTCATGGGAAAGGAGCAGTATAACAGGAACCGCCGCGGCCCCAGGTTTGCCGCTCCTTTATTGTATTGGCTTAGGTTTTCGGTAAGCCCGTTAGTCAGGTGCTTTGTCACTTCCAGTCTTCCGAAAGGGTTTGAGAAAAGGTGTGGGTTCGCCGTACAGGTTGCGGCTCTTGTGCCCCGGTACGATCAACAAAAACAACAAGGCTAGAACGTTCACCAATGGAAGAAACATAAGAATAAGTGCCAATCCCGGCCAGCCAATGTCATGGAACCTGGACAACACAGCCTTCAGCATCAGGATTGACGCGGCTATAAGTATCAGTGCTTCTGCCAACGGGTGCGGGTAATATCCGATCGTGGTGTTGTTGAGCACAGCAGCAATTGCCGCCAAGATTCCCGCGCAAACAATTGACGCTACCCACCAAAACAGAAGTTCGAGCCTCCCGATCCGGTTGGCTATCATAATTTGTCCATATGGGGCTCATTGCCACACAGCTTCCGGGCCCTCAGGTCACAGTAGCACCGCTTATCATCGTTGGGTAACTGCTATACGCGTCAGTTGCGTTCTTACGGTTACTTTCTCGGTCAGTCGCTGATCGGAAATCGAGCCACTGTCCATCTTTCCCTTTACGCCAACCCCTTTACTTCGCCGAATGGATTGTCTAGCGTTACCTGAGACACGGGCCGCCCTATGGATTCCGCCACGCCAGTTCGCGAATTTCTCTTCACGTTGCTGCTGAAGGTGGCCGTAGCCTCTTCGATTGCCGCACTCCTCGCCCGCTGGAACACGTTTCGCCGCGTGTTGTTCACGGAGCAGCGCGACCCCGATCAAAAACTGAAATTGATGCTCTTTATGGTGCCGCCGCTGATCCTGGGCGTGACGCTGCGCCTGATTGGCGGCCAGGGCTATTCCTTCGCGGATTTGTCGCTCGAAGGCGCGTTTCTCATGGGGCTGCTGGGCGGGCGCGTGGTGGGTCCGATCGGCGGGGCCATTATTACCATTCCGGCTTTAGTGGGGCATGAATGGCTGGCGATGCCGGCAGCCTCTACCGCGGGTTTGCTGGGTGGGCTAATTCGCCAGGCTATTCCCAACAAAGAAGACCTCTGGAATTTTGGGCCATTCACTTTTCTGAACATTCCCAAGGCCACGGTTCGCTTGCTTCGAAAAGCCGAACTGTCTTGGGAGATGGCGCCGCTGGCCACTTGCGTGGGGCTTGAAGTGGGTCGCGTGGCGCTTGTGCTCGCAACCAAGCCGAAATGGCTCTTCGCGATTCACGCGCGCTGGGACTGGTGGCTGGTGCTCGCGGTGATCGCCACGTTGATGTCCGTGGCCTCACCGCTGAAAATCTGGAACAACACGCGCAACGAGATGAACCTCGAACGGCACCAGCAGCTTCTGCTGAAAGCGCGCATGGATGCGCTGTCGCGGCAGATCAATCCGCATTTTCTCTTCAACACGCTGAATACCGTGACAGCGCTAATTCGCTTTGACCCGGACGCGGCGCGGGGGGTGGTCCTGAAGCTGAGCAACATCCTTCGCAGGCTGCTCCGCAAGCATGAAACGTTTGTGCCACTCCGCGAGGAATTGCAATTCATTGACGACTATCTGGACATCGAAGTGGCCCGCTTCGGCCGCGAAAACCTGGAAATCGTGAAGCACATTGACGATGCGGCGATGGAAGCGTTCGTGCCCAGCATGCTGTTGCAGCCGATTGTGGAAAATTGCCTGAAACACGGGCTGGCGCCGAAAATCGGCGGCGGAAAAATCGAATTGCGCACCATCGGCCGCGATGGCCGGCTGAGCATCGAGATTGAAGATAATGGCGTGGGAATTTCAGAAGAAAAATTGCCGCACGTTTATGTAGAGGGAATCGGGCTGAGCAATGTGCGAGAGCGGCTGCGCGTGCTCTACGGAGCCGATTTCCAGCTCGACATCCAGAGCCGGCTAAGCGAAGGCACCGTGATTCGCATCGATATTCCCGAGCTGGTTCCCGCCCTTCAGGAGGTCAGGAAGTAAAGCGCGAATCGTTATCCGCAACCGGCCCGCAAAACCGTCTCCTTTTCGTGCCCCCGGCATTGTGCAACAGACGTTGTAATCCGCCACGGGCGAGCTTCTTCCTGTAAATGTGGCTTGACAGCGATGTAGCTGCCGCCTAGAGTGTCGGCCATCGTGATTCCATTGCGGTAATGCACCAAACGTTTCACTCTAAATTTGTGCCAAGAGATATGTCCAAATGGAGAAGAAGATGACGAATTGGCGTTCAAGATTTCTGCGCAACGCGGCGTTGGTTTTGGCGGGATGCGGCTTAGTCGGTGTGCAGCTTTGCGCGCAGGAACAAAAGGCCGCCGCGCCCAAGAGCTCTTCTGCCGCGGCGAAGAATGCGCTAGCAGGCGCAATGAGTACGCCGGCAGCCACTGCGGTGCATGGTCAGGAATTGACCGCGACGGATCTCTCTGCGTTCCTCGACGGGCTGATCCCGCAGCAAATTGAAAAAGCCGACATCGCTGGCGCGGTTGTCGCTGTGGTGAAAGATGGCAAGGTTCTCTTCGAAAAGGGCTATGGCTACTCAGACGCCGAAAAGAAAACGCCAGTGTCCCCGCAGGATACGCTGTTTCGGCCAGGATCCATCTCCAAGACGTTTACCTGGACCGCTGTCATGCAGCAGGTGGAACAAGGCAAGCTCAACCTGGACGCGGACGTAAATCAGTATCTCGACTTCAAAGTTCCACAGACCTTTGGCAAGCCGACGACCCTCCGCGACATCATGACGCATCGCTCCGGCCTTGAAGAAACCATCAAAGATCTTTTTGTCGGCGAAGAGAAAGAGCTGACGCCTATCTCAAAGTATCTGCCGTCGCATTTGCCAAAACAGATTTTCGCCCCTGGCACGATTCCCGCTTATTCAAACTACGCCACGACGGTCGCGGCGTACGCCGTGCAGCGCGTCTCCGGACAGGATTTTAACGATTACCTCGACGAACACTTCTTCAAGCCACTCAATATGACGCGAGCGACTTTCCGCCAGCCCCTCCCCGAATCGCTGAAGCCCTTCATGTCCAACGGCTATGACCTCGGCTCCGGCAAGCCCCAGCATTTCGAATGGGTGGAAGTCGCTCCTGCCGGCTCGCTTTCCGCCTCCGCAGAATCCATGGCGCACTGGATGATCATGCATTTGCAAAACGGCCGTTACGGTGACGCGCAGATTCTGAAGCCGGAGACGGCCATCCAGATGCATGCGCGGCAAGACGGCTGGCCCGCAAGCATGAACGCCATGTGCCTCGGGTTCTATGAACAAAACCTGAATGGCCACCGGGTCATTTCGCATGGCGGCGACACCGAGCTGTTCCACAGCGATTTGTTCCTGATTCTGGACTCAAACGTTGGGTTATTTGTGTCTTACAACAGCGCGGGCCGCCCTGACCACGGCGACGCGCGCGGCGACTTGTACATCAGGTTTATGGATCGCTATTTCCCTGCGCCCGTCGCGAATGAAACCGCGCTTGCAACGGCGAAGGAGGATGCGCATAGCGTCGCAGGGCCCTACAAAATCAGCCGGCGCTTTGAAACGAATATCCTGGCCGTGACCACCGTGCTGGACGAGGCAAAGATTGTGGCCGATCCCAAGGACAACACCATTTACCTCGACGGTCTCTTTAAGAAGGAAAACGGCCAGCCGCGCCGCTTCCGGGAAATTGCTCCCATGCTTTTTAAGAGCGTCGACGGCCCGGAAAAGGTCGCTTTCGTGAAAGACGGTAACGGGCGCCGCGTCTGTTACCTCGACTTTCCTTTCATGGTTCTCCAGGAAGTGGATGTCGCTCTCGACAAACAAGCCTTCAATTATGTGGTCATGGGGCTGGGCATTGGCGTGGTTGTGCTCACCATTCTTTTTTGGCCGGTGTCGGCAATTCTTCGAAAGCATTACAAGCAGTCGTTGATGCTGGATCCCGCAGCACGCAAATGGCGCCGTTGGGCGAAGATTGCCTGCATTATTGATCTGATTTATCTGCTCGGCTTCTTGTGGACCTTTACCCTTCTGCAAAAGTTGGAGCTCGGCTCAGGCGGCGATTTCAAACTGCATTTACTCCAAGTTATCGGTGTCCTGGGCGGAGTCGGCGGCCTCCTTACTATCATTTGCGCCATGAAGTCCTGGACCGACTCGACGCAATGGGTCTGGTACAAGGTTTGGAACACTTTGCTGGCGGTTGGTTGCGTCGGCTTTTTCTGGTTCCTGGTGCATTGGCACCTCTTGAACTTCAGTCTCAACTATTGATCGCGGTAGTCACCCAGCACCACTGACGAAGCGGCCAGCGCGAAGCGCATTGATCCGCGCGCAAGTTCGCTTCCGTAAAGTAAAGTGAAGTGGGCCGGCCACTCCCTCCAAAAAAGCGCTTGACAACCGAGCAGTTGTTTTGGTAATTTCTGAATGTAGAGAAAGTACAGAAATGAGCGTACATACAAAAACCGCACACAATCCCCTGACCCCCGTGGCCCAGAAGTTCATTCTCCATTGGGGTGAAATGGGCACCCGCTGGGGCATCAACCGCACCGTGGCGCAGGTGCACGCGTTGCTGTTCGTTTCGCCGCGGCCCCTCCCCGCCGACGAAATTGCCGAGACGCTGGCTGTGGCCCGCTCGAACGTTAGCACCAGCCTGCGCGAGCTGCAGGGCTGGCGCATCGTGCGCGTGGTGCACGTGCTGGGCGACCGGCGCGACCATTTCGAGTCCACCAAGGACGTCTGGGAAATTTTCCGCATTGTTTCCGAGGAGCGGAAGCGGCGCGAGATCGATCCTACGCTGCGCGTTATGGATGAATGCGTCCAGGAGCTCAAAGCGAACCCCCAGGGCGACGCGTACACGCGCGAACGCCTAACTGACATGCGCGAATTTCTCACCGCGATGTCGGGTTTATTCGATGAAGCGATCCGTATGCCGGCAGGCGCGCTGAAAGGCGTACTGAAATTGCGCGGGAAAGTCGTGACCATGCTCGGCAAGAAGGCCGTGTGAAGCCATGAGCGGGACGGTAGGCGGAACAAAAAATGATTTCCCTGGTGAGTGAATACACAGACGGCAAGGGACGGCACGCGCGAGGCTGGCTGTTTTTCGATGCCGAGTGCAGATTCTGCACGCGCATTGCGCGCTGGCTGGCGCCGATCATGGAGCGGCGGGGCATGGCGCTGGCCCCTCTGCAAGATCCGCGCGTGGTAGCGCTGCTGGGCTTGCCGCACGACGAATTGATGAAAGAAATGCAATTTCTGTGGAGCGATGGAAGCCGTTACGGCGGAGCGGATGCGGCGGTCGAGCTGGCGCGCGAAGTCTGGTGGGCCGCGCCGCTGGTATGGCTTTCGAAGATTCCGGGAGCAATGGATATTCTGCGCAAAGGATACCGCTGGGTCGCGGCTAGCCGCAGTTGTGCGGCCGCGCAGTGTCCCGCAGGCGAAAGCCCCAAGTGAGTGCCTTTCTCAAAAGGAGGCAACTATGCGTGGTCTTCTGCAACTCCTGTGGTTGGCAGGTTTCGTGCAAGCGGCTATCGCGTTTGCGAATCTCTTCCTCCCCACAAAATTGAAATACCGCGAAAATCTTTCCCGCGTCGCGCCCATCATCCGGCAAATTTTCGTCGTTCATTCGGTTTACATCGTGGGCGTGGTGCTTCTTTTCGCCGCCGTAACGTTTGGCTTTGCGGGAGAATTGGCCAGTGGCCATGGCCTCGGGCGCTTCCTTGCCGCAGCTATCGCGTTGTTCTGGCTCTTTCGCGCTCCCGTTCAGCTCCTTTATTACGATGCCACTCTGCGCCGGGAGAATCGCTGG
>Ga0209474_10001966_pt1 | contig 19378 bp, 20 predicted proteins | sample GraSoiAngelo_145_FD_185902 | JGI IMG/M metagenome (GOLD analysis project Ga0209474, IMG submission 185902) | Grasslands soil microbial communities from the Angelo Coastal Reserve, California, USA - 14_1009_05_20cm (SPAdes) (version 2) | ecosystem: Environmental > Terrestrial > Soil > Grasslands... | reverse complement strand
ATGCGACGCTGACGCCTGCTACAATCATCCAGCCGCGCAAAATCTAAGTGCCGCGGTGGAAAAAGCCGATGGGATCATTGTCGCTACCCCAGTTTACAACTACGATGTGGCCGCCGCGGCCAAGAACATGCTGGAGTTAACCGGAAGTGCCTGGGAAGACAAAGTCGTCGGTTTTCTTTGCGCGGCTGGTGGGATGGGCAGTTACATGTCGGTCATGAGCTTTGCCAATAGTCTCATGCTTGATTTCCGCTGTCTCATCATTCCGCGATTCGTTTACGCTACCGGTGATTCTTTTGACGGCGACAAGCTCACCGATACCAAGGTTACGAAACGGATCGAACAAGTGGTCGCCGAGCTTATCCGGGTCACCAAAGGAGTGCGTGGCCAGTGAACTACTTGATTGGCACTTCCGGATTCCAGTACGCGGAATGGAAGGGAAGCTTTTACCCGGAGGATTTACCGGCAGCGAAGATGCTTCCTTTTTACGCCGAACGATTCAATACCACCGAGGTTAATTACACTTTCCACCGAATTCCGGCACCCAAGACGATTGCAAACTGGTGCCAGCTTACACCGGAAACGTTTCGATTCATCTTAAAGGCACCGCAAAAAGTCACGCATTTCGCAAGGCTACGCGATTGCGGCGACACAGTTGATTACTTTTACGACATAGTAAGCGGGCTGGGATCCCGGCTTGGCCCGATCTTATTTCAACTTCCACCAAATCTGAAAAAGGACGCCATTTTACTGGAGCATTTTACGGAATCGTTGCCGGCCAGTATGCGTGCGGCTTTCGAATTTCGCCATGAATCATGGCTGGATGATGAAATATTCGCGCTGTTGCGAAAGCGAAATGTTTGTTTGTGCATCGCCGACACCGAAAAGTTGGAGACACCGCGGATCGTGACCGCCGATTGGGGTTACCTGCGTTTACGGCGTGAAGATTATCAAACGGATGACGTGAAGCGATGGGCAAACGTAATCAAAGAACATGTCAGGGAATGGTCCGATGTTTTTGTTTACTTCAAGCATGAAGAAGCGGGCATCGGGCCGAAGTTAGCGAACCAGATGATGCAGTTGCTTTCTTTGTAGCGGCGGTCATCAGCCTTCGTCCAACCACGGCGGGACAGGTAGACTGCCGCCGCGGAAACACGATCAGGCGGCGGCGCGGCGCTTCTGCTTGACCAGCGCAGCGGACGAGCGGCGGCCGTCGCGGCTGGAACTGCGTTTTACCTTTAGAGACTGATTTCGGGTCAGGCTTTCCTGCAAAACCTTCACCAGGTCAACAACGTTAGTGGCTCGAGTCTTTACCTCGACCTTGGGCGCGATCTCTTTCTTGTTAGCTTTTTGCTCGATCAGCTCCATCACCGCATCCCGATATTCGTCACGATATTTCTGCGGTTCCCACGTGCTCGACATACTTTCAATAAGCGCGTGTGCCATTTTCAGTTCCTTCTCGTTCAACTCGGTCTTGGGCCGGTTCAATTCCTCGGGCGTGAGCACTTCGCTGGCGAAATGCATGAGCTCGAGAATAAGGAAGAGTCCATCCGGTTTGACTGCGGCCAGGTACTCCCGATTACTGATAACGACCTTGGCCACGCCGATCTTGCCGGTACCGCTCAGAGCCTTGTGCAATAAAGCGTAAGCCTTCTCGCCACCCTTTTGCGGCTCCAAAAAATAAGGCTTATAAAAAAATTTCGGATCGACCTGCTCCAGCTCCACAAAGTCGGTGATATCGATGGAATGGGTGGATTCAATCCGTACTTTTTCAAAATCTTCATCTTTCAAAACGATGTAGCGCCCACGCTCGTATTCGAAGCCTTTGACGATCTGATCGGCGGAGACTTCTTTCAGATCGGCTTCGGCCACCTTCTTGTACCGGATTGGGCTAAGGTCAGTCGCGCGCAGTTGGCGGAAACTTAGTTTCTCCTCGCGAGTGGCGGGGTAAACAGCTATCGGGATATAGACCAACCCGAAACTGATGCTGCCTTTCCAAATAGGACGCATAAAATTCGAGGTCGCGCACCTTAGAGAGGTTGCTCCCTCTTGTCAATTGTGCGCTAGTCTTTTATTACGAGCAACAATCAAGCCATGTTAATTGCATTTGCCGGAGTGGCGCGCAGTTTCGGCTCAATGCGGCCATTCCGAATGCAGGCAAGAATCTCACAACAGTGGCGGAACACTCATGATGAAGGCCAGAGAATGTTTGCGCGAACCGTCAATAATAGATCCCGCCGCGATTAAGCTTTTTTACTTGCCGAGCTTGTCTTCGGCGCCGGGAGCGATTGTGCGCGGGCAGCGGCACGCTCCGCGTCCTGCACACGGCCGATCGCACGATATTCTTCAGCCAGACGTTCCCAGGGTAACCGACGAGTTGGCAAGAGCTGCGTCGCCCTTTCAAAAGCTTTGACCGCCTCCCGATGATTTCCTTTCTTTTGATAGGCTAATCCGAGGTATTCCCAAACTGGCCCATAGTTCGGCTCCAGGCTCGCACCTTTTCGGAGATAAGAGATTCCAGCGTCAACCTGTCCTGTTGTCGCCAAACAATAACCTAACTGTGACTGAATCAAATAATCTCGTGGCGCCAGACGCGCAGCGCGCTGCAGCGGGGCAATTGCTTGCGGGACTTGGTTCAGGTCGATGTAGTTATAACCCACCACCGCGAGCATGGAAGCGCTATCGGGTGCTACCTCAGCGGCTTTGGTTATCGCATCCAGAGTAGCTTCTTTATGCCCGAGCGATTTCTCTGCACGCGCCAGCTCAATCCACGTATCCGTGACAGATGGCGCAAGTACCGTTGCCTTTTTCGCATATTGAACACTTTGTTCTTTGCGACCGAGCTGCCAAGCGCAATCGCTCAGGGCAAAATAAGGTAAATAAGATTTCGGTTCGAGCTCAATAACCCGTTGAAGATGTGGAATTGCCTCCGCAAAATGACCCTGGGCGCCTTGTACCGCGGCGAGACCGAAGTGCGCGGGCGCGTATCGCGGTTGAATCTTTGTCGCGGCACGAAAGGAAGAGGATGCTTCGCCATATTGGTGGACGGTCCACGCCATTACGCCGCGTAGATACTGCGCGCCAAGACTCCGAGGATAGCGCTCAGTTAGCTTGCGATTCAGGTAAAGCGCCTGCGGGATATTGTCCGTCATGATCGCTTGAAGGGTCTGCCTTCCAATCGGATCTTGGAAGGCCGGATCGGGCTGCTCCATTGCTCGTTGTACCGGTGGCTTAACCAGTTTTTCCGGCGGCGGCAACTTATTCAAGAGGCGATCAATCGAGGCATCCTGTGCCAAGGAAGCTGTTGTCGCGATCAGTGCAAATGAAAGCACCGCGGTAATGTTCCGCCAGACCGAAGCAAACAGCGTCATCCTCCCCTTTTATCAAATTATCGGGTGAGTTCCAAGTAGAAATGTGTTTGCAACTTGTCCGCCATTTAAAGGGCTGCTAGAAGAGTAGTTAATGCCCTCTCTCTGCTGGCGACTAATTATTGCGGCGGTCCTGCTTTCGGTCACGAGCTATAGCAGAGCCGCTTGCGTTTGGAAGGTTACCAGCGCGGCTGGAAATGTTCTTTTCCTTGCTGGTTCCATTCATGCGCTGCAAAGCACCGATTATCCTTTGCCGTCAGCTTACAATCGTGCTTTCGATGCCTCCGAACGGCTCGTTTGCGAGGTAGATCCCAAAGCCCTGGTCGAATCGAGCAAGGGCTTACTCAAGGCTGGCGAATATCCGAAGGGCGATAGCCTGAAAAATCATGTCGATCCGCGAGCTTATGACTATCTGCGACGCCTGTTTAAATTGATGGAAGTCCCGGAAAATAAGTTTGCACGCTATCGCCCCTGGTTTCTTTCCTTAATGCTGCAAGCCCCCTCGCTGCACGGGATGTCGGAGACGCTTGGCGTGGAAGAATTCCTAATTCGGCGTGCGCACGCCAATGCCAAACCAATATTCGGCTTGGAGTCCGCTCGCGAACATGCTGACATTTTCCTCGGCTTAAGTGATCGGCAAAGTGAAGCTATGCTGTTGATCATGTTTATCCCAGCGCAACGCGGCAGCGGCAGTGCCGGCGATGCCTTGGCTGATGCCTGGCGGCGCGGAGACGCCGACACCGATACCCGTATTTTCATGGATGGTTTCCGCGATTTCCCATCACTTGCTGATCGGCTCCTGACAAATCGGAATCGCAAATGGATTCCCAAAATCGAAGGATATTTGCGCACCGGTAAAACTTACTTCGTTGTCGCCGGTGCGGCGCATATGGGCGGACCCAACGGCGTGCCTGCTCTTTTGCGCGAGCGCGGTTATCGCATCGAACAACTTTGATCCTGCACTTCCGCGCCTAAGCTGTCGCGATGTGACCGATTCGGACTATCTGCGCGTTTCTTCCTCGCGCTGGTTGCTTCATTGCTGGCGAACAAGCGGGAATTTCGCTTCGAAAACCGAACGTACAAACGGTTGAGCTGATGGCCGAGTTTAATTAGTGGAAGAGTTTGCGCATGACTAAATAAGCTAACGGGCTATGGACAATCAAGGTTTCGATCCCGCCCGGAACTTATGGTTACAAATTTCTAGCCGACGAAAAGGATTGGGTTTTTGATCCGAAAAATCCGGAACGCAAACCCGTAGATGGTCACCATCCCCTCTCCCTGCCCAAGCCGACGGGTTGAAGAAGAGTAGAAGCAATCTCGCCTCGCCCGCCCTTTCGCTTCGACTCGCTTTCGGCGTGGCAGGCTAAGCGAGGCGACTACAGCATCTGACCTCTAGCCTCTGACTTCTGTTCCTCTGTCCCCTAGTCAGCTAGGGGCAGAAATCTTTCCTGCGCAATTTTGTCGTTTTTGACGGTGTAGATGCCTACCTCGGACATCTGCATTCGTTTCTTTGAATTCTTGTCGGTAGCGTCAATATCAAATCGAACCACGAACGTATCGCCCGCGACGAACGGACCGCTTACTTTGGAGTCATGCACCTCCATGTTCTTTTCCCACCAATCGTTTTTGCCGCGTACTTGATCGATCCCTCGCATCTCCGCCGGAATGTCTCCCATCTGGCGCGGTTCGACGCTGACAATATCTTTCGCATAAAGATCATCGACCGCCCTCTTCCATTCGCTTCCTTTGCAAAGCTCCACCAATCTCATCGCAACGTCTTCCGTACTCATATTTCCTCCATTGTTTTGGTTTATTTCCCGCGGTCAGCGACCGCGGCTACAGAAATAGCTCCTTCAGTTTATTCGGTTGTGCAAATTCTGTTCACCGACAATATAATCTTTGGTCGTGCGATTATTTTGCTTTCGGATGTGGCTCTATGACTCCGAAGACGTTGCCGGCCGGATCTTCGGCATAGGCGAGCCAGCCCACGCTGGGGATCTCCATCTTTGGCACACAAATCTTTCCGCCGCGTTCTTCAATCTTCTTTATCGACTGATCGAGTGATGGCACGGCGATCGTATTTATCGTGCCAGGGTTTTGCCCCTCGCGGGGGCGGGCCAGACCGCCATTGATTCCCGGGTCCTTATCGTCGCCTGTCGTGACAAGCCAGTACGCAATCGGGCCACCCTCAAACTTTTTGAACTTCCAACCGAAAACATCCTCGTAAAACGGACGGACCGCGTCTGGATTGTCAGTATAAATCTCGAAATGAATTACGCGCTGCATACCTCAATCCTTTCTGAAGAATTTGCTTTGCACTAATCTCCGATCGCCGTCCAAAGCAACGTTGCGGCCCACAGTCAATACACGCTCGCAGACGCGGGACAAAGCGCTCTCCCCCAAATATATTTCGCTCTCTGCAGCTGAATTGGCCGTTTTTCTGAAATAATTGGCGAGTCGATCGTACGATCTGTCACGCAATTGGAAAATTCGCCGGGGCGTGCCGATCTTGAGCGTGATGAAGTCGGCGGAAGATTCTCCAATCTTTTTCGCGAAACCGGTCGTCTTTCGCGCGTGGCTGGAGAAACATCATCAGACAAAACGCGAGCAATGGGTCGGTTTTCACCGGAAAGCATCCGGACGCCCCAGTATTACGTGGCCCCAAGCGGTAGATGAAGCACTTTGTTTTGGTTGGATCGACGGTTTGCGCAAGACCATCGATGCCGAGAACTACAAAATTCGTTTTACCCCACGTCGGCCGACCAGCAACTGGAGCGCAATCAACATTCGCCGGATGGAAGAGCTTATGCGCGAAGGGCGTGTTCGACCTGCCGGAATAACGGCTTTTCAGAAACGGGTGCCGGAGAGATCGGGCATTTACAGTTATGAAAATCGAAAATCAGCGACGTTAAGTGCGGGAGCGAGGAAACGGTTCCGTGCCAACCTGGTAGCCTGGAAATTTTTCCAACGCCAACCAGCATCCTATCGGCAGACGGCGATCTGGTGGATGGTTAGCGCGAAGCGCCCACAAACACAGCAAGATCGACTGCGCAAATTAATCGCTTTGTCCAAAGTCGGTCGCAGGCTATAAACCCGATCACTTCATGCAACTGCAAGTAAGTCTTGATTACAGACTTTCTTGTAAACAACCGTCAAACATCTCCCATGTCTCTTTCATCTGACGCTCTCACCATCCTGCACGAATGGGTGCAATCGGAAAGCCTGCGAAAGCATTGTTACGCGGTTGCTGATTCGATGAAGCATTTCGCACAGTTGCGTGGTGAGGATGTGGATGTCTGGGAAGCGGTCGGATTACTGCACGATATGGACTACGAGCGTCACCCGAATTTGGAACGGAGTTCGACCGAAGGGCACCCGTTCGTCGGGGTGGCGTGGTTGCGCGATCAGGGCTGGAGTAAAGAAATCTGCCGGGCGATTCTTTCGCACGCGGATTACTCGGGCGTCTCTCGCGAGACGCTGCTCGAGAAAACTCTTTATGCGGCTGATGAACTGAGCGGATTCGTCATTGCCGTCGCGCGGGTGCGGCCTTCGAAGAGCATTCACGAAGTGGACGTCGCGGCAGTAAAAAAGAAGATGAAAGACAAGGCATTTGCCCGCGCGGTTAATCGCGATGACATCGTGCGCGGTGCGGAAGAGCTGGGCCAGCCGCTCGACGGTGTAATCGCGGAAGTCATCACCGCCTTGAAATCGGACGCCGAGCGCCTCGGTCTTCAAGGAGTCGCCTTGTCATCCTGAACGGAAACGCAAGGAACGGCCGGCACAAACTCGACGGCTTTAAGCCGTCGAGTTTTCACTTTGTTCATCCTGAAGGGAGCGCAGTGAAGCTTTGCTACATCTCATTGGGCTCGCAGGAGCTCGCCCCCTCCATGTTCTGGTCTTATTACGACCACACAAACTTGACGGCTTTAAGCCGTCGAGTTTCGTTTTGCGAATCTGCGCGGAGCATGGCGCTGGTCGCACGATCTCCATGCATCAATGGGCAAGATGCCCGTTGGCCCCACAGCCAAGATGGCTGTGCTACACCCAGTCTTCGAGCAATTGGCGGGTTTCAGCTACCCCTGCTCGCCAGATTTTCATCATCTCCTCATCATCACGCTCATAAAGACCGCCGTAATTACCATCATTCAAGTAATCACGTAGTGATCGCGGGTCTAGCTGACGCAAATACTCGAGATCACTCATCGGCTTCTGCCGCTCGGGCGCGGTTACGTTCGCCAGTCGCGTCCACGGAAAATTTTCCATCCAGGAGGCGTGTGACGCGACAGGGTCAATCGCCAAAACTTGCGCCCATGTTTTTGGCGCATTCCACCAATTGTGAAATTTAATTCGAACGTCCGGGTGATCGGCCATCCATTCACCGGCGAGCGATTGTGCTGGCGTATTTCCGCCATGTCCGTTGACGATCAGGATTCGCTTGAACCCCTGCGCGGCCATCGCGTCAAGAATATCGCCGACCACGCGCAAGTAGGTCTCAATGCGCAATGTAATCGAGCCGGGAAACGCACAAAAGTAAGGTGTGATTCCATAAGCTACTACCGGAAACACCGGCACATCTAAAGAGTCCGCCGCTTCCACCGAAATCCGCTCAGCGAGAATGCTATCGACACTTAAACTTAAGTAGGCATGCTGCTCCGTACTTCCCAGCGGCAACACACAACGATCGTCCCGCTTGAGATATTCCTCCACCATCATCCAGTTCATTTCGCTGATACGCATTGGTGCAGTCCTTGATGGCGTTTGCCGGTCTTCCCGAAATTCAATACTCGGCAAACGCGGCATCGGGATAGCAATAGAGCCAACGCTCGCCCGGCTGCGCTGACGCGATTACGGGATGCCCAGTAGCGCGGGCGTGTTTGCTGGCGTGTTGATTAGGCGAGCTGTCGCAACATAACGTCCGGCCGCATTCCTGGCACGTTCTCAAGTGCACCCACTGCGCGCCGATCTTCACGCACTCAGCGCACTCACGGCTAATCGGAGGTTTGATCGTGGTGATTGCAGAAAGATGGATGCAACTTCCGTTGGACATACGTCACATCGTTTTCAAATACTCGTGAACGAACTGGACTGCCATGGACCCCTCGCCAACGGCGGAAGCGACGCGTTTGACTGAGCCGGAGCGCACATCTCCAGCTGCGAATACACCCGGCCGACTTGTTTCCAGCAAAAATGGCTGCCGCTTCAAGGTCCAGTGTCGCGAATCCCCCAGCTCGATTCCCGTGCGCACAAAATGCTTTTCGTCCTTTTCGATTTCAGACGGTAACCAATCAGTCCGCGGGGTCGCGCCGATGAAACTGAAAAGGGCAGCCATCGTCACCGTTTTCTTCTCACCGGTCGTCTTGTTTAAGATTTCAACCGAACTCAAATGACCGTCACCGTTCATGCGAGTAACTTCGGTGCAGCGAAGGATCTCGATGTTGGCTGTGTTCATGATCCGATGGGCCAGATAACTCGACATGCTCTTGCAAAGATCGTCGCCGCGGATGAGCAGAAAGACCGTGCGCGCGTTCTGCGAAAGATAAACTGCAGCCTGGCCGGCAGAATTACCGCCGCCCACCAGCATGACATCCGAGCCGCGGCACATCTGCGCCTCGTTAGGTGTGGCGGCGTAATAAATGCCGGCGCCTTCGAATCGACTACAATGCTCAACCTCAAGGCGGCGATATTCCGCGCCGGTAGCGATGAGCAAACATTTGGCGACAACACTTTCTCCGCCCTCCAATTCAAGAACGGAGTATACCTTGTCGAAGGTCAATTTTGTTACCGGCGTTGGAATCGATATGCGTGCGCCGAACTTATCGGCTTGAAGAACCGCGCGATCGGCCAGCTCGCTTCCAGTGATACCAGTAGGAAATCCCAGATAATTTTCGATACGCATGCTGCCGCCGGCCTGACCCCCCGGCGCCGTATGTTCGAGCACGATCGTCTGTAGTCCTTCCGATGCCCCATAAACGGCCGCCGCTAATCCAGCCGGCCCCGAACCAACGATGGCCAAATCATAAACGGTGTGCTCGACTGGACGACGAATACCGATCTTTTCAGCCAACTCGCGATTCGACGGATTACGCAAGACCAGACAATGCGCGCAGGCAACGATAGGCGTTTCAGCCTCCGTCACTCCGAATTGTTGGAGTAATTGATTCACTGCCGGATCGCCCTCCAAATCCAGCCAGGTAAAGAGCACCCGATTCTTCGCCAAAAAATCACGAATCCGAAACGTGTCGCGCGAATAGCGCGAACCGATCACGCGCAATCCGGTGAACTCTGGCGACTCACGCATTAATTGCCGACGCGCGATGAACGCTTGTAGAATAAGATCGCTCATCTCCGGATCCTGATTCAAGACCTTCCGCAGTTCTGCCTCCGACATTTCATAAACCTCGCAATCCGATCGGGCGATCGCACTGACTACTTTTGGACTGCCAGTCAGATGGCCAACGTCGCCGGTAAAGTCTCCGGAGCCTTGCACCCTGATCGTCTTCGGCTGATCGCCGGTGACATCGACAATTTCGAGTTCACCAGACTTGATGACAAAAAACTTCGGGTCGCGATCGCCCGCACGAAACAGTGCCTCTCCTGCGCGAAACGTTTTCGTTGTTGCGCCAGCGTAACGAGCGAGCTGCGTCATCTGCTCCTCCGTCAGCTTTGGGAACGCCATCGCGTTTAGATCCTGCGCGGCCATTGCGTCGACTCTCAACCCTCAACCATCAACACTCAACTTTAACGGGCTGCCAGCTACGCGAGCACCGTTAGGCGCGACGCGACATCTTTCGGAAGTTAGGCTTCGAGCCTGACTCGGCCGACAAGATTCCAGCTTGTCGGCATTTGTGAATATCGACGGGGCAGGATGGCCATCGTCCGAGACAGGCAGGGATGCCTATCTTCCACCGCGCTTATGTGCCGCTCCTAACGGAGCCCGGCGGAAGAGAGGTCGGTTTTTCGATGAGGATGCCGTGGCTAAGGACGCCTTAAACCAGCTGCCTTGTCGGCAGCTCTAAGGGAAAGGTCGGCCGCAAAAAACTTCAAAAAAATAGTTGACTGATTAGTCTAGACAGATAAGGGTGTGTCATGCCTCGAGTAAGTGACATGAAGAAGCGCCTGACCGACGCGGCGTTGGATCTGATGTGGGAGAACAGCTACGGCACCACGTCGGTGGACGCAATTTGCGAGGGGGCCGGTGCAAAAAAGGGAAGCTTTTATTATTTCTTCAAATCGAAATCCGAGCTCACGGCTGCTGCACTGGAAGCGGAGTGGAATAAAAACAAGGCGAACATGGACGCTCTTTTTTCGCCCACAATTCCCCCTCTCGAGCGATTCGATCGCTACTTCGATTATGTACACGACCGCCTGGCCGAGCTTCAACAAGAGTGCGGCTCCATCCTTGGATGCCCTCTCTTAAGCATCGGGAGCGAGGTGAGCACGCAGGACAAGGTCGTGCGCGATACAGTGGACCGCATTTTGGATCGGAAGATAAAATATTTTGAGTCGGCGATTCGGGACGCTCATGCGCAAGGCTTGATTGAGGCACCGGATCCCCAAGCGAAAGCGAAGACGCTCTTTGCTTGTTACCATGGCACGCTCGCCCAGGCTCGCATTCAAAACGACCTCGAATTGCTCCGGAACTTTAAAGGAATAGCGATGGATGTGCTGGGTGCCAAACCGGCCGCTATCACGTCCACATGAGTATCTCTTTTTTTGCCAAATTTATAGACGACCAGTCAAATACAACCCGAAATCGAAGAACAAAAACCTATGAAGACTGACCAATACCCTGATCCAGCATCAGTTTTCCCCCAGATAGTCGTTAATGCGGTTTCGAAATTAAAAAACCGATTGCAGGAAGAGTACGAGCGGACCTACCCAGACTTGGGCGATCTTGTTCGAATCGTCCTCGACGAGGAAGAAGTAAAGGCGTGGGAATTAGCTTTTCCGCATTTGTTTCTGCCCGATCTGGTGGAAGAGCACATCAGCCAGCTCGGGTTGCGACCGGCAGAAATCAGAGGCGACCGCGTGCCACCCCCGGGGCACTTCTCGACAGACCAAAACCATCAGCTCGTTCCGGCTTATGCGGATTGCTAACCAAATACAGTACCACTTTGAGACAACCAAATGAAAGGCAGACAATGAAAAATGGAAAACTTGCAGGAAAGATCGCAGTCGTAACAGGTGCGTCGAAAGGAATCGGCGCCGACATCGCAAAACAATTCGCGGCTGAAGGTGCAGCCGTCGTTGTCAATTACGCCTCGTCAAAAGAAGGCGCAGATCGCGTCGTTGACGAAATCGCAAAGCGCGGCGGCAAAGCGATCGCGGTGCAGGCGAACGTCGCCAAGAAGGCGGAAATCCAACGACTCTTTTCCGCAGCAAAGAAGGCCTTCGGCAAGATCGACATCCTGGTCAACAACGCTGGAGTTTACGACTGGTCGCCACTTGAAGAGATCACCGAGGAGCAATTCCACAAACACTTTGACATAAATGTCCTCGGCCTGCTCCTCGCCACGCAGGAAGCGGTCAAGCATTTCGACTCCACTGGCGGCAACATTATAAATATTAGTTCGGCCGTCACGTCATTGACGCCGCCGAGTTCGTCGGTTTACACAGGGACAAAAGGCGCGGTCGACGCCATCACCAGAACGCTGGCCAAGGAGCTCGGTCCGCGCAAAATCCGCGTCAACGCCATCAATCCCGGCATGGTGGAAACGGAAGGAGTGCGCGCAGCCGGCTTCGACCAAGGTGATCTTCGCAAAAGCATTGAAGCACAGACGCCACTCGGTCGCATTGGGCAACCCGCGGACATTGCTCCCGTTGCGGTCTTTCTCGCTTCGTCCGACTCCGCGTGGATCACCGGCGAAACGCTTCGTGCGGCGGGCGGCCTTCGTTAAGCCAAGGAGACAATGAATTTAAAACAACAACGCAAAGGAAATCAAAATCATGAAAACTAAATTCTACTGGGTCGCGCTCCTCGCAAGTGCGGCCATGATTGCGCAAGCGAAAGCGGGAGGTCATCACGGAGGTGGAGGCGGCGGAGGCTTTGCCATGGCCGCGCAGCCAGCTCCAGCACACGCTGCCGCTCCAGCATTCCACTCCGCACCGCGCGGTAATTTTGGCGGCGGACGCTACATGGCGCCCGTAACACGCTTCTCATCGTACCAAGCGCCGACGGCATTTCGTCAACCGCGCTTTGTTCCTGCTGATCGCACGTTTGCGCGCAGTCGCCAGTTTACCACTGGGACGGCCAATCGTCGCTTCGATGGATCTCGAACAGTTAATGGTCGAGAAACCCGCCTCACACGAAACGGAAATGATTCCAGGAATCGTTTCGAAAACCGCGGTTTAAACGTCGGGCGCGAGCGTGTCTTTGCCCGTCGCTCAGCCGATTGGCATCGCGATTGGGACCGGCGTCGTGATCATTGGTGGCATGGACATCGTTGCCATTTCGTCAACGGCTTCTGGTTCATCTATGACACAGGATTCTATCCGTACGATTATTGGTATCCGTACGGCTACGGCTACTACCCATTCGATTACTATCCGTATGACTACGATCCCGGCGTTTATGAAGGCGGCGACGCCGATTATTACGGCCAGGGCGCCTACGGGTCGTCGGAGCAATCTGCGGATTCCACGGTTGCGGCCGTCCAGGAGCAGTTAGCGCAACAAGGTTATTACCGGGGAGAAATTGACGGCGTCTTCGGCGCTCAAACTCGTCGCGCTGTCGTGCGTTATCAGAGTGACCATGGCTTGCGCGTGACCGGAAATCTTAATGCGGACACCCTGCAAGCTTTAGGGTTGCGGCGTGTTGCGAGCAACTAACTAGGAAAGAAAATGACTAGAACAAAATCCAATACCATCACCGACTCCGGCTGGGACCCTGCATTCTGGTTCGTTGTTCTCAGCCCTGTGCTCGGGATTCTGGTCGGCTTTCTCGGGCTTCTCTTGTTCTACCACTGAAAACAAATCCGCAGTTACCTGATAAAATCCGTTTGCGAATTTGGAGGAGAGAGGGAGGAATGGAGGTGGGCGCCCATAGCGGCGCTCGCTTCCAGCTCGTTAGTCCGGACAATGAAACGGAAACAAGGACTATTATGAATACAATTGAAGCAACTGGAAGAAAACCGGCCGACGTGGTGGTGCGCGGCAACGCAAGCGGGTTTCTCCAGGATATCGTCAGCGGGCCACATCAATTGCGTGCTGACGAGCCGGTCGCTGTCGGTGGCGGTGATGCCGCGCCTGGGCCGTACGATTATCTGCTCATCGGACTGGGGGCATGCACATCGATGACGGTCGGCTTGTACGCGCGCAACAAAAAGTGGCCGTTAGAAAACATAAGCGTCTCACTTCGCCACTCGCGCATTCATGCGCAAGATTGCGCCGAGTGCGAGACGAAAAAGGGGATGCTCGACCGGATCGATGTCGAGATTGGGCTGAGCGGTGCGTTGACGCCGGAACAGCGCGCAAAACTGATGGAGATTGCGGCCAAATGCCCGGTCCATCGCACCTTAAAATCGGAGATTAACATCCGGCTGCGAACCGCTTCTAGCGGCTCATTGCTTGAAATCGCCGAAACAAAGATTCAATCAAAGCCACCTCTAACAGGGAAATGACAACTGAGGAAAATTAAATGGCAAAGGTTCATGAAGCGGCAGGCCGGGGCGACGCGATCCACCCCGGCCATACAACAGTCCCCGCATCATGATTTTGCGCCGTAGTTAAAAAATCGAGCGCACGACGCCGCCTTCGACGCGCAGCGCCGCGCCATTGATTGCCGACGAGAGAGGGCTGGCAACGAACGTCACCAACGCGGCGACTTCATCGGTCGTGGCGAAACGTTGCAAAAGGGAGCTGGGCCGCGTCGTCCGAAAGAATTCCTTCTCTATCTCTTCGGGGGTGATGTTTTTCGCTCGTGCCATGTCGATAAGAAATTTCTCAACGCCTTCTGAACGAGTGGGGCCAGCAAGCACCGAATTAACAGTAACGGCCGCGCCCGCCGTCGTCTCGGCCAATCCTCGCGCAAGCGCCACCTGCATTGTCTTGGTGACTCCGTAGTGGATCATCTCCACCGGAATGTTGATGGCAGACTCGCTGGAAATAAAAATGATGCGACCCCAGTTTGTCGCTTTCATGCGCGGCAGATAGTAGCGCGACAGGCGCACTCCGCTCATAAAGTTTGTCTTGATAATCTCGCGCCAATCATCATCGGTGATCTGCTCGAACGGCTTCGGCTCGTATACGCCCACGTTATTGACAAGAACATCGACGGCCGGCGCAGCGTGGATGCATTTTGAAATCCCGTCTGGCGTAGCCAGATCTACGGCAATGCCGGCGATTTTCGCGTCGCAAATTTCCTTCCGGATATCTTCAGTAGCGTCATCAACTCGCTGCTGAGTGCGGCCAGTGATGACGACCGATGCTCCTTCCCCCGCCAACGCGCGGGCAATCGCGAAGCCGATTCCGGCGGTCGATCCTGTAACCAAGGCTTTCTTTCCATCCAGTTGCAAATTCATAGCGTCGTTCTTTCTCGCTGTGTTGAAAAGCTATCAAGCCCAAAGGTTTCCTAGGCAGAAATCTCGTTCCGCAAGGAACACAGGTCTGGAGACCTGTGGCGCACAGGCTTTTAAGCCTGTGTTCCTTGTCGCTGGTCACGTGCTTTTCAACAGAAACCTTCTCCAGAAAGTGCGGCGGACTAGTAATCGCGTTCACGATCTTTTCAAGTAGCCCCGATCGAGGCCTCGACGATTCTCCATTTCGGTCTGGTGCTTGTGGAGCGCCGTTTCGATAGCGGCTTTCAGTCCCGCTCCGCTAAATGGCTTGAGCACATACCCAAAGGCGCCGGCAGCCACCGCATGCTCCATTGTCTGGTCATCGGCATGCGCGGTGAGAAAGACAACCGGCACATGGTAGTTGCCGCGGATAGCGACTGCCCCAGCGATGCCATTGAGGCTTCCAGCGAGGGTGATATCCATAAGAACCAGATCCGGCTTGTGTAATTCAACGGCATTGAGAGCTTCATCAGCGGTGCTAGCGGTAGCTGCGACTTCATAGCCGAGTGAAGCGAGTTCGCGCTTAAGGGCTGAGACGGTGATGGCTTCGTCTTCGACGACAAGGATGCGTGCGTTAGTCATGGTAAGTCGGTTTGGATTGGGGTTCTGTTTTCACTGTTTCCAAAGGTAGAAGAGAAGGGAAGAAAATCGTGGCGCGCGTGCCGCCCGCTGAGTCATTTTCAATTCTTGCTTCGCCGCGAATCTGTCGCGTCATTCCCAGGACGAGTTCGACGCCGAGCCCCGCATTCTTTGTTGCGTCAAATCCCGTCGGCAGCCCGCGGCCATCGTCGCGTACTATCATTTCGTTGCGGTTACCTCCGTGAAGTTCCACCGTGAGCTTACCCGCAGGGCGTCCGGCAAACCCATGCTTAAGCGCATTGAGGAGGAGTTCGTTGGCAATGAGGCCCAACGTTACCCCGGTGTCCAGGTCGACTGCGACCGGATCGGCACGGACGTCGACCGCCAAAATGCAGCCTTGAGCCGTGTGGGAGCGAACGAGCATCTCGGCCATCTCCCGAAGGTGTGTCGCGAAGTCCAAATCGGAAAACTCGCCACTGGAGTAGAGTTGCTCATGCAGACGAGCCATGGAATAGACGCGATCGCGACATTCATCGAAGACAGCCTTGTCCGCGGCGTTGCTGAGCTTCTCCGCCTGAAGCATTAGGAGGCTGGAGATGATCTGGAGGTTATTCTTGACCCTGTGGTGCACTTCGGCCAGCGAAGCAGTGCGTCGATCGACGCGCTCTTGAAGCTCGGCCTGGAGCCGGTGGAGCGTTGACAAAAGGTAAGCGACGATGCCGTAGGTCAACGCGAGCATCGCAGCATTCCAATAGGGCATGAGCGGGTGGCCGTAGGCGCGGCTCAGCGCCGGGTCCCCGACGAGCCATGCCGCGGCGCTCAACACCCCGATGAACCACCCGCTGACACGACCTGCATACCAAGTAGCCAGCACCACCGGCACGAGGTAGAACACTGCCAGCGAGAAGTCGCCGGTGACATAGTCAAACCAGGCGATCACGGCCACGAGGATTACGGCCAGCACCGTGACGGCACCCTGAGAGATGCGAGCGAGGAGCTCCAGCGCGTGATGAATCGCGGCGGCAGATTGTTCCCAAGCCGAACTGCCGATAGCCGAGGCGCCGAAGCGAACGGGCGTGATGAACAAATCAGAGTTACCAAGCTGCTTTGTTTTCATCTCGATCTTTTTGAGCTCAGTTCACATTCCATTTAGATTTTCAGATTCCTGATTTCGTTAGCAGCGATCAGTAGCTGATCCGGCGCAATGACCTCTGAGTTGGCGTTAGCCACGAGCGCGGCCGACAGCGGGTTGTTGAAGCAAATGCGAGCGCCAGTCTCGTAGGGGTCGGCCGTTCGCGCAGGTAGAGAAGCACAAGCTGTCGTTTCATCTTAAGCCGATGTTGGGATTCAGCTTGCCACCGGCTGCGACAATCCGAAGGATCGCAATGTCTCCGGTGATAGACTCCCGGTTACATCCTGATGCATGGCGATTTGATACTTTGCCACCGCATCGCGCACGAGCGGGCCGTAAATCCCGTCGATCGGGCCGTTGTAATACCCCAGTTGCGTGAGCTGCTTCTCAACGGTGGTGACCGTCGGGTCAACCATCGGCGTATTACTGTATACGTTCTCATTATAATAGTACGGCTCAACATCGGCGTAATAGCCGGGATAGTAGTCGTACGGATAGTAATCGTAGGCGTAGTATGGGTAGTAGTCCCAGGGGAAGAACCCGTCATCCAGCCCACACCAGAAGCCATCGATAAAAACAAAGAAGCGATTGTGGAAGAAATGGGCATGACGCCGGTCCCAGTCGCTGTGCCAATTTTGGTCGTGACGTTCAGCGATATGGCCATTGAAGGCGGGCCGGCCGGATGTTCGAGCTTGTTGCGCCGCTGAATTATTCCCGCGGAGGTCCGGTCTGGTCATGGAGGGCGATCGCTGAATTGGAGAACGGACCTGTCCGGGGCGCGCGTTCGTATAATGCATGCCTCTGCTATAGTAGTAAGCGGGCCGACCACTAAAACCGGGTCTGCCAATGCCGACTCCACCTCCGCGACTATCCGCTCCGCCTCCGGTGTGTCCGCCGCTAAAACCACCAGCACTACCAAATACGCCTGCACCCCCTTCGTGGCCAGCTGCCCAGCCAGTGTGGGCTAGGGCGATCAATGTGATGCCGATTAAACTAAGGAATGTTAATCTTTTCATATCTGAAAATCGTGGCTGTCGCCCTTCCCGGCTATTGCACGTCGGTGGTATTTTCCGGTGCCACGTTCGAGTGATGCTCGCTCCCTCTTTGGGGTAAGCCTGCCTCGGACGCCCTCCAACCCTGTTTTCGCGTTCACCCCTCCGAGAACCTCAGATGAACGGCCACAAGATTGCGATCAGCAAGCTTATGATCACTATCGACAAAAGAACGAGGTACCATGAGCTTGCGCGGGACGGTGGGGGGAGATCGATCTCAGGGGTAGCGCTGCCAAACACCAGGCGAAGACTTTCGGGGTGATCATCAAAAATTAGAATGTGCTGCACCTTCCTGCCCTCGGCCGAACTTGTTGGGGCCAGGTTTATCGTCTGCTTAATGATGAAAATTCTTTTCGCCCGCGTGCCTGGCTGCCGATTAAGAGAAAGAAAGCGAAACGAATTTGACGAACGACCTTCGGCCGGCGGCTTAAGGAGAGGCGCGTCGAATATTCTCGCCCGGTGATGATAGCTCCTTCTTTTCATAGCCCACGATAGGGCAAGCCATCACATCACCGCCATGGCGCGTCCGTGGGATTTTTTCGTGCCACTTGCGGAATCATCCTCACTACCTCATTAGAGATAGATTAGTCATCGCCGATGAAGGCGGACTAGACGATTACTACGGGTGCTATTTTCGCCTTAGGCGAATTTCTTTTGGGCGCAGCGCCAGCTGTAACAGAAGCCCGCGGTGGACGCACTATAACCGGCAGCAGAATTGAAATTGCCATCACCGCAGCAATAACGTGAAGGGCCCCCGCATAAGAACCGGCTGTTTCGCGCATCCGCGCGATGAACAACGGACCGACCGCGCTGGCAAAGCTCCAGGCAGTTAACATTAACCCGTAAATGGGGCCGACGTTCTTCGGACCAAAGTAATCAGCCGTAAACGCCGGCATGGTGCCAAAGCCGCCACCATAACACATTAGCACCACGAAAGTGACGATCGTCATTAACGAGGCCGCGGTGATACTTGGGAGAAACCAAAACAGCAGAACTTGAAGAACGAACATCACCAGGAATGTGAATCGCCGTGTGATCAAATCTGATACCCAGGCCCAGAAGACGCGACCCGCTGCATTACCCAGGCTGGCAATTCCCACCATGCTGCCCGCGACGACCGCGGTTACTTTGGTCAATTCCTGAAAAATCGGCGCCTCCTGCGAGATGACCGCGATACCGGCGCAGGTATTAAGAAAAAGAAGCATCCACAGCGCCCACCACTGCCATGTCTTCAACGCTTCCCCCAGCACGTAATCGTGTCCAGCGCGTTGCGAAGTTTGCAACGCGCTTGGTTTCCAGCCTTCCAGTTGCCACCCTTCCGGCGGATTTTGCATGAACATGCCGGCGACCATTGTGACAATGAGATACGCGATGCCGAGGTATGCGAATGTGCTCAAGACACCGACGCTTTGAATGAGTCGCGTCGCCACCGGCGCGGTGATGAGCGCGCCCGCTCCGAATCCCCCGACCGCAATGCCAGTGATGAGTCCTCTTCTATCGGGGAACCATTTTACCAACACGGCCACCGGAACGATATAGCCAAGGCCGAGACCGATGCCGCCGATCAATCCGTAACTGATGTATAACCAAGCCAGGCTATGAGTGAAGCTGGCGAGAAAAACTCCCACGCCGTAAAATACGCCACCGGTTAGCGCAACGATCCGCGGCCCTTTGCGATTCAGCCATAGACCACCA
>Ga0209474_10001965_pt1 | contig 19393 bp, 16 predicted proteins | sample GraSoiAngelo_145_FD_185902 | JGI IMG/M metagenome (GOLD analysis project Ga0209474, IMG submission 185902) | Grasslands soil microbial communities from the Angelo Coastal Reserve, California, USA - 14_1009_05_20cm (SPAdes) (version 2) | ecosystem: Environmental > Terrestrial > Soil > Grasslands... | reverse complement strand
CATCCCGGGCGTCGGGGACGCCGTCCCCGTCGGCGTCACCGCCCGGGACCGCGGGGGGCGTCGTGCTCGTGCTGGGCGCGGCCGTGGTCGTCGCGGTGGTGGTCGAGGTGGAGGTGCTCGGGGGGGTCGTGACCGTCGAGCTCGTGGTGGGCGCGACGGTCGTCGACGTGCTCGACGAGGTGCTGGCAGTCGTCGCCGTCGAGCGCGTGCCGGTCGTGCTGGTGGAGGACGTGCTGCTCGTCGTGGGCAACGTGGGCGAGGTCGTGGTCGTGGGATGGGCCGTCGTCGTGGTGGAGGTCGTCGCCGTGGTCGAGGTCGCGAGCGTGGTGGACGGCCTCGTGGTCGTGCTCGTGGTGGTCGTGGTGGTGGACGTCGTCGTGGTGCTGGTCGTCGTGGTCGTGGAGGCCGCCACCGTCGCCAGGCAGGAGGCGGCTCCGACGCTCTGCCCGATGCGCGCGCGCACCACGTCGCCGAACACCAGGTCGATGTTGGAGAGCCCGCCCGCCAGCAGGTGGCAGTAGCTCATGATCGTGCCGCGCGAGGCGACCACGGGCCCGGTGTAGCAGCCGGCCTCGCCCGAGAAGCACCTGTCGAGCGGCGGCGAGTAGCAATGGGTGTGGGGCGTGCCGAAGTTGTGGCCGAGCTCGTGGGTGACCACGAGCGCGTCCCAGATCTGCGACGGCTGCGAGAGGTCGAAGCTGCCGTAGACCTGCGACACGCCGTAGCCGTAGCTCGCGTCGCAGAGCACGTCGAGGTACGCGATGCCGCCCTGCACGCTCTTACCCGACACGAAGTGGACCACCGTGCGCGGGCCGGCGATCGTGTCCATGTTGTTGGCGGGGTTGTTCCAGTAGGTGCGGAGCTCGCCGAGCGTCCCGCTCGGGTCGGTCGCGGTCCAGGGGTCCGGCGGCGCGGCGCCCCAGAGGCGGAGGTACGAGAAGCGCAGGCGCACGGCGAGGTCGCGCTCGTAGATCGAGGTCGCGGCGGCGGCGAGCGCGGCCAGGTAGCCGAGGGCGGCCGAGTCGCTCGCGAACTTCGCGCGCAGCTCCTGGTCCGTGTCGATGGCGACGTCGGCCAGCTTGAGCGTCCCGGACGTGCTCGCCGCCGGCGGAGGGGCCGCGAGCGCGCGCGCGGCGGGCGGGATGCGCACCGCCTCGGGCGCGAGGTCGTTGGCGCAGAAGTCGCCGGGGGGCGGATAGCGCGTCGGATCGGCGTCCCGCAGGGCGTAGCTCCGATGCCCGCCCTGCCCGTCGGGGCCGAAGGGGAACACCTCGCCGCGCGACACGACGAAGCCGTGCACGCGGGCGCGCGCCGCGATCAGCAGCACGTGCGAGTCGTCCTCGCCCGCGACCGTCCCCCGGAAGTAGACCTGATCGGGCAGGGTGAGCGCGCGCGCTCCGCCCGGCTCCATGATCTCCGCCCGCGCGCCCGGCGCGAAGGGCTCGAAGCGCGCGAGCACGAGGTCGGCGGCGCGCGCGCCGCCGAGCGGGAAGTCGCGCACCACGGCGCGCTCCTGCGCCCGCAGGACGGCGAGCGCAGCGCGGTCGAGCACGAGCTTCTGCACCCGCGCGACGCCCTCGAGCGAGCTGTCGTGGCCGCGCGCGGGCGAGAGGAGCCGCGCGTGCGCGGACGGCGCGGCGGCCGCAAAGGGCACGGCGAGCGCCATGGCGGCCGCGAGAATGCGGGCTGGGCGGGACACGACGCGGGCAGCAAGCGGCGTGCCCGAGCGGCGCGCTCGATCGGCGACGCCCGGGAGCCGTGCGGGCGTCACCACGCTGCCGGCACGGTGCACACGCGCCCGAGGGCGCGCCGGGCGCGGGCGGCGTCGGCCCCCGAGCACGCTACCAGGCCACCCGCTCGTCGATCAGCCGAGCGATCTCCTCCTCCGCCAGGCCGAGCACCTCCCGCAGCACGAGCGCGGTGTGCTCGCCGAGCGCCGGCGCCGCCCAGCGGAGCTTCCCCGGCGTCGCCCCCAGCCTGAGCGCGTGGCCCTCGTAGGGCGCCGGCGGGCGCGCCGGATGCTCCAGCCACTGGAAGAAGCCCCAGCCGGCGAGCCCGGGGTCGGCGTGCAGGTCGAGCGCGCTCGCGACGACGCCGGCCGCGATCCCGGCCGCCTGCAGCCGGCCCACCAGCTCGCTGGCATCGTGGGAGCGCGTCGCCTCGGCCACCAGCGCGTCCAGCGCCTCGGCGTCGGCGACGCGCGCGGCGTGCGTCGCGAAGCGCGCCTCCGCGAGCCAGGCGGGCCGCGCGAGCACGGCCGAGAGCGCGCGCCACTCCGCGTCGCCACGCACGCTGAGCGCGATCCACCGGTCGTCGCCCGCACACGGGTAGGCGCCGTGCGGCGCGGCGTGGTCGCTGCGGTTCCCCGCGCGCGTCGCGACCCGGCCCGTGAGCTCGTAGTCGAGGAGCGCGGGCGCGAGGAAGTGGAGCGCGGCCTCGAGCTGCGACACGTCGAGGTGCTGGCCCTCGCCCGTCCGCCGCTGGTGATCGACCGCCGCGAGGAGCGCGGTCGCGGCGAGGCGCGGGACGACGTAGTCGGTGTACGCGCCGTAGGGCGGTGCGGGCGCGCGGTCCGCCCAGCCCGCGATCTCGTAGAAGCCCGAGAGCGCCGCCACGAGTTGCCCGAAGCCCGGGAACTCCGCGTGCGGCCCGGTCTGCCCCTGGAGGCAGGTGCTCAGCATGACCAGGCGCGGGTTCAGCTGCCGGAGGTCCGCGTACGCGAGGCCGAACCTGCGCATCACGCGCGGCGTGTAGCTCTCGACCAGGACGTCGGCCCAGGCGGCGAGCCGCCGCGCGATGTCGCGCGCCGCGGGCTTGGACAGGTCGAGCGCGATGCCGAGCTTCGAGGTGTTGTAGCTGGCGTAGAACTGGCTCCGCTCGATGCCGGGCTTGCCCTCGTGCCACGGCGGGCCCAGGCGGACGACGTCGTAGCGCGCATGCGACTCGACACGGACGACGGTCGCGCCGTGGTCGGCCAGGTACTTGACGGTGATCGGCCCGACGCCGGCCCAGGAGAAGTCGAGGACCTTCAGGTCCGCGAGCGGGAGCGCCGGGTCGGCCGGGAGCGCCATGGATCAGATGACGCCCGCGCGCCCGAGCGCGTCCACGTCGTAGCCGCACAGCTCGCCCCAGACGTGGGGGTTGTGCTCCCCGGCCTCCGGCGGCCGGCGCGGCTCGGCCAGCGGCGTCGCCGAGAGCCGTGCGAACGGCCCCGGATAGCGGAGGCTCGGTCCGAGCACCTCGTCGTCGACGGGCCGGAAGTACGCGCGGAAGGCGAGCTGCGGATCGGCCGCGATGTCCGCCACGGTCGCGACCGGCGCCACCAGGATGCGGCGCCGGACGCCCTCGCGATAGACCTCGGCCTTGGTGCGCGTGTGGAGGAAGGCCGCGACCGCCTCCTCGATGCGCACCAGCTCGGCCTGCGCCGCGGGCGAGGCCTCCATCGCCCAGCCCGGCTCCCACTGCTCCCACGGCCACTCACGGAGCCAGGTGGGCAGCATGCCGTGCTCGTCCATCCAGCGCATGAGCGCGCGCGTCGAGGGCGAGCCCTGCGCGCCCATCAAGAGGAGACTCACGTGGCCGTCGGCGCAGGGGAAGACCATCCGCCGGCGCACGCCGCGCGAGCCGACGAAGGGGCCGCCGCGGCGGAGGGAGTCGCCATGAAGGACCGGGAACGCCTGCGCGTTCATGAGCGTCCACACCATCGCCGCCTGCGCGTTCACCACCACGCGCTGGCCGCGGCCGCTGCGGCCGCGCGCGAGGTGCGCGAGCAGCGTGCCGACCGCCGCCTCGGCGCCGGCGTGACAGAACGCCTGCCAGAGCGGCAGGCGGAGCGGCGGGCGGTCCTCGTCGCCGCAGAGGTACATGGGGCCGCCCATGGCCGCGATCACGATGTCGTCGGCGTGGAGCGCGCGGCCCGGCGGCCGGTCACCGAAGGGCGTCACGCTGGTGTGGACGAGCGCCGGCTGCCGGGCCGCGATCTCGGCGACGAGACGGGCCGCGGCCCCTTCGGGCGGGAACGAGTCGAGGACGAAGTCGACGCGCGCGGCCAGATCCGCCAGCACGCGCGGCGCCTCCGGGTGCTCCAGCGCGAGCGTCACGCCGAGCTTGCCCGCGTTCATCGCGTGCCAGTAGAGGCCGTGCTCGCGCCCGTCCCGAGCCCGGTAGCGGGGCGCCAGCGCACGGCCGCGGTCGCCCCCCGGCGGCTCGACCTTGATCACCAGGGCGCCCAAGTCGGCGAGCAGCCGGCCGCACAGGTAGCCGAGCGCGTCGGTCAGATCGAGCGCGCGGAGCCCGGCGAGCGGCGGCGGCATGCAGCGGGTTATCGCAGGCCCACCAGGCGGGGCACGAACGGGATCAGGATCTCGACCGCGATGAGCACGATGACGATCCACTCGAGCGTCTCGGTCCGGCGGTTCGCCGCCTCGTCGGAGAGCTTCTGGTAGATGCTCTCGAGGCTCTGCAGCTTGCGGAGGATGCTCGCGTCCCACTCCGCCAGGTGGAAGCGGTCCGAGACCAGGCGATACACGCGCGCCAGGTACTGATCACCGAGCAGCTTGAGCGCGTTGTTGACGCCCTCGAAGAGGACGGCGTTGTCCACCTGCAGCTGGCCGATCCGGCGGAGATCGGCGCGCGTCGAGCCCGGCAGCCAGAAGCCGTAGCGGCGGCGCGAGAGCGTCTCGTACGACTCGTCGAGGGCGTCGTCGAGCTGCTGGTCGAGGTAGCGCATCTCGAGCAGCTCGACGTTGGCGAACTCGAGGACGGCGCGCACGTCCTCGGCGTCCCGGTCGGCGATCAGGGCCGCGTCCCAGTCGATGAGGGTCACGTCTTCCGAGCCGAACGAGATACGATGGCCGACCGCGTCGTCCACCTCCTGGTCGGAGAGCGCCGCGCGCTCCGAGCGCAGGATGCGCGCCACCTCCTGGCCATACGTCGTGTAGAGCGCGGCCGGCGCACAGGGCGGGGTGAAGGCGCCGATCTCGAAGATCACGTAGGTCTCGACGAAGTCCGTCAGCCCGGGGCGGGTCACCGCGGGCGCGATGGCCGCGAGCAGGCTCTCGACCCAGCGGCGGGAGTCGGCACGGAGCACGTCGCTCTCGTACAGCTCCTCGGCGAGCGTGATGAGGCGGGTGAGCGGACCCGCGAGCGGGATCTGGTAGGTGACCGACACCGCGCCGAAGTCGTAGAGCACGGCGTCGACGGAGGGCGCCGTGCGGAAGGCGCCGACCGCGAGCACCTCCCGTTCCTGGGTCACGCGCAGGGGAGCCGGCCGGTACTCGAAGTAGCGCGGCGCACGGCGCTTGTGGCGGATGGCCGCCCGCTGCGTCAGCGCGGTGATCCGGCGCTCCGACTCGTCGAGATTGATCGCCAGCCCGGCGTCGTACGCGAAGAGGGCGTAGCAGACCCCCTCCTGCACCGCCGGCTCGGCGTGTGCCTCGGGAAGCGCCATGGGCCGTCAGTCTGTGCCCCCTGGCGGCCGGCAGGTCAACCGCCGCGGCGGAAGGTGTCGTTGGACACGGGCCCGCGCACCATGGCACGGAAGACCCCGCAGGTGCCCACGGTCCTGACGCACGCCGTATCCGGGATCGTCCTGGGGAGCACGTTCCGGCGCTCCCTCGGCGCCGGGCGAGTCTGGTTCGCCGGCGCCCTGTGCGCGGCGCTTCCCGACGTCGACGTGATCGGCTTCCGGTTCGGGATCCAGTATGGCGACCTACTCGGACACCGGGGCCTCACGCACTCGCCCACCTTCGCCGCCGTCCTGGCGGCGCTGGTGGTAGCCGTCGCCTTCCCGCATGGGGCTCTGGGGTCGAGTCGCAGGGCGCTGTGGCTCTATCTCTTCGTCGCCACCGCATCGCACGGCTGCCTGGACGCGTTGACCGACGGCGGTCTTGGCGTGGCGTTCTTCTCCCCTTTCAGCAATGCCCGTTACTTCTTTCCGGTGCGCCCCATCCGCGTGTCGCCGATCGGGCTCCGGGCGTTCGTGTCCGAGGATGGCCTGGCCGTCCTGGCGAGCGAGATACGGTGGGTGTGGGTGCCGTCCGCGGTCGTGATGGCCATCACGTTCGCATCGCACCGTCGGCCCACCCTTCGTCGACCACCCAGGCCCCGTCGAAGCTCAGGAAGAAGCATTCCACCGTGAGGCCGGGAATCGCGGCTTTCAAAACTTCGGAGGCGCGCCCGAGCTCGGCGCGATAGTGAGCGGCCTCGGCTTCGGCGTCTCCCCGAAAGCGAGCCGCCAGCCCGCCGTACGCCCCGCAGTCGGAGTGCAGCATCAGGATCGCGCGCTCGGTTCCGTGCAGGCGGATCGATTTGTGGATCTGCTCGAGGAGTCCCGGCCAGCGCGCCGAACACGCACGCGAGCAGCACGCGCGCGCCGAGCTCGAGCACGGAGATGGCTACGGCGCCGCTGGCAGGCTGCTCGACGGGCACGGACGCGGGCTCCCGCGGCTCCGTCTAGCAGATCAGGACGCCAGGGTCAGCGCCTTCTCCGCGATCTCGCTCGCCGCGTGTGGCCGGGCGAGCCGCCGGGCGCTCGCGCGCATCGCCGCCATGCGCGTCGGGTCGTCGAGCAGGCGGTCGATCTTGTAGCCGAGCACGGGCAGGTTGTTGCACCGGATCGCCGCCCCCTGCTCGAGCAGGTGGTCCGAGTTGCGCTCCTCCTGGCCCGGGATGGGGTTGACGATGACGAGCAGCAGCCCCTTCGCGAGCGCCTCGCTGGTCGTGAGCCCGCCGGGCTTCCCGACCAGGATGTCCGCCGCCGACATGTACTCGTCCATCGCCGTCGTGTAGCCGACGACGGCGAGCGTGTTCGATCCCCCGGCGCGCTCGGTGGCGAGCGCGCCGAGCCGCTGCCGGAGCTCCTCGTTGCGCCCGCAGACGACCACGACCTGGGCGGGATGGCGCAGCTCGAGGAGGCTCGCGACGGCGTGCTCGATCGGTCCGACGCCGAAGCCGCCCGCCGAGAGGAGCACGATCGTCCGGTCGGCGAGGAGCCCGAGCTTCTGCCGCATGGCGCGCTTGTCCTTCGCCTCGGCGAACACCGGATCGATCGGGATGCCGCTCGCGGTCACCTTGCCGCCCGGGATGCCGAGGCGCACCAGGTGCTCGCGCGTCTCGTCGATGGCCACGAAGTAGTGCTCGAAATGATGGCAGAGCCACATCGCGTGCACGTCGAGGTCGGTCACGACGATCGCCTGCGGGCACGCGAGCCGCCCCTTGGCCTTGAGCCACGAGATGATCTCGGCGGGCAGGAAGTGGGTGCAGAGGACCAGGTCCGGCCGGTGCTTCTCGAGCATGCGCACGAACGGGCGCGTGTTGAGCTTGTCCCAGGCGAGACGCCGTCGCTCCTTCTGCCACGGCGTGTCGAGCCAATCGTAGAGCCAGCCGAGCACGTCGGGCGCGCGGTCCACCAGCTCGATGTAGGCCTTCGAGTAGAGGGTGCGGAAGACCTTGTTGGTGAACTGGAGCGTGTCGACGTGGTGCACCTCGCGCGCGGCACCCAGCTGCGCAAAGGCGCCCTGCAGCGCCTGCGCGGCGCGGACGTGACCCGCGCCCGCGGAGGCCGAGAGGATGAGGACCTTCCCGGGCATCGGCGCATTGTCGCCGGGAGCGACGCCGCCGTCGAGCGGGCGCGACGGGAGCGAGAAGAGCCGCGGGGCGAAGCCTAGTGCACCAGCCGGGAGGCGGGCGCCGGCCGCTGCTCGTCGGAGGCGACGGCCAGCGCGTCGGGGATGCGCACCTGGAACTCGCTCCCCGCCCCCGGCTGGCTCTCGACCCTGACCTCGCCGCCGAGCAGACGCACGCAGCGCTTGACGAGCGTGAGCCCCATGCCGAGGCCGGTGAAGCGCCGCGTGGCCGAGTTGTCGCCCTGCGCGAAGAGCTCGAAGAGCTCGCTCACCCGCTCGGGCGGGATGCCGGCCCCGGTGTCGCGCACCGCGACCACGGCGGAGCCCAGCTCCTCGCCCGGGCGCACCGCCACCGTCACCTCGCCCTGGCTCGTGAACTTGAAGGCGTTGGAGAGCAGGTGGAAGAGGAGGCGGTGCACGAGCGCCTCGTCGATGCGCAGGCGCGCGGCCTCGGGCGCGATGGCGACGCGGAGCGGGACCCGCTCGCGCTCGGCCGGCGAGGGCAGCTCCGCCATCACCGCCTCGATCAGGGTCGCGGTCCGGACTTCCTCCCGACGAAGCGGTACGCGGTCCGTCTCGAGCTGCACGAAGAACAGGATGTCGTCGATCAGCGTGTTCAGGCTGCGCGTGTTGCTGAGCACGCGGTCGAGGAACGTCGCCTGCTCGCCGCTGACCGTGCCCGCGGTGCCGTCGCGCACCAGTGCCGTGTAGCCCAGGATCGCGTTGAGTGGCGTGCGCAGCTCGTGCGAGACGGTGCCGAGGAACTCCCGCTTGACGCGGTTCGAGCGGATGAGCGCCTGCGTCAGCGTGTGGATGTTCTCCTCGTGCGCGCGGAGGCTCTGCTGCTGGTCGGAGAGGGCGCGGCGCGTGACCCCGAGCTCGCCCTCCAGGTCGGCGCACAGCGCGGCCACCGAGGCGCGCATGCGCGCGATGGTGAGCACCTGGCCGACGATCTCCCCGAGCAGAGCGAGGGCGCGCCCGCGCGTGAAGACCTGCGCCGGCGACACCAGCGAATGGAGCACGAGTGCGCCGCCCGCCTCGCCGCTCACCGCGAAGGGGAGGACGAGGAAGCCCTCGCCGGCGAGCTCTCCCGGCGCGACCGCGTCGAAGCTCCCATCGGGCCGACGCCTGAAGCAGGTCGGGCTCACGTCCGGCTTGACCAGGCGCGCGAGCGCGAGCCAGCCCGACTCGCCGAGCCCGCCGCGCGGGCCGCCCAGACGCTGCGCCTGGGTCGCGAAGCCGACGAGCGTCAGGTCGCCGTCGGGCTCGTCGGACAGCCCGACGGCGCAGGTCTCGAGGCCGAGCTGCTGCACGAGCGCCTCGGCGATCTCCTGCCCGCACTGCCTGACCGCGTGGCCACGCGCGAGCAGATCGAGCAGGACCTTGATCGCGGAGAGGTAGACGACGGCGTCGTCGCGCTGTTCCTCGACCTCGGCGAGCGCCTCGCGGATGTGCTCGTTCCAGCGCTCCCTCGACATGTGGCTCACGCCACGAGCTGCGTCAGCGCCGCGAGCTCGGCGCCCTCGCGCAGGCGGCGCAGCACGTCGTCCCACACCGCGGGCGTGACGCCATGCTCGCGGCCTTTGTCGAGCAGCGCCGTCGCCTGCGCGTCCATCACGCCGGTTCCGAGATCGGTCCACGCGACCAGGCGGTCGGCGACGGCGAGCAGCCCGGGCACCCCGGCGCGTACGTCGTCCGCGTGGTGCGAGCGCACCGCCTCGACGATCGCGGGCGGGAGGCTCCACGCCTCCAGGATCCAGCCGCCCACCTCGGCGTGGTCGACGCCCAGGGCGGCGGCCTCCTTGCGCTCGATCGCCTCGGCCTCGCCCGCGCTGCCGACGCTCTGCCAGTACTCCTCGCGAAAGCGCATGGCGAGGATGAGCCGGCCGACGTCGTGGAGCACGCCGGCCGTGAAGGCCTCGTCCGGGTCGCCGGCGCGGAGCCGCGCGGCGAGCGTCTTGGCCGCCACCCCGACCGCCACCGCGTGCGCCCACAGCTGTTCCAGCCGGTTGCGCCCGATGCCGGCTCCGAGCGTGTCCCACACCTTCACACCGAGCGCGAGGTTGCGGACGGTCGAGAAGCCGAGCAGCACGACGGCGCGCGGGATGGTCGCGACCCGCCGGCTCTGGCCGAAGAAGGCGCTGTTCGCAAGGCGGAGCATCTTCCCGGTGAGCGCCTGATCGTGCTCGATGACCGCGATCAGCTCCTTGCCGCTCGTGCTCTCCGAGTCGGCGAGCTGGAGGATCCGGGCGAGCACGGTAGGGATGGTGGGCAGGTTCTTGCGCGCCACCACCTCGGCCCGGAACTGCTGCATCGCCTGCTCGTCCATCACCACCCCCTCGCGCCCGCCGTGGCACGCGCTGTGCCGTCCACGCTCGGCCGTTCCCGCGGGGAGTATCGGCCTTGCCGGCAAAAACTTGAGGGCCCCCCGCTACGGCAGCACCGCCACCGCTCGCAGCGGCCCGCCGCTCCCGCCGCGGATCTTCATCGGCAGCCCGATGAACACGGCGCCGCGCGGCGGGAGCGCCGCCAGGCCGGCCAGGTTCTCGAAGATGGGCACGTTGGCATTCGTGAGCGCGCGATGGGCGCGGAAGTCGCGCGAGGGGCCGTGGTCGATCGACGCCGTGTCGATGCCGATCGAGCGGATGCGCCGCGCCGTCGTGAGCCACAACGCGGCGTCCTCCCCGACGCCGGGGAAATGGAGGTGCGCGGTGTCGCCGGGCGCCGCGCTCCCGAGGTAGCGCGCCCGGTCGTCCCAGAAGCGGTCCCAGCCGGTGCGCACGAGAACGACGGCGCCGTCGGGGATGCGTCCGCCGCGGCCCTCGAACGTCTCCAGGTCGGCGCGCACGAGGAGTGCGTCGGGGTCGCGCGCGGCCTTCTCGCTCACGTCCACCACCACCGCCGCGCCGACCAGCCGGTCGAGCGGGATCTCGTCCGCCGCCCAGCGGCCCTCGGCGAAGTGGATGGGGGCATCGAGGTGCGTCCCCCCGTGCTCGGCGGCCGAGAAGTTGTTGGCGGCGTACCACCAGCCGCCCTCGGTCATTCCATGGGCCACCGGCTCGAGCGTGAAGGGTTTGGCCGTCGGCCAGTAGATCGTCCGGGCGTCGAAGGGATGGGTCAGGTCGACCAGCCGGGCGCCGTCCAGGTCGCAGGCTGCGGCCGGCACCGCCAGGGCGAGCGTCAGCGTCATGAGGGCCATCATGTCCCACCTCCTGGTTGCCGCTCCGTCGGGATGCGGTCTATTATTCGGTCTTCATGGCGCGTTCCCCCGTCGAGGGTCCAGAGCAGCTCTTCCACTTCGCACCGGCGGCGGGCGCCGAGGTCCTGCGCACGCGGCGGGGTGCCGAGCCCGGGGAGAAGGTCCTCATCACCGGCATCGCGGGCGGCCTGGGGCGCCTCATCGCCAAGCGCCTCGGCGATTACTTCAAGGTCGCCGGGGTCGATCGCAGCCCGTGGGAGGGCTTCCCGCCCAACGTCAGCATGCATGTCGTCGACCTCCGCAAGCGGAAGTTCGAGGACGTGTTCCGGATCGAGCGGCCCGCCGCTCTCGTGCACCACGCCTTCGTGCGCCACTTCCGCTCCGACCCGCGCGTGCGTCACGAGGTGAACGTCCTCGGCACGAAGCGCGTGCTCGAGTATGCGATCGCGTACGGCGTCAAGCGGGTGGTCGTGCTGTCGAGCTCGTACGTCTACGGTGCGCTGCCCGACAACCCCTTCTACTTGAACGAGGATTTCCCGCTCAACGTGAGCCGCACCTACCCCGAGGTGCGCGATCTGGCCGAGGTCGACACCCTCGCGACCGCGTTCCTCTGGCGGCACCCGGAGGTGACGACCGCCATCCTGCGGCCCGTCAACACGCTCGGCTATTACACGAACAGCGCCGTTCGCCGCTACCTCGCGCAGCGCTGGGTTCCCACCGTCCTGGGCTTCAACCCGATGTGGCAGTTCATTCACGAGGAGGACGTGGCCGACGCGGTGGCGCTCGCGCTCCAGAGCGGCGCGCACGGCGTGTTCAACGTGGTCGGCCCCGGCGCCGTCCCGCTGAAGGTGGCGATCCGCGAGACGGGCGGCACCGCGGTCCCGCTCCCCGAGTCGGCCCTGCGCGCCGTCGCCGGCCGCCTCTTCCGGCTCGGGCTCTACCACACCCCGCCGGGCGCGATCGACTTCCTCAAGTACCCGTGCGTGATCGACGGCGAGGCCTTCCAGCACGCCACCGGCTTCACGCCCCTCTTCAGCCTCGAGGACACCTTCGCGAGCGTGCGCCATTGATGGTGCTCTCTCCGATCGTCTCGCTCTCGCGCGCTGTCACGGACGCGCTGCCGCGCTCGATCAACGCCTTGCAGCACGAGATCGCCGAGCGCATGCTGCGCATCCCGACGCGCCTCAACGCCTACGGCTACGACGCCTGGGGCTTCCACCCCGATTCCGCGCGCCGCAGCATGCTCTTCACCGGCTTCCTCTACCACTACTGGTTCCGGGTCGAGACGCACGACATCGACCGCATCCCCCAGGGGCGCGTCCTGCTGATCAGCAACCATGCCGGGCAGATCGCGCTCGACGCGGCCATGATCTGTGCCGCCTGCTTCTTCGAGGCCGAGCCGCCGCGCGTGGTGCGGGGTATGGGGGAGTACTGGCTCCCGACGGTGCCCTGGGTGAACGAGATCATGGTGCGCAGCGGCTCGGTGGTCGGCACGCGCAAGAACGCCATCGACCTGCTCAGGAACGAGGAGGCGGTGATCGCCTTCCCCGAGGGCGTGCGTGGCGTGAACAAGCTCATCTGGGAGCGCTACCAGCTGCAGGAGTTCGGCCATGGCTTCATGCGCCTCGCGCTCGAGACCGACACGCCCATCGTGCCCATCGCGGTGGTCGGCTCCGAGGAACAGGCGATCGCGATCGCCAACGCCATGCCGCTGGCGCGTCTGCTCGGGTTGCCCGCCTTCCCGGTGACCCTCACCTTCCCGTGGCTCGGCCTCCTCGGGGTCATCCCCTTCCCCGTCAAGTACCGCATCTACTTCGGCCAGCCGATGCGCTTCACGGGGAACCCGAGCGACGAGGACGAGGTGATCGGCGAGAAGGTGGAGCAGGTGAAGGCGCGGATCGCCACCATGCTGGCCGACGGCCTCGCCGCGCGCCGCTCGCTCTTCTGGTGAGCCGCCTCCCGACCCGGGTCCGCCCGTCCGATCCCGAGTTCCGCGCCAACGCCGCCCACATGGAGCGGCTCGTGGAGGGCCTGCGCGCGGCGCGGGCGCGCGCGGCCGCAGGCGGCCCAGAGGAGGCCCGCCGCCGCCACAGCGCGCGCGGCAAACTCCTGCCACGCGAGCGCATCGCGCGCCTCCTCGACCCGGGCACGCCCTTCCTCGAGCTCTCGCCGCTCGCGGCGCACGGCTGCTACGACGACGAGGCGCCGGGCGCCGGCATCGTGACCGGCATCGGACGCATCGCCGGCCGCGAGTGCGTGCTGGTCGCCAACGACGCCACCGTGAAGGGCGGCACCTACTACCCGCTCACCGTGAAGAAGCATCTTCGCGCGCAGGAGATCGCGCTCGAGAACCGTCTCGGCTGCGTCTACCTGGTCGATTCGGGCGGCGCCTTCCTCCCCCTCCAGGCCGACGTCTTCCCCGACCGCGAGCACTTCGGCCGCATCTTCTTCAACCAGGCGCGCATGTCGGCGGCCGGCATCCCGCAGGTCGCCATCGTGCTCGGCTCGTGCACGGCGGGCGGCGCCTACGTGCCGGCCATGTGCGACGAGACGGTCATCGTCAAGAACCAGGGCACGATCTTCCTGGGCGGCCCGCCCCTCGTGCGCGCCGCGACCGGCGAGGAGGTGACGGCCGAGGAGCTCGGCGGCGGCGACGTCCACACCCGCATCTCGGGGGTGGCGGATCACCTGGCCGCCGACGACGCCGACGCGCTCCGCACCGCGCGCGAGATCCTGGCCGCGCTGCCCGCGCCCCGCCCGACTCTGCTCGCGCGCGCGACACCCGAAGACCCCGCCTACGACCCGCGCGAGCTCTACGGCATCGCGTCGCGCGACCCCCGGCGGGCGACCGACGCGCGCGAGCTCATCGCCCGCCTGGTCGACGGCAGCCGCTTCCACGAGTTCAAGGCGCTCTACGGGCCGACGCTGGTGACCGGTTTCGCGCACCTCCACGGCTACCCCGTCGGCATCCTCGCCAACCAGGGCGTGCTCTTCTCCGAGTCGGCGCTCAAGGCGACCCATTTCATCGAGCTCGCCTGCGCGCGCGGCGTGCCGCTCGTCTTCCTCCAGAACATCACCGGCTTCATCGTGGGCAAGAAGTACGAGCAGGGCGGCATCGCCAAGGACGGGGCCAAGATGGTCAACGCGGTCGCCAATGCGGCCGTGCCCAAGCTCACCGTCCTGGTCGGCGCCTCGCACGGCGCGGGGAACTACGGGATGTGCGGGCGGGCCTACTCGCCGCGCCTCCTCTTCTCGTGGCCGAACAGCCGCATCTCCGTCATGGGCGGCGAGCAGGCGGCGCAGACCCTCCTCACGGTGAAGCTGCAGCAGCTCGAGGCGCGCGGCGAGACGATGAGCGAGCCCGAGCGCGCGGAGTTCATGGCGCCGATCCTCGCCCAGTACGAGGCCGAGGGCGACCCCTACTACGCGACCGCGCGCCTCTGGGACGACGGCATCCTGGATCCCCTCGAGACGCGCGACGTGCTCGGCCTGGCGCTCGCCGCGGCGCTCGGCGCTCCCATCCCCGCCACGCGTTTCGGCGTCTTCCGGATGTGAGCGTGAAAGCCGTCCTCATCGCCAACCGCGGCGAGATCGCGGTCCGCATCGCGCGCGCATGCCGCGAGCACGGGCTCGCCGCCGTCGCGGTCTACTCCGAGGCCGACCGCGGCGCGCCGCACACGTTCGCCGCCGACCGCGCCGTCCCGATCGGGCCGCCGCCTGCCGTCCACTCCTACCTGAACATCGAGGCGCTCCTCGCCGCCGCCCGCCAGAGCGGCGCCGACGCCGTCCACCCGGGCTACGGGTTCCTCGCCGAGAGCGCGGCCTTCGCGCGCGCGGTGGAGGCGGCCGGGCTCACCTGGGTCGGCCCGCCGCCGCAGGCGATCGCCACCATGGGCGACAAGCTCGCCGCGCGCGCGACGGTCGCACGCGCCGGCGTGCCGCTCGTGCCGGGAACCGAGGTCGGTGGAGGCGACGCGGCCGCGGCGGCGCGGCGTCTCGGCTTCCCGCTGCTGGTGAAGGCCGCCGCGGGCGGCGGCGGCAAGGGCATGCGCACGGTGGCGAGCGAGGCCGAGCTGCCGGACGCGCTCGCCGCCGCGCGGCGCGAGGCCGAGGCCGCCTTCGCCGACGGGCGCGTCTATCTCGAGAAGCTCCTCGTCCGTCCCCGCCACGTCGAGGTGCAGGTGCTGGGCGACCGCCACGGCACGCTCGTCCATCTCGGCGAGCGCGAGTGCTCGATCCAGCGCCGCCACCAGAAGATCGTCGAGGAGACGCCGTGCCCGGTGCTCACCCCGCGTCTCCGTACCGAGATGACCGCCGCCGCCCTCGCCGCGGCGCGCGCCGTCGGTTACACGAGCGCGGGCACGGTCGAGTTCCTGCTCGACGTCGAGGGGCGCTTCTACTTCCTCGAGATGAACACGCGCGTGCAGGTCGAGCACCCGATCACGGAGTGGGTGACGGGCATCGACATCGTCGCCGCCCAGCTCCGCATCGCGGCGGGCGCGCCGCTCGGCTTCGGGCAGGCCGACGTGCGCGCGCGCGGCCACGCGATCGAGGCCCGGCTCTACGCGGAGGATCCGGCGGCGGGCTTCCTCCCGAGCGCGGGACCGATCCTCGCGCTGCGCGAGCCCGGCGGGCCCGGCGTCCGGGTCGACTCCGGGATCGCCGCGGGCGGCGTCGTCCCGGTCGAGTACGATCCGCTGCTCGGCAAGATCTCGGCCTGGGGCGAGGGCCGCGCCATGGCGATCGCGCGGCTCTCGGCCGCCCTCCGCGACACGGCGGTCCTCGGTCCCACGACCAACCTCGCCTTCCTGCAGGACGTGCTCGCGCACCCGGCCTTCCGCCGCGGCGAGACGCACACGGGCTTCCTGCCCGAGCACTTCGCGACCTGGCAGCCGGGCGGCGAGGAGGCCGTCGCCGCGCTCGCCGCGGCGCTGGCGCTCGCGCGGCCGGCCGCGCCGGCGGGCGACGCCCGCGGCCGCGCCGCCGCACCGACGCCGTGGGAGACCCTCGGCGCCTGGCGCCTCGGGAGCTGAGGTGGAGACCCGCCTTCGGCTCGGCACGCGCACACTCGCCGTGGCCCTCGTCCCCGAGGCCGAGGGCTGGGCCGCCACGGTGGACGGCGCCGCCCACCGCGTGACGCGCCTCGGGGCCGGCCCGCGCACCACCGCCGCGGGCGGCGCGACCGTCGAGGAGCTGGCGCTCGAGGTGGACGGGCGTCCGCACCGCGCGCTGGTCGCGCGGACCCGCGACCGCGTGTTGGTGGCCGTGGCGGGCCGCGTGTGGGCCTTCGAGTCCGGCGAGGAGGCGCGCGGCGCGCACGGCGCCGCGGGCTCGGGTGCAGTCAGCGCACCGATGCCCGGGAAGGTGGTCTCCGTGCTGGTCGCGGAGGGCCAGGTGGTCGAGGTGGGCCAGGCGCTCGTCGTCCTCGAGGCGATGAAGATGGAGAGCACGCTCGCGGCCGAGGTGGCGGGGCGGGTGACGAGCGTGCGGGCCGTCGCCGGGGCCACCGTCGCGGCCGGCGACCTGCTGGTCGAGATCACGCCGGCATAGCGGGCACACCGAAGGTCGAGCGGGCGTCGGCGGGGGCGGGGGGCCGCCCTCTCCGCTTCGCTGCGCCGGCCCCGCGGGCAGCTCGCGGCGAGCGGACGTGCCGGCGCAGAGGCGCTGCGAGGGCGGCCCCCCGCCCCCGCCGAGGCGTACGGCGCCTCCGCTGGCTGCTGCGCCGGTGTATTCCGATCGAAGGTGTCACGGTCGGGTGGTGTCGACGGCGGGGGCGCCGTAGGCTCGCCGCCCGGCGTGGAGGGCGACGCGATGCGCATCCTGATCCTCGACGACGATCCGTCCCGCAGCGAGACGCTCGCCGCGAGCGTCGCCCGGGCCTGCCCGGACGCCGAGGTTCGGCGCGCGTCCGGCGCGACGGTGGCGCGGGCGGTCGCGGAGACCGCGCCTGCGCTCGCAGTCGTCGGCCCGGGGCTCGTAGACGGGGACGGCGGCGGCGAGCTGGTGCGGGCGCTGTGTGCAGACCACCCCGAGCTCGCGGTGCTGGTCGTCAGCACGCGTGACCTTGCCGCACCCGCGGTGGCGGCGTTGCGGGCGGGCGCCGCGGACTACGTGGTGCTCGCCGACGGCGACGACCTGGCCGCGCTCGGACGCGCAGCCGCCCGGCTCGTGTGCCGTGACGGGCACCGCCCGCCGCGCCCCGCCGGGCGCGCGGCCCCCGACGCGCTCGCCGGCCTGGTCGGCCGGAGCCCGGTCATGCAGCAGGTGCGGGAGCTGGTGCGCACCGCCGCGCGCGCCGAGGCCCATGTGCTGATCGAGGGCGAGACCGGCACCGGCAAGGAGGTGGTGGCGCGCGCCGTGCACGCCCTCGGCCGCCGCGCCGCAGGTCCCTTCGTGCCGGTCAACTGCGCCGCCGTCCCCGAGACGCTCGCCGAGAGCGAGTTCTTCGGGCACGCGCGCGGCGCGTTCACCGGCGCGGTACAGGAGCGCCCCGGCGTGCTGCAGCTCGCCGACCGCGGCACGCTCTTCCTCGACGAGGTCGAGGACCTCGCGCCCGCGCTCCAGGCGAAGCTCCTGCGCGTCGTGCAGGACCGGGAGGTGCGGCCGCTCGGCGCCTCCAGCGTGCGGCGGGTCGACCTCCGCATCGTCGCCGCCGCCAACCGCGACCTCTGGCGCATGGTCGAGGCGGGGCAGTTTCGCCGCGACCTCTACTATCGCCTGCGCGTGTTCGCGATCACGCTCCCGCCGCTCCGGCAGCGGCGCGAAGACCTGCCGCCGCTCATCGAGCACTTCATCGCGCGCTTCAACCGCGCGCACGGCACCACCTTCGCGCTCCCGCCCGCCGGCGCGCTGCGGGCGCTCCTCGAGCACCCCTGGCCCGGCAACGTGCGCGAGCTCGAGAACGTGCTCGAGTCGCTCCTCGTCCTCGCCGGCGCCGAGGGCGTGGAGCTGGCCGAGCTGCTCGCGCGGCGGCAGTCGCCCGCGGCCGGCCTGGTGGTCGACGAGCGCGCGCGCATCCTGCGCGTGCTCGACGAGCACCGCTGGAACCGGCAGCGGGCCGCTACCGCGCTCGGCATCTCGCGCGTCACCCTCTGGCGGCGCATGGAGCGGCACGGCATTCGCGATCCGCTCGGCGTGCCGAGGCGTGAAACGGCCTGATCGAGGACGCTTCAGGCGCGCGCCGCCCGCGCGCGCCGGGCCGACGGGCCGCGCTGGCACGCCCGCTGCACCTTCCCCCGCCCGCCCCAGAGCTCGGAGGAGGGTCGCATGGCAAAGGGATCCAGCATCGTGGGGTCGATCGCGCTCGGCGGCGTGCTCGTGGCGCTCGTCATGCGCGCAACCACGCTCCACTCCGTGAACGGCGCGCCGCTCATCTATCGCGTGGTGAGCAACGTGAACGACCTGGACGGGGTCGAGGGCCTGGCGCCGCCCGGACGCGTGGTCGAGCTGTGGTTCAAGCAGCGGAACTTCAAGGAGGGCAACGACGACGCGAGCGACCCCTTCGCCTGGTGCGGCTGGAAGAACGGCGGCGACGCCGTGCGCATCGGGATCGCGACGGCCGACGCCAAGGGGGTCTGGCGCCTGAGCGACCTCCGCCACGCGGGCACCACGGTGATGCTCTTCCCCCCGGCACCCGGGGCGGACCGCTGCCTCGGCGGGCTCTACACCGAACTCTTGCCGCGTGCCTGCGAGCAGCCCGAGGTCGGCTGCAGCGCCTGGGACGCGCCCACGCTCCACTGGCTGAACGTGCGCAAGCTCACTCCCACGATCGGCGCGGTCGCGGGCTCGCTCTCGGGCGCCGAGCAGGCCGCGGCCGCGGTCGCCGACGGCCCCGACGACGGGCCCGAGCCGAGCGACGTGGTCGACGTCGACGAGAACGGCATCGACACCACGGCGCCCGGCTACGAGGTCGGCCAGCGCGTCACCTGGCGGTGCGGCTCCGGCGGCACGGCCGCCTGCCCGAGCGTGACGGTCCACGACGCCTCGACGGCCATCGCGACGGATCCCGAGTTTCCGTTCGTTCTCGGCACCATCCAGGGGCACCGCACGGGCGGTTCCTTCATCGCCGCGGCGGCCATCCCGCGTGGCTCGCCGATCGGCTTCTCGGTCAACGTCAACGTCAAGTTCCGCGGGCTGCTCGACGTGAACCTGGGGTGCGATCGGCAGCGCTTCTTCGACTTCTCGCTGGCGAAGGTGTTCTGAGGTGCGTCGATCCGGCCGCCGGGGGCACCCGCGCACGCGGTCGGGAGCCCGCGGGTCGAAGGCTTTGGGCGGCGCGCCTCGTCCCGCACGGCAACCTTGCACGCCCGCCCGCGCGCGCGGGCGCCCCCGGCGGCCGGCGCGGCGCCGCTTGTTTAGTCTAGGTGGACGCCCGGCTCGAGGCCGATCGCGCGCGCCCCGTCTGCCGCGGCGGCCTTGGCGCCGCCGTCGCGGGCGCGGGCGCAGCGGACGGCGCCGTCGCGCGCGGCGACCGTCAAACCTTCGGCGCCGATCGCGAGCACGGTGCCGGGCGTCGCGCCGGCGGGCGCCGCCACGCGGCGCGGCTCGTAGAGGCGGAGGCGCGCGCCGC
>Ga0209474_10001964_pt1 | contig 19397 bp, 17 predicted proteins | sample GraSoiAngelo_145_FD_185902 | JGI IMG/M metagenome (GOLD analysis project Ga0209474, IMG submission 185902) | Grasslands soil microbial communities from the Angelo Coastal Reserve, California, USA - 14_1009_05_20cm (SPAdes) (version 2) | ecosystem: Environmental > Terrestrial > Soil > Grasslands... | reverse complement strand
CAGGACACGCACACGCCCATCGGCAATTCGCCGCCGGACTTCAACCGCGTCCGAGAGGAAGCGCGGAGTTTCCAGGGGATCGCGGCGCTGTACCGGCGCCCGGTGAACCTGACGGGAGCGCAGGAGCCGCAGCGAGTCCGCGCCATCGTCGCCTCGGCAGATCTGTTGCGCGTGCTCGGGACGACGCCGACCCTCGGGCGCGGGTTCGCGCCGGGCGACGAGCGCTGGGGATCGCACCGCGTCGCGCTCATCAGTGACGGGCTGTGGCGATCGCGCTTTGGCGCCGACCCCACCGTGATCGGCCGCACCGTGACGCTCGACTCGCAACCCTACGTCATCATCGGCGTGCTGCCGCGGGGATTCTCGTGGCTCGGCAGCGAAACCCAGCTCCTCGTGCCCATGTCGTTCGAGGCCGGCGACAACCTGAATTCCCACAACAACTACTTCGCCGGAATCGTCGCGCGGCTTCGCCAGGGGGTGACGATCGAGCAGGCCCGCCGCGAACTCTCCGCCATCGGCGCGCGAATCGCGAGCGACTTTCCTGAGTCGCGCGGCCTCGGCATGGACGTCATCTCGTTGAACGAATCGCTGGTCGGCGATGTACGGCCGGCAATCCTCGTGCTGCTCGGCGCCGTGGCGTTCGTGCTGCTGATCGCCTGCGCGAACCTTGCCAACCTGCTCCTGGTACGCGCGACGGCGCGGCGGCGTGAGATCGCCGTCCGCTGCGCGTTAGGCGCAAGCCGGGCGAGGTTGTTGCGCCAGTTCCTCACCGAGAGCGTCCTGCTCGCCCTCGTCGGTGGCGCTCTCGGCCTGGTGGTCGCGTTCTGGGCGACGGATGCGCTCAATGCGTCGCTGAGCCAGGACGTCCTGCCACGGATGCGCGAGGTGCGCGTGGACGGGGCGGTCCTGGCGTTCACGCTTGCCGTGTCGCTGCTCACGGGCATCCTCTTCGGAATCGCCCCGGCGCTGCGCATCCTCTTCGGAATCGCCCCGGCGCTGCATGGATCCGCGATCAATCTCCGCGAATCCCTGAACGAGACGGCCCCGTCGGTGCAAGCCGGCCGGAGGCGCCTCACGGCCGCTCTCGTGGTCGGTGAGGTGGCGCTTTCGCTGGTCCTGCTCGCGGGCGCGGGGCTTCTCATCAAGAGTACGTATCTGCTGCTGCGCGTCGACCTGGGATTCGATCCGCAGAACGTCCTGACCGCCGAGATCCACTTGCCCGCGGACAAATACGTGGATCCGCGGCTCGCGCAGGCGTTTTCGCCAGCCGCATACGCTCGCGCCGCGAGCTTCTACGACGAGCTCATCGGCAGAATTCGTTCTCTTCCCGGTGTGCGCGCCGCAGGCGCGGTCTCAGGTCTGCCGCTCGCGGGCGACGGCTGGGGCAAGCGCATCGTTTTTTACGATCGGCCGCTGCCGGGGAATGCGAACGACCTCCCGCAGATCCAGTACCGCGTCGTGGCTGGCGACTACTTCCGTGCTCTCGGCATTCGCGTGCGCGGCCGTCCGTTCGACGAGCACGATGGGCTGCAAGCGCCGCGTGTCGCCATCGTGAGCCAGGAGCTCGTGCGCCGTCATTGGAATTCTCTGGACCCGATCGGCAAGATCCTTTCGGTCAATGTGCCGCGCGAGCTGGCGCCCGTCGAGACTCTTCCTCCCGATTATCGACCAGACAGGCTCACGGTGGTGGGGCGCCTCTGCGTGAAGAGGTTCGGCGCATCGACCCCCACCAGGCGGTCGCGAACGTTTCGACGTTCGAAGCGCGCATGTCGCGCTCCGTGGCTCAGCCGCGCCTGCAAGCATCGCTGCTCGGGCTGTTCGCCGCCATCGCCGTGCTACTGGCGGCGATCGGCATCTACGGCGTGATGGCCGTCTCGGTCGCACAGCGCACGCGGGAGATCGGCATCCGCATGGCGCTGGGCGCCGTCCGCCGCGACGTGCTCGCGCTCGTCGTGCGGCAAGGATTCTTGCTTGCGGCGGCCGGCCTCGCCGTCGGAGTCGCCGGCGCGCTGGCGCTCACCCGCGTGATGCGCTCGCTGCTCTTTTCGGTCAGCGCGACGGATCCCGCGGTATTCGGATCGATCGTCGCGCTCCTCGCCGCGGTCGCGCTCCTCGCGTGCTATCTGCCCGCGCGGCGCGCGGCGCGCGTCGATCCCATGGTGGCGCTGCGGCAGGAGTGATCGCGCAATCGATCGTCAACTTTTCGATCGCGCGATCCTGTTTTTTGCGGACATTTGTTTACCTATGTTACGCGGTGCCGCAAATGCCCGCCGCCGCTCTCACGCGTCCGCAGCCCGCGGAACGAAGGCGCGCCACGCCCTTCCTGAAGTGGGCAGGCGGCAAGACGGCGCTGCTCCCCGAGCTGCTCAAGCACGTACCGCCGCGGCCCAGACGGTACCACGAGCCCTTCGTTGGCGGGGGCGCGTTGTTCTTCGCTGCCGCGCCCCGGCGCGCCGTTCTCAGCGATTCGAACGGCGAGCTGATCCACTGCTGGCAGCAGGTGCGAGACGACGTCTACGGAGTGCTCGAGGCGCTGACGGAGCACGTCTACGACCGTGCGCATTTCGAGCGAGTGCGCGCCGTCGACCCTTTGCATCTACCGGCAGCGGAACGCGCGGCGCGCTTCATCTATCTCAACAAGACGTGCTTCAACGGATTGTGGCGCGTGAACCGCGCGGGACGTTTCAACGTGCCATTTGGACGTTATCGAAATCCATCTTTCAACGATCCCGCCCTGCTTCTCCGCGCCAACCGCGCCCTTCGCGGCGTGGAAATCCTGCACGCGCCGTTCGAGATCGCTCTCCAGCGGACTGCACCGGGTGACTTCGTCTACCTGGACCCGCCCTACGACCCGCTCTCGGAAACGGCGAGTTTCACCAGCTACACGCCGGATTGCTTCGGGTGGGAGGACCAGAAGCGGCTCGCCGCCGCGTGCAGCGCGCTCGACCGGCGCGGCGTGCGGTTCCTGCTCTCCAATTCCGCCACGCCACGCATCCGTGAGCTGTACCGCGGTTTCGAGCAGCGCATGGTCAGCGCCCCGCGGCACATCAACTGCAAAGGCGATTCGCGCGGCCGCGTCGACGAGCTGCTGGTCTTCAACGCATGACGCTCGTCGTCGCGCTGCTGCTGTGCGCCGCCCCTTCGACGGTGTACGTGCGCGCGGGGCGGCTGTTCGACGGGACGGGCGACGGCGTGAAGCGCGACATCGTGCTGGAAATCGAGGGAGACCGCATCAAGTCCATCGGGGCGCAGCCTCCTTCGGGCGCCGAGGTGATCGATTTGTCGGGAGCAACCGTGCTGCCCGGCATGATCGACGTCCACGTCCACCTGACGTCGCGCGCCGACCATTTCGAGGACATCTGGGAGTTCAAGACGTCGTTCCCGCAGCAAGCGATGGTCGCCGTCGTACATGCCCGACGGACGCTCGAGGCTGGCTTCACGACCGTGCGCGATGTCGGCGGCCCGCCGTTCGCCGCCGCCGACCTCCGCGACCTGATCAACGAGGGCTACCTGCCCGGGCCGCGCATCGTCGCTGCCGGTCCGTGCATCAGCATTACCGGCGGTCATTGCGACTTGAACAACTACCCGCCGAGCGTCCACGTGACGCTCTTCCCGGCCGAGCGCGACTTCGCGCAAGCGGATGGAATCGACGAAATGCGCCATGTCGTCCGGGCGCAGATCCAACACGGGGTGGACGTGATCAAGGTGGCGGCGAGCGGGGGCGTCTTCTCGCGCGGCGATACACCCGGTGCGCCGCAGCTCACAGTCGAGGAGATGCGCGTCGCGGTGTTCGAGGCGCACAAGACGGGACGGCGCGTCGCCGCCCACGCGCACGGCACGCAGAGCATCAAGGACGCGCTGAATGCCGGCGTCGATTCCATCGAGCATGCGACGCTCATCGACGACGAAGGCATCCGCCTGCTCAAGGAGCACGGCGCGTGGATGGTCGGCGACCTCTACAACGACGATTTCATCCTCGGGAAAGCCGAGGAGCTGCACATTCCCAAGGAGTACGTCGACAAGGAGCGCGCAATCGGCCAGGTCCAGCGGCAGAACTGGGCGAAGGCCGTGCGCGCCGGCGTGAAGGCCGCCTTCGGTACCGACGCGGGCATCTTTCCGCACGGCGATAACGCGAAGCAGCTCGCCGTGTACGTACGCTACGGAATGACTCCCGCGCAGGCGATCCGCAGCGCGACGTCCGTCGCCGCCGACCTCCTCGGGCGCTCGCACGACGTGGGAACACTGCAGGCGGGCCGCTACGCGGATCTGATCGCCGTCCGCGGCGATCCGTTAGCCGACGTGCGCGTGCTGGAGTCCGTACCGTTCGTCATGAAGGGCGGCAAGATCGTCAAGGACGAGCTCCACCGCCGCTGACCGTCTAGGGCGTGCGCGCCGCGGTGGCGGGCAGCTCGAGCGCCTGCGCGATCTCCTTCGCCTTTGCCTGGATCAGCTTGGTGTTGCGGGGACCCATCCGGAGCAGGTGCTTCGCGACCGCGCTCTGTTTCTCCAGCTTGTCGTCCGCGAATTCGTAGAGAGCACCCTTCCCCGCCTTGACCTCGACGGGCCCGTCGACGACGGGCGCTGCCACGAGCCGTTGCAATGCCTGCGCGGCAGCCAGGTCGACACTGCGGTCGGGGTACCCGAGCGCGTGATACGCCGCCTGGAGCAGCGGGTGCAGGTCGCGGACGAGAAACGCGAACGCCTTCGCGTCGATCGAACCCACCACGTCCGCGAAGGTGTCGTATCGCGCGTAGCTGCGCGGATCGATGTAAGTCCGGCTCCCGCGTGGCGAAAGGTTCGCAGCCTCACGGCGGATGCGCGCATCGGTTTCCTCGGCGGTGGGCAGGCGCGCATCGGGCGGAGCTGCGGGCGCCTGCGCCACAGGTTCGGCGGGCGGCGCCTCCGGTGGACCGCGATGCGCCCACAGGTAAACGGCAATCGCGACCGCGATGGCCGCTGCTGCGGCGATGCCTGCGACCCACGAACCCGACTTGTTCTTTTTTGGTTCAGCGTCGTACATGGGGACCTCGGCGGCTACGGATGGAACACGCTACGTTCTCTCATCACTCCCCGGAGGTCGAGCAAGCGGACGGTCGGAGAACTAGTTTGTGGTCAAACGAACGACGGCGGCGCGGTCAGGCCTCCATGACGAGGCCCTCGTGCAACCGCAGCCGCCTCGGCATGCGCTCCGCCAGGCGCGGGTTGTGCGTCACGACGATGGCGGCGATGCCGAGGCGGCGGTTCAGATCGAACAGAAGCTGGTAGATGCCCTCGCCCGTCGCTTCGTCCAGGTTGCCGGTGGGTTCGTCCGCGAGCAGAAGCCGCGGCTTCAGGACGAGAGCGCGCGCAAGCGCGACCCGCTGCTGCTCGCCACCTGACAATTCCCCTGGACGATGGTCCAGCCGGTGCGCCAACCCGACCAGCTCGAGCATCTCCCGCGCGACTCGCTCCGCCTCGTCGCGAGGCAGGCGGCTGATGAGCCCAGGCATGGCCGCGTTCTGCAGCGCCGTGAACTCCGGCAGCAGGTAGTGGAACTGGAAGACGAACCCGATGTTGCGGTTGCGGAATCGCGCCAGCGACTCCTCGCCCATCTCGAAGGCGTCCTGTCCGTCGTAGAGCACGTGGCCCGAGGTCGGCGGATCCAGCGTTCCGACCACGTGCAGGAACGTGCTCTTCCCTACCCCACTGGGACCGACCAGCGAAGCCATCTCGCCGGCGCGCAACGCGAACGATGCGCCGCGCAGCACGTGGATCTCCTTCTCGCCCAGCCAGTACGACTTGTGCAGCGCACGGCCTTCGAGGAGCGGCACCTCCACCGACGGCGCCGGAGAGACTTCGATCGTCCGCGCCTCCATCGCTGCAGGCCGAACCGTTCGATGAAGGAACAGGACGCGAGGCCCAGCAGCAGCCCGATCGCCGTCCCGATCGCCCCGATGGCGAGCCCCTCCAGGACGAAGATCTTCATGACGCTCGAGTCGCGCGCCCCCATCGACTTGAGGATGGAGATCTCCTTCGTCTTCTCCAGAACGAGCATGATGAGGGTGGAGAGGATGTTGAAGCAGGCCACCAGCACGATGAAGGTCAGGATGATGGCCATGGCCAGCTTCTCCAGCTTGAGCGCGGAGAACAGGTTGCGGTTCAGCTCGGCCCAGTCCTTCACCCGGTAAGGGAAGCCGCCCAGCGCCGCGACGACGCGCCGTCCTTCCGCGCGCGCCGCGTCGACGTCGCGGAACTTGAGCTCCAGGCCCGTGATGTTGTCGCCCATGCGGAAGAACTTCTGCGCTTCGGGAATGCCGATGTACGCGAACTTCGAGTCGTACTCGTACATCCCCGAATAGAGGATGCAGGCAACGCGGAACGACTTCGAGCGCGGGATCGGCCCTGTCGGCCCCATGTCGCCGAGCGGCGTAATCACCTGCACGACGTCCCCCACCCAGGCGCGGAGCGCGTGCGACATCTCCTTGCCCATGCAGATGCCGGGCATCTCGCGCAGCGCCTCGGCAGAGACACCCTTGGCCAGCTCGTCGGGATGCGATTGCTTCCGCTCGTACGTGTCCTGCAGGTACTGCTCGTCTCCGAGGAGCTGAGCCGAGGTCTTGGGCTTCGCCGCGGTGAGCGGGATGTTGCGCGGCTCCGCGATCCAGGACAGCTCCCCGGCAATGACCTGGCGCGGCAGCTCGGTCACGCTCCCGGCGGTCGCGGGATCGATTCCCTTGAGCTCGGCGCCCGTCGGGGTCTGCCCCTGCGAGAGGATCACTTCGTTCAGGATGAACGGGCTCGCGCCGGCGATGCCCGGCACCGACACGACTTTCGGAAGGACGCCTTTCCACTCGCTGAAGTCGGAGGAGTACTTGAGCAGCAGCGCGTGCGCATTCGTCCCGAGGATCTTCTTCTTCAGATCGGCCTCGAAGCCGCTCATCACCGAGAGCACGACCGTGAGGGCCCAAACGCCGACGGAGACGCCCGCGATGGAAATGGCGGTCATCACGACCGTCGCCGGGCGCTTGCGCCGCTGCCCCGGCGCAAGCCGCGCGAGCTGCGCGCGTGCCTGGACCCAGCGACCGATGAGGACGAGCGCGGCGACGACCGCCGCGGCCGACAACGCCAGCGCCAGCGCATCCGTGCGCACGGCGGCCACGACGTTCTGCGGCCCGCCCATCCCGGCGCGGGCCCGAGCGACCTGATCCCATGCGCGCGCCCAGACGCCCGCGGCGAAAAGCACGCCCGGCGGGACGAGTCCCAGCGCGACCAGGATGGCGAGCGTGCGGCGATTCAGCCGTAGGTGCGTCCGCGCAATTCCGGCTTCAAAGGCGAACCGCAGATCAGGGCTGGAGGACGCGCCGAGCAGAACGCCGAGCGACGCGCCCCACAGCGCCAGCAACCATGCGCCGACGCCGCTGAAGCCTGCCCAGATGACGAGCTCGCGCGTATCAGCAAAGAACTTGTCGTACGAAAACGACGGCGGCTTCATCCGGTGCAGCACCACGAACGCAACGACAGCCAGCACGACGGCGGCCGCGCCGAGCTCGCGCCGCGCGAACCCGCGGGCGAGGAAGCTCACGAGCAGGCCGATGAGCAGGAACGCCACCGCCTCGGCGCCGAACGATACGCCGAGCACCGCGTCCGGCGAGAGCACCGTCCGCGCCGAGAGCAAGTGACGCGCGGCGAGCTGGCCCGCGAACGCTGCGACGAAGAGCCACAGCGCGACGAGCGACGCGCGCACGCGGAACCGCCTCATGCGTCCTCGACCTGCTCCGGCTTGAGCAGCGGGAAGAGGATCACGTCCCGGATGCTGGCTGAGTCGGTGAACAGCATCGCCAGCCGATCGATGCCGATCCCCTCTCCCGCAGTCGGCGGCATCCCGTGCTCCAGCGCGCGCACGTAGTCGTGGTCGTACGGCATCGCCTCGTGGTCGCCGCGGCGCGCGGCCTCGACCTTTTGACGCCCACTGCTCGCGCGACAGCCGCCCCAGCTCGTCGAGCTGCTCGCTGCGCGACGCGCCGCGCACGCCATAGGCTTTCGCCACCTCTCCCACCATGGATATGCGTGGCCACGGGGCGCGGTAGTCGATGTCGCTTCCCTGGTACGGGGCGACCAGGTTCCCCGTCACTTCCATGCACAGCCGCGCGACGAGCTCTTCGGTGAGCTTCATCAAGTCTTCGTAGGTGGCGTACGCCTGGTAGAACTCGACCATCGTGAATTCGGGATTGTGCTTGCGGTCGATCCCCTCGTTCCGGAAGATCCGCCCCACTTCGTAGACCCGCTCCAGCCCGCCGACGATCAGCCGCTTGAGGTGCAGCTCGGTGGCGATGCGCAGCGCTGCCGGTATCGCGTCTCGACGTCGTGCAGCCCGTGCCACTTCTCCGGGAGCGGACGCAGCGCCTTGGTGAGCAGGTGGAACCCGCCCTGCTCCGCTTCGATGGACAGCTCGCCGGTCTTCGTGCGCATCGCGCGGCCGCGCACCTGCGCGATGTCGCCGAGGTCGAGAAGCTTGAGCACCTCGTACGCGTCCTCGCCGACCTTGTCCTTCTTGATGAATGCCTGGAGGTCTCCCGTCCGATCGCGCAGCGAGAGAAAGGTGGCTTTGCCCATCGTCCGGATCGCCATCGCGCGCCCTGCGATCGAGTACGTCGGGCTGTGCTCCTTTTCCAGCTGTTCCGCGCTGTCCGCCGCGTGCACCTCACGCACGTGCCCCGTGGTGGTGGTGACCTGGACGTCGTTGCCGTAGGGGTGCAGCCCGCGCTCGCGCAACGCGCGCGCCTTCTCCTCTCGCAACCGGATCTGATCCTCGATCGAGCTGGTCGCGCCGGGTGTCGGCCTGTCGGACATCGGAGGGACGTGTTCTATCGCCCAAACTGCCGCGGTGTCACGGGGTTCTGGCCGTTCGACGGCGTCATCGAATTCGCGGCGGCAGAGGGGATCGTCCGGTGGAGGACGGAGCGATGGCATCGCAGCTCGTCGGCGGTGGCGATGAACGGCGCCGCATCGTGCCGGGGTGCGTACCGCTCCCACCGCGGAATCTTCTCCTCCCACGCCACTCGCCGTTATCCTCGCCGCCGTGTTGCATCCACGGCGGTGATGGACGCGCGGTCGCGCGAAGCACTCGACAAGCACCGTTTACCGCGGCGTGTGCAGTACTGGGTGCCACTTAGTCGCATCTCGCCGTGGCTGCGCCGCGCGGTGGTCAATAGCGAGGATGCGCGCTTCTACGAGCACGACGGCTTCGACGCCACCGAGGCGGAGGCGGCCCTCGAGAAGGCGGCCGAACGGGGGCACCTCGGCCGGGGCGCGTCGACGATCACGCAGCAACTCGCGAAGAACCTGTGGCTCGGCGAGGAGCGCACGCTTTGGCGCAAGCTCCGCGAATATGTCTTGGCGCAGCGGCTCGAGGACCTCGGCAAGCGGCGCATTCTCGAGCTCTACCTGAACATTGCCGAATGGGGCGACGGCGTGTACGGGGCCGAGGCGGCGGCGCAGACCTGGTTCCACAAGCCCGCGGTCGAGCTCTCCCCGGACGAGGCCGCGGTGCTGGCCGCCATGCTCCCCGCCCCGCGCCGGCGCAACCCGCTGCATCCGACGCCGCGCCTGCGCAAGCGCGCCTTCGAGATCCTCGAGCTCTACGGCAGCTATCAGCAGCTCGGGCCCGACCAACTGGACGAAGCGCGTGCCCGCCTCGCGGACCTTCTCGGCCCCGCCGCATTGGCAACCACGCGCTGAAGCGAATCCGCGCAAGCGGTATTCGCTTCAGGCGTGGACGGCCTGGCGTTCCTGGGGTGAGAGGTCGTGCCACCGCTTCGTGACCAGCGGCGACAGGCGCGCTTTCCACTCGCCGCCGAGGTCGATGAGCGAGGCGACCACCGAGTCGCGGAAGTAGGTCTGCACGCTCGGATCGACGAAGGTGACGCGGACGCCGCTCGTGCCGACGGTGATCTCCAGATCGCAGTCGTCGCACTCGCTGCACTCCAGCGTTCCCGATTCGCGCACGTGCCCGATGTGCGGCCACTCGTGGTCGAGGTCCTTGTCCAGCGAGTCCTTCCACAGGTGCACCTCGAGCCCGGTGCGCCTTTCGATCTGGTGCTTCAAGTCGAGCAGCGTCGGCGTGTTGCCGGAGAACGTCACGTCGTAGTGGATGATGGCCACGTGTTACACCTCCGCCTCGGGGGAGCTGCCCGGCCGGTCCTTGCGGCGCACTCCGAGCAGATAGGGCTGGATGAACTGATCGAGCTCTCCGTCGAGCACCGCGTCCGGGTTGCCGCTTTCGACGCCGGTGCGGACGTCCTTCACCATGCGATACGGCGCGAGCACGTAATTGCGAATCTGCGAGCCGAACGAGATGTCCGCCTTGGAAGCTTCGATCTTGTCGCGCTCCACCTGCTGTTTGCGCAATTCCAGCTCGTACAGGCGGGAGCGCAGCACCTTCCACGCCATGTCGCGGTTCTTGTGCTGGCTGCGCTCGTTCTGCATCGAAACGACGATGCCGCTGGGAATGTGCGTGAGGCGAATGGCGGAGTCCGTCTTGTTCACCTTTTGTCCCTCGTTCTGCATCGAAACGACGATGCCGCTGGGAATGTGCGTGAGGCGAATGGCGGAGTCCGTCTTGTTCACCTTTTGTCCGCCGGCGCCCGAGCTGCGGAACGTATCGGTGCGCACGTCGGCGGGATTGATGACCACGTCGATGTCCTCGTCGACCTCAGGATAGACGAATACGGAGGCGAAGCTCGTGTGGCGGCGCGCGTTCGCGTCGAACGGCGAGATGCGCACCAGGCGGTGCACGCCGAGCTCCGCCTTGAGCCAGCCGTACGCGTGATCGCCGCGTGCGATGAACGACGCGTTCTTGATCCCCGCTTCCTCGCCGGGCTGGAAGTCGCCGGGTTCCACCTCCCACCCTTTCCGCTCCGCGTAGCGTGTGTACATCCGATACAACATGGCCGCCCAGTCCTGCGACTCGGTGCCGCCCGCACCCGCATTGATTTCGACGATCGCGTTCAGGTGGTCCTGAGGTCCGCTCAACATGCGCGACAGCTCGAGGCGCGCGACACCGTCGGCCGCTTCGCGCGCGGCCACCGCGGCCTCGCTGCGCACCTCTTCGTCGTTCGCTTCCTCCGCCAGGTCGTGCAGGGCGCGCGCGTCCTCCAGCCGCTGCTTCTCTCGCTCGAACGCGGCGATGGCCAGCTCGAGCTGGCTCTTCTCACGCGAGAGCTGCTGCGCGCGCTTCTGGTCCTCCCAGAAACCCGGCTGGACGCTCTCGCGATCGATCAACTCGACGCGCGCGCGCTTGCGGTCGAGGTCAAAGCGACCCCCGCAGCGCGTCGAGGCGCCGCGAAAGCTCGTCCAGCTCTGGGGATGCCGCGGCCATGCGGGCAAGCGTAGCGGACTTGAGGCCGCAACGCGAGGTCAAAGCGACCCCCGCAGCGCGTCGAGGCGCCGCGAAAGCTCGTCCAGCTCCGGGGATGCCGCGGCCATGCGGGCAAGCGTAGCGGACTTGAGGCCGCAACGGAACCGCGAACCCGGCGCTCGACCGAAATTCGGGGAGACCATACGCAATTCCGGGCGCCAAGTCCGTTGGCATGAGTTGCGTATGGTGTCCCCAGAATTGGCTATGGGCGCGCCGATGCGATGGAATCGCCGACCAGGCCTTCGCCGCCGAGCAGCCGTCGCTCCGCCGCGGCCATGCGGCGCGCCGCCGCCGCCGTGTGGTGATCGTGACCCAGGCAGTGCAGCAGCCCGTGCGCGAGCAGGCGCCGCAGCTCGGCGGATACCGTCCACCCTCCTTCGCGCGCCTGCCGTCGCGCCGTTTCTAGCGAAATGACCACGTCGCCGACGGACTCGCCGTGCTGCGGAAAAGAGAGAACGTCCGTCGGCTGGTCCTTGCCGCGCCACTTGCGGTTGAGCGCCCGGATCTGCCGGTCGGAAACGAGAGACAGCGACAGCTCGCGGTGGGTTCGCAGCGCCTCGAGCTGCTCACGCGCCGCAGCGCGGAGCACTTGCGCCGCGTGCGCACCGGAGCGCACTCGGACGGAGAGCCGTACGGCAGGCGCCGAGGTGCCGGCGCGGCGCGAGCGGGTCACGGCGCGCGCGTAGCAACCAGGCGCGGACGCTGTCAAATCGCTCGTCCACCAGCGGGCGGCCGATCAGGCGTCCCCTTCCGTTCGCTGGGGATCATCGCTAGATCAGGCGGCGAAAGAAGGCCCCCATGCGGCGCTGGCCGTACATCCTGGTGGTCGACGACGACGCCGATTTCCGCGACGGCCTTCGCCTGGCGCTGGAGATGAAGGGCTATCAGGTCGAAGGGGCTGCGAACGGCAAGGAAGCCCTCGACCGGATCGAGCAGAAGCCTCCGCTGCTGGTGTTGCTCGACCTGCAGATGCCCGTGATGAACGGCCGCGAGCTGCTGCAGAAGCTGCGGGGCGCTCCCGACACGAAGGAGATCCCCGTCGTCATCATCTCCGGCTTCGGATTCGAATGGGAAGCGGAGCTGATGGGGGCGCAGGGATACATCGGGAAGCCGTTCGAGCCGGAGGAGCTGGAGCGCACCATCGCGACGCTGCTTCGCCCGCGGCTCGTCACCGTGCGCTCGGCGCCGACGTCCGAGAAGCAGCGCTAGGACCCGCACGCCGTCTCCCGCGTTCACGCGCCGCGGATACGTTTCTCCTCTTCCCCGCGGATGCGCTTTTCCTCATCCATCAGCGCGGTGATGCGCGCGCAGAAGAGATCCGAGCAGCGCTTGTGGTGCGCGAGGCGCGTTTCGGCGGGAAACGCCGAGAGATCGATTGGCTCACCGAAGACCGCGACGATCGGATCGCGACCGCGGACGTTCGCGACGACCTCCCGCCAGAGTTTGTTCGACAGGCCGTTGATGAAAGCGGGAACGACGACGGGGCGCGCCTTGAGCGCCACCTCGCCCGCACCCGGCTGGGCGGGAAGAAGCTGATACGGATCGGGCCCCTTGTTGCGCGTCCCCTCGGGGTGGAAGCCGATCAGGTTTCCCGGGCGGCGCAGCTTGTCGAGCACGATCGCGAGGCTGAACCGGTTGAACGCCTTCGACCGCGGCTTGCGAAAGAACGGCGGAAACATCGACCCGCCGGAGAGCAGCAGGCAGATGAGCAGTCCGGCGGGGTTCTCGTAGAAGAAGTTGGCGCGCACGGGGAACGACGGCCGCCACCGCTTCCGCCAGCGCCGCACCAGGATCCAGCCGAGGATGAACAGATCGAAAAACGTGCGGTGGTTCGCGACCAGCAGTACCGACGCGTCGCGCGGAAGCGACTCGAGACGTTCGAGTCCGCGTACCACGAGGCGGCGGAAGACGAGCAACCCGAAGAGCGGCTCGAGGATGTAATGCTGCCACGACAGCCCCAGCCGCGCACCGGCGCCGACGTTCGCCCAGCGCATCACGCGGAAGGCGATCCGCTCGAAAGACCCGAGCACGTCAAGCGGTGGCGCGGCGAGGGTGCGCGCTCGCGGATCGAAGGCGGGCAGCTCGGCCACGAGCGCCTCTATACCGCACCGGAACCGCACTGCGGGGTCGACGTCAGAAGCCCGGCACCAGCTTGGCGATGATCTCCTTCATGATCTCGCTGGTGCCGCCTCCGATGCTGAGGAGGCGCGCATCGCGAAACGCGCGCGCGACGGGCGTCTCGACCACGTAGCCCATCCCGCCGTGGAATTGCATGCAGTCGTAGACGACGCGCTGGATGAGATCGCCGGTGAACAGCTTCGCCATGCTGATCTCCTTCACCGCCGGCTCCTTGCGAGCGAAGAGATCGGAGGCGCGGTACGTCAGCCAGCGCGCCGCCTCGATCGAGGTGAGGTGCTCGACGAAGCGGTGCCTCCACACCTGGAACTTGATGAGCGGCTTCTCGAACGCCCGCCGCTCGTTCCCGTAGCGCAGCGCATCCTCGACGAGCTGCTCCATCCCGCTCACCGCGCCGATCGCCGCGACCAGGCGCTCGCCCTGGAAGTTCGTCATCACGTAGTAGAAGCCGTGGTTCTCCTCGCCCAGCAGGTATCGCGCGGGGATCCGGCAGTCCTCGAAGAAGAGGAGCGCCGTGTCGCTGGCAAGGTTGCCGACCTTCTCCAACTTCTTGGAGACGGAGAAACCCTTCACGTCGGTAGGAAGGAGGACGAGCGAGATGCCACCGTGCCCCGGTCCTCCGGTCCGCACCGCGAGAGTGATGAAGTCGGCGCGGGTGCCATTGGTGATCCACATCTTCGCGCCGTTCACGACGTAATCGTCGCCGGAGCGGCGCGCGGTGGTGCGGAGGCTCGCGACGTCGCTTCCCGCGTCGGGCTCGGAGATCCCCAGCGCCGCGATGCGCTCCCCGGCGAGAGCGGGAGCGAGGAACTCCTTCTTCTGCTCCGGCGTGCCGATCTCGTTGATGATGGGCGTCGCGATCTGCGATTGCACCAGGACGCCCATGTTCACGCCGGAATTACGACTGTGAACCAGCTCCTCCGCGAGCACCACGACATGCCAGAAGTCGCCGCCCGACCCGCCGACTTCCTCCGGGTAATTGACGCCGAGGGCTCCCAGCTGCGCCAGGTCGCGAAACACCTCGCGTGGAAAGATGCCCGCCTCGTCCCACTCGAGGGCATGCGGCGCGAGCTCACGCACCACGTAGTCGCGCAGCGTCTTGCGAAACAGCTCGTGCTCGGGCGTGAACGGCGGCGCCATGCACGGCTGTCCGTCGCTGAATGAACGCTCATTCATTGCATGGCGAGGCTACCACGCCAACGCCGACCAGGCGAGGCCTACCCCGGCGCCGAGCGCCAGCGCGCTCCACGCCCAGCTCGACGCGATCGGCCGCTCCATCTCGCCCGCCCCGCGCGCCACCGCCGCCGGCACGACGGAGCAAAAAGCGCCGAGCACGAACAGGCCGAGCGCCACGGCGGCGGGCGGCGCGATGGACCGCAGCACGGCGGCGAGGGCGCCGAGCACGAACAGGACGCGCGGCACGACGAGAGCGTTTCGGGCCGCGACTTCCGCGCGCGCGGCCGCGGCCATCCCGAGGAGAGGCACTGCGACCGCCCACCAGCCCCACGTCGATCGGACGGCAGCGGCGGCGGCGAGTCCCGCGCCGGCTCCCGCGAGCAGCGCCAGCTGTCCGCCGAGGGCGGTCCGGAGCACGCGCCAGCGCATCCCGAACGGCCATGTCGAGCGCGGCGTCCGCCGGTCGCGGAGATCCATCACCGCGAGACTTCCAACGAGCAACGCCGCCGTCCCGACGAGCGGAGCCAGGCGCGGTTCCGCGCTGCCCAAGGCAATCCCGACGCAGCAGCCCAGCGCCTGGGCCATGTCGATCCACGAGTAGGCCGTCGCGCGTCTCTCGACCGTGATCGCGTCGGCGGCGGCGGACGCGCAGACGTCGCCGACCGCCGGCAAGGCAGCCGCAACCGCGCCGAGCGCATCGGCAAAGCTCATCGCCGCGAATCCCTGCACGAGCAGCGACACCGCGAGCAGCGTGAAGGCGACGAACGCGCGCGGGATTCGCGCTCCCAACCACGACCAGAAAGGCCGCAACACGCGCAGGGCGGCGAACGCAACGGCCGCCCACGCGGGGCCTCGATGCGCCAGAAGCCGCGCGAACCAGATCCACGCGGCGAGCTCCGCTCCACCGGCGAGAAGCGCCAGCCGTCCGGCGAAGCGCGCTTCGTCGGCGAACAGGTGCGGCCGCACGGGCGGCGCCGGACGAATCGCGAATTTCGACAGCTTGGGGCCCGTCGGCGCGAATTCTTCCGGCAGCTTCCCGCTGGACACGCGCAAAACCTATCACTCGCGCGTGTGATCGATGTCACACGACCGGTGGCTGGAGGTGCAAGTGCGCCCTGTGCGCACCAGCACGCTGCGATAGAGTCCCGTCGAGATGGAACCCGTCGAGCTTCGCGCCGCTCCGGCACCGGCGAAGTGCGCGCACTGTGGCGCGCCGTTCACGCCGGCGCTCGCGGCTCAGTCGCTCTGCGCCGGGTGTCAGCGCGTCGTGCCCCCGGAACCGCGCGGGCACTTGCGCGAGAGCGACGTCGCCGGGTGCAAGCTCGTGCACCAGCTCGGCTCGGGAAGGTTCGCGACCTCGTGGCTGGCGGAAACCCTCGAGGGAGAGCCCGTCGTCGTGAAGCTGCTGCACGCGTACGCGCCTGACGCGTCGATGGTCCAGCGCTTCCTTGCGGAAGTGCAACGCATCGCTCACCTGTCGGAGCTGGACGACCCGTCGATCGCGAAGCTGCTCACCGGCGGCGTCCAGCTCGGCACGGCTCTGTTCGTCGTGTACCGCAGCGGAGGCGACGCAACCCTGGCGGACGAGCTTCGCTCCCGCGGCCGGATCGTCGCTTCGCGCGCACTGGAGCTCGGCGCGCAACTCGCCGATGCCTTGGGAGCGCTCCACCGCGCCGGTGTCCTGCACCTGGACCTGAAGCCCGCGAACGTGGCGCTGGTGCGTGAGGTGGATCGGGCGGAGCGCGCGGTGCTGCTCGACGCCGCGACGACCCATCTCCTCGCCACGGCGGGCGTCGTCGACGATGGGCCTCCGCTGCCGTCGACGGCGGCGTACGTGTCGCCCGAAGAAGCCGAAGGCGGCGAGGCAACTCCACAATCGGACCTGTACTCGCTGGGCGCGTTGCTCTTCCAGTGCATCTCGGGCCGGCTTCCGGTGCTCGGGTCGACGGCCGAGGAGCTGATCGCGGCGCACCGCGAACAGCGGCCGCTCTCGCTGCGGGACGTCGGGCGCAAGGCACACCCGCAGCTCGAAGCAGTGCTGGCGCGCGCTCTCGCCAAGGATCCCGCGGAACGGTACGCGAGCGGCGAAGACATGGCGGCGGCACTCCGCGAGATCATTCCGGTCGCGGATCGAGCCGCCGCAGGCGCGGAGCCGCCCGCGCCAGTGCCCGATCCGATCGCCGTGTTGACCAACCTCCCCGCGGACATCGCGGACCCGCTCCGCGGCGACCACCCGAACCTGTTCCCCGACACCGGTGCGAGACGCGGACGAGCCCGCAAGGTAGCGGCGGGCGTCGCCGGCGCGGTCGTCATTGGCGCGCTCACCGTGGCAGCCGTCACGCACGACCGCGGACCGCGCCCGGCGCAGCCGGCACTGATCGGCGCCGTTCGTGCCGACGAATCCGCTCGATCGGCTCCTGCTCCAGCGGCGCCGATCGCGTTCGACGACCTGGATGAACCGACGACGCCGACGCGCGCGGCACTGCGCCGCGCTCAACTCCAGGTGACGGCGGGCGATGCACGGGCCGCCGAGAACACTCTTCGGCCGCTGCTTGCGCAGCAGGAATTGCCCCGCCGCGACCTGTCGCACGCGATGCGTCTCATGGGCTCCGCGGAGGCTCGTCGCGGCCGCCGCGAGGAGGCCATCGCGTGGTACCGCAAGTCACTGCGCCTCACCGACGACGCCGCCGAGCGCGAGCGCGTCGTGCGCATCATCCAGCGCCTCACCCACCCGTAGAGTCACAAAGCGCGCGGTGGTCAGGATGCGCGCCGCGCGAAGCGGCCACGGCGCATCCGGATCGCCGCGAGGAGCCCGATGAGGCCGAGCGTCTCCCAGCCGCCGCCATTCGACGAGCAGCCGCAGTCGCCCTTGTTCGAAATCCAGACCGCGACGCCGGTCGAATGCCCCTCGTTGCCGGCCGAGTCGGTCGCGCGCGCGATCAGATAATGCGGACCGTCTCTGACGCTCTCCGTGTTCCAGACCAGCTGCGCCGGGGAATGATCCGTCTGCAATCCGTTCAGCTTCTGATCGTCGACGTAGACCTGAATCGATTGCAGCGTTGCCCCTGCGCTCACGCCCGCCGTCACGGAGACGAGCTGCGTGCCATTGATGTTCGAGTACGGGCGGGGAGCCAGGATCGACACCGTCGGCGGGAACAGGGTCCGCAGATGGAAGACCGCACTATGCGAGACCAGCGATCCCGCCGCCGTCACCTTCACGTTCGTCGTCGCGGGCAGGATGAAAGGGCCGCTCTGCAGGTGGAGAACGGTCGACTCTCCCGCGCGCGCGTAGCTCGGATCGAAAACGGCGCTGACTCCGCGCGGCAGCCCCGACGCGGAAAAGAGAACGACTTCCGGTACTCCGAAGAGCGGTGTGAGGCTGACGCGTACGTCCGTGCTTCCCGTCGACCCGAGCGTGGTGCTCGACTTGTCGACGGAGATCGCGAAATCGCGATCGATCACCGCGACGACTGCCGACGCGGTCAACGTCACGTCCGCGGTGGCGCTGACGGTGAATGGCGATTCTCCGATGGCCGACGTTCCATCCGAGGCAAGTGTGATCGTGGCGGTCTGGCCGGGGATGACGGTCGCCGGCGCGATCGTCGCGGTGATGCCGTTGCCTGGCTGCGACACCGCGAGCTGGATGCTCTTGCCGGTCGCGGTGGACCTCAAGGCGGCCGTCGACACGGTGAACGTCGTGACCCCTCGCTGGATCATCGAGCCACGAGCGGGCAAGAGCGACATCGCGAAATCGGGTGCGGTCGTGCAGCCAGGAAGCTGGAACGTCATCACGCGAGTTCGCCAGGTGTTCTTCAGCCCGTCGAAGGGAACGTACTCGGAGGTGTACCAGAAGGTGCAGTCGTCGACGGGATCGACGGAGATGCTGCTGTAGTCGCCCCAGCGCGGCGTCTGCTCACCCCCGCCGCCACCGAAGGTGGTCTCGCCTTGCCCCATGATTCCGGCAGCGTCGTTCGCCAGCCGCGCCGTGATTCCAATTCCTGCGTTCTGCTGCGGACTGGCGATGCTGAAGCCGAGGCCGATGTTCCCGGCGCGGTCCATCGCCGCGCTTCCCATCCAGCGCGAATTCGAGTCCGGTGCGTAGGTGCCCTGCTGAAAGATGAAGGGATCGCCGCCGGGGTCGCGAATCTCGTACCAGCGCACGCCGCCTTGCGAATTGGCGCCCACGTTGTGGTTCGCGATGAGCGACTCGTAGGCCCCCATGTTCCGGTAGGCGGCGCGGAACATCATGCGATCGCCAAGGCCGTCGAGCACCTGGCCGTTGAGTTGCTGGACGCAGTTGCCGTTGCGGATGTCGCCGCAGAGCCGATCGAAAGGCGCCGCGGGCAGGAGCACGGCGTCGGCGCCGCTGTTTTGTACGTTGGTCCAGTCGACGTGATAGCGATAGACGACGAGCGAATCGTTGTGGAAGAACCCGACGATGGGCGCCGGAGCCCCCGCGGGAGGAGGCAGCTGTCCGTCGAGGTCGGCGGGCGTCAAGCCGCTCACCTCGGCGAAGGTCACATCCACGCACTGCTGCGACGCGGCCGCGCCCGCGAGCATCTGGGCACGGTCGAATGCGCAGATCCGGCGCGACAGCATCTGCGCGGTGCGGGCCGAGCTCGCGAACATGTTGTACGTCGCGTAGTACGCATCCGGCCAGACGCCGAACTTGGGGTAGTCGCTGAAGTTC
>Ga0209474_10001963_pt1 | contig 19403 bp, 21 predicted proteins | sample GraSoiAngelo_145_FD_185902 | JGI IMG/M metagenome (GOLD analysis project Ga0209474, IMG submission 185902) | Grasslands soil microbial communities from the Angelo Coastal Reserve, California, USA - 14_1009_05_20cm (SPAdes) (version 2) | ecosystem: Environmental > Terrestrial > Soil > Grasslands... | reverse complement strand
CATGTATGACGTGAAGAATCGGCGACAAACCGTTCGTGAAAGCATCGAGCAACTCGGGCTGACGGAACGCAAAGACCAACTTGCCGGCGAGCTCTCGGGTGGATGGAAACAGCGCCTCGCGCTTGCCGCTTGTCTCATTCATCGCCCGAAGTTGCTCTTGCTGGACGAGCCGACAGCGGGCGTCGATCCAAAAGCGCGACGCGATTTTTGGGAACGGATTCATCAACTCGCCGCCCAGGCGCTAACGTTTCTCATCACCACCCATTACATGGATGAAGCCGAGCGATGCCAGCGTCTGGCTTATATTTCCAAAGGCAAATTGCTCGCCGCCGGAACCGTGGATGAAGTGATTTCGCGCGTCGGCCTAACGACTTGGTCGGTCCGGGGATCGGACCTCGCGCAATTGGCCGAACAGCTGCGTAAAACTCCCGGAGTGCAGCAAGCGGTGGCCTTTGGCAATTCTTTGCACGTGAGCAGTAACGACGCGGCCGCGCTCGAACGCGCCATCGCGCCGTTCCGTCATGAGCCATACGATTGGCGGCAAATCCCGTCCGGTTTGGAGGACGCTTTCATCAGTTTGATGGAACACGACAAATCCGCAGCATGAAACCATCTCACAGATTTTCGTTCCAGCGCCTGCGCGGCATCATTGCAAAAGAATTTACGCAAATGCGGCGAGACCGTCTCACCTTCGCCATGATGCTTGGCATTCCACTGCTTCAGCTAACCCTGTTTGGCTACGCGATTAATTCCGATCCGCGGCATTTGCCTGCCGCCGTGCTTCTGGCCGACCAGGGCCCGCAAGGACGAACCCTGCTCTATGCGATGAAGAACAGCACTTTCTTCGATTTCGTCCGTCAGGTAAAAACTGAAACGGAAGGACGCGAATTGCTCGAGCGCGGCCAGGTACAGTTTGTCGTCAATATTCCGGAAAATTTTAGTCGCAATCTCTTGCGGGGCGATCGGCCGGAAGTTCTGGTTGAAGCGGACGCAACGGATCCGGTCGCAACCAGCACTGCGCTGGGCTCGTTAGGGCCGCTTTTCGACACCGCCTTGCAAAACGATTTGAAAGGATCCCTGGCGACGCTGGCCGGCACGAGCGGCCCGATCGACCTGCGGGTTCATGCGCTTTACAACCCGGAAGTTGTGACGCAATACAACATCGTGCCCGGACTCATGGGCGTGATTTTAACCATGACAATGGTCATGATCACGGGTCTCGCCATTACTCGTGAACGCGAGCGCGGCACGATGGAAAATCTTCTTTCGATGCCGACGCGCCCAAGCGAAGTGCTCATCGGAAAAATCGTGCCGTATATTTTAGTCGGGTATATCCAGGTCGCGGTCATTCTTATCGCCGCTTCGTTTCTCTTTCACGTGCCGATCGAGGGCAGCATCATCCTGCTGGGGTTAGTTGCGCTGATCTTCATTGCCGCCAACCTGGCTATGGGCATTACCTTTTCCACCATCGCGAAAAACCAATTGCAAGCTGTGCAAATGACTTTCTTTTTCTTCCTCCCGTCGATCTTGCTCTCCGGTTTTATGTTTCCATTTCGCGGCATGCCGCGGTGGGCACAGATGCTGGGGGAAGTTCTTCCGCTCACGCATTTTCTTCGCATCGTCCGCGGCATTCTGTTGAAAGGCAACGGTATTGCTGACGTCTCGCTCCAGCTTTGGCAGCTTGCGCTCTTCGCCCTTGTCGCCCTGACCATCGGCATCAAGCGCTACCGGCAGACGCTGGATTAAAAGCAATGATTGCCGTGCAAAGAAACTGATTGTGAAGCTGTTTGTTATCGGAGCGACTGGTCGGACCGGCCAAGAGATTGTTCAGCAGGCTCTCGCAAGAAATCATCAGGTAACCGCATTTGTGCGTTCACCGGGAAGCATCAATTTGGGAAATGAGCGACTAACCGTCTTGAAAGGGGCTGCCATGGATGAAGACGAACTTTTTCGCGCCATGCAAAATCACGATGCAGTGGTTTCGACCCTGGGACCTCGAGAAGTTTTTAAACCGAGCTCAATGCTCCATGACAGTGCTCTTGCAACTACTCGGGCAATGAATCGCGCGGGAGTGAAACGGCTCGTCGTTCTCTCGGCGGCAGCGCATTTCCCGGGTATCCTCAATCGCATCGTCAGTTTTGTCCTGCGAAACCATATGCGCGATTCACTCGCGATGGAGGCGATCGTGCGAGCCAGCAGTCTGGATTGGACGATTGCCCGGCCTCCTCGTCTCACTCAGGAAGGCTATACCACCTATCGAAGTCGCGAAGATGCCGCTCCCAGGATGGGTTTCAGCCTGTCCCGCAAGGCCGTGGCGGCGTTCATGCTCGATGCGATCCAACAAAAGAAACACGTTCGCAAAATTGTAGGCATCGCGAAATAGCTGTCCGAGCTCTGCATGTTTGTCGCCTATATTATTGTCACTGTCACCGCCGCTGCCGCTAACATCTTCTCGGCGACGCTCGACTTCATTCGTTTCAAACAGATTCTCGTCAATATGGCCAAGGTCGGCGTACCGGAATCGTGGATAACCATGCTCGGCACTCTGAAGGTAGCTGGGGCGGTCGGCCTCCTTGTCGGCATCGGGGTGCCATCGATCGGAGTCGCCGCTGCAATCGGTCTAATTCTATTCTTCATCGCCGCCATCACTACTCATCTGCGCGCACGCGACTACTCGTTCGGCCTTGCCGTCGTCTTCCTCCTCCTGGCCGGGACGGCGCTGGTGTTGCGACTGGCCTCGGCCTAAAGGCAAACGAAGGCTTAACCCCACAATTCCCGAGCAGGGACGCCGATTCTGCCATTGTGATATGGCACTGGATGATGACGGTCGCCGGCGAGGAGTAACGGACCATCGAGGTCAACGTAATCGGCGGCGCTGGCAAGAAGGCGGGCGGGAGCGATTCCTAGCGAGGTGCAGACCATGCAGCCAATCAATAAATTAAAGCCGGCTTCGCGGGCGCGTTCGCATAAGAACAGCGCTTCCGTTAGCCCGCCGGTCTTATCGAGTTTTACGTTCACCATTTCATACCGATTCGTTAGGCGGGGAAGGTCGGCCGTAGTATGGCAACTTTCATCCGCGCAGATAGGAATAGGGTGATCAAGTGTTTCGAGGACTTCATCGCCATCCGCTGGAAACGGTTGTTCGATCAACTCGACGCTGAATTGGCGCAACGATGGTACCACCTTGCGGTAGTAATCGGGGGTCCATGACTCGTTAGCGTCGAGCAGCAGACGCGCCGCCGGAGCCGTCCCGTGCACAGCTTCGACTCTCGCAAGGTCGAGGTCGTCGCCTCCGAGTTTGAGCTTCAGAATAGGAGCAATTGCATTAGCTTTCGCCACCCCGGCCATGGCTGCCGGCGTATCCAAACTGATCGTAAACGATGTTTCAACCTCGTGAACGAGCGGGATTTTCGCCAGTTCCCAAGCACGTTTGCCCGAAATTTTCGCTTCAAGGTCCCATAACGCACAGTCCAACGCATTACGTGCCGCACCGGCGGGCAACAGCTTTTGGACCTGCTGCCGATCGAAACTTTGTCTGCTTTTGATGGATTCGATCTGTGTCAAAACAGAGGCGGGACTTTGGTTGTAACGTCTGATCGGAACCGCTTCACCACGTCCTATGTGCTGTCCGTCGGTCACCGTCACGACAATGACACAAGCTTCGGTACGAGTGCCGCGGGAAATACGAAACGGTTTATCTAGAGGCCAGCTTTGTTCGTGTGCCTCAATTGTAGTAACGGGCATATCCGAGCTTTAAATAGCGCGGGAGCGAGCGATGTGCCAGAGAAGGGAGGAGATGAGACGTGAGACGTGATTAGAGATCAAACGCTACAGCTCAGCAAATTGTCACGATTCAGTCTCGTCGCACGGATCACTAATCACTAGTCACGCGTCGATTAGTAGAACCACTCGTGCGATTACTCAGAAATCAAATTGCACGCTGAGCAAGTTTTTGACCGGAGTTTGTCCACGAAAGACGCTAACAATCCGAAAAAAATTCATTTCGCATATTTCGTGTGATTCATGGGCAAGAACACACGATTTAGATCGTCAGCCAGGTAGCGACGCGGAACCCGGACCTGCAGGTCTGTGCGCCCAGCGGAGTTACACTCCGCTTCCACGAAAGCCGAAAAGCGGACAGAGTATCCGCTTGGCGCACAGGTCGCAGACCTGTGTTTCCGTACCTAAGCGGACTTCTCGCGATTTGGGTTGTCAGGCACGCAGGCGATCTAAAAGATTAACGTCATGAAAGTCACCAAAAACATCGGCATGCTTTTGCTCGCGGTTTATTTGATCATCGACAGCCTGTTAGGGTTCGGCATAAATTTCGGACCGGCTATTTTTCTGCTCTACCTCATCGCACTGGCCGCCGGTATCTTTATTCTCATTGGCAAATAGCAGGGAGCGGGAAGCAGCGAGGGATTGGATGATAAGTGAGACGTGAGAAGTGGATGAGCGGTTCGGATTTAGTTGAGCAACTCGACCGGGTCGCCTTTGCAAATCGTTCCTTCCACGAGCACGGCGCCATAGACGCCGGCCATGCCCTCGTGTGCTTGCGCGACGGCTTTCAATATGGCCGGCGTTTTTTCCGCGGTGTCGGGATCGAGTGTGATCATCATGCAACGCGCATCGCGCTGGAGAACCGCGACAGTCATTTTTGAGCCTATGCGCAACGACCGACCCACGAATTTATCTTCGGCGAAACCTTCGGATGACATTAGATCGACATAAACATTTGCGCGGAAGCGACGCTTATCGACGGGCACACCGGTTTCCTCGCCCAGCTTTTCCGCCGTTTGCACCGCGAAGATCGACAACGGACGGCAATCGGTGATGGCTTTATCCGAACGAAGCAATATCAGCTCGTGACTTCCGTCGGTGTTTAATCGCAGGTTGTCGACCAAAGCGGGGTCATTAATCGCGAAAGTTTTCCCGTCTGGCGTTTCGACATCGACCATCAACTCGGATTCGTTAGCTGAGATCGGATTCAGGTTCGGCGACAACTTTTCCGTTTCATCCAAGTTGACCGGCCGTGCCGCTTTTTCCGGATTTCGGAAGTGCGCACGGTAACGAATCATCTGACGTTGATCGCGCCCGGTAAAAAACGGGAAGCCCCTTGGATTGGCCGAGCTTTCAAAAGCAAAAAGGCGATCGCCATAAACTCCCGCGTAGCTGGCAAACAGTTCGTCCGACTCTTCGCCGCGCATACTTTTGACCGGATAACGCCAAAGGCTTTCCACTGTTCCGATCGTGCTCATGCTGGGCGCCTCAATATAGACCTCAATATAGTATAGGAGCGGCCGGGTATTTTAGGAAAATTTGAACTTTCCTGTCGTGTGCTTATTAGGCGCTGAGGCGCTGAACGTGGTCCTCCGGCTCGACAGAGTCTCGCCCTACCAATTAATGAGTGCGGTAGTTGTTGGCATTGACGTCGCCTAACTCACAGTTCGCGTACGGCAGCAAGCAACCGATCGACTTCCTCCGCTGTCGTGTAGCAGGCGCAGCCGGCGCGAACAAGTCCGTCTGGAACCAGGCCCAATCGTTCGACGACTGTCATGGCATAGAAGTCGCCATGTGACAGGAAAATTCCGTGGTCCGCCAATTTTTTCGCCACTTCTATCGACGGTAGGTCATTCACAGTGAATGCAATCGTCGGTGTGCGTGCTTTGCCCGGTGGCGAGCCGTAAAGACGGACACGCTGTATTTCTGGCAACCCATTCCACAGTTGTTTGATTAGCGTTTCGCCGCGTTCGCGAAGCTGCTGGAACGCAGCACGCAAACTTCCGCGCCGTGTCGGACCTGGAGCAAGTGAAGCGAGAAAATCCACCGCCGCGGCTGCGCCAGCGATTCCTTCATGGTTCTGCGTGCCAGTCTCGGCCCGTTCCGGCGCCGAGTCGGGCGCCGGGATCAGTTTTGGAAAATCAAGCGAATCGAGTAGATCGCGTTGACCGTAGAGAATTCCGATGTGCGGGCCGTAGAACTTGTAGGCGGAGCAGGCGAGGAAATCGCAATTCCACTCGCGCACATCGATTAATTCATGCGGCGCATAATGAACGGCGTCGACAAAAACTTTTGCGCCGATGTCGTGTGCCATTTTTCCGGCGCGTTTTACATCGTTAATCGTGCCCAGAGCGTTCGATGCCGCTCCAAGCGCGACTAATTTGGTCTGTCGGGTTAATTGTCGGGAAAAATCGTCCCAATCCAACTCGCCGGTTTCCGGTATCATTTTCACCATGCGCACTTTCAGGCCGCACTCTTTTTCTAGCGTCCGCCACGGCGCGATATTGGCATGATGATCAAGCTCGGTGACCACGATCTCGTCATCGAGTCCGTAGCCATGGCTGAGTGCGCGCGCGAGATGAAACGTTAAGGTGGTCATATTGGCGCCAAACACGATTTCGGCCGGACTTGCGTTCAGAAAATCGGCCAACACGTTCCGAGCAGAGTCAATGATCGCGTCGGTCTCCTCGCTGGTGGGATAGGCCCAGTGAGTATTGGCATTGTGATGGTAGAGATAATCATTCATCGCCTCAACCACTGCCCGGGCCACCTGAGTGCCACCGGGCCCGTCGAAATAAGCAACCGGATGACCGTTATGAGTGCGGGCGAGCGCCGGGAAGCATCGCCGTATATCTTCGGTCGATGTCATCGCAGCGGTGGTGGCTGAATCGTAGTTTTTTTGTAGAATGGCTGGCATAAAATCAGAGGTCGGAAGTCAGAGATCAGAAGTGAGAAGTTGAGATCGCACTACTTGTCGACGAGATTAAATAGATGACGTGAACCTCTCGCGTAACGGTCACGGATTCCGGGCGGTACTGTGATGGCTTCTCCGGTTCAGGAGGAACGTTAGACCCGGTTACGATGATCGGTTCCTCGTTTGTAAGCATATTGCGTTGAATTTCTGAAAAACCGATTGGCGATATCGCGAACACTGAATCAATTTTCAGGCCCATTGCCTTGACCATCCTCTCCGCTCGCCTCCGTGCATTGGTTAGCGCTTTTTGCCAAAGCTCATCCTCAAGTTCTTTCTCGTTCGAGAGTCCGCTTCCGATGTGGGAAAATTCTATTTCTCTAAGACCAATAATTTGGCCAACGAGTTTACCAAACCTTGGCAGATCTCCAACCTTCACTTCAAACGGGGCTCACACTGTAGCCAATCAGCTTACCGCGCTTTTTGGGATCGCTGTCATCTGATTCGTATTTGGGTTCCGAACTAAGATCTTGAACGACGATATCCCATTCGGGGATCTTCGCGTCCTTCAACAAGGCAAACACCTTTTTGGCTTTCGCTTGCACCTGTTCGTTCGCTTTCGGTCGTTCCGGGTTGCGCGCCTCGACCCGAAAATTGAGATAGATGAGATCCGCTGACTTCTCCATCTCCGCTTTCCCTTCGACGTAAATATAAGGCTGGTTCGGCAAACCGCCCTGGGCCAGAAGGCCCCCGGGAGAACTAGCAAGACGAAAAGCAAAGGTTTCGTGGCAAGAGCGTGACCGAATCGACAATCGACGGCAAGATTGAAGACGAAGAGAAGCAAGGAGCAAGGAGCAGGGACTGGGAGCTGGGGCGAAGAACAATGGCTTCAGCACGTGTTCATGCACCCTAACCTATAGCTCATTGAAACGCGCTTCTTCATCCAGAACGCGTTTTGCTTCGCTGAGGATAGACTGCGCTTCCTCGGGTGAATTCCCCACCGCAGTCAGGCCTAGTCGTCCGGCGCTGCCGAGCGCACTCAGCATATGGAAGACTATTCCTGTCTGCCGGACCTGTCCGAAGTGCAGGCCGCGCCGAACCGCAAGATCAAAAAGATCGTCCGGAGTGTAGCCGCGGTAGCGTGGTGACTCGAGATGGTCGCTGGCCACCAGAAATTTCTTATGTCCGTTCGGCGCGATAAAGGTGGCGCTTTCAGCATCGTAACGGCCGCCGGTAAGGAATTGCAGAGTCAGGAAAGGATGTGTGGTTCCACCTTTCCGAAGATTGATCTCGATTGCGTAAGTTTGCCATGACGCCGTGTCGTGAGCGCGCGTTACCACGAAATCGAGCGCGAAACGACCAATTACGGCGGCGTCTCGCAAAAGGTCTCCGACCTTGGCAGCGTCATGGGTAATCGCGGTCGCGTAAGCTGGATCCGCTGGAAAGATACAACCGAGATACGTTTGCCCACTCGGGCCTCCAAGCATTTGATCGTGAGTCGAAAGAAGTTCTACTTTCCCAAGCGGCGTGATGCGCAATTGCACGCTCGGACTGCGCACTTCCTTCGCTCCGACGCCGACTCGTTCTTCAACAATTCCGCCGCGAGCGCGAAACTTCGCGGCATATTCATCGAAGCTGACTTTGCCGAGCTCGAATCGCATCGCTCGCACACGATTGAAGATGGCGGCCTCACCAGACTCGTCCAAATTCGACAAATCGACCGTCGCGTTTCCTTCGCCAGAGACTCCCTCGTTTAACTTCACTATCGCTTGTTTCATCGAAGGTCGCTGAGCGCGCATTTGAACCAGCGCCGAGACGACTTCATCAATGCTAGTCAGATTGTCGGATCCAAACGGATGATTAATTCCTGCCTGGGCAAATAGGCGCCGGCATCCGCTTTTTGTTCCAAAAGGAAGATGCCGTGGATCGGCGCCATAAAGCGGAATTCCCAGGCGCAGTGCGAGATTTCTCTCGAGAAAAGTGGTGTTATAGCAAACGAGGTGTGCGCGTTCCTTATCCTTGATGCCGACTTCGATTCGCTCAAGAAGGCGCGGACGCTCGAGTAACTTCAGGCTGAGAGGACGCGGCGAATCATCGTAGGGCGAGAGCAAAGTAAGCCGGCGCATGGCGTGACTTGGAATGACGCCCGAAAGCAAATCCAAATAATATTCGATTACGCTGGGGTGGATCGCCTGAGAGGTCACATAAATCATCCGCGCGCGTGGTTGAGCGAGCAGCAACAGCAGAAAAAGAAACCGTTCCTCGTAGCCCTGTGCCTCGAGACCCGCTATTGCTACGTCGACTGACATCGATGGAACGACAACGATTGTTTGCTCGTGCTGATTGAAGGATTCAATCAATTCCCAGAGCGGGATAAGTTTTTTCTGTAGTTGATCGAACTGCGCTGCTGCCTGCTCCGCGGAAGCGCCAGAGGGAAGTCCCATTAGCGACGGATCGGGGTTCATGCTCAGAAGAAGTTAAAGGTTAAAGAAAACTCCAACGCTTAACGCCCAACATCCAACGTCGAAGTCAGAAATCCAGAATCTAGGATCTAGCATCTACTCTCGTTCCGATCGTAAGGAATGATGTCATCCCATTCGGCGGCGGAGGAGCGGGCGACGAAGGCGACCACCGGGTCGGTGTCGCTCATGTTGAAGACTTCGTGGGGCACGCCGGGTTTTATGTAGATGAAATCTCCGGCCTCGTTCTCCAACACCTGCTTGAGCCCGGGTCCGAATTCGTGGCGCACTCTTCCTTCGATGATGTAAAGGATAAGCTCGAAACCGACGTGAATATGGGCTGCGGCGACGCCCCCGGGAGGGATCGTCGCGATATTGGCTGATAGCTTCATGGTGCCCACATTCTTGGCCGACATCCCTTGTTTATAATGAATGCCATTCCAATCTCGGCGAGGGCCGCCTCCACGAATCGTTAGTATTCCATCGTGATCCTCCACCGCGCTGAGTTGGACATTGTCCTTGTCGCCCTTCATCACTTAGCAACTTATCCGTAATCCGTTGACTCCGCGAATCAATGACAGGGTCGCAGCGTTCTCTGAAGTTGCAATTCAGATCCGGGAAGCGCACGCGCCTCGCGTGCCCATTTCGGCGCCTCGCCGAAATGCTTCTATTATTTAACCAAAAAGTCCTTGGCGAGGGCGCGAGCGCTCCCCGGAAGAAATACGTCGGCTTGGGAATTTGCTTGCAACTTGCACACGTCCGATCCGGTCATGTCTTTGCAACGACGAAACAAGGAGCGGCGATTTCCAAATCGCAGTTTGGTGTAGTCAGCGGTCTGGAGAACGCGCCGCTTCTTGACGCCGCCTTACAAATAGCTCTGCGCGCCGGAGGTAGGCTGAGAAAGAGTTACTTCAGATATTTGTCGAACCATGCAACCGTTCGGTCCAGTCGATCGATCTGGTTCTCCGGTTTGAGATAGAGATGGCCTTCTCCAGGGTGCACGACCAGCTGGGTCGGAACGCCAAGCGTTGTTAACGCGTGCCAGAATTCGTAGGATTGGGGGGTGGGACACTCGGCATCGCGTTCGCCGACGATGATCAGAGTGGGGGTCTTGACCTTTTTGATGTATTCAATAGGCGAACTCTTTCGATAAATGGCCGGATCGTCGTAGACCGATGAACCGAAGAACGGGATCATCCATTGGTCGATCAGGTTCTGGCCGTAGTAACTTTGCCAATTGGCGATGCCCGCACCCGCTACCGCGCCACGAAAACGGTTCGTTTGCGTGACCGTCCACATTGTCATATAGCCGCCATAACTCCAACCGGTGACCCCCAGACGCGCAGGATCGATTGGATACTTGGCGATGGCCGCATCTACTCCGGCGAGAATGTCGCGCAGGTCGCCGCCGCCAAAGTCTTTCACATTCGCGCGGCTAAACTCTTCTCCCTGACCATAACTTCCACGGGGATTGGGCAGCAGGACATAGTAACCGCGTGACGAAAGAGCCGCGACGATAGCCCGCGCCATTCCAAATGAAGCCGGCCACTCCGGCATTGTTGCGCTGGAAGGTCCGCCATGAATGAGAACGACCATCGGATGTTTCTTGCCGGACTCCACGTTCGCAGGAGGGAGAAGCCATCCCTGAATGTTAAATCCTTCGTTAGTCCACTCAAGGTTCTCAGCTTTGCTCCAGTTCGGAGATAGAGTGGTATTGTTTTTCGTTAGCTGACGCCATTCACCAAATGATCCGGTCCAAATTTCAGGCGGCATTTCGTAGCTGCTGCGGGTCGCGGCCGCGAATTTGCCATCCTTGGAAAGGGCAAAGTTAGGGAAATTGCCAAAGGCATGAATATGCTCCGCGCCGTTCCAGATCGTTCGCACTCCATTATCGCTGAGCGTCAACTCAGAGATCCGTGACAAGGATGCGATCCGGTGTCAGCCAAAAGAGAGAACTAATTGAGCTCTTGCGCTTTCCAGTGCGATTCAAAATGTCGTGCCCATCGGCTGAAATAGTGAACAAGTCGCCACCATGAAATCCTTCATCGCTCATCAAGCCTTCAATAAAGGCGATAGATTTACCGTCCGGCGACCAGCGTGGGACGGCCACTTGGAGCGAAGGCTTGTAGATCGACGTGGCTTCGCCCTTAGCAATGTCGATCGTGTAGATCTGCGCGATCCACCAGTTGTTATCGCCTGGACCGGGCGCGGCAGTTACGACAATTTTCTTGTCATCGGGAGACCAATCGTAGTCGTAGATGTGAAGATTCGACGGGGACACCTGGCGTAGCTTTCCGGTAGGAAGGTCGAGAACGGCGATCCGCTGGTTGTGAATCGCGGTATCGATTACACCCGTATTGGTGGGTGCCGCCATTAAAGGGCCGCCGCCACGCGCATCTTCTATATAGAGGAAGGCGATTTGTTTGCCGTCGCGCGACCAACGTGGCCGCGCCGCGTATCCTTTGAGCTGGCTAAGTTTTCGAGGATTGGAGCCGTCGGCATTTACCGACCAGAGTTGTCTCTGCTCTTTCTCGCCGGCGGTGGAAAGGAAGGCGACGGTTTTGGAGTCGGGTGACCAGGCCGGGTCCGCATCGATTCTCTCTCCTGCGGCTTCCAGATTCACCAACGCAGCGGACGAATTACCCGACGTCGCTTGAATATAGGTCTGCTTCGAGGTGGTTGCGGCGGTAGACTGAACCCAGGTTACGTGTGAGCCATCGGGAGACAAGGCGAGATCCCCGTAGAGGACAGTCTCTCCCAACTGTTCGGTGAGGTGCGCGGTCTGGGCCATTGACAACGTCGGAATTAACAACGCCGAAAGGAAGTAGCCCAGAAAAAATTGTTTCATGTAAGCATCCTGACAAAAGTACGATGGAGCAGCAAGGGGGCAGACATCAAAGGTGAGAGGTGGGAGGTGAGGACAGAGGACAGCTGAAAAAGCCGAAAAACTAAAAGTTTCCGGCCGGGCAAAAATTTTATTTGCATTGTCCGAAAGAACTCGCTTAATTATTTAACCAAATGGTTAAATATCCTCCAGCAACCTTGAGTCGGACCTTTGCCGCCTTGGCCGATCCGACCCGGCGGCGGATCCTGGCCCAATTGGCCCAGGGTGATCGCTGCGTCACGCGTCTGGCCCGGCGGCACGCAATGTCGTTACCGGCGGTCTCGAAACATTTGCGCGTGCTGGAGAAGGCGGGATTACTGCGCCGCCGGCGCTATGGGCGCGTTCATGAAATGCAGTTGGAGGCGAAGCCGCTGAAACAGGCTGCGCAATGGGTCGAGGAATTTCGCAAGTTTTGGGAAGGATCGCTCGATCGCCTGGCTGAATATTTAGAAAAAACAAACAAAGCGGCCGACAAAAAACGGAGGAAGTAACGCGATGTGTCCCGTCTGTCTAACGAATGCGGCTTTGATCGCGGCCAGTGCGACATCCAGCGGCGGAATGACCGCTTTTATGATGAACAAGTTTTGCAGAAAGAAAAAAACAAACCAAGCCAGAGGAAAACAAAATGAAAGTAAAAGAGATGGAACGCGAAACTGAAGCGAACCAAATCAATCGCGCGAAAATCGTGTCACCGGAGGAGTGGGAGGCTGCGCGCCAGCATCTCCTCGTAAAGGAGAAGGAGTTGACCAGCGCCCGTGATGCGCTTGCTGCCGAGCGTCGGCGAATGCCCTGGCTGGCCGTAGAGAAGGAGTACGAGTTCGACGGGCCCAAGGGCAGGGCGAGCTTGCTCGACCTGTTCGACGGCCGCCGTCAGCTGATCGTCTACCGCGCTTTCTTCGAGCCCGGCGTGAAAGGCTGGCCGGAGCATGCCTGCATCGGCTGCTCCATGGTAGCCGACCAAGTCGCTCATCCTGCCCATCTGAAAGCGCGCAATACCACTCTCGTGTTCGCGTCACGCGCCCCGCAGGCGGACATCGAGCGCTTGAAGTCGCGGATGGGTTGGCAGCTCATCCCCTGGTACACCATGACGGACAACTTCGACACTGACTTCGGCGTAGACGAGTGGCACGGTACGAACGCGTTCATCCGCGACGGCAACAACGTGTTTCGGACCTACTTCATTAACAACCGCGGCGACGAGCAGATGGGGAACACCTGGAACTACCTTGACATCACCGCGCTCGGGCGCCAGGAGGAGTGGGAGGACTCGCCGGAGGGCTACCCTCAGACCCCGCCGTACGAGTGGTGGATTTGGCACGACGAACCAGACCGCTCGTAGAAGCCAGAGCCGTTATATGACCACAATAAACACACCCTTCTCTGGCGGATGCGCTTGTGGCGCGGTTCGCTATGAATCCGCAGCAGAACCGGTAATGATGCTTCACTGTCACTGTCGAGATTGCCAGCGATCGAGCGGAGGTCCCTTTTCGTCTTACGTGATCGTGCCGACGGAAGCTTTCAAGCTCTTACAAGGCTCACTGCGTTTCCATGCCTCGCCCAGTGAGGCGGGTGGCACGACCCATCGGGGCTTTTGCCCTGAATGTGGCTCGCCGATTCAAGTCAAGCCCGACGCGTTTCCTCACTTTGTCGCGATCAGAACTGCGAGCCTGGATGATCCCAGCTGGTTCAACCCGCAAGTAGATGTGTGGACATCAGACGCGCACTCATGGGACCACATGGATCCCGCGTTGCCAAAGTTTGAAAAATATCCGCCGCAAACAGAATGAGCCGAGAAATCCTATGTGTCCCGCTTGTATCGCAAAGATGAGTTTGATTGCTGCGGCGCGGGTTCAAATGGCGGGTTGACGGCGTTTGCAATGAAGAAAAATTTTGGAGCAGACCGAAAACATCAAACAAACGAAATTGGAGGAGGGCAAAATGAAAGTAGCAGACAGACAGACGGAAATCGTATCGGAAGCTGAGTGGTTGGTCGCGCGGAGGGATTTGCTGACGCGAGAAAAGGAGTTCAGTCGTCAACGTGACGCCCTTAGTGCGGCGCGGCGAGAACTGCCGATGGTCGAGGTCGAGAAGGAATATGTCTTCGACGGATCAGACGGAAAAGAGACGCTGGGCGATTTGTTCGAGGGACGCAGCCAACTGATTGTTTATCATTTCATGTTCGGCCCTAGCTGGGAAGAGGGTTGCAAAAGCTGCTCGTATCTGGCGGATCATTTCGACGGCGCGAACTGGCATTTACCGCATCGCGACGCAACTCTTGTGGTTGTTTCGCGGGCACCCCTATCCGAGTTCGAGCCATATAAGAGGCGGATGGGCTGGCGGTTCAAATGGGTATCCTCGCACGGCAGTGATTTCAATTTTGACTATCACGTCTCTTTCACCAAGGAAGAGGAGAAGAAGAACAAGGTGTATTACAACTACACCGAGGGAGAATTCTTAAGCGACGAACTCCCTGGCTTGAGTGTCTTCTACAAAGACGAAGACGGTGACATCTTTCACACCTATTCGACCTATGCGCGCGGGCTCGACCCGCTCGTCGGTGCTTATAATTTCCTCGATCTTGTGCCGAAAGGACGTGACGAAGATCCGGAGTCAACCATGTCGTGGGTTCGTCGGCACGATGAGTACGAAGCCTGATCAGAAAGGGTAAAGAATATGACAACAAAGACTGATGTGACGGAAGCGGTCGTGATCGAACGGACTTTCAACGCACCGGTGGCGCGGGTCTGGAAGGCGCTGACCGATGCAGATGAAATGCGGGTCTGGTATTTCGATTTGAAGGAATTCAAGGCCGAGGTGGGATTTGAATTTGAATTCACCGTCGAGCACGAAGGAACGAGCTATCGCCACCTTTGCAAGATCACGGAGGTGATCCCGCAAAAGAAGATTGTTTATACCTGGCGATATGCGGGCGAGGAGGGCGATTCATTAGTTACGTTTGAATTGTTTGCTGACGGCGACAAGACACGGCTAAAACTGACCCATGAAGGCTTGGAGACATTTCCGAGGCTTCCGGCTTATGCCAGGACAAACTTTGAGAAGGGGTGGAGCGAGATTATCGGTTCATCGCTAAAGCAACATGTTGAAGGGACCAAAAGATCATGACTACCAGACTACCGGATAAAGTATCTCTCGAGATCAAACGTGTAATCAAAGCGCCGCGCGCTCGTGTCTATACGGCATGGACCGATCCGGCCCAATTAAGGGAATGGTTCGGGCCGGAGAACGTTCAGACTCGTAATCTTGTCGCGGAGACGCGCGTCGGCGGGAAGTTTCGTTGGGGCGTGATTAGTGCGGAAGGCGAGAAGATGACCCTGCGCGGTGAATACCGTGAGTTGCAACCGGATCGGAAAATCGTTTTCACTTGGCAATGGGAGGACGATGAGGACTGGAAGCAGCGGGATAGTGTGGTTACGGTGGAGTTATCCGATTGCCATGGTGGCACCGAGGTGCGGCTTACGCACGAACAACTGCCCACTGAAGAATCACGCGATCGCCACACTGAGGGGTGGAAGAGCGTTCTCGATAAACTGGAAAGATTTTGTATGAAGTAATCTTAATAAGGAGGAGAAATGAATACGGAAGAAGTTGCACAAAAAGTAGTGGAGCTGGTTCGCAAGCAAGCATGGCACGAGGCACTTGATACGCTGTATGACAAGAACATCGTCAGCGTCGAAGCGCACGCCAGCGATGGAGAGTCGCCGGAGAAACGCGGCATCGATGCAGTGCGTGGGAAGACGGATTGGTGGGTCAACGCCATGGAGGTTCACAGCTTTAAAGCGCGTGGCCCATTCGTCGCGCATGACCGGTTCGTGGTACAGTACGACGCTGATGTGACCGACAAAAACTCGAAAAAGCGATTTCAGTTGTCTGAGGTCGGCGTTTACACGGTGAAGAACGGAAAGATCGTCCGCGAAGAGTTTCTGCCCTTTACCGGAAAGACGTAGCACAGCAATCGTTGGCTCGCGGAGCCAACCCTGAAAACTTTCGGTTTAATCGCGGTTTGGCGACGATGCAGCATGCGCGGAGTTGTTGAGAGCGCTTCTCGAAGAAAGAGAGCGCAAAGGCTAAGCACTTCGCCAGTCCCCAAGATAACTGAGCTTGGTCTGCGCATGCATCGATGTGAGGATTACGTGTGATTATCGTCATTTTCGGGGTGACCGCGGCGGGCAAAACCACAGTCGGCCAGCTCTTAGCAAGGGAATTGGGCTGGGAATTTTACGAGGCCGACGATTTTCACTCAGTGGACAACGTCGAGAAGATGAAGCGCGGTGTTCCGCTGACCGATGAGGATCGACAACCTTGGCTGGGCAGGCTGCGTGAGTTAATCGAGCGCTGCCTCGCTGCGGGTGAAAACGCCGTTCTTGCTTGCTCGGCCCTAAAAAAAGCATATCGCGACCGTCTGCGCGTGAGTGAGAAAGTGAAGTTCGTTTTTCTACGCGGAAATCGTGAACGCATAAGCGAACAACTCCAGCACCGCCGCGGCCATTTTATGAATCCGGCGCTTCTGGAGAGTCAGTTTGAGGATTTGGAAGAGCCACGATCATCAGAACAGGTGCTGACAGTCGATCTCGGAGGTAGTCCTCGCGATCTTGTTCAGCTGATCAAGAAGAAGTTACGATTTCGAAAGTAAGGAGGAACGATTCGCCAGTTGTCGTTGTTTACATGCGCAAGTTTGGGACACGACAGCGCGTGTCCCTCCAAACGAATTAGAGTTAACCTTGATTGCGGTAACGTGTCAGACGGTTGAAAATTGAGAGATGGTGGAATCAGAAATTATCGAGATGCGGCGCCTTCCGTCGCCGGCAGTGATGCCGCAGGCATTGGCGTGGGATGGCAAGCGTGGCGTGCTTTGGATGGGGTCGCGCGATCTGCGACGAGTGTATGGAATTGATCCGGTGGACTGGAAAGTGGTCGAGAATATCGAAGCGCCGGGTATTCCGTGGGCGGCGGTGGCAACCAACGGGACCGTCCGCTTCAGCATCGGCGAAGGCACGAACGATGATCGCTACATTCGCTCGTTTGTTCCCAATACCGGCTTCTCGAAAACGGAGCGAATTGCTTGTCCCGAGTTTACCGGATCATATCTCAGTTACGACGGAGAACGTCTGTACTTGAGTCAATGGTATAAGCATCGAATCCTGAAATTGGACGCCAAGGGCAACATTTTGCGCGCGATCAATGTTGGTGCGGAGATTTCGGGCCACACATTTGTTGATGGGATGATCTACGTGTTGCGTGGGACCGAACAGAACGGCGAAAGCTGGACTATCGCGCGGCTGGATTTGCGTCAGGAAACGCCAGAGGTCAAGGAGTTGGCGACGGTTCCGTTCGCGTGTCGATCACTTACTTTCGATGGCGAACACTTCTGGTCGAATCACCGCGCCGCTAACGAGATCATCTCATTCGTTTTGCCAAACAGTGTCAGCGGCCGATAGCTTTGTTTACGACCTCAAGCGATTCGCGGGCGAGTTGATATTTGGATGTTGCAGGTGCAACACTTAGATGTTAACTGAGCGACTTCACTGTTCTGCGCCCGCCAAACAGACCTCCAGAGGTAGCTATGGCTGACTCGCGGACCAGAGCGCCGTGATCAGAGGTCAGAAGTCGGAGGTCGGAATTCGGTGATCTAAAGTTAAAATGCCAGCAATGGTGGCGCTGGATTGCATGACATTACCGCGCTCCTTATGCTCGTGCCATGTCGAAGGCGGGCAAATCGAAAACTGATGCGCGAAAGCGGGACGGTCTTGGCTCCCTGGTTCGCTCGGAGTTCTCCCTTATCATCGGCGTAGTTACCGCAGCGATCTTTCTTTGGTTCGGAAGCCGACTGGTTGAAAACATTGAGCATCCAGGCGCAATGGGAGTCGTCTTCCTGTGGCTTTTCGTTGCCGTGCTCTGGTCGGCGATTTCGGTCGTGCGGCATGCTGATTGTCTCGCAGTTAAGTGTGGCGAGCCTTACGGAACGCTTATCCTGACTTTGTCTGCCATCACCATTGAAGTGATGATGATTTCGGCGGCGATGCTTCACGGAAAGAATAATCCGACTCTTGCTCGTGACATGATGTTTGCCGTGATCATGATTGCGCTCAACGGCTTGATCGGGTTATCGCTGCTCCTGGGCGGCCTGCGTCATCACGAGCAGAATTACAATTTGCAGGGAGCCAGCGCCTATCTCAATACCATCATGGTGCTGGCCGTGCTCGGCCTGGTCCTACCGAACTTCACTACTTCCCTGTCCGGCCCGAGATTCTCGACGGTGCAAGAAGTCTTTCTCGCGACCACATCGATCGGACTTTACGCGATTTTTCTTCTTATTCAGACGACGCGACACAGTGAGTATTTCATGGAATCAAAGAGCGCGGCGCTCGCTCTGGGGCATCACCGCGGGCCAATGCACTCGACCGTTTACCACGCTGTGATGTTGATTCTTTACCTTCTCGTTGTCGTCGTGCTGGCGGAAAAGTTCGCCATTCCATTGGATAACAGCATCGAACGTTTCGGTATGCCGCAAGCTTTTGGCGGCGCGATTGTCGCTGGTCTAGTGCTTGCGCCGGAAGCCTTAAGCGGCATCAACGCCGCGAGAAAAAACCAATTGCAAAGGTCGGTAAACATTCTGCACGGATCGGTGCTTGCGTCCATTGGTCTGACGATTCCCGCGGTCCTGACCATTGGGATGATCTCGAAGCGAAGCGTGACACTCGGGATTGAAGGCGGCAATCTTCCGCTGCTTCTACTTACGCTGGCGGTGAGCGTCGTTACCTTTACGAGCGGAAAGACGAACGTATTACAGGGGTGCATTCATCTGCTGCTGTTCGCGGTGTTTCTATTGCTGATATTTTGTCCGTGAAGTTCCCTTCGATGGGTCTGGCTGTGCGACATCGAAGTGGCAGGTTAAAATCAGGCGGCAAAGCCGCATTTGTTTAGCATCGCCCGGCGGAGCGGCCGATCCACCGGCTGCTCTCGTCTGGAATGCGTGGCGCGGTCTGCTTTTCAGGAGGGGATTGCCAGCCTGGTTTTGGTTGGGCGATGGTAAGGCTATATTGGCGGCGATCCAATGATCGCGCCTCTCATACAATCTGATTACCCAGGCCGCTGGTGGATAATGTTACCGGATGGTCGCGTCGAATGCCGACTCTGCCCACGGTTTTGTAAGCTGAACGAAGGACAACGCGGCTTTTGTTTTGTACGGCAGCGTGTGGATGATCGCATTCTCCTAACGACCTATGGTCGCAGCAGCGGCTTTTGTGTTGATCCGATTGAAAAGAAACCGCTGAATCATTTTCTCCCGGGAACGAGTGTGCTCTCATTCGGAACAGCGGGATGTAATCTCGGGTGCCGGTTTTGCCAAAAC
>Ga0209474_10001962_pt1 | contig 19407 bp, 16 predicted proteins | sample GraSoiAngelo_145_FD_185902 | JGI IMG/M metagenome (GOLD analysis project Ga0209474, IMG submission 185902) | Grasslands soil microbial communities from the Angelo Coastal Reserve, California, USA - 14_1009_05_20cm (SPAdes) (version 2) | ecosystem: Environmental > Terrestrial > Soil > Grasslands... | reverse complement strand
TCTTGGCCGCTTGAGTCCTTAATTTTCATGCCGACGATTTTGCTCGTCTGCACATAGCTCGTCGTGGTTGAGCTCTGGGTTTGCCCTTGCGTGGTGGGAATCGCGAAACCCAGCAACGTTGCCACCAGTAATGTAGATGTTTTCATAATATTTTAATCGAAAGACGATGGGCGACTGCGATCATTCGGCGCCCTCAAAGATATCGCCTGTCCATCGTATGGCGGTCGTAATGACCTAGAAATCGGGACGGCTGCTTTTCCGGCGCGGTCAGCGAGTGGCTCCAAATCCTTCGCAATTTTACAAAGCTAAAAGATGATCTCAGGAACGATTTACATTGAAATGCAACGATTGGGAGAACGCGCGGGCGCGAATCCCTCTTTCTGGGAACGCACCGCGCAGAAGTTTTACACAACACCACTAACGGAAAATCTTACGGCGGATATCTGTGTTATTGGTGCGGGCATCGCCGGGGTCACCGCGGCCTATTTGCTGGCCCGCGAGAATCGAGACGTTGTCTTAATCGATGACGGCCCTATCGGTGGCGGGATGACAGGGCGCACCACGGCGCACCTCGTGAACGCGCTAGATGATCGCTATTACGAACTCGAGAAAATGCTCGGCCAGGAATTTTCGCGACTTTCCGCCGAGAGTCATACGGTAGCAATTGATCGAATCGAGAAAATTGTCGGCGACGAAAATCTCGATTGCGACTTCGCTCGAGTCGATGGCTACCTATTTCTGCCTCCCGGTGGTTCGGTCGCAGATTTGAAACACGAGCTGGACGCGGCGCACCGGGCCGGTCTGCGCGAGGTCGAGCGGATTGATCGCATTCCAGTCGGAAAATTTACTACTGATGGAGTCCTTCGATTTCCACGACAGGCCCAATTTCATCCTCTCAAGTATCTGAATGGCTTGGCGCGAGCGACGACCGATCGCGGTTGTCGCATTTTTACCGGAACGCGCGTGGTCAAAGTTGAAGATGGCGATCGGGTGCGAATTGAAACATCACAGGGACACTCCATTAAGGCGGAGGCCGCCATTGTCGCGACCAATTGTCCGATAAATGACCGTCTCGTCATCCATTCCAAGCAGGCACCCTATGCTACTTATGTATTGACGTTGCGGGTGACGCGCGACGTAGAGCACGTGCTTTTGTGGGACACGGCCGAAACGGCGGAGGAAGAAAAGCAAGTGCTCGGGCCGATTCCGTATCATTATGTACGATTTGCGCGCGACAACGAAGGCGATGTTCTGATTGTCGGCGCCGAAGACCATAAGACTGGGCAAGCCCGAGACTTTGAAGCGCGATTTGCAAAGCTTGAACGGTGGACGCGCGACCACTTTCCGTTCGTCGGCGAGATTACAGACCATTGGTCCGGACAGGTCATGGAGCCGGTGGATGGTATGGCCTACATCGGCCGCAATCCCGGCGACAAAAATGTTTTTGTCGTGACAGGCGATTCCGGTAACGGAATGACGCACGGAACAATCGCAGGAATATTGATCACAGATCTGATCTGCGGTCGCGAAAATCCCTGGACTAAGCTCTACGATCCAAGTCGCAAGGCACTGCAGCCCACAGTGCTAGCGGATTACGTTGCCGAGAATGCGAACGTCGTCGCACAACTCCGAGATTATGTGACCCGCGGAGATGAGCCGAACGCGGAAAGGATTCAATTAGGCGAAGGCGCGCTTCTGCGAGAGGGCGTAAAAAAGATCGCTGCATATCGTGACGATCAGGGAACATTGCACAAACTTTCAGCCGTTTGTCCACATTTGAAATGCATCGTTCGGTGGAACGGCTGCGAAAAAACCTGGGATTGTCCGTGCCACGGTTCACGTTTTGACGCACTTGGCCGCGTCCTGAATGGTCCTGCCATCTCCGATTTGGAAAAGGTGGAGGCGGGTTCCGAAAACGAAAATCGGATGACCGCCGCGAACGATTGAATCCCAAGCCGAACTATCCAGTCATCGACCTTCTTCGTAAGCGCGTGAGCGGGAGCTCTCGCCGGCGGGATTGCAAAAACTTAAGTTCAGTTCGCTCCATACAAATCCCTACTGAAATCGAGCCGTGGTTTGTGAGTGATGCCCGCCCACCAATTGCATTGCATGAAAACGATTGATTCGGTTTCTAGCCGCTCAGCAAGTTTCGCCGATTTCAGTTAGAACTTACTTCTCCCTGCTCCTCAAATGGGGCGTCAATGGTTGCAAAATTTAATGCGGCGCGGACGATCGCCAGGTCAGTACTGCTCGCTACGAGTTTCATTCCATATTGAATGCGGGCGGCGATTCGTATCGCCCAGAATCGGCTTTAAGCCGGGGAGCCGTATGACGGAATGCCACTAGCTCAATAATTCATGGGAATAACCGATCATTACAAAGTGGATTAAGATGCGTGGATGCATTGCGGCTATCGCAAGGAACTTCGCGTCCCAAAAGTTGTGCCGAAATTGTCTAGAAAGACTCAGCTGGCGACAGGTGTAAGGACCGAAGCCTACGGGCTTCGAATCGGTAATGCGGAAACCCACCTCGTTTTATCCACCGTTTTTATCCACCGACCAAACTTTTTGAGACTTGATTGAGAGCGCTTGAGAATAATGCGCTAAGCGTCCGGCTATAGGGAAATGCATTATGGGAACGCGTGAGATTAAATGGGATCTATCGCCGGGTATTAATGCCATTGAGGCGCTCTACCAACTGAGCTAAGACCCCGTAAAAGAATTGTTGATTTTGGATCGCCGAATGCGGATTTGCAACAGGGTTCAGCGATCAATGATCGCAATCAGAGGGCACGCGATGCCACGACTGAGCTTTGCGCTTTTGGGTACGCGAGGATTCCTCGACTTTCGCTCGGGACACGAAGGATGAGAGGAAAGCGGGGATTGGGGATCACCGCAAAACGAATTCGTCAACGAACGTCTTCGACGTAACTCGCGATTTGGTAATCCGTCATCACACCTATATCGACCTGATTCAGGGCTTTGTCGTAATGAAATCCGGTATTCCCGTTGCCGGAGAAGCTACGGCCCACGATCGCGCTGAAGATGTCGGTGTTGCCTGCTAGCGTAATGTCGGCGCTGGGCGCGTAAAAGGTTGCGAAAATGTTCCCGGGCGGATCGAGTTCGATTGTTTGCGTAGTACCAGAGACGGTGGGGCTGGTCCCAAAAAACTTCATGTGACCGACCCGACTCGGGTTCGGATCGTCAGCCGGGGTTGGCGGGATCAAGGGTGGGACACCGGCGCTGCCAGGGTTGGCGATTTGGGTGCCCCGATCAACATTCTGATTATCGAGGTCCTCTCCTTTCACCTTCATGTTCCCGGTAAACCAGATCTCCGCGGTTACGCCCTTTTCGATGGTGATCTTCCCGGTAATGTCGCCGTTGACAACAATCTTTGCATAAGCGTACGGGAATGTGGGACTGCTGGCGTTACCATTCTTTATCGTCACGTTACTGGGGAAAGATGAATAAACGTACGTGCTTGGACTGGAGGGGCTGGTGCCAGTCGGACTGATGTTCCCCCCGCCGATGGAGATTGTAAAGCCCGTTGTATCAGGGGCCGCCAGCGGCGGCACCGTAAATGGCACATTGTTGTCAATTGTTCCACTAATGGTATAGCCGGAGTGAGTGACGTTGCCGCCGTTTGTCGTTACGTCACCCCAAATCGGCCCGCCTTGGGCAAAGTTCTTTGCTCCAACAGACACATCGCCGTCGTGCGCGTCTGCGCGGTAAGTCGAGTTCGACGGATTAGACCCGTAATAAGAGGTGGTATTTGGTCCCGGGATGTCGTTGTTTACTACTTTGGGACTACTAGGATTCGGATTAGTTGGGTTTTTGGAATTGTAACTGTCGATGAAACCGGCACTGCCCGGGCCGTCAAACATATTAACGACCCTCATCGCGCCGCTAAAAACAAAATACTTCGGAATGGCAACCAGTTCGATGCGTCGTGTAATTTGAGGATATATGACCGGCGACAAACCAATGTTATTCCCGTCACCGTCGCCATAAGTTCCTTTAAAGTGATCGTATTTAAAATCGATCTTGCGCAGGAGGGTGTCACCAACACCGCGGCTGGCGGAGTTGGCCACGAAATTGGGGCCGCCCGCAAAAAACTGATCGGACAAACCGACGCGGGGTAACCCAAAGAGCCGGGCAGTTCCAACTGAGCGAATCCGATAATAAGGGGTAGTAGCTGGAATGGTCCCCGTGTTATCAGTGAGTTTGTCGATGGTTACGGTCGTCGAAAGGCTGCCTGCCTGCCCGAAGCCACTGATGGTTTTGGTCCAGGCTGGCCCCGGAGTCGGAGCCGGGGACGGGGCAGCGGCCCAGCCGTCTGTGGTGAAGGGCAAGCTACTTGGATTGAGCGCTTTTCGCACTTCATCAAAACCCGCGTCGCTACCCGCTTCTGCCGCGTAGAGGGCCTCTTTCCATGCCTTGAGTTGCTTGGCCGTAACATTGTAATGCCTGGTACAATTAACCAAAACGTTGGCCCCGATTAAGGAGATAATCACGATGGTACAAAGTGCACAAATGAGAGTGTTGCCTTTATCTCCATTCTGAACTTGTGTCTTCATTTCGTTAGCTGGAGTAAATCAGCCGTCTCCCCTTCTCCGGTTGCGAAGATACGTGAGAGAAAAGATGGTTGTGCCGGCTCGCTCGTTATCTAAAAAAATTTGACCGCCCCTGGCGAATCTCGGCAGAAAGGTTACCGTCGATTGCGTAAACTCGGTGTTGAGAAGCTCGATATCGCTAGTGGCGGGAATCAAATTGTCAGCGCTTGCGGCAATGTTAGTGAGACCGCCGTTTTCTCTTCGCTGGATCGCCTGATTAACGACGGAGTAAACCACGTTGGTAAGCGCGCCCATCGTAAGGGTAGCGTTGCCATTAGTGGAAGTTGCCGCGTTCGACATCGTCGCCTGACTACAACTCCCCAAAAGGCAATTCGAGACGCTTTGAATCGTGGTTCCCGCCGGGATACCGGTGCCAACGACAGATCGGCCAATGTTCGCATTCGAAAAATGAGAAGAAACCAGTCCAAGCCCAGGGCAGGAAACGGTGGTAGAACCTTGCGTTGTTGTGACGTTATTCACCGTACTAGCCTGATAATTCGCGACGACTTTGTTCCCAACCAGCGAAAGCGTCGGCGTGGCGCGCGTAGGCTGGTTGCTGCCATTGTCGACCAGGTAGTTCGGAATGATGCAGGTAACAGTTTGCAGATCCGCGCTGGTGGTGACAATGTAGGATCGCCGCACGTCCCGGCTGAGATAGTCAATGATCCGCACCTGTTGCACGTGCGAAGAAAAGTAATTATCCACTGCATTGAAGCTCCGTTGCAGGCAGATCGAGGCAGCCATGGTTGCGGCCAGCATGAGCGAGCCGATGGCCACGGCGAGCATCATTTCAATCATGGTGAAGCCCTGGTTTTGCAGGTGAGCCGGCTTCATTTCTTGGTTCCCGCCGCGATTAGCGTTTCGGTTTCTTCGCTCCGTTGCCGCCCGCCGAAGGCCGCGCTCCAGGTATATTTCACGTTCACCTTCACCATCGTCATGCTGCTGAAGTCCGGTGCCGTCGCCGGCGAAGCGCTTGGATAAACCGCGGCGCCGGGAGAGCGCCTGTAAGTGATAGTGGGTGTGCCGCCTGGGAGAGGAGTGCCACTTGGGTAGCCGCTAACTATAACCTCTTCTGTGACCCGGGCAGCGAGATCAGACGAATTAGAAGGATAAACCAACGACATCGGCCTCGACCCCGAGGGTGACCCCGAAGGGGTGGGTTGCGGATTCATCATATAGGCCGGTGAGATCAGATCGGTAAAGGCGAGGTTGCGTAAGCCTTCGATGCGGTCCTGGACTCCTTGCACGGCTGCTACACATTCCTTGCTAGCGTCGATGTAACGCAAGCAAACGGCGTTGACTTCGAAAATGGTCACGAAAAAGGCGCCGACAAGGGTGACCGCAACGAGGGTTTCGGCGAGCGTGGTACCAGCCTGATGATGCGTGGGGCGCGCAAATATCATTGCCTGAAAATCGCAGCAGACTGTATGCCCTTTCGCAGACTCTCCTGCGGCATTAAGAAGGCTTGGAATAATTTTTTGCGCCTCTCAGGAAACCCCCTGCTGAAGGCCAAGTTCTATCGGTGACTCCTTACTATATAGGGACAAATGAAAGAAAAATGGTCTGGCAGCGCAACTGGTTAGCCCGTGGAAAAATTTCAAGGCGATGCAACGAGATTTTCTTGGCAACCATCTCAGTTGGCAGAACTTGTGGCTAACGCCCAAGCACGGAAATTCTCGCGGTTTGCGCCGCACGAATGACGTCTTCTTTTTCCAGCAACAAAGTTCGACCTGCTTCCAGTGCAATCGCTCGAATCTTTGCCTCGACCGCCACGGAAATCGTTTCCGGACCGATGACAGGAACGTCGAAACGCATGTCTTGATCCGGTTTGGCGACCTTGATCATGACAGCGCCACCCCGACCAAGCGCACCGCCCCGGCGGATTGTCTCATTGGTTCCATCAAATCCTTCAATCGCCAGGACGGTCCCATTTTTGACGATTACGGTTTGTCCAATATCCAGCGCGGCAATTTTTTGCGCGATACCCCAGCCGAGATCGATGTCCGACTTTTCCCGGCGCGATAGTTTCGGTCCCGCAATCAAACCCTTTCCTGCCAGAAGATCGTCCAGAAAAGTGGTCGCTGGTAAAAGCGCGACACCTATCTTGTCGAGCTCGACGGCGATGGCCCGAAAGATCGATTCGGCGTTGCGTTGTCTCATTTTTGCGAGCAGCAGCAGGGCGCGCCAATCGGGATGGAGGTCGAATAGATTTCGCGGCGCGATTTGGCCTGCCATGATGGCCCTGGTGATCCTGGCATCGCGCAGGGTGGCAAGCATCCGATTCAATTGACCGATGCGCAGCCAGCAAATTTCATCGACGAGCTGACCAAGTTCCGTGTCGGTCTCTCCTTCGAAAGCAAGAGCGAGAATCTTCCGCACGCCTGCTGCTCGTGCCGCGCGCGCGAGGACCCGCGGATAAACGCCGTTGCCGGCGATGATGGCGAGTTGATCGGGCGCGTGCAATTTCGCGCGAAACAGGCTAGGAATGCCGCCGGCGTTTTACGTGCAATTGGGCAAGGGCTTTTTGCAACGATGCCTGAATGGCAGCGACTTCTTCCGCGGTATGATCTTCCTTCATTGCGGCCTGTGCCCGGGCGACTGCCTTCTCGGCCGCGGCCTCATCGATTACCTGGGCCTCCAGGGCCATATCGGTAAGAACCGAGACACGCTCTGGCGTAATTTCAATGAAACCTTCACCGACAGCCAGCGAAGTAGCACGTTTGTCCTTTACTACGCGCAGCTCACCGGGTTTTAAAATCGTTAGCACCGGTACGTGCTTTGGATAAACGCCGAGTTCACCTTCCGAGCCCGGCAGTGTCACCATCTCGACGTCCTCGGAATAGGCGGTTGTTTCCGGCGTTACAATTTCAAGTCGCAGCGTCGCCATTAACTTTCCTCCTTGATTTGATCAATGCCGCCCTTCATGTAGAAATTTGCTTCCGGCACTTCGTCGTGTTTGCCGTCGAGAATCTCCTTAAAGCCGCGCACTGTCTCTGCAATCGGCACATATTGGCCTTTGTGACCGGTAAAAACTTCTGCGACGTGGAACGGCTGGCTAAGAAAACGTTGGATCTTACGCGCACGATAAACAGTAAGCTTATCTTCTGGCGACAACTCATCCATTCCCAGAATAGCAATGATATCCTGCAAATCCTTGTAACGTTGCAGCACTTTCTGAACACCACGCGCGACCGCATAGTGCTCCTCACCCACCACTTCTGGCGCCAATGCTTTCGAGGTGGAAGCCAGTGGATCGACTGCTGGATAAATCCCGAGCTCGGCAATTGAACGCTCCAGCACAATGGTGGAATCAAGATGCGCGAAGGTATTCGCCGGCGCCGGATCGGTCAGGTCGTCCGCCGGAACATAAACCGCCTGCACCGAAGTAATCGATCCGTTCTTGGTCGAGGTGATGCGTTCCTGCAAATCACCCATCTCGGCCGCGAGCGTTGGCTGATAACCGACTGCGCTCGGCGTGCGTCCGAGCAAGGCAGATACTTCCGAACCTGCTTGCGAGAAGCGAAAGATGTTATCGATAAACAAAAGCACATCCTGATTTTTTTCGTCGCGGAAATACTCTGTCATGGCGAGAGCGGACAGGGCAACTCGCAGCCGTGCGCCAGGCGGCTCGTTCATTTGCCCGTAGACCAGCGCGACTTTGGATTTGCTGAGATCTTTTTGATCGATCACCCCCGCTTCGCTCATTTCGACATAAAGATCGTTGCCTTCGCGGGTGCGTTCCCCCACTCCGCCGAAAACGGAAAGTCCGCCATGCCCTTTGGCGATGTTGTTGATCAACTCGAGAATGACGACCGTCTTCCCAACACCGGCACCGCCGAATGCGCCCACTTTGCCGCCTTTGGTAAAGGGGCAAATCAAGTCGATCACTTTAATTCCGGTCTCAAGAACTTGCGCTTTGACATCCTGATCCATCAGTGACGGCGCCGGCCGATGAATAGGATAACGTTTGGCAAACTTAACCGGGCCTTTGTTATCGACTGGATCGCCGGTAACATTGAAAACGCGTCCGAGGGTGCCCTCGCCTACCGGCACGGTGATGGGGCCACCTGTGTCGTTGACCTTCATGCCGCGTTTCAACCCTTCGGTGGACGACATTGCAATCGAGCGCACCCAGTTCTCGCCGAGGTGCTGTTGTACTTCGAGCGTGAGCTTGGTCGGGTTACCATTGACCTCGTACTCGATTTCGAGCGCATTATAGATTTTGGGCAGCTCCGTGCCGCCGCCAAACTCCACATCGACCACCGGGCCGATGACCTGAACAATATTTCCTGTATTCATAAATCTCGTTACTTACTGACCGAGCGCCATCTGCGCGGTTGCGATTTCGAGCAACTCGGTCGTAATACTTGCCTGTCGCACTTTGTTATACTCCAGCGTCAGATCCTTGATGAACTGATGCGCGTTATCAGTCGCGTTCTTCATTGCGACCATGCGCGCGCTATGCTCGGACGCGCGCGCATCAAGGATCATCTGAAAAATTTGATACTGAAGATAATAAGGCAGCATCGCTTCCAATACCCGCTCGGCGGTTGGTTCAAAAACGTATCCAAGCAATGGATCACTTGGGGGCTCAGACTCGTCCTTTGGAAGTTCACCGTGCTCAATCGGCAGAAGCGTCTGCACCGTCGGCCGTTGATTAATCGTGTTGATAAAATGGGTGTAAACTACCGAAACCTTGTCGACTTCTCGAGCTAGAAATTTTTCCGTCGCGAATTTGGCAATCGGCTTGGTTTCGACAAAGGTCGGCGCGTCCTTCAACTCGAAATCGGCAAGTAGCTCGCGTTTTGTCCGCGTTATGAATTGTCGCGCCTTTCGGCCAACCACGATGTAGCCGGTCTTGCTGGCTTCAAATCGGGCCGCCTCGCGCAGCAAGTTCGTATTGAGCGCCCCCGCCAAGCCTTTGTCGGTGCTAATCACGACGACCAGCTCTTTTTTTGCGTCGCGCACCTGCAGCAAGGGATGAAGTCTGGGATCGGTTCGTTGTTGCAGCGAGACCAGGACCTTGTTCATCAACGCCGCATACGGACGCCCCGCCAGGGCGTGCTGCTGTGCTTTGCGCATTTTTGACGCCGCCACCATTTGCATGGCCTTGGTGATCTGGGCGGTATTGCGAATCGATTTGATCCGGCGCCGGATATCCTGGGTGTTCGCCATCTAGAAATTGCGGATTGCGGATTGTGGATTGTGGATTGGCGCGAGCACGTCGTCTGATCCCTTTAGCCAACCGGCTTCGTTGCGCTGAACTCTTCCAGTGTTGCTTTGAGATTGGCTTCAAGCTCAGCATCGAGCTGCTTTTTCTGGCGGATTGAGGCCAGAAGCGGTTCCTTGCGCGTTTCCAGAAAGTCCTGCAGTTTGTTTTGGAATTCTTTCACTCGGTCCACCGGCACCGGATCGACGAATCCATTCTGCATGGCCCACATCACCGCCACCTGCAGCTCCACTGGGATTGGATTGTATTGGATCTGTTTAAACAGCTCGACGATACGCTGTCCGCGATCGAGCCGCGCTTTGGTCGCCGCATCCAAATCCGAGCCGAACTGTGCAAACGCCGCCAGCTCACGGAACTGCGCCAGATCGAGCTTCACTTTGCCAGCGACTTGCTTGATCGCTTTGATCTGCGCGGCCGAACCGACACGGCTGACTGACAAACCGACTGAAATTGCCGGCCGCACCCCTTGATAAAAGAGGTCAGTCTCGAGATAAATTTGACCGTCGGTGATAGAGATCACATTCGTCGGGATGTAAGCGGAGACGTCGCCAGCCTGTGTTTCGATAATCGGGAGCGCGGTCAGCGATCCGCCGCCGTATTCATCGCTGACGCGGGCGCTGCGTTCGAGCAAACGCGAGTGCAAATAGAAAACGTCGCCCGGATATGCCTCGCGCCCAGATGGTCGCTTCAAAACTAACGAGACTTGGCGATAGGCCACCGCGTGTTTCGACAAATCATCATAAATAATGAGCGCATCCATTCCGTTATCCATGAACCACTCGCCCATGGCTGCGCCTGCGAATGGCGCGAGATATTGATTGGTCGCACTGTCCGAAGCCGGCGCGGAAACAATCGTGGTGTAGCGCATCGCATCCTCTTTTTCCAAAACGGCTAGGACACGTGCGACATTGGAATTTTTCTGCCCAATCGCGACGTAAATGCAATAAAGGGGCCGGTAGTCTTTGCTCCTGGAATCCTCCCCCGCCTTGTTCAAACGCGCCTGACTGATGATGGTATCGACGCAGATCGTGGTTTTGCCGGTGGCGCGATCGCCGATGATTAACTCCCGTTGACCCCGGCCAATTGGAATCATCGCATCAATTGCCATGATACCCGTCTGCACGGGTTGACTGACGCCGCGGCGCTTGATTACCCCGGGTGCAATTTTTTCCAGCGGATAAAATGTTTCCGATTTGATTTCTCCCTTACCATCAAGGGGTTCCCCGAGGGTGTTGACGACGCGACCGAGCAGCCCCTTCCCTACCGGAACGGAGAGTAAGCGGCCGGTCGTTTTTGCCTCGTCGCCTTCGGATATCTTGGTGGGGTCACCGAGCAAAATCGCCCCCACCTCAGTTTCCTCGAGGTTAAGGGCCAGTCCGAAAACGCCGCCGGGAAATTCGATCATCTCGTTTAACATCACGTCGCTCAATCCTTCGATGCGCGCGACGCCGTCGCCGGTTTCGCGGACAGTACCGATGTTGCTCTTAGTGGTCGAGGTTTTCAGTCCCGCGATTTTTGTTTCGATTTCTTCAAGGATGCTGCTCATATCTCGTTAGATAATTTCAAAGTTGTTGCTGAAGTCTTTCCAGGCGATTGCGCACGCTGCTGTCCCAGACGTCGCTGCCGACGCGAATCCGCATCCCTCCGAGCAACGCCTGGTTGACCAGAAACTCCGTGGTTAAATCGGTGCCGTAACGTCTTGCCAGATTAAGGGAAATTTGCGAGGCGATTTGCGGGTCCAGTGCCGTCGTAGTCTCGATTCGGGCATGCCGTTTTTCTGCTTCGAGGCGAAGCAATCGCTTATAATATTCAAGGATCTTGAGGTAGTTCCGCGGCTTTTTCGCCAAAATAGAATCGACCACCGAAGTGATCCGCCCGCGATCGAGCTGACCATCGGTGAAACTCGCGCGCAACATTTCGCGCGCGATTTGCCGGACTTCCTTTTTGACCTGCATTGTGTTTGGCTTTGGTCTAGGCGGAGAATGTGCGTGCCGCTTCCTCCTGCAGACGCCGCTGATCATCCGGCGTCAAAACTTTGCCAGTAACTTTCGCCGTTGTCTCCACCACCAATCTGCCTAACTCGCGCTTCAATTGCGTCATCGTGCGCTCGTGTTCAATCGCACTGGCTTCGCGCGCCTTGGCCAGGATCTGCTCCGCCGCCGTGATTGCTTCCTGCTGTTTACGATCGGCCAGATGCGAAGCGCTGCTACGTGCTTCCTCGATCATCTTTTGCGCTTCGGCATTGGCCTTCGCCAGAATCTCGGCGTGACGCTGCTCGGCCTCGGCCAGCTGTTGCTTGATCTTCTCGGCATTCAAATGAGCTTGCGCAATTTGTTGCCGGCGTTGCTCAAGTACGCCGAGAATCGGTTTGTAGGCAAAGCGCTTTAACAAATAGGCGACGATGATAAAGCTGATTACCTGCGAAAAGAACAACTTCGGGTCCCATCCAAAGGTGTCGGCTGTATCGCGCACCGTATCCATAACGCTGCCGGTGGTTGCGAGAATTAGTAGGGCCATAACTTAGTCTTTGACCGGATTAGCTAAACGCCGCCGGCTGCGTTTTATTTAGCGGACCAGGTAGAGTGCGTAGAAGACGATCGCTTCGGTCAAGGCGATCGCCAGGATCGCGTGCACCAGGACAGGCGTAAAAGCGCCTGGGTTGCGACCAACCGCGGTGGTCATGCCTAATCCGGTAAGACCAATGCCGATTCCAACACCCATGGCGGCGAGGCCGACGTGAATGCTTCCATTAATTTCTGCCAGTAGTGGTAGTATCATATTTTTTCTTATTAGGTTTTGGCGATTTACTTTCTGATCGCCGAAATTTCAATGGGCTTCCTCCCCAGGACCGTGTTGCGCAATCAAAAGCGTGAAAATAGCGGTCAATAACATAAAGACCAGGGCCTGGACGAACCCGACCAGAATTTCCAAAAAGTAGAACGGAATTGGAATTAACCACGCCAGCGCTGGCACCATGTGCGACATGGCGTCGAGAATGCTTTCGCCGGCAAAAATATTCCCAAAGAGACGGAAGCTGAGCGAAACCGGCCGAAACAAAATCGAGATGATTTCCAGCCAACCGACCAGAAAGAAGACGACGACCATCAATATTTTAAGGACGCCGGAAGTCTCGCCTTTCGGTCCGAACAGGTGCATCAGGAATCCTCCGATACCATTCGCCTGAAGTGCCCAGATAAGCCAGAGAACAAAGAAAATAATGGCCATGGCCGAAGTCATGTTCAGATCGGCGTTGGCTCCCCGGAGCAAGGGGCGATCAATGCGAAAGACGCCGCTCGCCGGATCGATATGTCCCCAACCCACCGTCCCGACCCCTGGAATCAGTCCCGCCCAGTTGGTAAACAGGATAAAAATGAAAATGGTGGCAAAAAACCAGAAGGTTTTCTTTACCAACTCATGTCCGATGATTGACTCGAGAAAATTGTAGAGACTTTCCACCAGCCATTCCCAAAAGTTTTGCGCACCGGTCGGGACGGTCTTGATATTTCGAGTCGCGATCTGCGCGAAGAGGATCACCGCCAGCGCGACAATCCACGAGACAAGCATCGAATTTGTAACCGAAAATTTTCCGATTTGGAAAAGGGGCGCGGCTTTGAGAGAAAGAGTTTCGTGTTCGCTTGGTTCGGCTGCCATCGCTAGTGCTGGCGCGATCAGAGCTCCGATCGTGCAAAGAACAACCAGCTTGGTTCGAAAAAAATAGCGATGCGAAAACATTGAGTGCGTTTTGAGCAAACGAAAACCCGATTTGCCTGGAGGGGGACCAGCCTTAACGGTCCCGCGCTCGACCCTGGGCGCTTGCCGCGCTTACCAAAGCCTCTTTTCCGCGGATGACAAGTTATTTCGCCACTGCACTTTCGATCAGCGGCGCGGACAATGCGACCTCACCCTGCTTCGATTCCTGCGCCAACCCCGCGTCACAGACTTCTTCGTAAATGCGTTCCAGTTCCCGAACCGTCATGTCCTGATCGAAATTTTCCGCTACGGCCAGGCGCGCAGCGGCACTAAAGCGCGCATATAATTCAGGTGACTTCGCCAGTGCGACCATGGAGCGACCGAGACTCTTGGTATCGCCCTCGTCGCTCAAAAAACCGTTGAGATTTTCCGTGACGGCTTCCGGGATTCCACCATGCCGCGTCGCGATTATGGGCAAGCCAGTCGCCATCGCCTCGAGAATGGAATTCGGCACCCCCTCCTGATTTTCGTCAGGCGGCGTTTCGCTTGGATGAATGAAAATGTGCGTCCGTCCGTAAAGGTCGCGTAGATCCGGCTGGCTGAGAAAACCGCAGAAATGCACTTTCTCAGCGATGCCGAGCTTTTGCGCGAGCCCTTGCAATTCGGGTTGCAGCGGCCCCTTGCCCGCAATGATGAATTCGGCCTTTGGAAACTCCCGCGCAAAAATTGCAAAAGCACGAATAGCCGATCCGACGCCCTTTTTCTCGATTAACCGACAGGCCTGCAGGATTTGCCAGCGGCCGTCGGTGGGAAATTCCCGCGGCACCATGGAGAATTCGTGGAGCGGGATTCCGGTACGATTGATGCGGATCTTTTCTCGCGGGCAACCGAATTTGATCAGGCGATCGGCCAAGGATTGGGATCGAGCCAGAACCACGGGGACGGAATCGAAGAGAATGCGCAATTTCCCGACATAATTTTCAATGTCCTGCTTAATGCCGACGTCGGCGCCATGAAATGAAACCAGGCATGGTTTGTCCCATTGCCGGATGAAAGGCAATAGATGCACTCCAGTGTGTCCGAAATAAATGTGCATCATGTCGGCCCCGCGGCGACCCAGGATCGAGACCAGCATCTGATATTCGCCCCGATAAATCAGCGGCGGCCGGCGCTCGACAAATTTCATCCAGCCGTGACGGAGCAAATTTCGGTGCGGCCGCGGAATTCGTTCGATGTCATCAAAGTGAAAGCGTCTGGGGTGTTCGACCTTCTTCGTCATGACGAAGGTCTGCGCGCGCCGCAATGAAGTGACCTGCCGGTAAATGTGCAGCATTTCCGACTTCAAAAAAGTAGTGCAATAACTAGCAACCCTAAGTTGACCCATGCGAAACCGCTGACTGTGTGCGAAGTTCTTCACCTTGTCTAATGCTTAATCACATCCGTTCCAGACTCAACTACTGGTTACAAGCTCCGAGTGCTGATGCATCCATTCTCCTAATAATCGTTTGAGCTCGCTAATTCCGCGTCCTTCCTTCGCCGAAATCGGGACGATGGTGCGCTGTGGGAAGCGTTTTTGAAAATCGCGCAAATTTTCCTTTGCCTGCGGCAGGTCCATCTTGTTTGCGACAACAAACCATGGCCGCTCCGACAAACGGGGATGATAGAGAGCAATTTCACGACGGAGCGATTCGAGATCAGCGATTGGACTTCGCCCTTCGCTTCCCGCCATGTCCAGGACAAAAAGCAATAAACGGCACCTCGTGATGTGCCGGAGAAAATCATGGCCGAGTCCAAGATTGCGATGCGCCCCTTCGATTAAACCAGGAATATCAGCGACGGTTGCTCGCCGGTAATCGCCAAGCTCCACTATCCCAATGACCGGATGCAAGGTGGTGAACGGATAAGGCGCGATCTTTGACTGGGCAGCCGAGATCTGCTGGATCAGTGTCGATTTCCCGGCGTTGGGATAGCCGACAAGCGCCACGTCTGCGATAGAACGCAGCTCGAGAAGAAAATGACCGCTCTCGCCCTCGCCGCCTTCGGTGTATTCGCGCGGCGCGCGATTGCGCGAGCTTTTGAAATGCACATTGCCTTTCCCGCCCGCGCCACCTTTGCAGAGCAGAAACTCCTGATCCTCGCGGGTGAGATCAGCGAGAAGGTCGGATTGCGTATCGTGGATCGCGGACTGGTCGTCCGGCAAGCGACGCGCTTGCCCTACAATTTCTTCGTCATCAATCGAATTTTCGAAGTCGGGGATTGCATTGTCTGATCGCTCCCCTTCAATCCGCACTTCGCCATCCCCACTCCGCAATTGATAAACCATCGTTCCGATCGGAACCTTGACGATCTTGTCCGGCGCATTCTTGCCATGCATTTTCTTCCCGCGCCCATGCCCACCGTTTTTTGCTTTAATAATGGGCTCGTAGAACAAATGAGCGAGGTGGTCGGTATGTCGATCGGCCCGCAGGATAATATCGCCGCCGCGGCCGCCATCACCGCCATCCGGTCCCCCTTTAGGAACGAATTTCTCGCGCCGGAAACTGACACATCCGCGTCCGCCCTTTCCGGCCTGCGCAAAAACTTTGATACGATCGACAAACACGGCTCGGGACACTGCCACCGTGAACCTCCGCTGTCATCCCACTGCTCTGGCATTGCGGCCCCCCGGTCGACGCCTCTTCTGTCATCCCGAGCGAAGCGAGGGACCCCTCAATGACTCCAACCATCACACAATCAAGAAAACGTGTGATTGAATGCGAGATCCTTCGCCGTCTGATGCGGCTCAGGATGACATCGTGCGTCACTTCAACCCGTTGCACTCACAGTTCCCTCACGCCCGGGATTGGTCGCAATCGAGGCCATACGAGGAGACGAGGTCGAACGATTCAGCGATGGTGGGGCCTCTGAGCTAGACGCCTTATGCTGGCAAGATTCTCGGTCCGTCGAATTTGGTTGCTATTCACATCCTGTTTATCGTTAGCTCCCCCAAGTCACTCAGTAGTCATGAAAGGTCGCCAACAGGGCCGGCCCACGAAATGGGTTTCGGCAACGATGAAGGAACATGTATCGGTAGGTAAACCGGGCGTGAAGTTTGAAGTGTGGGAAAAGTGGAAAAAGAATCGGCGAAAGCTTGGCACGCTTACGATTAGTGTGGGCGGTCTACGCTGGCGGCCGCACAAAGGAAAACGTTCGAAGCAACGAAGCTGGGACGCCTTTGCCGAATGGTTCGCCCCAGAGTGATTAAACTTACCTCCCCACGGGCGCTCAAATCTTCGTAGCTTTAGCCGCGGACGCCGGCCCCGGCATTCACTTCAACGGCAACTTCACCATCTCGTGAATCTGCCCCCGCACTTTGCTACTCTCATAACGCCGATCGTTCTTCGTCAACAGCATCGGCATTCCATATCGTGGGTTCATGGTGATGCGAACGACGCGATCGATGCGCGCGCCTGGTACCACGGTGAAACGGAATTTTTGCAACATCGTCGCCAGCGAAATCTTCAGCACCTGGATGGCAAACATCGCGCCAACGCAGGCGCGAGGCCCCGCACTAAATGGCATGTATTCATATTGCGTTGGATCGATCTCGCGCCATCGATCGGGACGAAACATTTCCGGTTCCGGATAAGTTTCCGGCAAATGATGAGTGAGAAAATGACTGCAAATGACACGAGTACCGTGACTAAGCGTGAGCGATCCCATCGGGATGGCATCGTCTTCAGCGGCACGGATGGTAAACGGCACCGGGGGCAAAATGCGCATGCTTTCCTTGATGACGCGGTCGAGAAAGGAAAGCTGCGGCACTTGATCACGCGTGGGCGCATTACCGCCGAGGACGCGATCAAGTTCATCCATCAATTCGCGCATGATCGCGGGGTGTTGTGCGAGAAGAAACGTTGTCCACGTCAGCGTGCTGGCAGTAGTTTCGAAGCTGGCTCCGAACAGAATTGTCGCCTGACCGACCAACTCGGTGTCGGTCATGCCGCGGTTTTCATCATCACGCGCCTGAATCAAGAGCGAAAGCACATCGGTGCGATTAGTAGAATCGCGCCGGCGTTTCTCCACCAATGCAAGAATCTCGCGTTCCACGCGTTCGGCATGTTTGAGCAACCGATGATATGGCGTGCCGGGAATATTGATCGGAAAGAACCAGACTGGTCCGGAGAAATTGCGACGCGCCCAAATATCCAGCAAACGCGCGATCCGATAAGCATCGCTCGCTTCGTGGCCGAACAGAACAGCACTCGCGATCCGTAGCGTGACCGCGCGCATGTCGGCATAAACATCGCGCCGACCCACGGTCCATTGGCTGATGACTTCCCGCGCGAGCTCAACAATCAAATCGTGATAACCGGCAACAGCTTTCTTATGGAACGGCGGCAGGATGAGCTGGCGTTGCTGCTTATGCTGCGGACCGTTCATCCGCGTGAGACCGAAGCGAATCCGGCGTTGGGCGGAGTCTTTCGGTCCGTGAATGAATTGACCGGTCGTGCGAAATTTCGCGGGATCGCCCAAAACTTGGCGATTGAATTCCGGCCCAATTGCGAGGACGTGCAGTTTCGTTGGTTCGCCAAACGCAATCGGGCCAAGTGCCACCAACTTTCCGCGTTGCCGATGCAGCGTGCACATGCAACCAATCGGATCGCGAAAGAAGTGGATGTATTCGCGGGCTGCGAGCGCGCCGGTCAAGACGTTCTTCCTCATTAGTTGCGCCATGGATTAGGCAAGGCGCGCGGGCGGCAAACATCCCAATTTCATGCGGCGGATTTTTTTGCGACCAGCGATTGGTAAAGCGACTTCGTTTCCCGCGCGATCGCTCGCCAACTAAACTTCTTTTCCGCTCTCAACCTGCCCGCTTTGCCAAAGCGCGTGCGTAACCTTTCGTCCCGCATCAGTTCGTTGATTTTCATTGCCAAATCGCGCGCGAACTTTTCCGGATGAGTTGGCTCAAACGGGCTCTCTTTCATTTGCGCGAGCGGAACGAGAAAACCGGTTCCGCCATCTACTACCACTTCCTTGATTCCCCCAACCTTGCTCGCAACAACCGCGGTTTCACACGCCATGGCTTCGAGATTAATGATGCCAAACGGTTCATAGATCGATGGGCAACAGAAAACCGCCGCATGTGAGTAAAGTTGAATCACGCTCGGTTTACCGAGCATCTGGTCGATCCAGATTATGCCATCCCGCGCGCGCCGCGCCTGCTCAACCGCGCTCTTCATTTCTTGAGCAATTTCCGGCGTGTCGGGCGCGCCCGCGCAAAGTACTACTTGAAAATTTTTATCCATGAACTCGATCGCGCGGACCAGATGAATGATTCCCTTCTGCCGCGTGATCCGACCGACGAACAACAAATAAGGTTTTTCCGAATCGATACCGAATTTGCGGAGCGCATCCTTCGACTTCACCGGGCGATATTCATCAAGATCGATTCCGTTATAGATAACGTGTAAACGGTCCTTCTTGACCTTGAACAGACGCGCAATGTCGGCCCCGGTCTCGTTCGAAACGGCAATCACCGCGTCGGCCATTTCGAGAGCGGTCTTCTCAACCCAAAGCGAAAAATCATAACCCCCACCGAGCTGCTCGCGTTTCCACGGACGCAGCGGCTCGAGTGAATGCACGGTGATGACGAGCGGAATGCCGTAATTTTTTCGCGCGAGAATCCCGCCCCAATGCGTATACCAGGTGTGACAGTGCACGATCTGGGCATCGATGCCAGCGGCATTAAAGTCGATGCAGCGTCGCACTGCGCCGAGAGTCGAGCGAAGCGCTTTCGGACAATTCCAGCCGGCCATATCCAATTGAAAACCGCGCACCGTCAGATTCCCGGATCTGACCCTTTGATCGCCGAAACAGCGGACTTCTACCGGCA
>Ga0209474_10001959_pt1 | contig 19422 bp, 17 predicted proteins | sample GraSoiAngelo_145_FD_185902 | JGI IMG/M metagenome (GOLD analysis project Ga0209474, IMG submission 185902) | Grasslands soil microbial communities from the Angelo Coastal Reserve, California, USA - 14_1009_05_20cm (SPAdes) (version 2) | ecosystem: Environmental > Terrestrial > Soil > Grasslands... | reverse complement strand
GCCCATGGACAGACCGGCCATTGCGCGATGGTCCCTGTCCGGCATCGTTCTGTATGCGGCATCGATCATCGGGATCAGTTCGTGAACAATCACGTCCTCGAAAGTGCGGAAAGCGATCGTGATGGTCTCTCGGGATACGCCGGGCCCAATCGCGAGCGGCGCAGTGCCTGCCTTATTCGCATAACCACAGTCCATTACGACGATCATTGGTACCGCTTCACCCGCGGCCATCAGATTGTCAAGAATGAAGTTCGCTCGCCCCTGCCGCGTCCAGCCGGTTTCGTCCTCTCCCGCCCCGTGTTGGAGGATGAGTACCGGGTACCGGCGCTTCGGGCTCTTCTCATAGTCCGGAGGGGTATATACCAAGGCGCGTCGCCAGGCGCCGGTCATTCTTGAGAAGTACCACTTTGCGCGCACCTCGCCATGGGGAACGTCGCGTATAGCGTAGAAGTCCGCACCCGCTTCGGGCACTTCAATTCCGCTAGTCTCCTTGCCATATCCGAAGTACGTCTGGCTCGCTGGGTCATTCACCGACACCCCATCCAGGACGAACCAGTAATAATGGAAGCCTGGCACAGCAGGTGGTGTTGTCACACTCCAGACGCCGTCGGCTCCCTTGGTCATTGGAAATGGTCCGGCACCCAGACCGTCACCGCCGGCGACCTGCACGCTGTTCGCCTCGGGTGCCTTCAGCGAGAAGTGGATGGTGCGGTCCGCTCCGATGTTGGGGCTGGGAGCGCCTCGTACATTCGACTCCGCAGGGGACGCGGCCTCAGGTTCACTCGCCCGGGCGATCGCTGCCCCCGAGCCTAGAATTGCGGCTGTGAGGATCAAAGCCCATTGATTCATTTGAGCCTCCAGTCCGTGCACCGGTTGGAGAGTGAAAGCGGACTCTCGAGCGAGTCCGCGAGTCCGCCACAAAATATTAGACAGCACCCGCAGAGCCCCGAATATTAGACAGGGTCAGTATTCAAACAGCCATAAGCCTTTGGTAAATGGTGGCCAGGGACAGAATCGAACAATCGAACCACCGCGGACTCCGGCTCGAGCTAGGCCGAGAGCGTTGATGAAGCCGACTGGTCCGTCTCCGATGATTATCACGTCTTTCCATCGAGCTGATTCTGCGGTTGTACGATCTGGAAATATCCGCGTGGCATCGAGCATCCGCTAGATGGGTGCAAATCCCTCGGTAGTCCACCCGTTGACGGTCGAGTTTGTAGCGAGCACGATCCATGTCCGTCGTAGTAGGACTACGACGAGTAGAAAAAAACATCCCGCAACTTACTCTGAGCGATTAGCAGGGACGGGGCTCAAAAGGCCACGAACTGTGTGATGGTCGGGGTATAGCGTGGCGGGTTGGTAAATCTATCGCGGCGTCAAGTGGAAAATTCCTAGAACCAGGAGAGGAGCCACTCATGCATGCCCGTCGATTCGCCCTTCTCACGTTTGTCTCTTTTGCGTTCGCCGGTGTCGCTGTCGCCAAGGACGCCGGTAATGCCACGGATGCCATCAATCCGCATTCGCCGCGCTACGGTCACCCCTACCGACACGGCGTCCACCCGACGCGGGAAACCCACGAGAAAATGAGAGCATGGGAAGCCGCCAACCGTGGTGTGGTGCGGCCGGCCGATGCGGAACACAAAGAGCGAGGCAGCGTTGGCGCGACGGAGCCGGCCATCGCCGCTGCCGCCACTGGCCCGGAGACCCTGAGCTTCGGAGGCGGCGTCGATTCGATCGGCGTGACCAGCGGCGCGCCCAAGGTGTACCTGGTGTTTTGGGGTACGCAATGGGGCACGGAGGGAACGAACTCCAACGGCTACGCGACATTCACGGGCGACCCGAACCACGCAGCGCCCTATATTCAGGCCTGGATCAAGGGTCTGGGCACCAATGGCGAGCTTTGGTCAGGCGTGATGACTCAGTATTGCGATGGATCGCAGGTTGCGGTTGGCGCCACGTCCTGTCCGAGTGGAGCGCCGCACGTGGGTTACCCGAGCGGCGCCCTGGCCGGCATCTGGTATGACAATTCGGCCGCTTCGCCGTCGCAGGCCTCAGGCAAGCAGCTGGCTGCAGAAGCAGTCAAGGCAGCGGGACATTTCGGCAACACCACGCAAGCATCGAACCGCTACGCGCAATACGTGATCCTGTCGCCGACCGGTACCCACCCCGACGGCTTCAACACCCCGGGCGGCGGCTTCTGCGCCTGGCACGACTACAACGGCGACACCACGCTGAGCGGCGGCGGCGCGGCACCATCACCGTACGGCGATATCGCCTTCACCAACATGCCCTATGTCGCCGACCTGGGTGCCAGTTGCGGTGCGAACTTCGTCAGCAACTCGCTCGACGGCTACTCCATCGTCGGCGGCCACGAATATGCCGAAACCCTCACCGACCAGAATCCGGCGGGCGGATGGGTCAACAACACCGGCTCTTCGTTCACCGGACAGGAGAATGGGGACGAGTGCGCATGGATCAGCTCCGGCCAGGGCGCCGCCGCATTGGTGGCCTTCTCCACCGGTTCGTTCGCGATGCAGAGCACCTGGTCGAATGACACCAATCGCTGCGATATCTCACACCCCATCGTCAACGGCGGCGGCGGCGGCGGCGGGACGCCGACTGCGAATTTCACTTACAGTGCCAGCGGACTGACGGTCTCATTCACCGACACGTCCACGGATTCTGGTGGGACCATCGGCAGCCATGCGTGGACTTTCGGCGATGGCGCCACATCAAGCGCCACCAATCCCACCCACACGTATGCAGCGGGCGGAACCTATTCGGTCACCGAAACCGTCACCGACAGCGGCAACGGCTCCACCAGCTCCAAGACCAGTGCCGTCACCGTCAGCGCGAGCGGCGGCACGCCCACTGCAAACTTCACTTACACGATCAGCGGGCTGACGGTTAACTTCACCGATACGTCCACCGACTCGGGCGGCACGATCGGCATGCACAGCTGGAACTTTGGCGACGGAAGCACCTCGACCGCGGCAAACCCCAGCCACACCTATGCCAGTGCCGGCACCTACAGCGTCAGTGAGACGGTCTACGACAGCGTCAGCAACCGGTCCAGCACCAAGACCGTGAGCATCACCGTGACCGCGAGCACGAGTAGTCAGCTCATCGTGAACGGGGGCTTCGAAACCGGGAGCGCCGCGCCGTGGGCACTGACTGCGGGGGTGCTGTGCAGCAACAGCGGCTGCCCGGGCGAGACCGCGCACAGCGGTTCGTGGTTTGCATGGCTGGACGGCTACGGCTTTACGCATACCGACACCGCGACGCAGACAGTGTCGATCCCGGCCGGCAAGACGACGGCCACATTGGCCTTCTACCTGCACATCGACACGCAGGAAGTCGGCTCGATCGCCTATGACACGTTGAGGGTGCAGGTGCTGAACAGTTCCGGCACCGTACTGGCGACACTGGCTACTTACTCCAACGTGAATGCGGCATCGGGTTATTCGCTGCACAGCCTGAACATGAATGCCTACATCGGGCAAACGGTTCAGATCAGGTTCTACGGTCACGAGGATTGGTCGCTCGCGACATCGTTCGTGATCGACGACGTCACCTTGACTGTGCAGTAGTTCGACCCATGCCCTTCAGCAGCCTGCCGACGCGACGCAAGTTCGTCGTGCAGGCTGCCGGTTCCTTGCTGCCCGCGCTGCTGCCGCTGAGGATAGGGGTCGCGGCCGAATCTCAGCCGCCTGAATCGGAAGCGGGCTCGGAGCTGCCGCGACGGCCGCGGGTCATGCAACCGCGGCTCGAGCTTTCGCCGGCTGCGATCGAAGTCGCTCCTGGCTCACGCATGCAGTTCATTGCCCGCGCCTCCGGAGGAGAGGCCATCCTGTTTTCGGTGGACTGGTCGATCCGTGAGGGCGCAGCCGGCGGAACGATCCTGCCGGCGCCCAAGCGCCAGGACGACGGCAGCTACACGGCGGTGTATCAGGCGCCCACGGTCGGCAGCGGTCCCTTCCACGTGATCGCCACACTGCGCGAGTTCCCGACGGCGGTGGCAGAGGCCAGCGTACAAGTGCGGGCGCCCCGGTAGGAGATTCAAAGGCGTTCTGGCCGTGCTGATGCGGAAGTGCCACGGCAACACGGGCAAGCTGAGGTGGGGAAAAGCGGGGGTTGCGGCGAACGGCATCTGCGAGCGGCTCCTCGGCACGATTCGCCGCGAGTGTGTGGGCTGGCTCATCCCGCCATCGGAAGCGCATCTGCGGCGTGCCCTCAGGTTCCTGGGTCGAGCATTACAACCGTGGACGCTCACATATGGTGTTGGGTCCAGGCGTCCCCGATCCCGCACCTGTCGTGCCGAGATCAAGGCCGAGGTCCCGCCATTTTCTCGATGACTGCGGGCGCGAGAATCCTGCCGCGTCGCTACGGAACAGACATCGGATTAAGACCCGTTGATTGTGGGCGACCCGCTTTCACGGTTCCTGCTCCCTCAAGGGACCCGCTTCGATGTCGCTACTTGCGCGGTGACCAAATCGAGCTGCTTGTGGTTGAACCCACCCGGGGCGCTCGCCGCCAAGCCCACCAATTGCCGGCGCATCTCCGACATTGCCTCCGCCGACAGCGTCCAGCCCAGCGGAAGGTGATGGATACCCTTACACAATCTGAAGTGAAACACGAAGGCGTCTGTCAATGGATCCGTCTCAGACGCCAAAACCTTTCCCTGGGCAAAGAGACTTCTGACCGCCGCTCTTGCGACCGCCCCGCGTGCCTCGCGAGTGTTGAGTAACGCTAGCAGTGGTCCCCGAATCTCCCCGTAGGCCGAAAACGCCCTGGAGTCGTCGCTACCATGGCAACTGTCGTCGCTACGCATCGTCTCCACTCCTGGATCGTTACTAATGTGAATGATTCTGACGGGGCACGTCTCACTTCCAAGGCCGCTGGGCCCGGAGCAGCCGGGTACATGATCCCGCGCCAGGAGCACGAGCTCTGCCAAAGTTGTCGCACCGGAGTTGTCAAAATAACCCCCGTCGACCAATTGCCGAGGCACTGGCGTCCCGCCTTTGATCGCTGAGATATCCAATAACGTCCCGGCCGGGCTTACGTATGTAAAGCGCGCGCTGTTGTGGACCACCGCGCTAAGCGGGCTCGATGCAGGTAGCCAGTCGGTTGACAACGTCGCGGCGTTTACGACGGCATCGTCTTGTCCTACGCCGCGAAGGGATGCGAAGGGTTCCTCGATAAATCGCCTGCCCGATTGTGCCTCGGTTGAGTTCAGGAATAGCGCCGGTACCCCATCGGCGGCCATTCCCAAGCTCTTCCAGGAGCTCCCGAACAGGGAGCACACGTCCACCCTTGGTTGCTGTGTCGCAACGGCGTTCGCGGACGGACGCGTCCGGCATGCAACGGCCCAACCGCTCTCCCAGCCAGATTCAAGGCGTTCTCCCCGATCAACGAACTGTGCCGATGGCACGAACCGCTGCAGGAAGTCGGTCAAGAACATGGTTTCGAGCGTCGGGCCCAGAAAGTCCGTCTCGTAAAACAACTGTGCCATTGGCCGGATGTCATCGAGCTTGATGACTCCCTCGCGCTCGCCCCTAACGATCGCCGCAAACCAAGCCAACCCAAGACTGCCACCCGAGACCCCGCTTCCCAGCAGCATGTGCTTGGAAAACTCTCCCTCTGATTGGATCTCCAACTCGTCGAGGACGAGCGCTGTCCATGCAGCGGCTCGAATGCCGCCTCCTTCGGATGAGACCAGGTAAACGGGCGTCAACGGTGGTGGCCCTGCGCTCCATTTCTCGGTGTAGTCGACAAGCGATGTCGATATCACTGGTTCCTTGTCGATGGAACCCTCGTTCGGAGAACTGAAGGAGTGCATCCCTTCATACAGTCGAACCCGATGATTGTCGGTCACGCCGAAAAACTGCAGTACCACTGCCAGCGCGAATAGCGCACTCAGTAGGGGAAACTGCCAGCGCGCGGTCTGAATGGTGAGGTAAGTCCCGGTGACCGTGAGAAAGCATGCACACATCAATGCGAGCGCCAACGTCCCCAAGTGTGACAGGAAACCGGGCACCTCGGCCGCCAGAACCAGTGCGAGCACATTGGCGAAGACGATCACGGCGTACACCATACGCACGGATCTCGGCAACTGGGACCAGTGCGAGACTCGCGGATCGCCGGCCGGAGTCTTCGACAACCCGAAACCCCCTGCGAATAACTGCCGCCGCAGTATGACGAACACCAACAGTGCGACGGTCTCAACAATAAATAGGACGGGCATCCAAAACTGGGGTTCTTCTTCGGCATTCCTGAGCGATTTGTCGAACAGCGCCGTCAGCGAGCCGACTGCCATCAGAAGCGGCACCGCGGCGCCCAAATACCGCGGAGCCCATTTCCTGAGTACCTCGGCCTTGGGGTTTGAAAGACTTGGGATGCTCGGTATATCGAACCGATAGACCGACCTGGCGGTATGCCAGACTGCGAAGCCTAGAGCGCCGGCCATGACGAGGGTTCCGACCTGATGCCATACGTGGGTGGTTGTCGTTAGCAGCAGAAATAGTTCTCGGATCTGATCGACCCAGAACGTAAGAACTACTGTGATCAGAATAATTAGCAGCGGAATTCGCACCGCTTTGGCGTGATCGACAATGAGACCCACCGTCAGGCTGGATGGTTTCACGGTCGCTATCCCCTTCTCGGACGAGGTTGATCCCGGCATCGCTTGTTATTGGCTCTCAATTGCAGTCCTATCCGGCACCGTCATTGCAGTGCTCTTGACCACCGGTGCAGTGATTATTCCGCTGGGCCCAAAGTGCAACAGGTTCTGCTTGAACAGGTCCGGGGACGTCAGCTCGTTCAGTCGATCGTCTTTGTGTACGAGGTCCGGTGCCGTGAAAGTTGTACCCCCCGAAACGCTGCGAAATGTCTCAGCCTCGCGTGCAAGCTCTGTCTGCGGAACGCTACCCTACTTAATGGCCGGTCTTCGCTATCGATCTCTGACGATCCTGTCTTGCATCGCAGCAGCCAGACGCGATTCTTTGGCAAATCGACGCATCGCGACGGTGCACACTGCGCGCGCGAGGTGAATGCCTGCATAAATCCTGTCCTGGTGAGGGAAAATATCTCACCAACTGGTCCGCTCAGGCCCGCATTTTGGTCACGCCAGTCGCTGGATGCAGAGGTTCGATTCCTGCGCCGGCAACTGGCCCTGTACGTGGAGCGGGCCCTGAAGCCGAGGCGGATCGATGGCGCGACGCGGGTAAGCTTGGCGCTGCTGTCCCGGCTGTTCGCATGGCGCTCCGCAGGGGTCGTCGCGCGCCCGCAGACCCTGATTCGCTGGCACCGAGTGGGTTTCAGGCTCCTCCGCGGCGCCAATGTCCTGGGAATTGGTCGTGAGATAGCCCGTCCTGACGCGACAGTGTTGAGGTGACCAACTGCTCTTGTCCCCACCGGGAGACGTACATGACCGCACGAGTCACTGTCATGTTGACCCTGTTCGCAGGTGTTCTCTATTTGCCGAGCGCTGCGGCTACCGACGCCATCGTCAAGCACCGGGCGACGCTGCGCAAAGATCCTTCGACCCACCACGCACCCATTCTCACGCTCACCCCCCCGGAGGATGTTGAGCTCATCGAGCCGGCTCAGACCGCGGGCTACTACCACGTTCGTAGCTCTGAAGGGGATGAGGGTTGGGTGCGTGCACGAAGCCTGGAAATCGTCCCCGCACAATCCGGAAGCACCGTTCCGCCATCCCATCCGGGATCGGGTGGGCAACCTGCCAGCCCGCCTGCCGCGACCACCGGCATGGCCTCGAGCATTTCTCCCTCTTGGGACAAGCCAGACCCGAACCAGACGACCTTTCATGGGCCGGACGGGGACTGCGCACCGACGGGCGACGGTGGCGACACGTTCACGAACGCCCGTAAGAACCGAACCGACGAACCCGCCCAGTACCATGACGTGACATGGAAGGCGGTGCAAGGCTTACCGTATCCGGTTGCCGGGCGATCGCTAGCGAATTGGACCGCCCAACAGCTTGCAGAGATTCAACCCTACGAAGGCGTGGCGGTGTCCGTGGTTGGGTATCTGGCTGCGATCAAGGTGGAAGCGGGCGGGAGCGGTGAATCCACCAATTGCCACTTCTCCAATGCCGTCGAAGTGGACTGGCACATGCCTCTTGTCGAACACTCTGGGGACCCGGAGGCAACCGCGATCGTGGTTGAGACTACTCCCCGGGTGCGGCAGATGCACACCAAATGGACGCCCGGCGCTTTGGCTCCCTGGGTCAATTCTGCCGATCCTGTTCGAATCAGCGGGTGGACCCTGCTGGATCCGGAGCACCGCGCCCATTTGGGGAAATATCGCTCCACCCTCTGGGAAATTCACCCTATTGTGAAGGTCGAAGTCTTTCACGACGGCCAATGGGTCAATGCCGATGACCTGCCGTAAACCGAAAGAATATAAACAGACTTCGTGCGCTCCGACTGCGATTAGGCCGGTTGCGAAGTCACAAGGAAACACTACAAACGCGTGCACCTGTAGCGCCCGGAGGTAAGCAATCGTGTCGAGGCCGCAATTGCTCCTGGTCGCGCTAACACTGGCGTCGCCGGTCGCGCGCTCTCAGCCAACGCTCCCGGCAGCACTTGCCGAGCACGTGACCCCTCCGACGCCGGTCGCGGCAGCAATGAAACCAATGTCAGCTGCACAAACCCGGAATTCTTTATTGACCGCGCTGCACGCCGCGGATTCACCGCTTGATTCGCGCGACGTGGTGGCGCTCTCGGGGAGTCAAGCGGTGCGACTTACCGACAGCAATTCAAGTGCGGTACTGAGCAAACCTACGCTTATCGCAGAACGTGTCGGTAAGGTAGCTACGCAGGTGGTATTTCCGGGTTCCTACTGGTCGAAGGTGAGCGCGACTCCTGTGAAAGCTGCTTTTGTCCTGCCCACACGCTTCACTGCGTTTACTACCCAGGGTGGCCAGCCCGTAAACTTCAATATAGTTCTTGCCGTTCTTGACGCTCTTCACTACGACGCGGGCACCGGAAGATTTATGGGGCGTCTCGCGATGGCGCTCGTCAACTCTGCGAACCGTGACGATAACTCGGCGCTGACGCACGAGGTTCCCGTCCTGCTTGCCGCGGAGGCAGCAGACATTACTCCAATCCCTCTTCTTTTCACGGCCCTGAATGCACCCCGGGAAGTGCACCTCAGTGTCCTTTCGCCAACTGATCCGTACGCGGTGCACGCAATGACCGCGCTCAATCACGGGCCGGATTCCATAGTCATGCCTATCCGCAGGCCGGATATCGAAGTACGGCCCGTGAGCAGTCCGATTCGCGGTCTCGGGTTGGAGGAGACCACTGTGGTTATTCGGATCGCGGAAGCGCAAGGCCGCAAGGGTCAGGAGGTGGCCCTTCAAACGACTCGAGGGTCGATTGCCCCGTCGCCGGTAGCTTTGGATGAGAGCGGAACCGGTGTCGCAAAGTTGCGCTCCGCTGGGATCGGTAGCGCGCAGATCACTGCAACGGATTCCCCATTTCATGATGGCCACGGCAAGGTCGAGTTCGCGTGGCCCGTTGCGTTTGCTTTGGCGACGCTCCTGGGCGGCATCGTCGGCGCTCTCCTTCGTAAAGACGCGAGACAGCACCCGCTCGGCAGTATCTTGATTGGAATACTCGCGGCAACCGTCGTCTGCGTTGCACATGCTGTTGGCGTCAACACTCAGGCTTGGGGCACGCCGTCGGGCGGCGCGGGCGAGGGGCTGTTCTTCTTCGTCGCTGCCGTGGCGGGCTTCTCGGGACGGGAAGTCATGAGTAAGTTGTTATCGGCGGACAAGAAGTAAGGCTGAATGGGGACTCCAAATTCTCCTTCTGTCGCCAACGCTGAAGTTATCCCTCTCTCTGCGGCAGGGGCTGCGCGGCCTGCGTCCCGTGATTGGCAGTCGCAAAGACGCACTGCACGATGTTAAAAGAAGGGTCAAATCATGCCGAAACCCAAATTTGGGGCGTTCAACCAGGGCGATATCCCGAAGATCGCGGTGTTCAACAAGGCCACCATTCCACTGGGCGTCGATCTGGATCAGTTGATTGCGGCGATGCAGGTCTACATCAATCAGTTCATTGTGCCGGTGTGGGCCACGCCCGCGAACCTCGTGAAGTCGACGGGCTTCATCGCCGGGGCCTGGGCGATGGTGTTTCTCGACGATGCGGATCAGCCGGGCGCCCTCGCCTACCACGACCTGACCCCGGACGGGTTCCCGATCGCGAAGGTGTTCGTACGCACGACGCTGCAGAACGGCGATCTGGTGAGTGTGTCCGCATCGCATGAGCTCGTGGAAATGCTGGTGGACCCTGCGATCAATCTGATGACCACCGGGCCCGACCCGGCGATTATCTATGCCTACGAAAGCGCCGACCCGGTGGAGGCCTTGACCTTTCCGGTCAATGGCATCCCGATGAGCGATTTCGTGTATCCAGCGTACTTCGAGGTCTTCCGCAAGGCCGGTTCAGTGAAGTTCGATCAGTTGGACAAGGTCACCCAGCCGTTTCAGATCCTTTCGGGCGGTTATCAGATCATTTTTAAAGCCGGACAGTGGTCACAGGTATTCGGCTCCGCGAGTAAGAAGAAGGCTTTCGTGGCTGAGGACCGCCGCGAACACCGCAGTCAGCAGCGGACCAAGGCGCAGCTCGAGCGGGCCGATCTGAAGGAGATAGCCAAAGAGGAGGCGAAGACGGCAGCGGGCCTTAGGCGTGCGCAAAGGAGCGGGCATTCGAACGCGAAGGCGCGGGTGCTGTCGCGGTTCAATCGGCGCAAGCGCACGTAGAACGGCCCTAATAGGAGGAACCTGTGAAGACAGCGGTGCTGCGCACTACGCGGCTGCCGTCAGCACCCCGGCCGGCCGCCTCATCCTTCCAAGTCCCACTCCACGCCATCGCCGGGACCACCTGCAGCGTTGCAGATGTATCGCTCTAAGACCTCAATCTCTCCACCCCGGAAGGCATGCGCCTGGCACGGGATCGCCTGCACACTATGGCAGAGCGCTTTTGCGCCGACCGTGGCGGCGGCCGCGCGGTCGGCACTGAAATGCGCCTAGGGAAATTTACTTAGCCGACAGTGGGGTCAATTACTGGTGCGTTGACAGGTGTGATGACGTTCACGGCGGCTCTATGTCTCGTGGCGTCTGATATTCGCGCACTCATGGCGAGTGCAGGAGGATGCCGGAATGACTTCCATGAGGCGCGAGTATGGCAACGAGGTGCTCGGACAGGGCACTGAGGCTGCGCAGAGGCCGGCACTACAAGCCGCGCCCTCACGGCGGCATAAGATGCACCCCGTAACGTGGGTCGTTACGGCGATCGCCGTCGCGGTGCTCAGCTGGGACTCCTGGCAAACTGTCCAAGACGTACGCCAATCGCGGGCGCTACATCATTCGTATGCGGCTGCCGGGGTCTGCCGGCATTGCGAACAAGACCTGCACCGTGAGATTGCACCGGATTCTCAGTAGCGCCGCATGGCGAACGGGTGTTTTTTCCGTCGACATGTATACCGCAGTGTGCGAATCCACGGCTGTAGGGAGCCGACGTCGCAGACCGAAATGGAAACCAAATGGAAACATCGCCCGCTCAGGCGAGCCGACGCGGCCACTGCCGGGCGCCATGCAGCACGCGCACAATCTGCACGGCCTTGCCCTTCAATCGATAAACAACAATGTATGGGAACGTAGTAACTACGACCTCGCGCGTGCCCCGCACGCGTCCTTGTCGTCCCATCCCCGGCTGGTGTTTCAAGAGTGTGACTTGACCCTCGATCCTCTCGCGAACTCCCAGCGCTGCGATCGGGTTGTCGTGCGAGACGTAGTCCTCGATCCAATCCAGATAACGCATCATGAGGCAAGGCTTGAGGCAACGGACCACGCAGCAGAAGGGATCCCAATTCATGCGTCCCAAGTTTCGAGCGGCCAAGCGAACACACTGGCCAAGCCTCTTCCTTGTAGCCGTCTATATCTACCGCACCGATTTGCCGAGAATCCAGTCCCGAAATTGAACGGCTGGAGAACTCCCCTCCAGTCCACGAGCGAGCGTCACGTACACATTGTCGCTGGCACTGATGCGCACGTTGAAGAGCGGCTTCACTCGCCCGGCGCGCAACAGGTCCTCGGCGTAGCTGCTGCGTGCAAGCGCCACGCCGTGACCGAGCGCTGCCATCTCCAAGGCCAGCCGCATCGAGTCGAATTCGAGACGCGTCGCCGAGGGCTCAGGGTCGATGCCTGCCGCGGCGAACCAATGGCGCCAGCCCTCGGCAAAACCGATTGTCGTGAGGAGGGAGCGGTGCCGGAGGTCCGAGGGGCGTCGTAGACGGGGAGGGGCCTTTGCAAGTCCGGGACTGCAGACGGGGAACACGGCATCGTGCGTCAGTTGATGCGATTGCATTCCAGGGATCGGGCCCGCGGTGAGCCGGATATCCACATCCACGCTTGAGTCCAGCGGCTCCCCGGCCCAGACAGTAGTCACCAGGCGAATCGGAATTTCTGGATGCTTCCGGGCAAAGCCCGCCAGCCTCTCCAGCAACCATTGTCGTGCAAACCCGAGCGACACTCGGATCACGAGCTGCTGCTTCCCACGATCTCCGAAAAGCTCGGCCAACGCAGTGTCGAGCCGCTCGAACGACTCGCGGCAAACGGGGACGAGGGCTTCGCCGGCAAGCGTGAGTCGCAGGCCCCGCGCATGCCGCACGAACAGCTTCTCGCCCAGCCGAAGCTCCAGCAGCCGCACCTGCTGGCTGACTGCCGCTGGCGTGACATTCAGCTCTGATGCAGCGGCCGAGAGGCTCAGGTGTCGCGCCGCGACCTCGAAGGTGCGCAGCCAGTTGACCGGGGTCTTTCCACTCTTCATTCAACGTAGGTTATAGAAAAACTAAAGGCGCGTCCCCAAAACGTGTTGCTTGTCGTGCACGCGGCCGGTCAACTAGCCTTGGTCCAGACTCGTTGCGCGGACGTACCGTGCTTGCCGTCGACAAAAAGCATCCCGCGTCTCGCGAATCGCCCATGGCGGACCTCGCGCTCATGCAGACCGCTCGCACGATCATCGCACTGGAACACGATGCGCAGGGCGTAGCACTGCGGTGGGACGATGGGCTCCGCAGCCGGTTTCACGTGCTCTGGCTGCGGGACAACTGTCCGTGCCCTCAGTGTCGTCATCCGCAGGCACTGGAGCGCACCTTCATGTTCATCGATCACACCGCTCCGTCTATCCGCTCGGCCACTCTGTGTGCGGACGAGGTTCTCGAGATCGAATTCCGAGCCGGCGACGAGTCGCACCTGTCCAGGTACACCAAGGGGTGGCTGCGCGCCCATTGTTATTCCGAGAATGAACCGCGTGACCGGCCGTGCACACCGCAGCTTTGGGATGCCGATATCGCTTACAGGCTTCCCTGCATCGACTACACAGACTACATGCAGACGAACGCTGGTTTGCGTGCATGGATCGAGGGGGTGAAGACCCAAGGCATCGTGCTGCTCCGGGGTGTACCGCAGCAGCCCGGCCAGCTGCTGGAGGTCGCCCGCCGGATCGGACCGGTGCGCGCGAGCAACTTTGGCGAACACTATGATGTCGTCTCGATGCCCAATCCGAATGCATCGGCATATACGTCGATGGGGCTGGAACTGCATACCGATCTTGCCAACTGGCGTGCACCGCCGGACGTTCAGCTACTGTTTTGCCTGAAGAGTAGCGTGATCGGCGGCGAATCTGTTTTCGCGGACGGGTTCAGGGTTGCCGAGGATCTCCGTGCCGCGGACCAGGAAGCCTTCAACCTGCTCAGCACCCACGACATCGAGTACCGCTTTCACGACGATACCTGCGATATCCGCACGAGCGCGCCGGTGATCGAAGTGGACCGCGAAGGGCGGCTGACACGGATCCGGTTCAACAACTGGTTGCGGGGTGTCATGGTTGGGCCAGAGAAGCTGATCGAGCCGATGTACAAGGCCCTCGCCACGTTCTGGCGCATGCTGCGCAATCCGAAGTATCGGCTCGAGCTGAGACTTGAGCCCGGACACCTCATCGCCTACAACAACAACCGAGTGTTGCACGGGCGCGCACCGTTCGATGCGAGCTCGGGCGAACGACACCTGCAGGGTTGCTACCTGAATCAGGAAGACGTGGACAGCGCGTTGCGACTCCTCGAGCGACAGCAGGCCTGATCCGGCCGGCATGGCCAGCCTGGACCTGCTGATCATCGCCGCCTATATGGTCGGCATGGTCGCCGTCGGCTTCTGGACACAACGTAAAGCGACCAACCAGGAACAGTTTCTCGTCGCAGGACGGTCGGTCGGGCCGTTGCTGTATTCGGGCACCCTTGCAGCCATCATCATCGGGGGCGGCGCGACGATTGGCGGCGTCAAGCTCGGCTACACTTACGGCATCTCGGGCATGTGGCTCGTGTCCATGTACGGCCTCGGGATGATCGTGATGGGCGTCGTGCTCGTGCCGCGAATCCTCAAGTTGAGGCTCTACACGATCCCGGAGCTCCTTCAGCGGCGTTACGGTGCATCCGCGCGCATCGCCGGCGGCATCGTCATGGGCTGCTACGATTTCATGATCGTCGTGGTCGCGACCATCGCCATTGGCGCGATCGCGGAAGTCATGGTCGGCGTATCGCGGACACAGGCGATACTGCTCTGTAGCGCCGTCATGATTGGCTACTCGGTGCTCGGAGGCATGTGGGCACTCACGGCGACCGACATCGTCCAGTTCGCGATCAAGACTGTCGGCATACTGTTTATCCTGCTGCCGTTCGCGATCATTCGGGCTGGCGGACTCGCCGGCATGCAGCAGGAGCTGCCGACGGGCTTCTTCTCGATGTCGCACATCGGCTGGGACAAGATTGCATCGTTCGTTACGCTATATTTCCTGGGCATTCTCATCGGGCAGGATGGCTGGCAGCGCGTCTTCACAGCGCGCAGCGTCTCGGTTGCGCGCACGGGAGGCGTCCTGGTCGGTCTCTACTGCATCGCATATGCGGCCGCCGGCGCGCTGATCGGTGCCGCGGGGCGGGCGTTTCTGCCTCCTCTGGCGGATGCCGACCTCGCATTCGCCGAGATCGCCAAGGTCGTGTTGCCCATCGGTCTGCGTGGCCTCGTGCTCGCCGCGTCACTCGCAGCGATCATGTCCACAGCGACGGCGTGCCTGCTCGCGACCTCAACGGTCTTTCTCGAGGACGTATACCTGACGCTGAAGAAGTCCGGTGGCACTGGTTCCGTCGCTCAGAGCCGCGCGCTGACGCTGATACTCGGCGTGCTCGCCGCCGTTGTGGCGTGTGTCATGCACGACGTCGTGGCCGCGCTCACGGTGGGCTACGACCTGCTGGTCGGCGCGATCTTCGTTCCGATCATTGCCGCCATGGTCTTCGAGCGCGGCGCGCCAGCCGCTGCCTTCGTTTCGATCATCGCCAGCGCCATTCTGGTCATCGTGCTGATGTTCGTGAAGGGAATAAATTCAGTAGTCCCCATTTACGGGGGACTTACCGTCGGTCTGGTCCTGTTCCTAGGACTGAGCTCGCGGCCGATCGCCGCAGCGCTCAGCCGGCCCGATCTGACGAAAAGCACGGCCGGACAACACGGCTCAATCGGCGATGGCACGCGAACCGCATGCGGACATTCCGAACGTTGGTGTCGTCCGGCGCCACCCGGCCAAAGCCAGAACGTCGAGCGGAAATCGTAGGCTTTTGGACCTCCGCATCACCGTATTGTCCGTACATTGTACGGGTACAATAATCAACCAAGTTGCACAGAGACAGTATTCATGAGGCGCAGCTCCACGAAACGACGGGAGGACCGCCTCGAGGTGCGTCTGACTCCCAGGGCGAAGTCGATGTTGCGGCGCGCCGCATCGGTCGAGCGCAAGACCGTCAGCGCCTTCATTCTTGACAAGGGCCTTGCGGCAGCCGCCGAAACGCTCGCGGACCGCCGGGAATTCCCGCTGAGCGCCAAGCAATATGACGCCTTTGTCGCCGCGCTCGACGCTCCCTCCTCTGGCCGCAGGGGCGGTAACCCATGAGGAGGCGACGGAGCGTGTCAGGAAAGGCCTGGCGCGGCATCCTATCCCGGTAATTCTCCTCGCGCGGCTGGCCGTGGACGCGTCAGTCCATGGCCAAGGCCTGGGGTCGGCGCTGTTGAAAGACGCGCTGCTACGGACAGCACAGGCAGCCGATAGCATCGCCGCCCGTGCGTTGCTCGTTCACGCCAAGGACGATAGCGCCGAGGCGTTCTACGAGCACTTCACGTTCGAGGCGAGTCCAAGCGATCCGTACCACTTACTGCGCATCTGAAGGACCCATTGCAGATCATCTCGGCATGACTTGGCCGTTCTTCAATGCGCCGCGAGTGCCTGGACTGGCTCATACCGCTATCCGAAGCTCATCTGCGGCGTGCGCTCCACTCCTGGGTCGAACATTACAACCGCGGGCGCCCACACATGGCCCTCAGTCCTGGCGTGCCTGATCCTCCAGCAGTTGGAGTGGTATCGATTCCGAAGTCTCGTCATCGCCTCGATGACTTCGGAATTGTTCGTAGCACAGCAGTGCTCGGCGGACTGCATCACGAGTACTCACTGTGTCCCGCCTGAGCTGGACGATGGCGCTCCGCAGTCAGTTACACCATCACGGTGATCGTGGCGCGTAGCGCGTCCACTCGCCCGTTCGATCGTTGAATACTCGAAAGGAACCATTTTTTTTCGCGGTCAGCTTTATCCAGTGGGATGTGGTTTCATCAAGATTCGCGACATACTGCGGCGCGAAGTTGCTGTCACCCGCATCAGCGGACCGATGCAGTTGCCAGACGTCCTTGAGCCCGGGGACGTGGTGTAGAGCTTGATAGGTCGCCAATGCGCCACCCTTCTTCAGGCCGTTGTTCATGATCGCGATCCGAGGCTTGAATGCCGCGAACGTAGCAGGGACATCAACGTCCGGTCCCCCATGATGGGCGACCAAGTACGCATCCACCGGCCCGATGAGACTCTTCGGACAAGCGAGATTGAAGAGCGGTTGCCCACTCAGATCGCCGACATCGAGAAAGCGGAACTTGCCGTAGCGGATGACAATTCCCGTGGAGCGCGGGTTTTCATACGGATCGCGGGGCGCCATCGCGTGCTCCTGGCAAGCGGTAGTGATGGCGCCGGCAGCCGGGAGGGGTCCGATGAGCGTCGTGCCTGCAGAGCTTACGACCGTAACTTCGAGGTCATTCAACGGCAGACGATCCCCGGGGGCGGGTTGGAGGTGCTGGCCTCCGCGTCGCAACATCGAATATGCGCTGAACGCGGCGTTTGTCTCCGGGACCGTAGTTTCAGCCTCGGGACTTGGGTCACCATGATCGATGAATACGCGAATGGGCATCAGCTCCGAGAGCTCCGTGACCCCACCATCGTGATCCGGGTGGAAATGTGTGATGAGCAGGTAGTCGATCTGCTGAATTCCCGCATCGTGCGCGGCGGCCATGATCCGGTTCGCATCACGCGCCTGATGAGGATCACCTGGTCGGAAGCCTGAGCCATCGCCAGCGAACCCCGTGTCAATCAGCAAAGAGTGGTGGTCTGGCGTGACGACTAACGTCGACTGGCCTCCCTCCACGTCGATGAAGTAGATCTGGAGGCTCTTCGGCGTCCCTGCCTTCGCCGACCCCACTGAAAAGATCCAATAGGCGGTTCCGATGAGGAGGGGCAGCACAATGCGAAGAACTGGACTCTGGCCGGGAGCGCCACTCCGCGCAGAACATGCATACTGCTGGAACCAGTTTGTCAGTGTGACCTCCACATCGCGATGTTCGGTAAGCGAGAGACTCTTAGCTGCTCAAAGGCGAGCCGCTCCGGCCGTACGGGATCGTAGGTAAGCTGGTAGGAGTAATCGAATTCCATAGTCGCTCGCTGGCTGGTGGTATACGGCTCCCCGGGGGGCAGACCCAGGTGACTGGAATGGTGCCCCAAGGCGCTCTCAGCAAATGATCGGCCTCTTCTTAGATATTAGACACGTCACGTCCGTGTCATTCAATCGCGTCGGCGGCTTATCCACAGTGCCGCCGACGGCTCGCTCACATAACTGTGCGCCACGCATAATGGCCGAACTCTGTCCACCACTTCAGGCGCGTGGGGCATCGGTGGCGGCGGTGCCGGCGCCGTTACAGCCAGCAAGGAGTCCGTCATTCATTCTTGATCAAGTCGCTGATTCGAATGGTTGTGGTCCGCATAAATTCGGTCCGGCCCTTCTGAAGGGGTCCCGATCCGCCGCCCGCGTGGTGCGACTACCAAGAGGCCGGTTCGCGCCATCGCCACGGGGAATCCTATGCAGTGCGTGCCAATCCGATCCTCGGCGGATTGCATCACGAATACTCCCTCGCGCCTTCCTGTGCGTGACTGAGTTTTTGCGGACCGCAGTGATCCCAGGGCCCATGCTAGTCAACCGGATACGGCCCATCGGGAAAATTCGTATCGTGATAGCGCTTGCTTCCGACCTCTCGCGCCAGCGCGCTCCGAAAGTCCCGATTGGTGCGCAGGCATTCCAATACATGCGCAAAATCGTATTTTGGTTTCCAGCTCAGACCCGTCCTCGCGAGCTCATTGACGTAAACCCGATCGATCTGCGGGAAGAGCTTCCACCCGCGGGCCGCGTAGAGCGGCTCGCACTCGGGAAAGAGTCGGTACACCACTTGTGGAGCATTCCTGCGCAGCGTCGTCAGATCACCCGCCGTAAAGGGAGTGGTCGCCGAGATGATGTAGCGCGCAAAGCCGATGCCTCGAGCTTTCTCAATTGCCAGGAGTACTGCGGTGACGACGTCTTCGATGTCCACGCGCCGATATAGCAACTCGTTTGCTTGGGCGTTGGCGGTCTCGTACTGCGCACGGATGGTTCGGTTATCATCGGCCTCCGGGAAAAACCGGGAAGTGCGCAATACCACCACCGGCAGGCTTCGCTGCTTGTGCACCAACTCGCACAGGCTCTCGGCCATGAGCTTGCTCACTCCATAGACATTCTTCGGCTTTGGAATGAGATTCTCGGTGATCCAAGCGGCAGGCTCAGAACCGACGGGCGTCAGCGTCAAGCCGAACGTGCTCGTGGTGCTGACGTAGACAAAGCAATCGATGCCTGCGTCCAGAGCTGCCTCGAGCAGAACCAGCGTTCCCGTGACGTTCGCGTCGATGAAATCCTGCCAGGAGTGAGTTGCGACATGAGGCTTGTGGAGCGTGGCCGCATGGACGACCGCTTGCGCTGACCTTATGCACCGCGTGACGAACCGCTTGTCACAGATGGATCCGACCTGGTCGGTGAACGGCGACGGCTTAACGTCGAGGCCTAGGGATGATCGGCCCGCAGCACGCAAGTACCGCATCACGGCCTCCCCGAGGTGGCCCGCGCTTCCAGTCACCAGCACTGTCATCTCGCCTGCCTTGCGAACGAGCCGGTCATGAT
>Ga0209474_10001958_pt1 | contig 19434 bp, 19 predicted proteins | sample GraSoiAngelo_145_FD_185902 | JGI IMG/M metagenome (GOLD analysis project Ga0209474, IMG submission 185902) | Grasslands soil microbial communities from the Angelo Coastal Reserve, California, USA - 14_1009_05_20cm (SPAdes) (version 2) | ecosystem: Environmental > Terrestrial > Soil > Grasslands... | reverse complement strand
ATCGGCTCGTGGATCGGATCGACCGCGGCGTAGGTCATCGCCAGCTCGCGGGTTCCGTGCAAGCGCTCGATGATCTTCTCCGCGCCGAGGTGGCGCATGTCGAGCAGAACGTTGCCGTCGACGCCGCGGCCCTCGTCGATCTCGGTCTGCTCCGCACGTGAGATCACGTCGCGCGAGGCAAGCTCCATCGCGTTGGGCGCATAGCGCTTCAGAAACCGGTCGCCTTCGGAGTTCAACAGGTAGGCGCCCTCGCCGCGGGTGCCTTCGGTGATCAGGATCCCGGTCGGCGCAAGCGTCGTGGGGTGGAACTGCATCATCTCCATGTCCTTCAGCGGCACCCCGGCACGGAGCGCCATCGTCATCCCGTCGCCGGTGCACGCGTACGCATTCGTCGTCCCCGTGTACAACCGGCCGGCACCGCCCGTCGCGAGGATCACAGTCTTGGCCCCGATCGTCTTCAGGCCTCCGTTGAGGAGATCCCAGGCGATCACGCCTTGACAACGGTCGTCGTCGATCACGAGCTGCCACGCGAAATACTCCTCGTAGGTCGGGATGTCGCGCTTCATCACCTGCTCGTAGAGCACATGAACGAGCACGTGGCCGGTGATGTCGGCGGCATAGGCCGTGCGCGGCTCGCCCGCGGCGCCGAAGGGGCGCTGGGCGATCCGTCCGTCCTCCGTCCGCGAGAACACGGCGCCCCAGTGCTCGAGCTGGTAGACGTCGTCGGGCGCCTCGTCGCAGAGCACCTGGATTGCGTCCTGGTCACCGAGGTAGTCCGAGCCTTTGACCGTGTCGAAGGCGTGCTTCTCCGGATCGTCCTCCGACGCGTTGCCGAGCGCCGCATTGATGCCGCCCTCGGCCGCGCCGGAGTGGCTTCGCACCGGGTGGATCTTGGAGAGGAGGGCGACATCAGCGCCTGCGTCGAAAGCCTCGATCGCGGCGCGCATCCCTGCGCAGCCGGCACCGACGATCAGCACGTCGTGCTTCGCTTCCACCTGCTCGGACGCTATCTAATGCGGTCCAGGCTGGGCTTCGTAGCAGGTGCGGCGATCGGCGCGCAGCGCCTGTCCGCAGAGCGGACCAGTGGAAGGGGTCTGGGGGGAACCACGAGGTTCCCCCCAGATGCGCTTCACCCGCTACGGGCAGCGAATCCGCCGCTCGGCCGTGCAGCGGTCGCGACCGCGGCCGCCGTCGGCGAAGTCGCGGCCGGCGCTGCCGGACAGAGCATCGTTGCCGCCGAGGCCGATCAGTCGGTCGGCGCCCGCTTCGCCGTCGAACCTGTTGACCGCCGGATTGCCGAGCAGGCGGTCGGCGTGGCGGGAGCCGTCCACGTCCTCGAGGTGCACGAGGCGGTCGCTCCCCCAGCCCGCGGCCTTGCCGGTGGCGAGGTTGACGATGACGCCTCGTGGCGATTCGTAGTACGAGACCGTGTCACGCCCCGCGCCACCGTCGAGCACGTCATCGCCGGCGTCACCGCTGACCAGATCGGCAGAGCCGCGGGCGCCGATGTTGTCATTCCCGCCGCCGCCGATGATCAGATTCGTATCGTTGTCGCCGGCGAGCACGTCGTCATAGTCCGAGCCGATCAGCCCGTTCACGCTCGCGAGCGTGTCCGTGCCGTCTCCGCCGGCGGTTCGGGCGGCGAGATCTGCCGTGACCGGCCCTGAAGCGTCTTCGTAGATGGCGAACGTGAAGGCAGCATCCGCCCCGTCGATCAAATCGTCGCCCGGGCCGCCGTCGATCCCGTCGAAGAAGCCGTCACCACCGTTGATCTTGTCGTTGCCCTCGCCCGCGCAGACGAGGTCGTCTCCGTCACCTGCATTGATCACGTCATTGCCTGCGAGCGCCACGATCACGTCGTCGTCGCTCGTACCGGCGATTACGTCGTCGCCGTCGGTACCGACGATCGTCGCCGGCTCTCCCAAGCAGGTTACCGCGGAGCCCGCGGTCGCACCCGTGCCGGTCGCAACGAGCGCCAGCGCTGCGGCGATCGCCGCCGTTATCAACTTCGTCCTGCCCTTCATCACGCCCTCCTTGGCCCCGTTCCGATGCCTCGGCGTCGGTTCCGAACCTACGAGGGCGCTGTAAGCCGGCGATCAGCAGCTTGTAACGATTGAGGCGGAAGAAGTTTGGAATTCGGTCAGACCCGGGGACCCGCCGCGACGACCGCCTCGCCTGCGTCCGCTGCGAACTGGGCGAAGTTGTCGCGGAACATCTGCGCGAGTTCACGCGCCTTGCGGTCGTACGCCTGCGGATCGCGCCAGGTCGAGCGTGGATCGAGCAACGCCGACTCGACGCCGTGAACCTCGATGGGTACCTCGAAGCCGAACAGCTCGTCCGCACGGAACTGCGTGTCCGCGACGCCGCCGGATAGCGCCGCGTGCAGGAGCGCGCGCGTGGCGGTGATCGGCATCCGCTCACCCTCGCCGTAGGGCCCACCGGTCCACCCCGTGTTCACGAGCCAAACGGTCGCGCCATGGCGGTCGAGCCGCTCACCGAGCATGTGTGCGTAGACGGCCGGCGGCTGCGGCAGGAACGGCGCCCCGAAGCAGGCCGAGAACGTCGGCTGCGGCTCGCTGACGCCGATCTCCGTGCCCGCGAGCTTCGCGGTGAAGCCGGAGAGGAAGTAGAACATCGCCTGCTCGCGCGAGAGGCGTGCGAGCGGAGGCAGGATGCCGAACGCGTCGGCGGCCAGGAAGATCACGGAGCTCGGATGGCCGGCGCGCTTCGTAGGCAACGCATTCGCGATCTGTTCGAGCTTGTAGGCGGCGCGCGTGTTCTCGGTCTTCGAGTCGTCGTCGAGGTCGAGCACGCCTCGCTCGTCGACGATCACGTTCTCGAGCACGGTGCCGAAGCTGTGCGTCGTCTTGTAGATCTCGGGCTCGGCCTCGGCCGAGAGGCGGATCACCTTCGCATAGCAGCCGCCCTCGATGTTGAAGATCCCGTCGTCCGACCAGCCGTGCTCGTCGTCGCCGATCAGGTGGCGGTCCGGATCCGCGGACAAGGTCGTCTTGCCGGTGCCGGAGAGGCCGAAGAAGACGGCGACGTCGCCTTCGTCGCCGACGTTCGCAGAGCAGTGCATCGGCAGGACGCCCTCGAGCGCCAGCCGGTCGTTCATCAGCGTGAAGACCGACTTCTTGATCTCGCCCGCGTAGAAGGTGCCGCCGACCAGGATCTCGGCCCGGGTCGGGTGCAGAAGCACGAACGTCGAGCTGCGGGTCCCGTCCTCGTCCAGGTCGGCCTCGACCGCCGGCGCATGCAGAACCAGGGCCTCCGGCTCGAACTCTGCCAGCTCGTCCTCGGTCGGCTCGATGAAGAGCGTCTTCGCGAACAGCGCGTGCCAGGCGCTGTCCGTGATCACGCGGACGGCGAGCCGGTGCGCCGGATCGGCGCCGGCGAACGAGTCGACGACGTAGAGGTCCTGATCTTCCAGAAACGAGGTGAGCTTGTCTCTGAGACCTTCGAACCGAGCTTCGTCGATCGACTGGTTGACGGTCCCCCACCAGATTCGCTCCTCGGAGCCGGGCTCGCGGACGAGGAACTTGTCGTTCGGGGAGCGGCCGGTGTGACGTCCGGTGTCGACGACGAGCGGTCCGCCCTCCGCGAGGCGACCCTCGTTCGCCTGCAGAGCGTGCGTGTAGAGCAGCGACGTCGAGGGATGGAGATGCACGCGCCCGCCGGCGTCGATGCCGTGCTCGCCGAGGTCAATCCGTCCCTCGGTTCCGATCGTCATTGCCACGCGGCGTCTCCTTCCCGATGGCCCAAAAAACGAGACCCGGCTGGCGCGGGTCGAGGGCCATATCGTACGCGCGCCGCGGTTCGAGGGCGGCTTGTACCGTGGCCTCGTGGAGCTTCAGCCGCCCGATCCGCCTCTCTCGGATGGCGTCGTGACGCTGCGACGGTGGACCCTGGACGACGTCCCGGCGATCGCCGCCGCCTGCGCAGATGAAGAGATCGCCCGCTGGATCCACCAGCTGCCGAGCCCATACCGCGAAAGCGACGCACGCGAGTATGTGCTTTCGACGGAAGCCGCCTGGCGTGACTGCCTCGGCGCCTTCTTCGCCGTCGTCGAGCACGCTAGCGGTGCCGTCGTCGGCTCGATCGCGATGCACGTTCTCGATCGAGAGCTCGCGAACGTCGAGGTGGGCTACTGGACGGCAGCGCCGGCGCGCGGACGGGGCCTGACGACGCGTGCGGTGAGGTTGCTCTCGGGCTGGGCCGTGGACGAGGCCGGCGCGAAGCGGGTGCAGCTGCGCGCGGACGTGCGCAACGGGGCGTCGCTCCGCGTCGCGGAGAAGGCAGGATTCACGCGCGAGGGCACGCTTCGGGCCAGCGGCTTCAACAATCGCGAGAATCGGCGCGTGGACTACGCCGTCTTCTCGCTGCTGCCGGGCGAGGGGTCTTAAGAACAGGCGGCATCCGCTCTTCCACCCGGGATTAGACGGCCGCCCGGGCAGAGCCCGGACGTCCTCTGAATCGGCATCGCAAGCGAAGCCTCAGAGGCTTCGGCTGGGCGAGCGCGAATCGCTCTCCGTGGACGAGCGAATTGCCCGCTTTCTGGCCAGTCCCGCGCTGTCGGAGTCGACGCGGCGCGCGTACGGCATCGACGTGCGGCAGTTCAGCGACTGGCTCTCGAGTCGGGGGCTGAAGCTGGACGACTTCGACGTTCGGTCGTTCGCGGACTACGCGGCTGACCTCGGCCGGCGCCGGCCGAAGCTCGCCCCGGCGACGATCGGGCGCAAGCTCGCCGCGGTACGGGCCCTCGTGCGCTTCGCGCTCGGTCCCGAGCGTGTTCCGGACACGTCATTCGCTCCGCGGCAGCCGCGCCGGCTGCCCGAGGCCCCGAAGTCCGAGGAGATCGACACGGAGCTCGCCGCCTTGGAGCGGGACGGCCCGCTGGGGTTGCGAAACCGTGCCCTCGGAGAGCTCGTCTACTCGGCCGGGCTGCGCAGCCGCGAGGCCGTCGACCTCGATCTCGGCGACGTCGACTTCGAGCAGGAGCTCGTCCACGTCCACGGGAAGGGCGGCAAGGAGCGGATGGTTCCGCTCGGCGAGGAGGCCGCCCACTGGCTGGCGCGCTACCTCCATCGCGCGCGCCCCGAACTGGCCCGCGGCGCCGAGAACGCGCTCTTCCTCTCCGCGCGAGGCCGGCGCCTGGACACAAGCACGTTACGACGGTTGCTGCCTCATCCGCATCGCCTGCGTCACGCCTTCGCCACCCACCTCCTCGAAGGCGGTGCCGACCTGCGCACGATCCAAGAACTGCTCGGCCACAGTTCCCTGTCGACGACCCAGATCTACTCACATGTCGACGGCCGCCGCCTGCGCCGCGTCTACGACCGCGCGCACCCTCGCTCGTAGCCCCGCCGCGCAACGGACGAACCAGACGGAGCGTCGCGGCGCAGCGCATGATCGCCGCAGACATCCCTGTCTTCACGCGCGCACGCGACGGGCGCAGCCCCCGCCCTTTTTTGGGTGGGGCTCTTCCCTCCTCCCTCGACGTCGACGATACCGGCGGATGGCGCGCGTGTCTGTGACGGAAGGCGCCAAGTCCGCGCCAACCGGTCGCGACGGGCGCGGTTTGGGAGGCTGCACGCAGGCGATCGGCGCAGCGCCGCGAAATCAGGCCAGGCATGGCTGGGCCCGCGAAAGACCCCGACCTCGAAGGCTTCCTCGCGCTCCTGGCCGCAACGCGGGCGCCGCGGACAGTCGACGCCTACCGCCGCGACCTGAACGACATTGCGGCACGGCTAGAACGGCCGCTCCACGCAGTCACGACCGAGGAGCTCGAGCGCTATCTGGCCGAGCTGCGCGCCGAAGGCCGCTCGTCCGCGACGATCGCGCGGCGCACCGCCGCGGCGCGATCCTTCTTCCGCCACCTCGTCCTGCTCGGAAGGCGGACCGACAACCCGGCCGCAGCCGTCGCGCTCCCGCGCAAAGCTCGGCGGTTGCCACGCACACTCTCGCCGTCCGAGGCCGAGCGGCTGATCGACGCTGCGGCGGGAACAACGCCTCGAGCGCTGCGCGACCGCGCCCTCGTCGAGCTGCTCTACGGCGCCGGGCTGCGAGTCGGCGAGGCGGTCGGCCTCGGCAAGACCGACGTCGATCTCGAACAACGGCTCGTCAGGGCCACGGGCAAAGGCGCGAAGGAGCGAATCGTGCCGCTCGGCCGGCCCGCCGCCGACGCGCTCCGGCGCTACGTCTCGCGTGGAAGGCCGCATCTCGATCGCCGGCATCGGCCGGAGCTCTTCCTCAATGCCCAGGGCGGTGGCCTGACGCGCGCGGGCGTCTTCCTGGTCTTGCGGCGCCTGGCGGAGAAGGCGGGCCTCGAGCCGGGGCGGGTCCACCCGCACCTGCTCAGGCATTCGTTCGCCACGCACCTGCTGGAGGGAGGCGCCGATCTCCGTAGCGTCCAGGAGATGCTCGGACACGCGGACCTGGCGACGACCGAGCTCTACACGCACATCAGCGATCGCCGTCGGCGCGAGCTCTACTTCAGTTCTCACCCGCACGCCAAGCGGCGCCGGGTTTCAAAGCGACGCTAATCGTCGAAAATCAAGAGGATGTCGCCCGACCCGCACACGCTGGGGCTCTTCGCTTCCGCCTTCTGCGTCGCGCTGTTGATGACCCTCTCGGGCATCCAGAAGAGCGTCCTCGACTGGAAGAACCGCCGCCGTCACTGTCCAGCGTGCGGACGCCAGCTGCGTAGCGGCTGCATCTGCAGAACGAATCGCTAGCGGCCCTTTTTCTTCAGCAGCTCGGCGATCCGCTTGGCGGCTGCTCGCAACTCGCGGTCGGCCTCGTCGTCGCCGGCCAGGCCTTCGAGGATCACGATGGTGTCCCGCTGCGCCGAGCCGTTCTTCAGGCACATGACCGCCAACCGGCGGACTGCAGGATTCTCCTCGCCGTCCGAGACGAGCCGATGCAAGAGCGGCCGGTCGGCGTTCACAGCCCCGGGGTGGTCGCGGGAAAGCAGCTCGAGCGCAAGTAGCGCCGAGCCCCGGCACGCCGGGCTTTCGTCTTCGAGCCCACGCCGGAGCAGCTCCAGCTTCTGACGGAAGCGAAACTGGCCGATCGCGCGGTAGGCGACGGCGCGCTCACGGTAATCGCGGCTGCGCGCGGCCGACTCGAGCTCCTCGCCCCATTGAGAGCGCAGTTGGGCAAGCTCGCGCTCCGAGCCCTGCTCCGCGAGGCCGTCCGCAGCGGCTGCGGCCTCGCCAAGCGTCAAGAGACCGACTGCAGCGACCGACTTGCTGGGCCGACGTAGCGCGCCGACGGCCGGAACAGACGCCCGGTCCGTTTCTGCTCGAGGATGTGCGCCGACCAGCCGGCGACGCGGGAGCAGGCGAACATCGCCGGCGCGAGCCGAGGCGGGATCTCGGCGACGTCGAGGACGATCGCCGAGTAGTACTCGACGTTCGTCGCGAGCACGCGCTCGGGATGACGCTCCTGCAGCGCCTTCAGAGCCACGCCCTCGAGCTCCTCGGCGACCTCGACCTGCGGCGAGCCGAGCTCCTTCGCCGTCCGCTTCAGGATTCGCGAGCGGGGATCCTCGGCGCGGTAGATCCGGTGCCCGAAGCCCATGATCTTCTTCCCTGCGGCGAGCGTCTCCCGGATCCACCGCTCGGGATCGCCCATTGCCTGAACCTCTTCGAGCATCGGCTTCACGTATGCGGGCGCGCCGCCGTGCAACGGCCCCGAGAGCGCACCGACGGCGGAGGAGAGCGAGGCGCCGCAATCCGCTCCTGTCGACGCCGTCACGCGGGCGGTGAACGTCGATGCGTTCAGCCCATGCTCGGCGGTGCAGATCCAATAGGTGTCGATCGCCTTCGCGTGGCGAGGGTCGGCCTCGCCGCGCCAGCGGAGCAGGAACTTCTCGGCCGCCGTCTCGCCCCGCTCGACGACCTCGTCGGAGGCGGGTTCCCTGCCGTCCGCGACTGCGGCTGAACGAGCGACGATCCCCATCATCTGCGATGACAGTCGCCCGAGGTCCTCGCGCGCCTGCTCGTCGCTGATCTCGTTGAGCTTGCCGAGCTTCCATTGGCCGGCGAGGCGCGCGGTCTCGGCCTGGAGATCGGCCGGCGCATTGCCGGTCAGCGGCCCCAGCTCGACCGGTTCTGGATCGGGCATTTTCGAGTCGAGGTCGTCGTCGACGAGCAGGCCCCAGACGTTCTCGTAGGGGTAGCGGCCGACGAGCTCTTCGATGTCGATGCCGCGGTAGCGGAGCGCGCCGCCCTCGCGATCGGGCTCGGCGATCTCGGTTTCGACCGCGACGACGCCTTCGAGACCGGATTTGAAATCGTCGGTCACGCCTGCAATCTACCGCGAACAGGGCTAGCCAAAGCTTCGATAGCCTCCGGGCCCGTGGCGCACGAAGTCACCCTGATCCCGGGCGACGGCACCGGCCCGGAGTTGGCCGAGGCCACCCGCCGGGTTCTCGAGGCAACCGGCGTCGAGTTCGACTGGGACCTGCAGCAGGCGGGCGCCGACGTCATGGATCAGTTCGGCGGCAACCCGCTCCCGGAGGAGACGCTGGAATCGATCCGCCGCACCGGCGTCGCCATCAAGGGCCCGATCACCACGCCGGTCGGCGGCGGTTTCCGCTCGGTCAACGTCGGCCTGCGCAAGGCCCTCGATCTCTACGGGCAGGTGCGCCCCTGCAAGACTTACGAGGGCGTCCGCACCCGCTTCGACGACGTCGACCTGATCATCGTCCGCGAGAACACGGAAGACCTCTACGCGGGCATCGAGTACGAGCAGGGCAAGCCCGAGACCCGTGAGCTGATCGACTGGATCGAGGCGCACGGCGGCAAGCTGCGGCACGACGACGCCGGCATCTCGATCAAGCCGCTCTCCGTCTCGGGGACGCGGCGCATCGTCCAGTTCGCGTTCGACTACGCCCGCCGGAACGGCCGCCGCAAGGTCACGGCCGTGCACAAGGCGAACATCATGAAGTTCACGGACGGGCTTTACCTGCACGTCGCGCGCGAGGTCGCCGAGGAGAACTCGGATGTCGAGTTCGACGACCGGATCGTGGACAATATGTGCATGCAGCTCGTCCAGCGGCCGGACGAGTACGACGTGCTCGTGCTTCCGAACCTGTACGGAGACATCGTCTCCGACCTCGCGGCCGGGATGATCGGCGGGCTCGGCATGGCTCCGGGGGCGAACTTCGGCCAGGATGCAGCCATCTTCGAGCCCACCCACGGCTCGGCGCCCAAGTACGCCGGCCAGAACAAGGTCAACCCGATGGCAATGCTGCTCTCCGGGATGCTGATGCTGCGCCATCTCGACGAGACGGAGGCCGCCGACCGTCTCGAGAGCGCGCTCGCGGACGTGATCCGCGAAGGGGCGAGCGTCACCTACGACATGAAGCCGTCGCGTGACGATCCGACCGCCGTCGGGACGAGCGAGGTCGCGGACGCGATCATCGACAAGATGGGGGCCCGCGTTTGAGCCGTCGCAGGAAGGTCACCGTCGTCGGAGGCGGGAACGTCGGTGCGACCTGCGCCCAGGTGCTCGCGGCGCGCGATTACGCCGACGTCGTGCTCGTCGACATCGTCGAGAACCTGCCGCAGGGAAAGGCGCTCGACATCAATCAGATGGGAGCGGTGCTCGGCTACGAGCCGAACGTCGTCGGCTCGAACGGCTACGAGGAGACGGCGGGCTCGGAAGTGGTCGTGATCACCGCCGGCGTGCCGCGGAAGCCCGGCATGAGCCGTGACGACCTCGTGACGACGAACGAGAAGATCGTCGGTTCGGTGACCGAGGCCGCGATCGCCCAGTCCCCCGACGCCGTGCTGATCGTGGTCTCGAACCCGCTGGATGCGATGTGCCACGTCGCCAAGAACGTCTCGGGTTGGCCGAAGGAGCGGGTCTTCGGGATGGCCGGAATCCTCGACACGGCGCGGTTCTCGACCTTCATCGCCTGGAAGACGGACTCTTCCGTCAAGGACGTGACCGCGATGGTGCTCGGCGGTCACGGCGACCAGATGGTTCCGGTCGTCTCCGCCACCACCGTCGGCGGCATTCCGCTACGCAAGCTCGTGAAGGAAGACGAGATCGAGGAGATGGTCGAGCGCACCGCGAAGGGTGGCGGCGAGATCGTGGAGCTGCTCGGCACCTCGGCGTGGTATGCCCCGGGCGCCGCCGCGGCGCAGATGGTCGATTCGATCATGCTCGACGAGAAGCGCGTCCTTCCCTGCACGGCGTACCTCGAGGGCGAATACGGAATCGAGGGGCTCTACATGGGCGTGCCGGTCAAGCTCGGCGCCGGCGGGATCCAGGAGATCGTCGAGCTCGAGCTCAGCGAGGACGAACAGACGATGTTGAACGAGTCCGCCGACGCGGTGCGCGAGGTCGTCGGCGTCCTGACCGGCTAGGAGGCCAATTTGGAGCTCGGTCTCAAGGGACGGACGGCGATCGTCTGTGGCGCCTCATCCGGCATGGGCCTCGCAACCGCCGATGCACTTGCACGCGAGGGCGCGAACGTCTCCATGTTCGCGCGCCGACGCGACCCTCTCGACCGCGAGGCCGAGCGCCTTGGCGCACTCGCCGTGCGCGGCGACGTGACGAACCCTGCCGACCTGAAGCGTCTCGTCGACCGGACTGTCGAGGCCTTCGGCGGCATCGACATCCTGGTCAACAACAGCGGCGGTCCGCCGCGCGGTCCGGCCGTCGGGCTCACCGCCGAGGACGTCGAGGGCGCCGTCGAGCTGCTGCTGCTTTCGGTGGTCCGCCTGACCGAGCTGTGCCGGCCGCAGCTCGAGCGGGGCGGGCACGGCCGGATCGTCAACATCGCCTCGAGCTCGGTCCGTGAGCCGGTCGACAACCTCGCCCTCTCGAACGCAGTCCGGCCCGGGGTGATCGGCTGGGCGAAGACCATGGCGCGCGAGCTCGGGCCGCAGAAGATCACGGTCAACTCGATCGCCCCAGGCCGGATCGAGACGCCGCGGCTGATGGAGGTCTACGCGGAGCGCTCGCGGGCGTCCGATCTGGAGCAGATCGCGCTCCGCCGCTTCGGTCGGCCGGAGGAGGTCGCGGACGTGATCTGCTTCCTGGCCTCCGACCGCGGCAGTTACGTGACCGGCGCTGTGATTCCCGTCGACGGCGGCCTCACGCGGTCCCTCCTCTAGGGGAGCAAAGCCGGCAAGTACCATCAGAGCGATGCGATCGCTAACGCTCGCCCGGGCGGCCGGCGCGGGATTCCTCCTTGCGGCGATCGCACTGTTCATCCTCTACCTGATCCCCTCCAATCACTACTACGTCTTCCTGCCCGACCGGGCGCACCCCCTGGAGCCGCTCGTGCGCATCTCCGGCGAGCATGCGACGGCAAGCAAGGGCGGCGTCTACTTCGTCGACGTCCGTTTTCGCAAGGCCCGCCTGCTCGAGGACCTGCTGGGCCGCCCGCTTGCGCGCGGCGCGACCCTCCAGCCGATCCGCGACGTGCTCGGGAGCGCGACCGAGAAGCAGCAGCAGCGGCTCGACGTCAACGCGATGCAGGAGTCGCAGAAGATCGCAGCAGCGGTCGCCCTTAAACGACTCGGCTATCACGTTCGGATCCGGCCGCCGAGCGTCGTCATCCGCGGCGTCCTACACAAGGCGCCCGCCGGCCGGGTGTTCCGGCCGGGAGACAGGCTCTTGGCCGTCAACCGCAGACCGGTGCATAGCCTGTGCGGGCTGCACAAGCTGATCGCGAGCCACCGGCCCGGCGACCGGCTCCGCACGACCTACAGCCGATCGGCGCGGGTCTCCGCGGCGACGATCCGGACGATCGCCAGCCCGGACAACAAGCGCGAGGCCGCGATCGGGATTCTCGTCGACGAGGTCGGCGGCTCGACCGGCAAGCTCCCGATCAACGTTCGCATCGACACCCGCGGCGTCGGGGGCCCCTCGGCCGGGCTCGCCTTCGCGCTCGACCTGACGGAGGAGCTCGGGCACGACGTCGACCGCGGCTACAAGGTCGCCGCAACGGGCGAACTCGAGCTCGACGGCTGCGTGCTGCCGATCGGCGCCGTCAAGCAGAAGACGATCGGCGCGCGCGAGGCGGGTGTGGACGTCTTCCTCGTCCCGGCGGGGTCGAACGCACGCACCGCGCGAAGGTATGCGCACGGACTGCGAATCATCCCTGTGCAGAGCTTTCCACAGGCGTTGCACGCATTGGCAACGCTGCCCGAGAAGCATCCAGCAACCGCCTGAGCGACCCGTTTCCGAAAGCCGCGCAAAGTGCGTGAAGTTCCAAAATCGTCACCTTGATCTGTCGGGGGATCGCTCTATGATCGTCCCGTTCAAGAGCGGCGGCCACACCTAACGAGGAGATAGATGAGCAAGAGGAGCAAAGCAACCTGCGACGACTGCTACTTCCGCCGCGCGGGGCTTTGCGCCCTCTCTCCCGAGACCCCGTGCCCGACCTTCCGCGCCGAGACTCGCGGCGCGTTGATGCGACCGCGCCAGCCGCAGCTCGTCCCGCGCTCGCTCGCCGAGATCGCCGGCCGCGCCGCAGCCTAGAGCGCCGGCGGCGCCGAGGCCTCAGGGCCTCTTAGACTCTGCCGCGATGCCGCGCTGGCGCAACCTGAGCGAGGAGCAGATCCGCGAGTTCCAGCCGCGCTTCTGGGCGAAGCTGATCGGCCTCGTCGTGATCGCGTGCTACCTGATCGCCTTCGTGCTCGAGAACCGCAAGAAGGTGCACCTCCACTTCGTGCTCTTCACGGGGACGGTTTCCCTGATCTGGCTGATCCTCCTGGTCCTGGCGATCGGGATCCTCGGCGGCGCGCTGCTGAGCCAGCTACACCGCCGCCGCAGCTTGCACTGAGGCGCTCGCTCGCGACGCCGACCAGAGGGCGTCCGGGCTCTGCCCGGGCGGCCGTCTAATCCCGGGCGGCAACGCCGATGCCGGCTCGTCCCTCTGAGACGGGCTCTAAGGCGGTAGCCAGGCGGGAGATGCCCTCGTCGATCTCGTCCGGCGAGGCGAAGCTGAAAGCCAGGCGGACCGAGTTCGGCTCGCCCCCGAAGTCAGGGCCCGGGACGAAGGTGACGCCGGCCGAGGTCGCCCGGAGGAGCAGCTCGGTCGCGTCGGTCCCTTCTGCCAGCTCGAGCCAGAGGAAATAGCCGCCCTCCGGCCGCGACCAGCGGGCGCGCCCGCCCAGCTCGCGCTCGAGGGCCGCGAGCATCGCGTCCCGGCGCGCTCGCAGCAGCTCGCCGACACGCTCGAGGTTCGGATCCAGGAGCCCCCGGCGGAGGAACTCGAGCACGGTCGCCTGTCCGATGAGCGCGGGGGTGATGTACGTCGAGGCCACGGTCTCTTCCAGCCCTGCCCCCATCGCTTCCGGGACGACGACGTAGCCGACGCGGATCCCGGGGGCGATCGTCTTCGAGAACGAGGAGCTGTAGATGACGTTGCGGCCACCTTCGAGCTCGAACAGGCTCGGCAGTGGCTCCCCCTCGAAACGAACGAGCCCGTAGGGATCGTCCTCGAGGATGCGAAGGTTCCTGTCAGCAGCCAGCTCCGCGAGCTGCCGACGGCGCTCCTCCGACAGCGTCACCCCAGTCGGGTTCTGAAAAGTCGGAATCGTGTACAGGAACGCCGGCGGGCCACCGGCGGCTAGCACCCGTTCGAGCTCGCCGAGGTCGAGCCCCTCGTCGTCGACCGCGACCTCGTCGAAGCTGCTCAGGATCCGGCGCGGCCGGTCGTACGTGGGCCGCTCCACGATCACCCGACCTGCTCCGGCCAGCGCGGAGAGGACGAAGTGAAACGCCTGCAGCGACCCGTTCGTAACGATCACGCGCGCGGGCTCCACGTCATGGCGCTCGCCGAGCCACTCGCGCAGCGGCTGGTAGCCGAGCGTGTGGCCGTAGAGGAGCGCGGCCGCGCCGTCGCGCTCGATCGCGGTCCTCGCGCAGTCGGCCAGATCCTCGATCGGCAGGCATTCCGGCGCCGGAACGCCGCGGGCAAACGAGATCGTGCTCACGGCCCGAGTCTAGAGAGGGTCCTAGACGGTTGCCGAAGCCGGCTCGGGCTCGTCCGGGCCGCGGCCGAGCGCGATCCGGATCGCGGCGGCCCCCGTCCCGGCGGCAACGAGAGAAAGGGCCGCCTCGAGCATCCACACCGCGGAATCGCCGAAGCTCTTCCGCACCTGCAGGCCGACGAACGGGGCGAGCGCGAAGCCGATCGCTCCCATAGAGCCGAACGCGCCCATGTAGGCGCCGCGAAGGTCGGCCGGCGCCAGCCCCGCGACGGCTGTCTGCGAGGTCGGAACCCAGAGCATCTCGCCGATCACGAACAGGAACAGGATCAGCATCACGACCGGCAGCGCGTCGTTCACCGCGAGCAGCAGGAACGGGAACCCCATCAGCGGCAGCCCGATCGCAAGCTTCGCCGCCGCCGGCACCGAAGCGACGCGCTCGGTCAGCCGCAACTGGAAGAACGTGACGAGAAAGGGGTTGACGATCACGAGAAAGCCCCAGGTCGAGCTCGAGTAGCCATGCGAGGAAACGAGCGAGATCGGCAGCACCGTCTCGAACGCGACGTAGACGAGCCATGCGAATGCCGCGGAGACGAGGAAGAGCAGGAACGGCCGGTCGCGGGCGATGACCGCGAATGAGCCCCGGCCCGGCGGCTCCTCGGGCGCGTAGGCTCCCCGCGCCGGCAGGAACAGGACCGCAAGCAGGAAGCCGACCGCGGAGAAGAATGCGGCGCCGGCGAAGAGCGCATTCCAGCTGCCGAGCAGGAGCAGCAAGCCGCCGAGCGGCGGGCCGCACGTGACCCCGAGGTTGGAAGCGACGCGGACGGCTGCATAGGCCGGCTCGTGGCGCTCCCGCGGCACCAGATCGGCCACGAGGGCCTGGCTCGCGGCGCTGCCGACCTGGAAGAAGAGCCCGCCGAAGCAGAGGACGAGCAGACCGGCGCGGGCGCTGCTGCCGGCCGCGAGAAAGGCGAGCACGACCGCGGTCTGCCCGATCCAGCCGACGAAGATCAGCGGACGGCGGCCGAGGTGGTCGGAGAGATGGCCGCCGAGATAGCCGGCCCCGACGCCGATCAGCGCGCTGACGAGGTAGGCGAGCCCGAGCGTCGATTGATCTGCACCAAGCTTCTTGATCGCCCAGATCCCGACGAAGCTCCAGACGGTGGAGCCGGCCAGCGAACCGGCGAAAGTGATCCCGAGGATCGGCCGCAAGGCCGCATCGGTATCCGAGCCGAAGATCACGCGGTAGAGCGCTGCCAGCGGGCGCACACCGGCAGACTGCCAGACCAGCAGGCGTCCTCCGTTCGGGGGAGACGCCGGCCGGTCGCGCTGCCGATGACGCAACTGAGCGTCGCCGCACACCATGCTCGAGCCTGTCCGCCTTCGCCTCGCACCAGTGATCCTCGCGCTCGTCTGCGCGCCGGCCGCCCACGCCGCGAGCTCGCCCACGATCCTCGTCAAGTTCAAGCAACCGAGCCGCGCAGCGGCGCGGATCGATGCCCTCGGCGACGAAGCCGTCGGGCAAACGGCAAACCGGGTCTCGGTCGTCCGCCTGCCGCCCGGCGAGTCGCCCGCCGCGCGGATCGCCGCCTACGCGAAGCGCACGGACGTCGCCTACGCGGAGCCGAACGGCCGGGTCGAGGCGCTGAGTCTGGCGGCGCCGAACGATCCGAAATTTTCCTCCCAATGGGCCTTCGCACTCACGGGCGCCCTCGACGGCTGGGCGCTCTACCCCGGCGCGTACGGCGCGACCGGCGGAGCTCCGCTCGCCGTCGTCGACACGGGAGTCTCGGCGGCGCACGAGGACCTCGCCGGCCGCGTGCGCACCGATCTCGGGGCGAGCTGCCTCTACCCGAACCCGTGCCTGCCGGGCCCGGCCACCGACGACGAAGGCCACGGGACGCACGTGGCCGGCATCGCCGGCGCCGCGACGAACAACGGCCTCGGAGTCGCCGGAGTCGCGTTCTCCTCTCCGATCATCCCGGTCAAGGTGCTCGATTCGACCGGCTCTGGCTACGACTCGGACGTCGCGAACGGGATCCTCTGGGCCGCCCAGCACGGCGCCCGCGTGATCAACCTCAGCCTCGGCGGTGCTTACTCGCAGACCGACTGCGACGCCGTCTACGCGGCCGAGCACACTTACGGCGCGCTGGTCGTCGCGGCCGCAGGAAACAGCTCGTCGTCGACGCCGAGCGCCCCGGCGGCGTGTCCGGGGGCAGTCGGAGTCGCTGCGACGGACCAGTTCGACTCACCCGCGTCCTTTTCGAACTACGGCTCGCCCGACGTCTTCGTCTCGGCTCCCGGTGTCGGCATCTGGTCGAGCGTGCCGGGCAACCTCTACGAGCAGTGGGACGGCACCTCGATGGCCTCGCCGTTCGTGGCGGGGCTCGCGGCCCTCCGCTTCGGCGAGCATCCGGAGTCGACCCCTGCCGATGTCCGCCGCGTGCTGGCCGCGAGCGCCGACAAGGTCGGCGGCGTCGCCTACGGGAGCGACCCGTACAGCACTTGCGACGGGTGCACCTGGCAGCAGAGTTACGGCTACGGGCGCGTGAACGTGAACGCGGCGCTCGCCGCAGGCACGACCCCGGCTCCCCCACCTCCTCCGCCTGCACCGCCGCCTCCGCCTCCGGCTCCGCCTTCACCGCCTCCCGCGGTCCTGCCGGTGCCGGACCCGCCTGACACCGTGCCGCCGTTCGTGCGCGCTTACCCGGCGACGGGACGGCGCGGTCGAACGGTCAAGCTGACCTATCGCGTGCGAGACGACCGCGGTGAGACGACCGAGCGGGTCTCGCTGTATCGCGGCCGCCTGCTGGTGAAGAGGCTCGGCCGGACGCTGAGACCGACCGACGACACGCTCGTCTCCTGGCTCGCGTGGCGCGCGCCCCGGCGGCGCCTCGTCGGCCGCTTCTGCGTTCGCGCGGCCGACGGCGCCGGCAACGCCAGCACCAGCTGCGCCTCGCTGAGAATCCGCTAGGAGGGTTTGGCGGAATGGCGCTCGCCGCCAGGGTGCGATGGTCGTTCCGTGGGGAGGACGCAGGGAGCGCCAATAGCCATAACTATTGGCGCGACTGAGGACACTGCCACGGGACGAGCAGCGCGGCCTGGCGGCACAGACTCTATTTCGCCAAAACCTCCTACTAGGAAAGGACGGCGCTCGCAACCTCGGCGGCGAGCTGCGCCGCCTCGGTCGGTGTCCTGCCTACCCGGACGCCGTGCGCCTCGAGGGCTGCCTGCTTGCCCTCGGCTGTGCCGGCGGAGCCTGAGATGATCGCGCCCGCGTGGCCCATCGTCTTGCCGGGCGGAGCTGAAAAGCCCGCGATGTAACCCACGACGTGCTTGGTCATCTCGGCGCCGATGAACTCGGCCGCCTTCTCCTCCTCGGCGCCGCCGATCTCGCCCACCAGGACGACGACCTCGGTCTCGTCGTCCGCCTCGAACTTCGCCAGCACGTCGATGAACGACGAGCCGACGACGGGGTCGCCGCCGATGCCGACGATCGTCGAGTTGCCGAGCCCGAGCTGCGTCAGCTCGTGGCCGATCTGGTATGTCAGCGTGCCCGAGCGCGAGACGAGCCCGATCCGCCCCTCGCGGAAGATTTCCGCGGGGATGATCCCCACGTTCGCCTTGCCCGGCGAAAGCGCGCCGGGGCAGTTGGGCCCGAGCATCGTGATCCCCCGCGGCTTGATGTAGTTGTAGATCCGCAGCATCTCGTGCGCCGGCAGTCCCTCGGCGATGCAGATGACGGTTTCGATGCCCGCGTCGACGCCCTCGTAGATCGCGTCGGCGGCGAAGCGCGCCGGCACGAAGACCATCGAGGTGTTCGCTCCCGTCTCCTCGACAGCCTCGGCGACCGTGTCGAAGATCGCGATGCCCTCGAGGTCCTGCCCGCCCTTCCCGGGTGTGACGCCGGCGACGACGTCGGTCCCGTAGTTGCGGTTGCGAAGCGTGTGGAACGAGCCCTCGCGCCCGGTCGCACCCTGGACGACGAGCTTTGTGTCGTGGTCGACGATGATCGCCATCAGCGCTGTGACTTTCGGGCTTTGAGGACCAGCTTGACGTCTGTCCAGGCAGCCCCGTCGTCGGTCATCCGGTCGGCGAGCAGCCCCTTGACCCGCTCGGCCTCGTCGCCCTCGCAGCCGGTTCGTCGGAGCCACTCCTCGAGTGGGTGCACCTTCTCGAAGAGCTGTCGTTGCTCGACCTCGAGCCCCGCGCCGGTCAGGAATTCGATCCATTCGTCCTCGGTGTAGTTGCGAACGTGGGTCGGGTCTCGCAGCTTCTCCGCCTGCTCGTGGCGCTCGCTCGAGAAGAGCGTGTCCTCGATCACGACGACGTCGTTGGAGACCCGCGCCATCTCCTCGATCGCCCTGCCGATGTCTCCGAAGTGGTGGGGCGCGATCCGCGAGACTGCACAGTCGAAGGAGCCGTCGGCGAACGGCAGGTCTTCGGCGCGTGAGACGACGTCGGGCTTCATTCCGGGGGAGGAGTCCGTGGTCACGACCTCACACCCCTGCTCTCGGAGCCGCCGAGCCACATGGCCGCCGCCGGTGGCGACGTCGATGACCTTTCGCCCGGGCCCCGGCGCGCACCACTCGACGACGAGGTCGAGATCGTCGCCTTCTGCGTGGGTCTTCGAATCACGGTACGCCTGCGCCCGCTCGTCCCACAATTCAGTCACGCCGTCTCCGAGACACGAATGGCTATTGGCGACCGAGCCGGTTTTAGACGGCCACAGCGGCAAAGCCACTGTGGCCTCCCAAGCGGCATCGCAAGCGACGCCGCGGTCATTTGGCCAGCTCCACGGCCCGCTTCGCGCCCTCGAGCATCGTCGGCTCGACGTGCAGGTTGCCCTGGCCGGAGTCGGCCAGGATCCGACGACCCTCCTCGGCATTCGTGCCGTCGAGGCGGACGACGATCGGATGCTCGATCCCGATCTGCTCGAGCGCGGTCAGGATCCCGCGCGCGACCTCGTCCGTGCGCGTGATCCCGCCGAAGATGTTGAAGTAGATCGACCGCACCTGCGGGTCGGCGCTGATCACCTCGAGCGCGTCGACGACTCCCTGCGCATCGCCGCCGCCGCCGAGGTCGCAGAAGTTCGCCGGCCGGCCACCCGCCAACGTGATCACGTCCAGCGTCGACATCACGAGACCGGCGCCGTTGCCGAGGATCCCCACCTCGCCGTCGAGCTTTACGTAGGTCACGCCCTTCTCGCGCGCGGCACGCTCCTCGGGCGGGACCGATTCCGGATCGCGCATCTCGGCGATCTCGGGGTGCTTGTAGAGCGCGTTGTCGTCGACCGTGAACTTCGAGTCGAGCGCCCGCACCTCACCCTCCGGCGTCACGATCAGCGGATTGATCTCGCAGAGCATCGCGTCGGTTCCCACAAAGCACGCGTAGAGCTTCCCGACTATGTCGAGCAGCTGTTTCTGCTCGTTCGGGTCCGCAATACCGGCGCCGTAGATCAGGCGACGAGCCT
>Ga0209474_10001957_pt1 | contig 19439 bp, 11 predicted proteins | sample GraSoiAngelo_145_FD_185902 | JGI IMG/M metagenome (GOLD analysis project Ga0209474, IMG submission 185902) | Grasslands soil microbial communities from the Angelo Coastal Reserve, California, USA - 14_1009_05_20cm (SPAdes) (version 2) | ecosystem: Environmental > Terrestrial > Soil > Grasslands... | reverse complement strand
ATTCGACGCCATTCGTTCGCTCAATTTTTCGCGCCAGGAGCCAGCAAAGATCGGACAAGCGGTTGAGGTATCGCAAGATCTCGATGTTGAAATTCTTGTTTTCATTCACTAATGCGGCAACGCGACGCTCGGCCCGGCGGCAAGTGGTGCGCGCGTTATCCATCGCGGCCGAGGCCACTGAAGCACCGGGAATAACCCAGTCTTTTGGATAAAGTGATTTGTCCTTCTCCAGCTCGTCGATGACCGCAGTTACGCGATCGACCATTGTGCTCGTAGTGACCTCGAATCCGTCTTTGCAGTAGCGCGCCAAATCTTCCGGAGCAGTCGCGAGCTCACCCATGACTGTGATTAGTTCCTTTTGTGCGCGAAGGATTTCTTCTTTAATGAATGGGGCGTCGGTTGCGGCGCGGGCCAATCCGAGCGCGCTATTCAATTCATCAACGCAACCATAGGCATCGACGCGATGATCCGTTTTTGACACCCGTCTCGCCTTTGTCGCCGGTCTTGGTCGCGATGGACATCAGCGGAAGATGGAGAAATGGAGTGTTGGAGTAATGGAGTGACGGGCCCCGCGAAGAAAACCCATTACTCCAGCACCCCGCTACTCCATCGCTCCGCGCCTACCCGATCGCCGGCTGCGGTTCGGATTCCTCCATCACCGGCGCTCCCACCGGTTCGCCTTTCTCGATGAGACGAATCTCCCGATGCTTGGCGAAGCCAGTGCCGGCCGGAATCAAGTGACCCATGATCACATTTTCCTTGAACCCGCGGAGACGATCGACCTTGCCGAGCGTTGCTGCTTCGGTCAGGACCCTTGTCGTATCTTGGAAGGATGCTGCCGAGATGAAGCTATCGGTTTCGAGCGAAGCTTTGGTGATTCCGAGTAATACCGGCACTGCTTCCGCCGGTTTGCCGCCTTGCTCGACCACCCGTTTGTTCTCGTCCTCGAATTCCAGCTTATCGACTTGATCACCCCAGAGCAAAGTGGTGTCGCCCGGATCGGTAATTTTTACCTTACGCAACATCTGGCGCACGATGATCTCGATGTGTTTGTCGTTAATCTCCACGCCTTGCAGCCGGTAAACTTCCTGCACTTCATTGACGAGGTGCTCCTGCAGATCCTGCGGCCCGCACACTTCTAGAATTTCGTGCGGCACCACGGGCCCTTCAGTCATTTGCTGACCTTTCTTCACGAAATCGCCTTTAAAAACGATGATGTGTTTGGTCAGCGGAATCAGATGCTCTTCCTCCGCACCGGTCTCAACATCCTTTAAAATGAGACGGCGCTTTCCGCGGACGGTCCCGCCCATTTCGACAACACCATCGATCTTCGCGATCTCCGCCGCATCCTTGGGACGGCGGGCTTCGAAAAGTTCCGCCACTCGCGGCAGACCGCCGGTGATATCTTTGGTCTTGGCAACTTTACGCGGAGTTTTCGCGAGCAACGCGCCAGCGCGAATCTTCTGGCCTTCCTCGACAATGACGTGCGCCCCCGCCGGGATCGAGTAACTGGCGAGCACTTCCTTCTTCTCGCCCACAATCACAATCTGCGGGTGCAAATCTTCCTTGTGTTCGATGATCACCGTGCCCATTAGGCCAGTTGCTTCATCGACATCGCGTTTAATGGTGACGCCCGCGATCATGTCGCGAAATTCAATTTTGCCACCCTTGTCGGTGAGAATCGGGACGTTGTACGGATCCCATTGCACGAAGGTCTCGCCTTTTTTCACCTCGGCCCCGTCTGGTTTCGAAATGACCGAGCCGATCACTACATTGTAGCGTTCGAGCTCGCGTCCTTCGGCGTTGTGCACGCCGATGCTGCCGTTCTTGTTCAGCACAATCCAACTGCCGTCGAGCGCCTGCACCGTGCGCAGATCATTGAACTGGAGATGACCATCGTTCTTGGCCTTGATGATCGGCTGCTTGAAGGTTTGGCTCGCAGTTCCGCCGATGTGGAACGTCCGCATCGTTAACTGCGTGCCCGGCTCGCCAATCGATTGTGCCGCGATAATACCAACCGCCTCACCTAATTTCACGAATTGCCCGGTGGCCAGGTTGCGTCCGTAGCACATTGCGCAAACCCCGCGCCCGCATTCGCAGGTCAAGACCGAACGAATTTTCAATTCTTCCACGCCCGCGCGCTGCAAACTCGCCGCGATCTGTTCGTCGATAAGCTGATTCGCTTTCACCAGCTTCTTCTTTTTATCGACGGGATCGACAATGGTCTGGCAACTGACTCGCCCGATGATGCGCTGGGCCAGATCGACTACTTCTTCGTCGCCCTCGTAAATGGAACGAACCGTGATCCCGTTCACTGTGCCGCAATCATCTGCATTAATGATTACGTCCTGCGCGGCATCGACCAGTTTGCGCGTCAGATATCCGGAGTCAGCGGTTTTCAACGCCGTATCGGCCAGACCTTTTCGCGCACCGTGGGTCGAGATGAAGTATTCGAGCACGCTCAAACCTTCGCGGAAATTGGAAGTGATCGGGCGCTCGATAATTTCGCCGCTCGGCTTCGCCATCAAACCACGCATCCCAGCGAGCTGACGAACTTGTTGACGATTGCCGCGCGCACCGGAATCGACCATCAGGTAAACCGGATTTAATTCCTTGCGCCCGTCGTTGTGCTCGAGGGTGCGGAACATGACGTTGGAAATTTCGTCACCGGCGTGCGTCCAGATGTCGATGATCTTATTATAACGCTCGCCGTCAGTGATAATGCCTTTGCGATACTGTTGCTCGACCGTTTTGATTTGTTTGTACGCGTTATCGAGTTCGATCTGCTTTTCTTTCGGAATGATCATGTCCGAAATTCCAATCGAGACACCAGCTTTGGTCGCCTCGCGGAAGCCGAGTTCCTTGAGTTTATCAAGGGTCTCAACCGTTCCTTCCTGACCCGCCACCTGGTAACAACGCCAAATAATGTCGCTCAATTGCTTCTTGCCCGCGGCCCGATTGAAAAAACCAATGTCCTTCGGCCAAATCTGATTAAAGAGGACGCGGCCAGCGGTGGTCTCGATAACACGTACGGTCTTGTCGCCATAAATGGTATCACGCCCGAAATCGGGATTTTTGAATCGAATGCGGTCATGCGTTTTGACCGAGCCTTCCGCCATCGCGAATTCGACTTCGATCGCATCGGCAAATAACGGCAAACGTGCCTCGCCATCGCCGCCGGCAGCGCGCCGCGGATTTTGTGTAAGGTAATAACAACCGAGGGTAATGTCCTGCGATGGAGTCGTGATTGGTTTGCCACTCGAAGGCGAGAAAATGTTGTTCGGCGCCAGCATTAACATGCGCGCTTCCATCTGCGCCTCGACCGACAATGGCACATGCACGGCCATCTGATCGCCATCGAAGTCGGCATTGTAAGCGGTACAAACCAGCGGGTGAATGCGAATCGCTTCGCCTTCGATCAACTGCGGCTCAAACGCTTGGATCGAGAGTCGATGCAAGGTCGGGGCGCGATTGAGCAGGACCGGATGCCCTCGCGTAACTTCATCAAGAATGTCCCAAACTTCCGGCGTCTGGCGCTCAATCATTTTCTTGGCGCTGCGCACGGTATGGACGTAGCCCAGATCTTTTAGCCGCCGGATGATGAATGGCTCAAACAAAACGAGCGCCATTTTTTTGGGCAAACCGCATTGATGCAGTTTTAACTCCGGTCCAATCACGATGACGGAGCGGCCTGAGTAATCGACGCGCTTGCCGAGCAAGTTTTGACGGAATCGTCCGCCCTTGCCCTTTAGCATTTCGGAAAGTGACTTAAGCGGACGATTGCCTGCTCCTGTGACCGCGCGACCGTGGCGACCATTGTCGAATAGCGCATCGACCGCTTCCTGGAGCATCCGCTTCTCGTTGCGAATGATGACGTCGGGGGTTTTGAGTTGAAGCAAATTCTTCAAGCGATTGTTGCGGTTAATGACGCGGCGATAGAGATCGTTCAGATCGCTGGTTGCAAAACGTCCGCCTTCCAGCGGAACTAGTGGACGCAAGTCTGGGGGAATCACCGGCAATACTTCCAAAACCATCCACTCCGGCCGCGCGTGCGAGGAGATGAAGCCTTGCACCAGTTTCAAACGTTTCGCTAGTTTCTTGCGAATCTGTTTGCTCTTGGTATTTCCCATCGCCTGCTCGAGTTCCTTGTTGAGCTTGTGCAGATCGATCTCAGCTAGCAATTTTTTGACTGCTTCCGCGCCCATTCCAGCGTTGAACCCTTCGCCGTATTGCTCCTGCGCTTCGCGAAATTCAACTTCGTTCAGGAGCTGCGTTTTTTGCAATGGCGTCTGGCCCGGATCAACTACGATGTAATCTTCGTAATAAATGACGCGCTCGAGTTGGCGCGCGCTCATGTCGAGCATAAGACCGAGGCGCGAGGGCATGCATTTGTAAAACCAGATGTGCGAAACCGGCACTGCCAACTCGATGTGCCCCATTCGCTCGCGCCTCACCCGCGCCAGCGTCACTTCCACGCCGCAGCGATCACAAATGACGCCTTTATGTTTGATCCGCTTGTATTTCCCACAGGAACATTCCCAATCACGCGTCGGCCCAAAGATCCGTTCGCAGAAAAGTCCGCCCTTCTCCGGTTTGAATGTCCGGTAATTGATCGTCTCCGGGTTTTTAACTTCGCCCTTGCTCCAGGAGCGCATGGTATCGCTCGAGGCCACGCCGATCGCGACCTGATCAAAACCAACCGCTCGCTCTTCGCCCACTAACTCCCGCCAGGAATGTTCGTTCATCTAATATAATTCTCGTTAACTACTTCAAAAACTTCAGGCTGCTGTATCGAAAACGCTCGTCGGGGCCTGGCCGCCAACTTTGACGTCGAGACCCAAACTCTGCATTTCCTTGATCAGCACGTTAAAAGATTCCGGTGTGCCCGCTTCGAGGGAGTTATCACCTTTCACGATCGATTCGTAAATCCGCGTGCGCCCTTGGACGTCATCGGATTTCACAGTCAACAATTCCTGAAGGGTATAAGCGGCACCGTATGCTTCCAGCGCCCACACTTCCATCTCGCCGAAACGTTGTCCGCCGTATTGGGCCTTGCCGCCGAGCGGCTGTTGCGTAACCAGCGAGTACGGACCAACCGCGCGCGCGTGAATTTTATCGGCCACGAGGTGACCGAGCTTCATCATATAAATATAGCCGACCACCACTTCCTGATCGAAAGCGTCGCCGGTGCGTCCATCGAATAATCGCGCCTTGCCATTTTCGTGCACCCAACTGAAGCCCTCGACCTTCTTCGCGTCCTTCAAATAATCGCGGATTTTGGTTTCGGCGATTCCGTCGAAGACCGGCGTTGCCACTCTGAAGCCGAGCGCTTTCGCGGCCACGCCAAGATGGGTTTCAAGCACCTGCCCGACATTCATACGGCTCGGCACACCCAGCGGGTTGAGCACGATTTCCACCGGCGTTCCATCCGACAAAAACGGCATGTCTTCTTCCGGCACAATGCGCGCGACCACGCCTTTATTGCCATGGCGTCCCGCCATCTTGTCGCCAACCGAAAGCTTACGTTTACTCGCGATGTAAACTTTTACCTGCTTAATGATGCCGGGATCGATATCGTCGCCGCTCTCCACCCGGTCCATCGCGCGTTCCCGCTCCAGCTCGAGCTCGGCAAACTTGTGTTCGTAGGAGGCAATAATCTCGCGAATCTTGTTTCGGATGGGCGAGGGATCGATCTCGATGTGATCGTAAACGTTCGCCAGCTTGCGCAATAGTGTCTTGGTAATTTTGCGATTCGCCGGGATGATGATCTCGCCGGTCTGCGCGTTCACCACATCGAGCGGAATTTTTTCGCCCAGTAAAATATTGGAAAGCGAATCGGTTAGCTGTTCTGTCAATCCTTCTTTCTTCTTGCGATGATCTTCCGTGATCGTCTTGAGCTGACGTTTCGTCTCCGTCGGCGTCAATTTTTCACGCGAAACTTCACGGCGTGAGGAAACTTTCACATCCATCACGATGCCATAAGTGCCGGATGGAACAGTCAGCGACGTGTCTTTCACGTCGGCCGCTTTTTCACCGAAGATGGCGCGCAGCAATCGTTCTTCCGGCGCCAGTTCCGTTTCGGATTTTGGCGTAATTTTGCCGACCAGAATGTCGCCTGGTTTCACTTCCGCGCCGACGCGAACCACCCCGTCCGGGCCCAGATTGCGCAGCGCTTCTTCGCTAACATTTGGAATATCGCGCGTGATTTCTTCCGGCCCCAGCTTTGTGTCGCGTGCCCCGATCTCGAACTCATCGATGTGAATGGAAGTGTAGATGTCTTCCTTCACCACCTTCTCCGAGATCATGATGGCGTCTTCAAAATTGTAGCCGTTCCACGGCATGAATGCGACCAGCACATTCCGTCCCAGCGCGAGCTCGCCGTGATCGGTATTCGGTCCATCGGCGATGACCTGGCCGCGCTTCACGTGTTGACCTTTTTTCACGATTGGCTTCTGGTTCACGCAGGTGCCGGCATTCGAACGCATGAATTTGCGCAATTCGTAGACATGAATACCCGCCTCAATATCGGTCTTCAATTTCTTGCGCCCTTCCGGCATGTGGCCGTCTTTTGTCACCACAATTTGATCGGCCGTAACCGAGGCAACTTTTCCGCTCTCGGTCGCGATCAGGACCGCGTGTGAGTCGCGCGCGACCTTGCTCTCAAGCCCGGTGCCGACCAATGGCGCTTCGTTGACAATCAATGGCACGCCCTGGCGCTGCATGTTCGAGCCCATGAGCGCGCGGTTGGCGTCGTCATGTTCTAAAAATGGAATCAACCCCGCCGCCACCGACACCAGCTGTTTCGGCGACACATCCATGTAATGCACCTTCGAAGGTTCGACTTCGAGAAAATCCCCGCGATAACGAACTGAAACTTTTTCGCCGGTGAAATGGCCCCGGCCATCAATCGGGGCGTTCGCCTGCGCCACCAGATAATTTTCTTCGCGATCGCCGGTCAGATATTCCACTTCGTCGCTAACGCGACCGTTGTGAACCTTGCGATAAGGCGTCTCGATAAACCCAAATTCGTTGATCCGAGCAAAGGTGGACATCGAACTGATTAAGCCGATGTTCGGCCCTTCCGGCGTCTCGATCGGGCAAATCCGTCCGTAATGAGAGGGATGAACGTCACGCACTTCAAATCCGGCACGATCGCGCGAGAGACCACCTGGTCCCAACGCCGAAAGCCGGCGTTTATGCGTCAGCTCGGCCAGCGGATTGGTTTGATCCATGAATTGCGAAAGCTGTGAACGACCAAAGAAATCGCGAATGACCGCGCTGAGCGCTTTTGGATTGATCAGCTTTTGCGGAGTCATCCCGTCGATGTTGATGTCGAACAAAGTCATGCGCTCTTTCACCAGACGCTCCGTTCGCGCCAGACCGACGCGGCATTGATTGGCCAACAACTCCCCCACGGTGCGAACGCGCCGGCTCCCTAGATGATCAATGTCATCGAGCGTGCCTTCACCACGGCGCAGATTGATCAGGTATTTGATCGCGGCGATAAAATCCCGGTCAGTTAAAATTCGCTCGTTCAGATCAACGTCGATACCAAGCTTTTGGTTCAACTTATAACGCCCGACTCGTCCGAGATCGTATTTCTTCGCGTCGAAAAACAGTCGTTTCAAAAGTGCCCGCGCATTCGCCACCGTTGGCGGATCGCCCGGACGCAAGCGACGGTAAATATCCTTGAGAGCTTCCTCCTGATCGTGCGCTGGATCTTTCCTCAACGCCTTCACCACCGTGTCGTCCGTTGAAATGTCAATTACCTTCGCTTCCTTGGTCCCGAGCGCCATGATCTGGCGAACAGTCGCGAGGGTGAGCGGTTCAAACGCGCGCGCCACCGTAACCTCGCCGTCGCGGACCTCCGCGGTCAGCACCTTGGTCGCGAGCATTTCTTCATCGAGCTTCTCGCTCAATTTCAATGTCTCGATGTTATAAAAAAGTTTGATGACGTCTTCATCAGGGCCATAACCGAGAGCGCGCAGGAACGTCGTGGCCAGAAATTTCCGGCGGCGTTTCCGGCGATCGAGATAGATGTAGAGCAGATCAGCGGTATCGAACTGAACTTCAATCCAGGACCCGCGGTCAGGAATGATGCGAAAACTGTAAAGCACCTTGCCGTTGAGGTGCACCGATGACTCGAACGCGATCCCGGGCGAACGATGCAGCTGGGAAACAACCACCCGCTCCGCCCCGTTGATCACAAACGTCCCTTGCGGCGTCATCAGCGGGATTTCCCCCATGTAAACTTTCTCTTCCTTCGTCCCCTTTTCCTCCTTGAGCTGGAAGGTGACGTGCAGCGGCGCGCTGAAAGTCTGCCCTTCGCGTTGCGCTTCCAACGCGGTCAATTTTGGCTCACCGATCTCGTAATGACTGAAATCGAGGGTTGCTTTCTCGTCGTAGCTCTGGATCGGGAAAACTTCCTTGAACACAGCCTGCAAGCCATAGTTCTTGCGTTTGGCCAACGGCACGTCTTTTTGCAAAAAATCGACGTACGAATTCAGCTGAACTTCGATGAGATTTGGCGGCTCAATGCCCTCCTTGATACTTCCGAAGTGAATGCGCTCTGCCCGTTCTGACATAATTAGTTCTCTTCTAGCGGTGGCAACTGCCGGACGTCAGGGGAAACGCCGCCAGTCTCCAGGGGAAATGTTAAGTCTCCAGCCGATGGCGAAGACGACAAAAATGACACCGAATCGGCAGTCTGTCAAATTGACCACCACCGTTTCGCTGCCTTCCTAAATTTTCTTGTCCGTCGTCCGCCGGGTTAAAAATAAATTTGTTTACTCTTAACGAAAACGCTTTTTGCCACGAATCGCCGTAAAGCGCAAGAAAAAAATTCAAGCGCCTCCGCGCTTCCTGTAGCGGCGGTCTATGACCGCCGATCGTCTTCATTGGATGGAGGCGCTCAGTCGCCTTTCCGCCGCCAATGACGGCGGCAGCTACAACGCTCCCAGTCAAAGCGCAGCGCTTCGCGCCAACGGACCGCAAGATTGGCCTTTAACTGAAGGGGCGACTTCTAAGTAGCCCATCTTACAACCATCGGAGACTGCAAAAGCCCCCGCTCTTTCAATTATTTGATCTCGACCTTCGCTCCCGCCGCTTCGATTTTCTTCTTCATCTCTTCGGCTTCGGCTTTGGTTACGCCTTCCTTGATTGTTTTGGGCGCACCTTCCACCAGCGCTTTGGCCTCGGCCAGGCCAAGACCCGGCACTGCGCTGCGCACTTCCTTGATCACGCCGATCTTGTTCGTGCCCATCTCCTTCAAGATCACCTCGAAAGTCGTTTTCTCCTCGGCCGCTGGGGCTGCCGCAGCACCGCCACCCGCCGCTGGCACCGCCGCCATCGCCACGGGAGCCGCCGCGCTCACGCCCCATTTTTCTTCGAGTTGTTTGACCAATCCAGCAATCTCCAGGACGGTCAGCCCGCTGAGTTGCTCCACAATTTTATCTGTATCTGCCTTTTATTTCTCCGGTTCGCCGCTTCCGAAAGCCTTCGGAAAATTAAAGCCGACAGCCATCGGCTCGGACAATTTTCGTTTCTTTTCTTTTTTTGTAGCCACGGCTCTATGAGCCGGGCCCGCGTCTCACAGAGACGCGGCTACAAATTTTCTTATGCGCTAGCCTCCCCTGGTTTTCCTTCCTTCTGCGCTTTCGCGTTCAATAATCTCGCCAATGACGCGCCCGGCTCGTTTAACAGTCGCACAAGCTTCGTCGCTGGCGACACCAACAACCCGAGCAACTGCGCCAGCAAAACTTCCCGCGACGGCAAATCGGCCAGCGCCTCAATTTCCTGCGCCGATAAAACCGCCTTCTCGATCACTCCGATTTTCAGCGCCGCCACCTTGAATTCGGCCGCGAACGTTTTCAGAATTTTCGCTACTGGCGCGACATCTTTTTGGCCCGTCACAATCGCGGTCTGACCGCTGAGTTTATCAGCGACATCGGGCAAACCGGAATCGTTCATCGCCCGTTTCAAAAAACTGTTTTTCACCACCCGCACTTCTGCGCCGGCGGGTGCGAGCCGGTTCCGCAGATCGCCAAATTGATCGACTTTCATCCGTTGATAATCGGTCACCAGCACGAAAGGCGACCGGTTCAATTCCTCGGCGAGATCGGAAACGATGCTGGCTTTTTCGGGTCTCATTGGGAGCGGTAAACTGTTAAATCGGAGAAGCTACACGGTGAGATAGGGCGATGGATCAACATGCACGCCGGGCGACATCGTTGCACTCAACGTCATCCCCTCAAGATAACGTCCCTTCGCCGTTGCCGGTCGCGCCCGCACCACTGCTTCGATCACTGCATTGCCATTTTCAACCAGTGCGTTCTCGGCGAAAGAAAATTTTCCCACTGGCACGGCGACGTTTCCGTTCTTATCGAGTTTGAATTCAACGCGGCCAGCCTTCACCTCCTGCACCGCTTTCGCCGTGTCATCCGTCACCGTTCCGGTCTTTGGATTGGGCATCAACCCGCGCGGTCCCAAAACTTTTCCCAATTTACGGACCTCCGCCATCGCCGCGGGTGTCGCGACCGCCACGTCAAAATCCTGAAAACCTTCCTGCACTTTTTGAATCAAATCCTTGAAGCCGACAAACTCCGCACCCGCCTCTTTCGCAGAGTCCGCCGCTTTGCCTTCAGCGAAAACAAGCACTCGCACTTTCTTCCCACTCCCGTGCGGAAGGGGACAAGTTCCTCGCACCATTTGATCGGATTGTTTCGGGTCAACTCCGAGCCGGAATGAAACGGTTACCGTTTGATCGAACTTGGTCGGCCGAAATTTTTTCAACGTCGCCACCGCATCATTCAAGCTGTAGGCCTTCTTTCGGTCCACCTCCTCAGCGGAAGCGCGATAACGTTTACTACGATTTTGTTGCATGATCTTGTGCAGTCCAAACGAGCTGAAACTCTCCTGCTAATTTCGCCGCATTTCTGCGGCGGGGCGACCAAGCTAGTGCCTTTCCGCACGTTGTCAAAACGCATTAGCGTGTCATCCCCAGCGCAGTCGAGGGATCCCGCCATGAAAGCTTTAAGGTAACTTCATTGGGATCCCTCGGCTTCGCTGGGGATGGCGACCGCTAGAAGTCCGCTCCCATTTCATCCATTCCATTTTGCGCCGCCGTCTTCGCCGATGCGGGCGTCGCAGGCCCGTTCCGAATAATTTTCCCTTCCTTCATCACAAACGAAACACGCTCCGTCGCCGTGATGTCTTGCACCGGATCACCCGGCATCGCGATCACATCGGCCAGTTTTCCTTTCTCCAATGTGCCGAGTTTTTGCGTGACTCCCAGCAATTCGGCATCGTTAGCCGTCGCGCTCTTCAACGCATCGATCGGCGCCATCCCCAGATCGGTCATCAACCTAAATTCCTTTGCGTTCTGTCCGTGCGGAAAAACCGCCGCGTCCGTTCCGAAGGAAATTTTCACCCCGATTTTGAGAGCGTTCCGGAACATCTCCGAGCGTGCGTTGTACGCAGCTAGCGCCTTCGCCTGCAACGCCGGCGGATAGCCCTCGAGCTTGCCCTTAATATATTCTGCCGCCATCAACGTCGGCGTCAGGAACGTTCCTTTGTTTTTCATTAACGTCAGCGTCTCAGGTTTCAAGAACGAACCGTGTTCGATCGAATCGACACCAGCCTCGATCGCTTCCCGTCCCGCCTGATCACCGTGGCAATGTACCGCCACCTTTTTTCGTAACCGATGTGATTCATCCACCAGCGCCGCCATCTCTGCCGGCGTGAATTGCGGCGTGTCCACCTCATCCGTCAGCGAAAGAACACCGCCGGAGACTGCTGCCTTGATCACGTCCGCGCCATTTCTCACCTCAAAACGAACAGCTTTGCGCACTGCATCGGGCCCGTCAGCGATTCCATCGGCCACGTCCGGTTCCGGCCCGAAAAGTCCGTCGCGAAATCCGGCCGCTTCGTCAAAGTGGCCGCCTGTCGCGCCGATGCCGTAGTTCGCCACGAACATGCGGGGTCCAACCACAATTCCTTTCGCGATCGCATCGCGCAGCGAAACGTCGATGCAATCGTGCGAGCGATAGGTGCGTGCGCCGACATCCCGCACGGTGGTGAATCCGGCTTCCACTGTGGCCCGCGCCGCCGGAATCACGCTGTAGGCCTTGGCCGATGTCGAAATTTGCATCTCTCGCAAACGCGTCGCCTGGTAATTCGTGTAATCCAGCGTGATATGCGTATGCGCATCCATCAATCCAGGCGATAGCGTCGCGTCGCCGAGATCGATCACTTGCGCATCCGGGGGAATTGCGACGTTGGCACCGGCATCAACGATTTTGTCGCCCTGTACAACCACGACTCCGTTCTGAATCAGCGCACGAGATTTTCCGTCAAACAATCGGGCCGCTTTTAGCGCGATGGTTTGATCCGCAGCTATCGTCGATTCAACCGGCAGTGCCAGGGTGATCGCGAATAAGGGTATTAAACGGGTGAAATTCATGTTTGCGCTTACCAGATTGGTCCAGCGCACTCAAGCTGTTCCGGGGAGCGCAGCCGACAAAGATCGTCATTCCGGGCGTTAGTCGAGGGATCCCCATTCGAGCTTTCGTGGCGGGATCCCTCGACTTCGCTCGGGATGACGGTAATCTTTTTCCATGGTCAAAGTTTCCGTTGATTACACCGGCAATCTTCATTGCGATGCCACCCACGGCCCGTCACACTCGAAGATCGCGACCGACGCGCCTGCGGACAACAAAGGAAAAGGGGAAGCATTCTCACCCACCGACCTGGTCGCGACTGCTCTCGGCACCTGCATTAGCACGACCATGGGAATAAAGGCGGAAGAACTCGGTGTTGATCTTCGCGGAATGACGGTCTCGGTGCAGAAAGAGATGTCGAAAGACGCGCCGCGCCGGATCGTCGCCCTGCCGTCGGAAGTACATATTCCCCTGGCGCCTGATTCGCCGCACCGCGCCGTGTTGGAGCAAACCGCGCTCAATTGTCCGGTGCACAAGAGTCTGCCCCCCGAGATCAATCGTCCGACGAAATTTTTCTGGGAAGGCTAGCAATTAACGGCCGTCATCCCGAGCGGGATGACGAAATTGAAAATACGAAAAGCAACCGAAGCGGATATTCCGCAATTGCTGCCGTTGATGCGCGAATTGGCAGAATTTGAAAAATACGTCATTTGCAATCACGGAAGAGATATTACACGAACAGGGATTTCGTCGATCACCGCCCGATTTCTACTGACTGGTCGCGGAAGAAAACAGCACGTTGGCCGGGATTTTGGTTTATTACTTCGTCGCATTTACCTATCGCGCGAAGCCGAACCTAATCGTCAAAGAGCTCTACGTGGCAGAATCGCACCGGTGCAAGGGAGTCGGCAATCTTCTGATGAAAGCGGTTGCCCAAGAGGCGGAACGCACCGGCTGTGGCATGATCAAATGGTGGGTCGCGAAGTGGAACAAGCGCGGCATCGAATGTTACTAACGGCTCGGCGCGAGAATCGATCCCGATTGGCACGAATTCCAAATGTCCGAAGAAGCGTTTCGAGAACTGCCGGAAGTAGTCGTCATCCCGAGCGCAGTCGAGGGATCCCGTTGCGTTACCTTTAACTTATCGCGGCGGGATCGCTCGTTGCGCTCGGGGAATTACCGCGCACCAGCTAACTCGCGTTTTTCAGAAGTCGCCGATTTTTTCTCCGGCTCGTCAAGCAACTTTGTGTAATTGCGAGCTTTGCGATTCTTCCACGAGCCCTTGTGCCAGGCATAGCCGGCAATAAGCGGCAGCGCGATCGTCGCTTCCGCGTAAACCATTTGCTCCGCCCCCTGATCGACTTTGCCCCACGAGTTCGCTTCCTTCAGAGTGGAACCGCTGAGAGCGCCATCGCGCACATCCGCAACCGTGATTTGCACGGCGTACTTGTGCATCCCGACATCGAAACCGAGATAATCGCCGGCCACTACCGTGTCCTGCGCGAAATTTTTTGGCACGCCCCCTCCGATCATGAACAACCCGCTCTGTTTCGACGCGATTTTAATTTTCGTTAGCTCAAGAAAATCTTTGGCCGAATCGATGCTGAGATGCCTTTCCGGGTTTTCGTATTGATGATGAATCAAGCCAAAGCCCGCACTGCAATCGCTGAAGGCCGGGCAAAAGATCGGCACCTCTTTCTCGAACGCGGCCAGCACCACCGATTCGCGGTTTTTCCCATTTCTCGTTAGATAACGCCCCATCTCGCGAATGAATTCGCGCGAAGAATAGGGACGGGGCTCGAGCGAGTCGGCAATTTCGCCGCAAGTAGCATCGCAAACCCGCAGCTGATCTTCGTCAATATAGGTGTCGTAAATACGGTCAATCGCGAGACGACGCAGGACGTCGTCGTTCGTGAAAATGTCACCCTTGTAGTGTTTGAACCCGAGCGCTTCGAAGAAATCCTGATCGACAATGATGGCGCCGGTGGAAACGATCGCGTCCACCATGTTATTGCGCACTAAATCGACAATGACGTTTTTTAATCCGGCGGAAATAAGCGAGCCGGCCAGGCACAAAATGATGGCGCAGTCTTCTTCCCGCAGCATCGCGTCGTAAATGTCCGCCGCCCGCGCGAGATCGCGCGCGGAAAAGGCCATCTTCGACATCGCCTCCACCAACGGCACGACATTGTGTTTTTTGATATCGATGTGCTCAACCACATCGACCAGCAGTTCGGATTTTTTTGGATTCATATTCTTGGAGGATAGGCTTCCAGCCTGTCTCGGCCGGCAGACTTCAAGCCTGCCGAAACATCGCAAACCTGCAAATTGAAACAGCGAAAAGCAGGATGCCTCTCGGTCGAGTCAGGCCAGAGACCTACCTGCCGTACAGCCATTTCATGTAATCGGCTACTCCGGCTTCGAGCGGAAATTGCGGCGCGTAACCGAGCGCACTATGCACGTTGTTCAAATCCGCTTGAGTGAAATTTTGGTAATGTGCGTGCGGATTATCGAAGTAATCCGGCTGAAGATTTGTCTGCAGCGAGCGATTCAAAATAAAAACCAGCTCGTTAAACGATCGGGCCTGGCCGCTGCCGAGGTTATAAATCCCGCTCGCGCTTGCATCGAGCGCGCGAATTGTTCCATCCACCACATCCTTCACGTAAACGAAATCGCGCCGCTGTTCGCCGTGTTTGAAAATGCGTGGGCGCTGGCCGGCGCGCATTTGCTGCGACAAATGATAAATCATGCTCGCGGGCACGCCTTTGTGCGCTTCGCGCGGGCCATAAACATTGAAGTAGCGCACACCGACGATGATCCAATCCGGATTTTCCCGCGCCAGCCGGATCGCGAGATTATCCATGATCGCTTTGGAAAAGGCATAAATGTTTGCCGGCGCGGCGGTGGTCGATTCGGCGCTCGCCTCCGTGGTAGCACCGTAAATCGAAGCGGATGATGCGAAAATCACCCGTGTCCGGTTCGGCCGCGCGAATTCCAGCAACCGCCGGAAGCTCTCTACGTTGTCGTGAGTCTGCTCGAACTGATTGTGGTTAGTGGTGTCAGTGATAGAAGCGAGATGAAAAATCGCGTCGAACTTTTCGTCGCCGAATTGTTCCCACCAATTCAGTTTTGCCAAATCGGCCGCAACAAAGTCCCCGCGATAACCCGCCAGATTCTTGAAATCACCCGAGCGAAAATCGTCAATCACGGTGAGTCGCGACTTCGGAAATCTCTGCTGCAATTCCAAAACAAGATTCGACCCGATAAAGCCGGCGCCGCCAGTCACGAGCAGATTTAGTTTGGCGTCAGGTGATGGCACTGGAAAAATGCGCGCGAAAAACGCGCCTGACTAAATAAATCTTGAACGCGGAAGCGCAAGCCGCTATTGCTCGCTTAGTTCTTTGCGAGTTTGAAACAGTGGATCGGCGCGAGAAATCCGGTGTGAAACCGGAGCAGTTGCGCTGCTGTAACTGGATACGATTTCCCACGAGCCAATCGTTGTAATGGAACACAGACTTGAAGTCTGTGTTCGGACAGCGGTGAAGGCGGGAAAAAGGTGAGTCCGAAAAACGTTCGGACCAATAAGCCAGAAGCCAGAATATTCGACCGGTCCGCCTCATTCGCCAGCGTGACGCTGGACCCAGATTTTAATTTCGTGGGCCCACGTTCGCTGTAAACCGATTCCGGAATCCGCTAGTCCGGCTCGGACCGCGGAAAAACTTCTTCGCAAAAAAGAAGAATGAGAGTGGAGCGAACGGCTCTGCCGCGAGTTCTCCTCTCGAAACAGGAGGATTTAAAGTGCAGAAAAACCGTTCGCTATTTTTTTGGGTCGCGGTTCGAAGTGGCGCGCGCGTATCGCGCGCTGGCGATGTCGTCTCGACATTGCGGACTTTTGAGAACTTTTGTGTCACCGCGCAGAGAAAAAAGATCGTTTCGGCGAGACGCCGAAACCAGCACGCGAGACGCGTGCGCCACCCGGAACTCTGCGGCCAGGCACGAGAGCGTACCGCGATTTGCCTTTTGTCGCTTGTCGCGACATCGCTTTGTTACGGCCAGTACGCATCGCCCACACCGGAATCAGAGCCGATCGTCGTCACCGCCACTCGTACCGACATTCCGCTCGACCAATCCCCGGCCAGCATCAGTGTTGTGACTTCGCAAGACATTGAGGAAAAGCAAATCGAGCGCGTAGCCGATGCCCTCCGCGAAATCCCGGGGATCTCCGTTGTCCAAAGCGGCGTGCCCGGCCAGCTTACTTCCGTATTTACCCGCGGCTTGCGCAGCGAGCATACCCAGGTCCTGCTCGATGGGATTCCAGTCAACCAGGGTTTGCAAGGCGCGTTTAATTTTGCCGATCTTACCGTCGACGACCTCGATCACATTGAGGTGGTACGTGGACCGCAGAGCACACTTTACGGCCCGCGCGCGTTGGCTGGAGCGATTCAAATTTTCACCAAACCTGGCGAAGGCAACCCAACTTTCATGTCTAGTGTCGAAGGGGGATCATACGGCACGTCGCGCGAAGTATTCGAAAGCGAAGGAAAAATCGAGCGACTGGATTATTCGCTCGGCCTCAGTCGACTCGATACCGACAACGCGCGCCCTAATAATCAATATCGATTGACCAGCGCGATCGCAGACATCGGCTGGTCGCCGGACACGACGCTACGGATCGGCAGTTTGATCACCTATTCGCTCGCTGATACTGGGAATCCGAACACGATCTTCGATGCGAAACCGCTCGATAATTTTCTGACGGAACGCTGGTTGATCGGACCGCATATCGATTGGCATCCGGTCGAATGGTGGGATCACCACCTGATCGTCAGCTACGATCACGAGCGGCAGCTGAACGATCCGAACCAGGATGGATTTGTTGGGCCAACGCGAGCGTTGTTCGAGCGAACACAGGTGGACTATCAAAACGATTTACGCCCGACTTCCTGGCTCATCATCACCAGCGGCTTTTTTTACAGTCGTCTCAATGCCGGACAGGAACGGCCATTCATCTCGCAAGACTTTGGACCACAGCCACGTTTTATCAGCGATCACACTGAGGAGACCGGCGTCTTTGCACAACTGACACTGACGCCATGCGAGAATTTAATTTTCGTTAGCGGAGGCCGATTCGATCACTTCAATCAATTCGGCGACGTCTGGACCTGGCGGGAAGCGGCCAGCTATCTCATCCGCCAAACCGAGACTACTCTGCACGCCAGTGTGGCGACCGGTTTTTCGCCGCCCAGCAGTCAGGACAAGATCTTCGGAATGAATTTCGGACTCGAACCGGAACGCGATCTCGGCTGGGACGTAGGAATCGAGCAACGATTTTGGAATAAGCGCCTCATTCTCGGCGCGACTTATTTCCACAACGATTTGTCCAACGTGATCGGATTCAATGGGCTATTTGAAACGCTGAACCTGGGGAAGGCGCGAACGCAGGGAATTGAATGTGAGCTGCGAGCGCGGCCATTCGACGAACTCGAGTTGGTGGCGACCTATACTTATTTAGATGCGGAGAAAATCGGGTCAGCCGACATTTCACAATTGCCAGGCGCCCGCTTGCCGCGGCGGCCACGCCATGAAGCTTATGTCTCGGCGTCATATCTGTGGTGGAAGAAATTGCGGACCACGCTTTCAGCAAAATGGGCGAATGCGCGTGAAGAACTGAATTTCGGCGGACCAAATTTCGATATCGAGGATTACAGCTTTGTGAATTTTGCGGCAGAATATGAAATTAACCCGCATCTGTCCGTTTTCGGTCGCATCGACAATCTGACCAATGAGCATTACGCGGAAGTGTTCGGGTTTCCCGCGCTCGGCCGCGCGGTATATGGCGGAGTGAAGGTGTCATTCTGAGCACTCGTCATCCCGAGCCGCGCAGACAACGCCAGTCCGGCTCGGACCGAGGGACCTCACGATTACACCTTTGATTATGCGAGTTACTTTGCGTGATCCGCAAGCGTAGGCGGGATCCCTCGCTTGCGCTCGGGATGACGGAGGTATTGTCATTCCGAGCCCCCTTGTCATTCCGAACGAAGTCGAGGAATCTCTAACTATTATGCTGGATAAACGAGAGACGTCTCTCCTTCGCTCGCCATGACAGAAAACGGTTATCTCATTCTCGGCTTGATCGGCGGCGGTCTGCTGGTTGCAATCGCTTTTTGGCTGGGACGGCGGCGCGAAGATGGCAGCGCGACCGTGTTGAGCAAAATCGAGTTGCTCGAGCGCGCGCAGGAACGCGGCGAACGAATGCTGCGGGAAGAGATGACGCGGGGTCGCGAGGAAAATGCCAACGCGGCCAAGTCGCAACGCGAGGAACTGACCGCCTCGTTGGAAAGTGTGCGCGGGATCGTCGATCTGCGTTTGCAGGAATTGCAGAAGGACAATGCGCAGCAGATCGAAAGAATGCGCGCGACCGTAGACGAACAATTGCAGGGAACACTCGAGAAGCGACTGGGCGAATCGTTCAGGCTGGTGAGCGAGCGATTGGAAAAGGTGCACCAGGGGCTCGGCGCGATGCAGCAACTGGCGAGCGATGTCGGCGGATTGCAACGAGTGCTGACCAACGTGAAAGCGCGCGGCGGCTGGGGCGAAGTGCAGCTGGGCGCACTGCTCGAGCAATTGCTCACCTCGGAACAATTCGATCGCAATGTGCAAACGCGGGACGAAAGCGGCGAACGCGTGGATTATGCGATCAAATTGCCCGGTGAAGGGAATGGCGCGGCAGTGTGGCTGCCGATCGACGCCAAATTTCCAATGGAAGATTATCAGCGACTAATCACGGCACAGGAAAGCGGCAACTCGGTGCTAACCGACGGCGCGATGAAAGATTTGGAAGCGCAGCTGAGGAAATCGGCGAAAGATATCTGCGCGAAATACATTAATCCGCCAAAGACGACCGATTTCGCGCTGATGTTTCTGCCGACCGAAGGATTGTATGCAGAAGCGATTCGTCGAGTCGGTCTGGTCGAGCAGGTGCAGCGTGATTGCCGGGTAGTA
>Ga0209474_10001956_pt1 | contig 19439 bp, 15 predicted proteins | sample GraSoiAngelo_145_FD_185902 | JGI IMG/M metagenome (GOLD analysis project Ga0209474, IMG submission 185902) | Grasslands soil microbial communities from the Angelo Coastal Reserve, California, USA - 14_1009_05_20cm (SPAdes) (version 2) | ecosystem: Environmental > Terrestrial > Soil > Grasslands... | reverse complement strand
GACAACTCCCCGCACGCCGCCTTCCGTCACCGCGAGCGCCCCATCTACGGCCTCCAGTTCCATCCCGAGGTGACGCACTCGGTCGACGGGAAGGATATCCTCCGCAACTTCGTGCTGCGCGTGTGCGGTGCGAAGCCCGAGTGGACGATGCGCGGCTTCGCCGAGGCGTGGGTGCCGCGCATCCGCGAGCGGGTGGGCGCCCGGCGCGTCATCTGCGGGCTCTCGGGCGGCGTCGACTCGACGGTGACCGCCGCGCTCATCCATCGTGCCATCGGCGAGCGGCTCACCTGCATCTTCGTCGACAATGGCCTCCTGCGCGCCGGCGAGGCCGAGCAGGTGCTGAGGGTCTTCCGCGACACCATGGAGCTCGACGTGCGCCACGTCGATGCCGCGGCCCGTTTCCTCGAGAACCTGCACGACGTCGAGGACCCCGAGCGCAAGCGGCGCACCATCGGCGTCACCTTCATCGAGGTGTTCGAGGAGCAGGCCAGGCAGATCCCCGACGCCGCCTTCCTCGCTCAGGGGACGCTCTACCCGGACGTCATCGAGTCCGTATCGGTGCGCGGCCCTTCCGCCACCATCAAGAGCCACCACAACGTGGGCGGTCTTCCCGAGCGCATGCGCCTCGAGCTGCTCGAGCCGCTGCGCGAGCTGTTCAAGGACGAGGTGCGCGACCTGGGGCGCGTGCTGGGCGTCCCCGAGGAGATCGTCGCCCGCCAGCCGTTCCCGGGCCCCGGGCTCGCCGTGCGCATCGTCGGCCCCGTCGATGCCGAGCGGCTCGCGATCCTGCGCGGGGCGGACGCGATCGTCCAGGAGGAGATCCGCTCGGCCGGCCTCTACGGCGACCTCTGGCAGGCGTTCGCCGTCCTCCTGCCGGTCAAGACGGTCGGCGTCATGGGCGACGAGCGCACCTACGAGAACGTGATCGCCGTCCGCGCCGTCACCTCGACCGACGGCATGACGGCCGACTGGGCGCGACTGCCCGGCGATCTCCTCGCCCGGCTCTCGAGCCGCATCATCAACGAGGTGCAGGGCGTGAACCGGGTCGTGTACGACATCTCGTCGAAGCCGCCGGCCACCATCGAGTGGGAGTAGGATGGGTCTTGCCGCAGCAACCGCGGACCTCGAGTGGGGCGAGTGCATCGTGCCGGCCGTCCCCGTGCCGCCCGCCCTCCGGGCGGAGGTGCGCAAGGCCGTCGGCGCGGTGCCCGGCTGGCTCGCGCGCCTGGCGCCGAGCCCGTGGCTCGTGCGGGCGCTGTGCGAGATCATCAAGCACCCGTTCGCCCATGCGCCGCGCGAGGTCTGCGAGCTGGTCGCCCTGGTGGTGAGCCAGGAGAACTCCTGCCGCTACTGCTACGGGGTGCAGCGCGCGGTGTTCAAGATCTTCGGCTATCGCGACGCGTACCTCGATGCACTCGAGCGCGATGCGCAGGTCAGCGAGCTGACGCCGGCGGCGCGGGCGGCGCTCGACTTCGCCCGGCGGCTCACACGCGCGAATCCCCGGCCCAGCGGCGCCGACTTCGAGGCGCTGGTGCGGGCCGGGTTTAGCCGCCCGGCCGCCGCGGAGATCGTCTTCGCGGCGGCGGCCTACGCCGTCACGAACCGTGTCGGGACGCTCCTCGTCCTGCCGCCGGAGCCGCTCGTGTCGTTCGTCGCGAGCCCGGTGTTCCGCTTCGTGCGGCCGCTCCTCGCGTGGCGCATGCGCCCGCGGCCACGGGCGCCGGAGCCGGCGCCGCGGCCGGACGACGGGCCGTGCGCGGCGGTGGTCGCGGCGCTCGACGGCTCCCCCGCCGCCGGCGTGCTGCGCCGGGCGATCGACGGTGCCTGGGCCTCCGGCGTCCTGCCCCGGCGGACGAAGACGCTCATGCTGGCGGTGATCGCGAGGGCGCTCGGCTGTGCGCACGGCGAGCGCGAGGCGCGCCGCTTCCTGGCGGCCGAGGGGCTCGCGCCCGGGCAGCTCGACGAGATCCTGGCCAACCTGGGCTCGCCCCAGCTCGACGCGCGCGAGGCCCGCCTGGTGCCCTTCGCGCGCGAGACCGTGCGCTACCAGCCGGCCGCCATCCAGCGGCGCATGCGCGAGCTCGCCCACGGACTCACCGCGGAGGAGATCGTCGAGGCGGTCGGCGTCGCGGCGCTCGCCAACGCCGTCTGCCGCATGAGCGTGGTGATAGACGCGTGCTGATCGCCGCGGCGGCGCTGGCCGCCGTCGTGGTGGCGCTGGTACTCTGGCTCCGCCGCACGCGGCGGACGGTCGCGGCCCTGGAGGAGCGTCTGGCGGCCGCGGGGCGGGGCCTCGAGTCCCTGCAGCAGGCGTTCGCGCGCTTTGCCCCCGCCGAGGTGGTGGAGGACATCATCGCGCAGGGAAGGTCGACCCGACCGGAGAAGAAGGAGGTGACGGTCCTGTTCGCCGATCTGAAGGGCTTCACCTCCCTCGCCGAGCACCTCGATCCGGACGTCCTGGTGCGCATCCTGAACGGCTACTTCGAGCGCATGAGCCGGGCGATCACCGACCACCGCGGCCACGTCGCGAAGTTCATCGGGGACGGCATCCTGGCGCTCTTCGGCGCGCTCGAGGCGAACCCCTGGCAGACCAACGACGCCGCGCACGCCGCGCTCGCGATGCGCGCGGCGCTGGCCGACTACAACGCGGCGCTCGGGGGGGAGGGCCTGCCGGCGCTCGCCATGGGCGTCGGCATCCACCGCGGCACGGTGGTCGCAGGCGTGATCGGCAGCAGCGAGCTGGTCGAGTACGGCGTCATCGGCAGCGCGGTGAACCTGGCCTCGCGCGTCCAGGAGCTGACCCGGGCACATGCCGTCGACATCCTCGTCACCGCGGCGGTGCGGGACGCTCTCGACCCGCGCTTCGCGCTGCGCGCCCTGCCGTCCCTCGAGGTGAAGGGCCTGCCCGCGGCGGTCGCCACCTTCGCCGTCGATGGCTTCGAGGGACCGGCGCTCGCGGCTTCGCGCTAGTTGCATGGGCGGCGGTGTGGCCGATTCCCACACCGGACCGGGGTCAAGTGTCCCTCCCGGGCTGGCAAGGCGTTGAATTGCCACGGAGCCATCGTGGCATCCCCCTTGCTGCGAGTGCGTCTCGGCCCGGAGGAGGTCACGCCCTCAGTGGGCCGCGTGCCTGGTTCGATTTGTGCGCGGAAGAGTCCTGGGATGCAGGCGACCGACCGCCCGCGAAGCGCCGATCGGAAGGAGCGATGCGGCGACGAGCTCCTCGATCGCTACCGGCGCAGGGAGTACGCGAGAAGGTACAAGGCCGAGTACACGGCCGGCCTCACGCCGCAGCACCTCCGGTCGCGAATCATCGCGGGCGGGGAGAAGGCACTGATCGCCCGGCTGCTCCGTGAAATCGACCCGGCGGGCTCGGTCCTCCTGGACGTCCCGTGCGGCGCTGGCAAGCTCGGGCGCCTGCTCCAGAGCGTGCCGGTGCACGTCGTCGCCGCGGACGTCTCCCGCGAGATGCTGGGGATCGCACGCGCAGAGTACGATCCCGGCCAGCTGCTCCGCTTCCTCCAGTGTGATGCCGGAGCCCTCCCGCTCAAGGATGGGAGCGTCGATATGATCATCTGCCTCCGCCTGTTCCATCTGCTCGCTCCCGAGAGGCGCCGGATGATTCTCGACGAGTTTCGGCGCGTCGCGCGCGGGCAGCTGCTCGTCTCCTACAGCTATGGCTCGAGGCTTCAGCGCATCAGACGGACCGTGCGGACTCTCTACGCGCGCCAGATCGGCGGTCGGTTCCACGTGCTGGTGGGCGACGTGATGCGGGAGATCGAGGCCGCCGGCTTCACCCTGCGGACGTGGAAGTACGTTCTGCCGGTGCTCTCGAGCGAGATCATCGTGCACGCGTCCATCTGATCCAGCTCCCGGTGTGGAGCTCCCGGTTGACGCGCGCCGCCCGCGCGCGCTACCGTGCGCGCTCACACCCAAGGACGACGGAACGTTGAGGAGGGGCCCGGGGCGATGTCCTTCGTCCACCTGCATCTCCACACACAGTACTCGCTGCTCGACGGCGCCAACAAGATCGCCGAGCTGCTGCCGCGCATCGCCGGGGCGGGCATGCCGGCGTGCGCCATCACCGACCACGGCAACATGTTCGGGGCGGTGCAGTTCCACGAGGCGGCGAGGAAGGCGCACGTGCAGCCGATCATCGGCTGCGAGATGTACGTGGCGCCGCAGAGCCGCTTCGAGAAGGCGGGGCGGATCGACGACTACGAAGCGGGCGGCAACTACCACCTGGTCCTGCTCGCCACGAGCCGCGAGGGCTACCGCCACCTCTGCCAGCTGGTCACCGCCGGCTATCGCGAGGGCTTCCACTACAAGCCGCGCGTCGACAAGGAGCTGCTGCGCGAGCTCGGCGGGGGGCTGGTCGCGCTCTCGGGCTGTCTCCGCGGCGAGGTGGCCCACCACCTGGCCAACGGGCAGCCGGAGCGGGCGCGCGGCGCGGCCGAGGAGCTGGCCCGCATCTTCGACGGTCGCTTCTACGTCGAGATCCAGGACAACCGCCTGCCGGCGCAGGAGCGCGTGAACCGGGAGCTGATCGCGCTCGCACGCGAGATGGGCCTCCCCCTCGTCGCCACCAACGACTGCCACTACCTCCGCCCCGAGGACGCCGCCGCGCACGAGGCGCTCCTCTGCATCCAGACCGGCAAGACGCTCTCCGACGAGCGGCGCTGGCGCTTCGAGACCGACCAGCTCTACGTGAAGGACGTCGCCGAGATGGCCGCCGCCTTCGCCCACGTGCCCGAGGCGGTCGCCAACACCGTCGAGGTCGCCCGGCGCTGCGAGTTCGAGCTGCGGCACCGCCAGCAGTTCCCGGTCTACCAGGTGCCGGCGGGGGAGACCCGCGAGGGGATGCTCGACCGCCTCGCGCGCCAGGGCCTCGACGAGCGCCTGAACGAGCGCCGTACGCTCGGCTGGAGCCCGGTGCGCGAGCGCGCCTACGAGGAGCGGCTCGCCCTCGAGCTCGGCGTCATCACTTCCATGGGCTTCGCGGGCTACTTCCTGATCGTCGCCGACTTCATCAACTGGGCGAAGGCCCAGGGCATCCCGGTCGGCCCGGGGCGCGGCTCGGCCGCCGGCAGCCTGGTCGCCTACACGCTGCGCATCACCGACCTCGACCCCATCGAGCACGGGCTCCTCTTCGAGCGCTTTCTCAACCCCGAGCGCAAGCAGATGCCCGACATCGACGTCGACTTCTGCTTCGTGCGCCGCGACGAGGTGATCCGCTACGTGCGCGAGAAGTACGGCGCCGACCACGTGGCACAGATCATCACCTTCGGCACGCTCAAGGGGAAGGCGGCGATCAAGGACGTGGGCCGCGTCCTCGATTTCACCTTCGCGGAGACCGACCGCATCGCGAAGCCTCTCCCGGAGCCCAAGCAGGGCAAGGACTTCCCGCTCGAGCAGGCCCTCGAGATGGAGCCGCGGCTGCGCGAGCTGCGCGACGGCGGCGAGCGCGAGCGGCGGCTCTTCGACCTGGCGCTCCGCCTCGAGGGGCTCCTCCGCCATGCCTCCAAGCACGCGGCGGGCATCGTCATCTCCGAGCGGCCGCTCACGGAGGACGTGCCGCTCTGGGTCGACAAGGACGGCGCCGTCGTCACGCAGTACTCTTTCGGCGACATCGACGCGATCGGCCTCATCAAGTTCGACTTCCTCGGGCTGAAGACGCTGACCCTCGTCGAGAGCATCGTGCGCCGCATCCGCGAGGGCAGGGGGGTCGAGGTGCACACGGACCACCTCCCGCTCGACGACCCGCCCAGCTACAAGCTCCTCGCCGCCGCCGACACGATCGGCGTCTTCCAGCTCGAGTCGGGCGGCATCCGCCGCATGCTGACCCAGCTCCGGCCGTCGTGCTTCGCCGACCTGGTCGCCATCCTCGCCCTCTACCGCCCCGGCCCGCTCGACGCCAAGCTCGACGACGGCCGCACGATGGCGGAGGTCTTCATCCAGCGGAAGTGCGGCAAGGAGCCGGTCCGCTACCTCCACCCCGCGCTCGAGCCGATCCTGCGCGACACCTACGGCGTGATCGTCTACCAGGAGCAGGTGATGCAGATCGCGCAGGCCCTCGCCGGCTACTCGCTCGGCGACGCCGACAACCTGCGCCGCGCCATGGGCAAGAAGAAGAAGGAGGCCATGGCGCTCGAACGCGAGCGCTTCCTGGCCGGCGTCAAGCAGCGCGGCACGGCGGAGGTGCGCCTGGCGGGCGAGATCTTCGACCAGATGCAGACCTTCGCCGCCTACGGCTTCAACAAGAGCCACTCCGCCGCCTACGCCCTCATCACCTACCAGACGGCGTACCTGAAGGCGCACTACCCGACCGAGTTCATGGCCGGGCTGCTCTCGCTCGAGGCGGGCGACATCGACAGCACGTACAAGAACATCGCCGAGTGCCGCGCGCGCGGCATCGCCATCCTGCCCCCCGACGTGGACGCGAGCCGCGAGGACTTCACCGCCGCCGGCGACACCATCCGCTTCGGCCTGGGGGCCGTGAAGGGGGTGGGCTCGAAGGCCATCGAGGCGATCCTGGCGGCGCGAGACGACGGCCCGTTCACGAGCCTCACCGACTTCTGCCTCCGCGTGCGCGGTCAGCTCGTCAACCGCCGCGTGATCGAGAGCCTCGTCAAGTGCGGCGCCTTCGACTCGCTCGAGCGCAACCGGGCGCGTCTCCTGGCCGGGCTCGACGAGGTCATGCGCTGGGCGGCCAGCCGCGCCGAGGAGCGTGCGTCGGCGCAGATCGGCCTCTTCGGCGGCGGGGGCGGGGAGGCGATGCCGCCGCCGCTTCCGGCGGTGGCGGCATGGGCCGCCGACGAGGAGCTCGCCGCCGAACGTGAGGCGATCGGCTTCTTCATCACCGGCCATCCCCTCGACCGCTACGAGCAGGACTTGCGCAAGTTCACCACCGCCACGACGGGGACGCTCCGCACGCGCGGCCGCGAGCTGCCGCCGGGCGACGGCGAGCGCAACGGCCGGCCCGACACCCGCCCGCGCGTCAAGTTGGGCGGCGTCATCCACTCGCTCCGGCTCAAGAACAGCAAGAAGGGCGACCGCTACGCGACCTTCGTGCTCGAGGACAAGGAGGGCGTGGTCGAGGTGATCGCCTGGCCCGACGCCTACCGCCGCCACGAGGCCGTCGTCCAGGGCGGCGCGCCGGTGGTGGTCGTCGGCGCGCTCGAGATCTCCGACGAGCGCTGCCAGGTGATCGCCGACGAGGTCCTCCCGCTCGCCCGCGCCCACGCGGAGTCCATCCGCCAGGTGCACGTGCGCGTTCCGCTCGCCAGCGTCGGACGCGACGCGCTCGCCGTCCTCAAGGAGGTGCTGGCGGCGCATCCCGGCCCCTGCGACGCCTTCCTCCACCTCGAGCGCGGCGAGGAGAGCGAGACCGTGCTGGCGCTGCCGGCGACCCTCCGCGTCACCGCGGGCGGAGAGATCGTGAGTGCCGTCGAGCGCCTCCTCGGCGCCGGGGTGATGTCCTTCCGCTGAGCGCCTTCAGGCGGCCGGCACCGGCCGGCGCGATGCGAGCACGTCGGCCGCCTCCCTGACGCAGTCCATCGGGATGACGTCGGCCAGGCCCGAGTTCTCCGTGAAGACCATGCGCGGGGTGGGCGGCTCGGTCTGCAGGCTGTAGGCGATCTCCTCGTAGGGGAGGTAGCTCCGTACCATGCCGATCAGGTAGGCCTGGTCGATCGGACGGTGGCCGGCCAGGCTGTCCGAGTTCGGCTTGACGATCACGGGGCCGCCGCTGTTGCCGGGGAAGACGGCGGCGTCGATCAGGAAGGTGCGCGAGGCCGTCAGGATCTCGTCGTCGAAACGGGCGATCATCCCGCATCGAGCGATCACGTAGTTGCGCTCGACACCGGACATCCCCATGGGGAAGCCGAGAACGAAGAGTTCCTCGCCCGGGCCGATGTCGAGCTCCTTCATCATCGACACGAAGGCCATGTCGGCCGGGCGGAAGTAGCCGAGCTCCATGCCCGCCTCGAGGAGGACGCGGGCGTTGATGAGGACGACCGCCACGTCGACCCGCTCGTCCGGATGGGCCGCCCAGCTCCTCCGCTCCCCGCCCGTCAGCGGGAGGCGGACGCGCCGGGCCGCGCCTTTCTTCGTGTTGACCCGGATCAACAGGTCGTCCCGGCCCGCGAGTACGTGCCGGTTGGTCACCAGGAACAGCCGGTAGGTCTCGGCGCTCGACGCCGAGCGGTCGCCGTAGTCGAGGCCGATGAAGAACCCGGTGCCGATCGTCCGGTAGCGGACGCTCTCGCCGTCGGCATGGGCGGATTCGATGGCGACGGTGGTGTCCAGATAGCCGCGCGGGAGGAGCGACATGCCTCGGGCTCCCAAGCAAGCGCCAGGCCAAGCCGGGAACCCCACGGGTGCTCCCTGGCCGGCGCCAGCGGTTCAAAGTTTTGGCACCCGTCCGGCTTGGGAAACGACTCGATCTGGTCCACAATGGCATCATGCCCGATGAGACGAATGATGGTACCGCCGCGACCGTCCTCGTCGTCGAGGACGACTTCGACCTGCGCGACGCGCTCGTCCCGATCCTCGAATACGAGGGTCATCGGGTCGTCAGCGCCGCGAACGGCCAGGAGGCGCTCGATCGGCTGCACGCCATGCCGCCGCCCTCGCTCATCCTGCTCGACCTCATGATGCCGGTGATGAACGGGGAGGAGTTCCGGGCGGAGCAGCTGCGCGATCCGACCCTGGCGTCGATCCCGGTCGTGGTCGTGTCCGCGCACCCGGGCGCGGAGGAGCGGGCTCGGCGCATCGGCGCCGCCGGCTGCGTCAAGAAGCCGTTCGAGATCGAGGATCTGCTCGAGCAGGTGCGGCGCAGCAGCAGGCGGCCCGTCGCCGCGGTGCTGGCGCCTAGCCGAAGCGCGACGCAATTGCGGCGGCCGTAGCGCACCTCGGTCGGGCGTCGGTGAACAGGTCCGGCGTCCGGGGCGTAACAGCTCCGTCGCCTTGACAGCTCTCTGGCCCGGGTGCGACCTTCGGCCGGACTCGAGCTCCGCCCGATGCCGCTTTCCCAGCCGCGCGATCCCGAGGCGACGCGCCGGCAGCTCGCCCCCTGGCTCGCCCGCCGGATGCCGCAGGCGCGGGACCTCGCCATCACGAGCATGGCCCCGCCCGCCGCGACCGGCTTCTCGAACGACACGCTCCTCTTCGACCTCGAGTGGACCGAGGACGGCCGCGCGCGCCGCGCGGGGATGGTGGTGCGCATCGAGCCGCGCGGCTTCACCGTCTTTCCCGCGTACGACGTCGGCCAGCAGTTCCACATCATGCAGCGGCTCGGCGAGGCGACGGACGTGCCGGTGCCGCCCATGTTCTGGCTCGAGGACCGCACGGACGTGCTCGGGGCCCGCTTCTTCGTGATGGGAAGGGTCGAGGGGCGCGTCCCGCCCGACAACCCGCCGTACCACGCGGCGGGGTGGATGACGGGGATCGCGCCGGCCGCGCGCGCGGCGCTCTGGTGGGACGGGCTCGAGGTGCTCGCCCGCATCCACCGCCTCGACTGGCGACGGCTCGGCTTCGACTTCCTCGCGCACGGTACGCCGGGCCTCGACGCCCAGCTCGACTACTACGCGCGCTACCTCGCGTGGGCGGCCGGGGGCCGACCCCAGCCGGTCATCGAGGCGGGCCTCGCCTGGCTCCGGCGCCACCGCCCGGCCGGCGAGCCGCTCGGCCTCTGCTGGGGGGACGCGCGCATCGGGAACATGATCTTCGCGGGCGAGCGCTGCCGCGCCGTCCTCGACTGGGAGATGGCGACGCTGGGCAACCCCGAGCAGGACCTCGCCTGGTGGCTCTTCCTCGATCGGCACCACAGCGAGGGGATCGGGATCGAGCGCCTCGCGGGCCTTCCGGGGCGGGAGGAGACGGTCGCGCGCTACGAGGAGCTCATCGACCGCCGCGTCCGGCACCTCGACTACTACGAGGTGTTCGCGGCCTTCCGCTTCGCCGTCATCATGTGCCGCCTCTGGCAGCTGCTCGTCGAATACGGGGCGGTGCCGGCCGACGCGGACCCGCAGGCGAGCAACATCCCGGCGCGGCTGCTCGCGGGGATGCTCGGCCGCTGACCTACGGGTCCGTGGGGCCCTACGAGTGCAGTTGCCCGAGCCGAGGAGCGGGCAGTCGCCGCGCATACTCGCACAGGCGTACACCGCGGGCCCGAGCCAGGCCTGGAACGCGAGCCCCGAGGCCAGCCCCGTGAATGCGGGGACCGCGCACTTGCGCGGTCGGTGCAAAACGCGAGCGGTCCCGTTGACCTCCGTCCATGCAATCGACCGGAAGGCATAGTATGATGAGCCCCGAGAGGGAGGAGGTGGAGGCATGGGGCGAACGCCACGGAGCTCGAAGCCGCGTGCGCGCAGGGCTTCCGATCCCCCTCCTGCCGCTCGCGCCGGCACTCGGGATCGCCCGTCGGAGGCCACCCCGGCCGTGCTGCGCGGTGCGACCGCCGACCGCTGGTTCGGCGACCTGCTCGAGTCCGCTCCCGATGCCATCGTCGGGGTCGACGACCAAGGGCGCATCGTGCTCATCAACTCGCAGACCGAGAAGATCTTCGGGTACGGGCGGGACGAGCTGCTGAACCAGCCCGTCGAGATCCTCCTCCCCGAGCGCGTGCGCCGAGCCCACGAGCGGCACCGCGCCGGCTACGTCGTGGACCCGCGGACGCGCCCGATGGGCGTGGGCCTGGACCTCGCCGGCCGCCGCAAGGACGGCAGCGAGTTCCCGGCCGAGATCAGCCTCTCCCCGTTCCAGACTCGGGACGGGGTGATCGTCACGAGCATCATCCGCGACATCTCGGACCGCAAGAAGGTCGAGGGGAAGTTCCGCGGGCTCCTGGAGGCGGCTCCCGACGCGATGATCATGGTCGAGCGCACGGGACGGATCGTCCTGGTGAACTCGCAGGCGGAGCGATTGTTCGGCTATCGCCGGGACCAGCTCCTCGGCCAACCCGTGGAGATGCTCGTCCCCGAGCGCTTCCGCGGCCACCACCCGGAGCACCGCCTCGCCTACTTCGAGGAGCCGAGGGTGCGCGCCATGGGGTCGGGCCTCGAGCTCTACGGGCTGCGGAGAGACGGCTCGGAGTTCCCGGTGGAGATCAGTTTGAGCCCGCTCGAGACCGAGGAGGGGATGCTGGTCACCAGCGCGATCCGCGACGTCAGCGAGCGCCGGGCGCTCGTCCGCGAGCGGGCCGCGCGCGCCGAGGCCGAGAAGCTGGCGCGCGAGAACGCCCGGCTGTACGCGGAGGCGCAGGAGGCGCGCGCGAACGCCGAGGCGGCCAACCGTGCGAAGGACGAGTTCCTCTCCGTCCTCTCGCACGAGCTCCGCACTCCGCTCACGCCCATCCTCGCGTGGACGCGGCAGTTGCGCCGCGGGAAGGTCGCGCCCGGTGGCGTCCCGCGGGCGCTCGAAGCCATCGAGCGCAACGTCAAGTCACAGGCGCGCCTGGTCGAGGACCTCCTCGACGTCTCACGAATCGTCTCCGGGAAGCTCCACGTCGACCAGCGGCCCGTCGAGCTGCCGGACGTGATCCAGGCGGCCGTGGACTCCGTCCGCCCCGCGGCCGACGCCAAGCAGCTCGTGCTCGAGCTGCTGGTGGATCCGGGCGCCGGCCTGGTGCTCGGCGATCCGCTCCGCCTGCAGCAGGTGGTCTGGAACCTGCTCAGCAACGCCGTCAAGTTCACACCCGCGGGGGGCCGGATCGAGCTCGGACTGGCGAGCGCGGGCTCTCACGTCGAGCTGACGGTCACGGATAGCGGCCAGGGCATCGCCCCGGCGTTCCTGCCCGAGCTGTTCCAGCGCTTCCGGCAGGCCGACAGCTCGAGCAGACGCGCGCACGGGGGTCTCGGCATCGGGCTCGCGATCGTGCGGAAGCTGGTCGAGCTGCACGGAGGCAGCGTCGAGGCAGCCAGTCGCGGCGAGGGGCAGGGCGCGACGTTCAGGGTGAGGCTGCCCATGCTCGAACGGCAGCTGGTTCTCGGCCCCGGCCAGCCCCGGCGGGGCCCCGGGACCGACCATGCCGGTCTCGACGGGCTGCACGTCCTCATCGTCGAGGACGACCCCGACACCGCGACCGTGCTCGCGGAGCTGGTCGCGGAAAATGGCGCGGAGGCGCGGACCGCGGCCTCGGTCGCCGAGGCGCTCGACGTGCTCGGGCGCTGGCGGGTCGACCTCCTCTTGTCCGACCTCGGGATGCCGGGCGAGGACGGCTACGCGCTGATCGAGAAGGTGCGACGGCAGGAGAGCGCGCAGGGCGCGAAGGCCCTGCCCGCCGTCGCGATCACCGCGTACGCTCGCAAGGAGGACCGCGAGAGTGCGCTCGCCGCCGGCTTCGACACGCACGTCGCGAAGCCGCTCGACCCCGAGGAGCTGCTCGCCACCCTCGCCGAGGTGGCGGGTCGGGGCGGCTCGACGGCTTCTTGAGCGTGGCCGCGCCTTCGGTTGACGCCCGCCGCCGCCGCGCGCTACCGTGCGTGCCCACAGCATCTTCGGAGCGGTGATGTCCTTCCGGTGAGCGAGCGCGCACAGACGACCGCCGCCAAGCAGGAGCGGGCGATCCTGGTGGGCACCGAGCGGCCCCGTATGCTCCTCCCGGCGAGCGAGTCGCTCGCCGAGCTCGCCCGCCTGGCCGACACCGCGGGGCTCGTGGTGGCGGGTGAGATCGTGCAGGCGCTCCGTCGCGTCCATCCGGCGACCTTCGTGGGCGCCGGCAAGGTGGAGCAGATCCGCGCCCTCGCCGACTCGAAGCAGGCCGACGTCGCCATCTTCGACGATCCGCTCTCACCCGCTCAGCAGCGCAACCTCGAGAAGGGCTGCAAGCGCAAGGTCATCGACCGCAGCGCCCTCATCCTCGACATCTTCGCGCAGCGCGCGCGCTCGCTCGAGGGCAAGATGCAGGTCGAGCTGGCGCAGCTCCAGTACCTCCTGCCGCGCCTCACGCGGCAGTGGACCCACCTCTCGCGCCTGGGCGGCGGCGTGGGCACGCGGGGCCCCGGCGAGACGCAGCTCGAGGTCGACCGCCGCCGCGTGCGCGAGCGCATCGCGCAGCTCCGCCGCCGCCTGCGCGACGTGGAGCGCACGCGCGGGCTCCACCGCCACGAGCGGAGCACGGTGCCGTTCCCCACCCTGGCGCTGGTCGGCTACACGAACTCGGGCAAGTCGACGCTCATGAACAAGCTCACGCGCGCCGGCGTGCTGGTCGAGGACCGCCTGTTCGCGACCCTCGACCCGACGATTCGGAAGCTCCGTCTTCCGGAGGGTCTCACCGTGCTGCTCGCCGACACGGTCGGCTTCATTCACAAGCTCCCGCACCAGCTGGTCGAGGCCTTCAAGGGCACGCTCGAGGAGGTGCGGGCGGCGGACCTCCTGATCCACGTGGTCGACGTCGCGCACCCGACCTGGGCCGAGCAGGTGCGCGTGGTCGAGGACGTGCTCGGCGAGATCGGCGCGGGCGACCGCCCCGTCGTCCTCGCGCTCAACAAGATCGACCTGCTGCGGGCGGGCCAGGCCCCGCCCGGCGCCGGGCCGGACGCGATCCCGATCTCGGCCCGCACGGGCGCCGGCATCGGCCCGCTGCTGGCGGCCGTCGAGGGACGGCTCTCGCGCGGCCTCGAGCGCGTGTGCTGCGCGCTGCCCTCGGGCCGCGGCGACCTGATCTCGCTGCTCAAGCGCGCGGGCCGTGTGATCGAGGAGTACTACCGCGACGGCGTGGTCACGGTGACGGCGCTCGTCCCGCCCAAGGTCGCGGGCCAGCTCCGCAAGCAACTCCCCGGCCTGGCCGCGGAGCGGCCGTGCTGACGGTGCTCAACGTCCCCAACTTCCTCACCCTGCTTCGCATCGTCGCCATCCCCTGCTTCCTGATCCTGCTCGAGGACCTGCGCTATCGGGAGGCGCTGGCGGTGTTCGTCGCCGCCGGCGTGACCGACGGCCTCGATGGCGCGATCGCGCGGCTCACGCACACCAAGACGACGCTCGGCGCCTTCCTCGACCCCGCCGCCGACAAGGCGCTCCTCGTCTCGGCGTTCATTGCGTTGGGATTCATGCATGCCGTGCCGCGCTGGCTGGTGGTCATCGTGATCTCGCGCGACGTCCTCATCGTGCTCGGCTACTTCCTCCTCTTCATGCTGGCGCGGCAGACGATGGAGGTGCGACCGAGCGTCGCCGGCAAGACGAGCACGGCGTTCCAGCTGCTCTCGGTCACGCTCGTGCTGGTCGCCCTCGTCCAGCAGGACATGGTCGCCCCCTCGGCCCGGGATTCCGTCTTCTACGTGACCGGCGGGCTCACCACGCTCGCCGGGCTGCAGTACATGTACCGGGGTCTCGCCTGGCTGCAGCGGCAGGGCGAGGCGCCCGCCGCCGCGGCCGAGCCGCCCGCACGAGAGGAGCCGGGCCGGCGCCGCGCGTGATTGCGCTCGCGGGCGGGGCTGGTCTATGAGCCCGGCCCATATGCGCCCCCGCCTGGCCGCCGTCGCCGTCGCCGTCGTCCTCGCGCTCGCCAGCGCCGCCCGCGCCGACGAGACCGCGCGCCAGATCCTCGACCGCCGCAAGACCCTCGACGACACCACGCGCCACTGGGATGACCGCCACCAGAAGATGAAGCTCACCATCTTCGACCGCCGCGGCGGGGAGCGCGTGCGCGAGATCGAGCTCTTCGACCGCCGCGAGCCCGGCGACGAGCAGAAGACGATCCTCTTCTTCCTCGCCCCCGCCGAGGTGAAGGGCACGGGCTTCCTCGCCTTCACCCACAAGGGGCGGGCCGCCGACCAGTGGCTCTACCTGCCCGAGCTCCAGCGCGTGCGCCAGATCACCGCGCGCGCCCGCAACGAGAGCTTCATGGGCACCGATCTCAGCTACCACGATCTCGACCTGATCCAGGAGATGACGTCCTGGACGGAGGCCGACGCGCGCTCGACCCTGCGCGGCGAAGCGACGGTCGACGGCACGCCCACCTACGCGATCGAGGAGACTCCTCAGCGCGAGGACATCGGCTACAAGAAGGTCGTCGTCTGGCTCGGGCGCGACGACCTGGTACCGCGCCGGCTCGAGCTCTACGAGGACGAGGCCGAGCCGAAGAAGCGGGTCGTTCAGAGCGACATCAAGCCGATCGGCGCGATCCCCGTCCCGCACCACGTCGAGGTGGCGACCCTTGCCGCCGGCTCGCACACCGTGATCGAGATCGCCGACGTCCAGTTCAACCAGCGGCTCGATCCGGAGCTCTTCAGCCAGCGCTATCTGGAGCGTGGCCAGCGCTGAGGGGCGCGGGCCGGAAGCGCGGCAGGGTCACGTCCTCCAGGTCCTCGAACACCAGCTCGACCGCAAGCCCGACCTGCAGCTCGTCGGGCCGGAGGTCGATCACGTTGGAGACCAGGCGCACGCCGCCCGCATCCGGCAGCTCGACGAGCGCCACGTTGTAGGGCACGCGCTCGGCGAGCGCGGGATGGGTCGCGTGGTGCACCCACGTGTAGCTGAACACGCGCCCGTGCCCGCCGACCGGCTCCCAGCCGCAGGCGGTCGCATGGCAGCGTGCGCAGAGCGGCGCGGGCGGGTGGCGCCAGGTGCCGCACGCCGCACAGCGCTGCACGACGAGCTGGTGGCGGCGGAGCGCCTCCCACCAGGGCGCGTCGTCGCGGCCGGGCGGCAGGCGGGGGAGATCGGCGGGGAGGTACGGCATCATCTCCCGCTCAGCCGCGACGCAGGACGAGCGCGCTGGTGGGCGCCACGCCCGGGCCGCCGGCCACCAGGCAGAGCTCCGCGTCGCGCACCTGGCAGGTCGACTCGCCGCGCATCTGCCGCACGCCCTCGAGCACCAGGTTGAGGCCGTGCACGTAGGCCTCGGCGAGGTTGCCGCCGGCCGTGTTGAGCGGCAGCGCGCCCGCGGGCCCCTCGAGCTTCCCATCCTCGACGAAGGGGCCGCCCTCGCCGCGCGCGCAGAAGCCCAGATCCTCGAGCGCGAGCAGCACCATGCCGGTGAAGTTCTCGTAGATCTGCGCCACGTCGATGTCCGCCGGGCCGCAGCCCGCCATCGCCCAGAGGCGGCGGGCGACGGGCGCCAGGTTGGCGGCAGGGTAGGGCGGCGCGGGCGCGGCGTGGGTGTAGAGGCTCGCGCCCCACGCGCCCTCGCCGCCCTCGGCGGCGGCCAGGACGTGGACCGGCCGGCGGCGGAGGTCGCGCGCCCGCTCGGCCGAGACGAGGATCAGGGCACACGCGCCGTCAGTCTCGAGACAGCAGTCGTGCAGGCGGAAGGGGTCGGCGATCAGGCGCGCCGTCGCGTGCTCCTCGAGCGTGAGCGGGCGCCCGTGCATCACGGCGCGCGGGTTCCGCTGCGCGTGCCCGCGCGCCGCGACGGCCACGTGTCCCATCTGCCGGTGCGTGGTGCCGAACTCGTGCATGTGGCGGCGCACGATGAGGGCGCACATCGCCGCGGGCGAGAGGAGGCCCATGGGGAGCGCGTAGGCGAACCCCGGCGGCACGCTCGGCGCCGCGGCCTGCCGTCCCGGGGCCCGCCCCCCGATGCGGCCGAAGCGGCCGAACTGCCCCTGGCAGAGCGCGCGCACGACGACGACCGTGCTCGCGGCGCCGGCGTGGATGGCGTGCGCCGCGTGCGCCACGGCGGCGCACACGCCGCCCCCGCCGCCGTCCCACACCATGCCCGAGAAGCGCAGCTCCGCGCAGCCGAGCGCCGCCGCCAGCCGGGGTGCGTCGTTGCGGTCGTTGGCGTAGGAAGCGAAGCCGTCGAGGTCGTGCGGCGGGAGGCCGGCGTCCGCCGAGGCGGCGAGGATCGCCTCGCAGGCGAGCTGGAACTCGCTGCGGTCCGTGATGCCACCCCACGGCCGGTACTCCGTCTCGCCGACGCCGACGATGGCGACGCGGTCGCGCACGGGCGCGGAGCATCGCCCCCCTCGCGCACGGGTGTCAACCCGCGCCCGCGCCGTGGAACTGCGACGGCATCTGGGGGGGGCGCACCGGGGACGTCCCGCCGTGCTGTGCGAGACGCCCCGGTGCGTGCGAGGGGAAAGCGCCGTGGCGCGCCAGCTCATAGCCGGGCGAGGTTGCGGGCGCACGAAGGGGTGGTGAATTGTCTGCGCAAGAGGCCCTTCGGGTGCGAGGTTCACGGTCCCTTGATCGTTCCCTCAAGCGACCGTCATCCCCCGTGACGATCATGAGGGCATGAAGCACCTCGAGCCCGATCGGACAGGCGGGAGCGACGGCTCCCTCGTCCACACCGCCCGCTTCAGCGCGGGCCTCGCGCCGAGCGAGCGCGAGGTCGAGGAGGCGCAGCGCCTCCGCTATCGCGTGTTCGCCGACGAGCTCGGCGCGCGGATGCCGGAGAGCGCCGCCGGCCTCGACCGGGACGACCTCGATCCCTTCTGCCGCCACCTCCTGGTGCGAGAGCGCGCCAGCGGCCTGCTGGTCGGAACCTATCGCATCCTGCGCGCCGAGGGCGCCCGGCGCGCCGGGGGCTTCTACGCGGAGCGGGAGTTCGACCTGCGCCGGCTCCACGGCCTCGGCCCGCTCACCGTGGAGGTGGGCCGCGCCTGCGTGCATCCGGATTTCCGCCACGGAGCCGTCATCGCGCTCCTCTGGGCCGCGCTCCTCCGCTACCTGAATGCCTCGGACAGCCGCTACGTCATGGGATGCGCGAGCGTCGGCCTGGCGGCCGGCCGCGAAGCCGCGGCGGCGGTCTGCGGGCGGCTGTGCGAGGAGCACCTCGGGCCGGAACGATGGCGGGTTTTTCCTCGTCTTCCCTTCGCTACCCGCGGCTGGTCGCGCGCGCTGGCGGTCGAGCCGCCGCCCCTCATCCGAGGCTATGTCCGGCTCGGCGCCTTCGTCTGCGGCGAGCCGGCGTGGGACCCGGAGTTCAACACGGCGGACCTCCTCATGCTCCTGCCCCTCGCGCAGCTCGAGCGGCGCCACGCGCGCTGGCTCCTGCGTCTCGGGGAGACGACCAGTGCAACGGGCGGATCGCGGAACCATGCGGCCTAGCACGCGCCTCTGGCGCGCGGCGAGGCTCGGGCGACATCTGACCCGCGTCTACGCGAGCGCCCGGCTGCGCAGCCTCCGCCTCGGGCCCTGCGCGCGGCGCGAGCTCGCGGCCGCCTTCGCGCGCGAGATGCTCGACGTGCTCGAGGTGCGCTCGCAGGTCCGGGGCCAGCCCCTTCCGAGCACCGATCCGGTGCTGATCGTCGCCAATCACGTGTCCTGGCTCGACATGTACGCGCTCAGCGCCGTCGCCGGCGCCCGCTTCGTCGCCAAGTCGGAGGTGCGCGGCTGGCCCTTCTTCGGCACCATCGCGCTGCGCTTCGACACGCTCTTCATCGTGCGCGGCAGCTATCGCGACGCCGCCCGCATGCGCACCGAGGTCGCGCGCGCCCTCGGCGAGGGCGCGCGCGTGGTCGTCTTCCCCGAGGGCACGACCACCGACGGCACGACGCTCGGGCGCTTCCATCCCGCCCTCTTCCAGTCCGCGATCGACGCGCGCGCGCCCGTCCAGCCGGTCGCGATCCGCTATCGCGACGGGCGCGGCGACCCGAGTCCCGCGCCGGTCTTCGTGGGCGACACGACCGTGCTCGCGTCGGTCGCGCGCGTGATCCGCGAGCCGGCGCTCTCGGTCGAGCTCACCTTCGGGCCGGCGCTCTCGCCGCTCGGCGTGACGCGGAAGGTGCTGGCGGAGCGCAGCCGGCGCTGGATCGGTGAGCAGCTCGGCGTGGGCGAAGGTGCCGTGACCCGCCGGCGTTTCGCCGCCTGACGAGCGCGCGCCCCCGCGCTCCCCGGGATTGCCCGAGTGCCAGCGGACGCATTAGACGGGAGGCCGTGTCGCTCTCCTCGCGGCGTCGAACTCGGGGCGATCGGGGGCGCGGCCGGTGGCGGGCGCGGATGAGCACCTCTCCGGAGATCTCTCGACGGCGCTTCCTCGCCGCGTCGGCCGCGACGCTGACCTCCGCCCTCTTGCCGCACCGTGTGCGCGGGAGCGGCGAGAGCCCGCCGAACGACTGGGCTTCCCACGGCTTCGGTCCCGAGCAGAGGCGACACAATCCCTCGGAGATGGACATCACGCCCGAGAGCGTCTCCCGGCTGGCGCTGCGATGGGAATTCGAAGCCGCATCGGGCATCACCGCGACCCCTGCCGTGGTCGGCGACCGGGTGATCGTGGGATCGTGGGACGGGCGCGCCTACTGCCTCGATCGTCGCTCGGGACGGCTCCTGTGGAGCTTCGAGGCAGGACAGCGAACGTATCCCCCGGATCGACGGCTGGGAATCTTCGCGTCGCCTGCGGTGGAGCGCTCGACGGTCCATCTGGCGTCCGACCGGCTGATCGCGCTTTCACTGGAAACGGGCAACCTGCTCTGGGAACGGACGATCGGCTCGCCCGAAACCACGCTCGAGTATTTCTGGGCCGCTCCGCTCGTCCACCAGGGACGTCTCTACGCCGG
>Ga0209474_10001955_pt1 | contig 19460 bp, 13 predicted proteins | sample GraSoiAngelo_145_FD_185902 | JGI IMG/M metagenome (GOLD analysis project Ga0209474, IMG submission 185902) | Grasslands soil microbial communities from the Angelo Coastal Reserve, California, USA - 14_1009_05_20cm (SPAdes) (version 2) | ecosystem: Environmental > Terrestrial > Soil > Grasslands... | reverse complement strand
ACCTCGGTGATGTTGAACTTGTTGCCGGCGCCCTCCATGACATCGCGGAAGCCGAGATGACGGTCACGGTCGACCGAATTGCCCGGCAGGCCTCGCACCTCGAGGATATCGCCGGCCTTCTTGCCCGATTCATCTATCAACCATTTGGCCGACATTCGGCCCATTTCCTTCTGGTCCTCGTTGACCATCATCACCTTGTCGGTGTCGAGGATGTTGTCGAAGGGCACTACCACCACATTGTTCTTGTCGGCGAGGCGGATGATGCGGTCGAAGCCATCGGGCGCCACCGCAATGGTGACGATGGCGTCGAAGCCCTGATTGATAAAGTCTTCCATGGCGCCGAGTTGTGCCGCGACGTCGGTGCCGGTCGAGACGACCTTGAACTCCTTGATGTTCTCCTTGATACCCGGCTGCTCGGCAAAGGCTTTTGCGGTCTTCACCATCTGGATGCGCCAGGTATTGCCGACGAAGCCGTTGACGAGGGCGATCTTGTAGGGGCCGGGCTTCTTGTCCCACTGAAGGAATTTTGTCTGATCCGACCAGGGCTTGAAGCAGCCTGGATTGGCGCCCGGCCCGGAGACGATCTTGGGGCCTGCCCCAGCGCTGACCGAGGATAACAGGAGGCTGGCGCAAGCAAACCCCGCAACACGAAGCGTCCAGTTCATAGCTCTTCTCCCTGAGTGTTCCGTTTTTCCGACCCTGAACAGTTGCCGGGAATTCGGCTTCCCGTGCGCTTAGCGGACTAGCATGGCACGCAAAGTGCGACACGCACAAGGCGAATGAAAAAGCAACGAATAGAAATCAAATCCAAAAGTAGCAAAATAGCGAACATCGCGATACCACGAGGAACACGCAGGCGTAGGCTTTGCTTCGGTGTGGAACGAGGGCCCCGTTTTCCCGGTGATCCGCTTCAATCGGGACTCCGGGACAAGGGCTTACCGGGTGACGCAGAAAGGCGGGGGTTCCGATGTGGTATGGTCAAGTCGAGGGAACGGATGTCGTCGTCCTCGATCCGCGCTTCAAGGCTTGCTTCGCAGCTCACGTGCGCGTCGAGCGCTTGTGGTCGGGCGCGCGCTGGGCTGAAGGTCCGACTTGGTTTGCGGCAGGCCGCTACCTCGTGTGGTCGGATATTCCGAACAATCGCATGATGCGGTTCGTCGAACCTTCGGGCGAAGTCTCGGTCTTCCGTGAGCGCTCCAATAATTCGAACGGCAACACCGTCGACAATCAAGGTCGACTGGTCACATGCGAGCACCTCACGCGCCGCGTGACCCGTACCGAGATTGACGGCTCGATTTCCGTCATTGCGGAAAAGTGGAACGGAAGGCGCTTGAATTCTCCGAATGACATCGTGGTGAAGTCGGACGACTCCATCTGGTTCACCGACCCTGCGTATGGGATCGACACCGACTACGAAGGAAATCGCGCCGAACGGGAGATCGAGGGCTGCCATGTATATCGAGTCGATGCCAAGTCCGGCGCGGTTGCCGCGGTCATCACCGACATGGTTCGCCCAAACGGCATCGCCTTCTCGCCCGACGAGAAATACCTCTATGTCGCCGACACGGGCGCGACGCACATGGAGGACGGTCCGCGCCACATTCGACGCTTCAAGGTCGACGCCAATGGGGCAAACCTATCTGGCGGTGAGATTTTCGCGGAGTCCACAGCGGGTTTGTTCGATGGCTTTCGCGTCGATCGGAATGGCCGCATTTGGACGAGCACCGCGGAGGGCGTCCATTGCTATGATGTTGACGGCGCGCTGATCGGCAAGATCCTTATTCCCGAAATGGTCGCGAACGTGACTTTCGGCGGTGCCAAGCTCAACCGCTTGTTCATTTGCGGAACGACGTCCCTCTATTCGATCTACCTTACGACGAATGGCTCCAAGCTCGGTTGACGGACCTCGATTCTTGGCCACGCAGATCGCAACGCCGACATACGACGCGCACTGGCGACGCCGACGGTACAATCACCGTCATGACGGGCGCGGAGCGCGCGGCTTCGGCCGAGACGCATCATGCGCCGTGCGAGAGATCATTGCGTCCGGGTTTTGAGCGCCCGCTCTTGCTCTGCGCGGGCCACGCACTGATGGCGAGACGGCCGATCTGCGCCAGCTTCTCGCGCGCGGCGCCGTCGCGCGCCTGGACCGCAAGGCCGCGCGCCACGGCGCTGTAATAGGCGGCCAGCATGTCGCAATCGACATCTTCGGCGACGTCGCCATCCGTCACGCCCTTGCGGATGCGTGCCGCCATCGCGCTTTCCGAAAAGGCGCGATGCTCGGCCATCATGTCGCGGATATTGCTCATGCCCGGCGGGCAATGCGTGCCGGCGAGCGAGATCATGCAGCCGAGCGGATGGTCGCCGCGGGTGAACTCTTCGGCGGTCGCCTCGAACAGCCGCGCGAACGCCGTCTTCGTATTGATCGAAGGGTCATTGAGGATCGCGAAGAACCATTGGCCGGACCACTCTAGATAGGAGCGCGTCGCCTCGCAATAGAGCGCTTCCTTGCTGCCGAACGAGTTGTAGAAACTCGACGCGCTGATCCCCATCGCCGATATCAGGTCGTCGAACAACGTGCCCTCGTAGCCGCGTTCCCAGAACAGCTTCATCGCCGCCTGCAACGCCACGGCGCGGTCGAACACCGCCGGCCGTCCCCGACCGCGTTTGCTCCCCTGACCTTTCTTCCCTGTAATTATTTTTGGTGTCATCGCTCCAAAAATCCTTGAACGGCGCCTCCCCGAGTTTATTTCTAGCCGGCATATTGGAGTGCCTCCTCCAAATATCAACCCCGAAGACAACTTATCCGCTTCCGAATGACGAATGCCTGGCATCACCCCATCGACACGTTGGAGCGGCCGGCGCGCGGTTCGGGAGGCCGGCAATGCCGCGGCCGGATTCCAGACAGCATGGCAGGGACTAATGGACAGCCTCATGGATCAGATCAGCGATCATTCGAAGTTTGAACGAGAGCCGCTTGATGAGCCGGCGCAGCGACCGCGCCGGCGGACGTGGAGAACGGCCGCGATCGTTGCCGCGACGGTACTTGCTGCGCTGCTTGTCTATGTCGGCTTTGCGCCCCGCAGAGGAAGCCAGGCGGTGGCGCTGTCGACCCCAGCCCCGCTGGTGACGGTCAGCCGGCCCTTGCAGCACGAGGTCGATACCAGGGCTGGCTTCCTTGGACAGTTCTCGGCGATCGACCGGGTCGAGCTCAGGGCGCAGGTCGGCGGCACGCTCACCGAAATCCATTTCAAGGACGGGCAGATCGTCCACAAGGGCGACCTGCTCTTCGTGATTGATCCCAGGCCCTACGAGATCAAGCTGGAACAGGCAAAGGCGGCGCTGCAGACCGCAACGGCCCGCGTGGCGCTCGCCGGCAACCAACTGTCGCGGGCGCAATCGCTCAAGCGCAATGATTTCGCGACCCAGGAAACGGTTGACCAGCGCACCAACGACCAGGATGCTTCGCAAGCCGCGGTCGAAGACGCCAAGGCGCGGGTGCGGGATGCCGAGCTCGATCTCGAATATTGCCGCGTGCGCGCGCCCTTTACGGGGCGCATCGGCGCGCGCCAGGTTTCGGTCGGAAGCCTGGTCGCGGGCAGCCGCGCCGCAACCAGTCCGACCACGCTTCTTGCGACCCTCGTTTCCCTTGATCCGCTCTATCTCGATTTCGACATGAGCGAATCCGATTTCCTGACCTTCTCGCGCGAGCGCGCCCGCCTCAATGGTCCGCTCGCCAACAAGGTCGCGATCGGGCTGAGCGACGAGAACAATTTCAGCCGCGAAGGCACGCTCGACTTCATCGACAATGCGCTCGATCGCTCCAGCGGCACCATTCATGCGCGCGCCACCGTGCCGAACGGGGACCTGTTCCTGGCGCCGGGTCAATTCGCGCGGCTGCGCGTCGCGATCGCGCCGCCGACGCCAGTCTATCTCTTGCCGGACGGCGCCGTCGTACTCGACCAGTCGCAACGCCTGGTGATGACGGTCGGCAGTGATGCGACCGTCAAGCCGAAGATCGTCACCACCGGCGATCTGCGTGGCGGCTTGCGTGTGATCCAATCGGGCCTCGAGCCAAGCGATCGCGTCGTCATCGACGGCCTGGTGCGCGCCATTCCCGGCACCAAGGTCGCACCACAGGATGGCACCATCCATTACGACCCGACCGCTGACGGCCAAGGCTGAAATCAAGCCGAAATACAAGGCTCAAGACAGGAGCGCCCCGTGACTCACAGTTTCATCGACCGGCCGATCTTCGCGACGGTCCTCTCCGTCTTTCTGACGCTGATCGGGCTCGGCGCGCTCGCCATCCTGCCGATCTCGCAATATCCGGAGATCGTGCCGCCCACGGTCCAGATCACGACGACCTATCCCGGAGCATCCGCCGAGACGGTATCCCGCACGGTCGCGACCCCGCTCGAGCAGCAGATCAACGGCGTCGAGAACATGATCTACATGTCGAGCCAGTCGACAGGCGACGGCAAGCTCACTGTCACCGTGACGTTCCGCGCGACCACGCCCGCCACGGGCGCAGCGATGTGGACGCAGAACCGCGTCCAGGACGCGCTGCCCCGGCTGCCTGAAGACGTGCAGCGGCTCGGCGTGCAGGTGCGGAAGTCGACGCCCAACATCCTGCTCGCAGTACACCTCTATTCGCCCGATTCTTCCCGCGATACCCTTTACATCTCGAACTACGCGACGCTGCATGTGAAGGACACGCTGGCACGGTTGCCGGGGGTCGGCGATGTGCAGATCTTTGCCGGCCGCGAATACGCCATGCGTGTCTGGCTCGACCCGGACAAAGTCGCCGCGCATAACCTGAACGCGAGCGAGGTGCTCGCCGCGCTGCGGGCCCAGAACATCCAGGTCTCAGCAGGCGTACTGAACCAGCCGCCGGTCGCTTCCCGCCAGGCTTATCAGCTCAACGTGCAGACGCTCGGGCGGCTGTCCACGCCCGAACAGTTTTCTTCCATCGTCCTGAAGTCGGACAGCGAGGGCCGCGTGACGCGGCTGCGCGACGTCGGCAGGGTCGAGATTGGAGCAGCCGACTACGGCTCGACCGCGTTCATGGACCGCGGGCCCGGCATGCCGCTTCTGATTTTTGCCCAGCCCGGTGCCAATTCGCTCGCCGTCGAGCATGAGGTGCTCGACGCCATGCAAACGCTGGCCAAGGATTTTCCGCCGGGCCTCGACTACAAGGTCATCTACGACCCCACCATCTTTGTCGGCAAATCAGTCGACGAGGTGATCAAGACGATCTTCATCGCGATCCTGCTCGTGGTCGGCGTTGTGTTCCTGTTCCTGCAGAGCTGGCGCGCCGCGATCATTCCCGTCATCGCCATCCCGGTGTCGCTGGTCGGCACCTTCACTTTCCTCTACGCGCTCGGGATTTCGCTGAACAATCTGTCGCTGTTCGGCCTTGTGCTCGCCGTCGGCATCGTCGTCGACGACGCCATCGTGGTGGTGGAGAATGTCGAGCGCAACCTCGAGCGCGGCATGACGCCGGCAGAGGCCGCGCATGTCACCATGAACGAGGTCGGCGGAGCGCTGATCTCGATCGCGCTGACGCTGTGCGCGGTGTTCGTGCCGTCGGCCTTCCTGTCGGGCATTACCGGACAATTCTTCCGGCAATTCGCCGTCACGATCGCGGCGTCGACCCTGATCTCCTGCTTCGTCTCGCTGACCCTGAGCCCCGCCTTGTGCGCGGTGCTGTTCAGGGCGCACCAGCCCGGCCACAAGGCGCGCGGCTCCTGGATCGTCGGGCTCGTGAGGGGCGGATTTGCCCGTTTCAATCTCGGCTTCGAGTGGCTGTCGACGAGCTATGGACGGCTGACGCGGCGGCTGGTGCAGATCGCCGGCGTCGTGCTCGTGGTCTATGCGGCGCTGATCGGGCTTGCCGGTTTCCAATTCGCCCGCGCTCCCACCGGCTTCATTCCGGAGCAAGACCAGGGCTATCTCATCACCGTCGTGCAACTTCCGCCTGGTGCTACGCTCGATCGCACGGAGGCGGTGGTCAAGAAGGCGATCGACATCATCATGTCGACGCCCGGCGTCGAGCACGTCGCTACATTGCTTGGGCCATCCCGGCCATCGGGTTCATCGGCACGGTGCGCGGCATCGGTGACGCCTTGAATTTCGCGGAACAGGCCATTCACGGCGACATCTCATCGGTGACGACGGGTCTCGGTCTCGCGTTCAACTCCACGTTTGTCGGACTTTCGCTCTGCATCGTGCTGATGTTCTGGCTCCACATGGTCCAGGCCCGGCAGGAGGCGTTCATCATCGTGATCCAGCCGCCGCCGGTGAGGGGCATCGGCAATGCCGGTGGCTTCAAGATGATGCTGCAGGATCGCGCCGGCCTCGGCTCGGAGGCGTTGTCGAAAGCGGCGCAGGCGCTGGTCGCGGCCGCCAACAAGGATCCGAGCTTTGCCGGCGTCTTCACCCTGTTTGGCACACGCTCGCCGTCGGTCTATGCCGATATCGACCGCGAGAAGGCCGAAAAGGTCGGGCTCACCCCAACCGACGTCTTCAACACGCTGCAGGTCTATCTCGGCTCGCAATATGTCAATGACTTCAACTATCTCGGCCGCACCTATCAGGTGATCGCGCAGGCTGACGGCTCTTTCCGCCAGGACCCGCAGGACATCGCGCGGCTGAAGGCGCGCAACGCATCCGGCGAGATGGTGCCAGTCGGGACGGTGGCGCGGCTGAAACCTGAAAACGCACCCTATCGCGTGCCCCGTTACGATCTGTTTCCCGCCGCCGAAGTGATGGGCGTCGCGGCGCCGGGGGTTGCCACCGGCACCGCGCTCCACCGGATGGAGGAGCTCGCGCATGACGTGCTGCCGCCGGGCATCGGCTTCGAATGGACGGAACTCGCGTTCCAGCAGCAGCAACCGGGGACGTCATCCCTGCTGGTGTTCGGCGCGGCCGCGTTGTTCGTGTTCCTGGTGCTCGCCGCGCAGTATGAGAGCTGGAATCTGCCGCTCGCGGTCGTGATGATCGTGCCGATGTGCCTGCTCGCGTCCGTGACCGGGCTTTTGATGCGCGGCATGGCGATCGACGTGCTGGCGCAGATCGGCTTCGTGGTGCTTGTGGGGCTCGCCGCCAAGAACGCGATCCTGATCGTGGAATTCGCGCGCCAGACCCAGGAAGCCGGCGCCACGCCGGGCGAAGCAGCCGTTACCGCTGCACGCACGCGGCTGCGGCCGATCCTGATGACGTCGCTCGCGTTCATCTTCGGCGTTGCTCCGCTAGTGGTCGCAACCGGCGCGGGCTCGGAGATGCGGCAATCACTGGGCACCGCGGTCTTCGCCGGCATGCTGGGCGTGACCGCTTTCGGCCTCCTGTTCACGCCGGCGTTTTATACGATCGCGAGCAAGCTCGGGCGCAAAAAGCCGCGAGCAAGACCCAACGAAGTCGCGCCCGCGACCTATATCGATGCTAATCGCGACGACCATGCGAGCGTTGTACGCAGGCCCAGCCGAGTGATTTGAGACAAGCGAACGGCACCGCCGATTTTGTGAGGTCGGCTTTACAGAATGAAGAACCCAGCAGTCCCGTGAATTGCTGGATTCTTTGCGTGGTCTTGGCTGCAGGGAGCGCAACATCCCAATCTTGCGATCGGCCGAACGCCCGTGCGTGTTAGCTGTACTGAGATTTTCTTTGATGTCCCGGTGCACGTGTCGTGCCCACGCCGCCTTCCAAGCGACTGAAAGAACCAAGCTCTCGTTCCAACCTATCAAGAGCAAGTTTGAGCTTGCTCCAGCCGGTTTGGCACAAAAATCGTCTGCGGAATTCCAGAGCCTGAGCCGATAGCTCCAGAGCATCACCCTTGCGGTTTTTGTCTTGCGCGTGACTGATCGCCTTATCAACGCTTCCTTCGATAAATGTGTCATTTGCCAGCATTGCGACGCAACATGCAAAATGAGACTGCCAGTCAAGCCGCATGGGCTGCGGGTACGCGCGCCGTCCCAGTCATCGGTTAGCCTCCGCCCGATCATCCGCGGGTTGCGAACGCCAATCCTCGCGGCAACGCGATTGGGCGCAAACGATTTGTCGACACAGGGAGGAGTGCAATGTGGAAGGGTAGTTTAGGACTGATCGCGCTGACCAGCCTGTTAGCTTCAGGCGCCGCGGTCGCTCAAGAAAAAATCAAGGTCGGCGTCACGGCGACCCTCGAGGGAACCTATACGGTGCTCGGTGAGGACGGCATCCGCGGCTTCCAGACGGCGCTCAACACTTATGGCAAGAAGGTCGGCGACAAAGAGATCGAATTCGTCATCGCTTCGACTGACGCAACGCCCGACTCCGCGGTTCGCGCCGTGCGCAAGCTGATCGAACAGGACAAAGTCCAGATCCTGCTTTCTCCGCTCTCTGGAGACGAGGGCATCGCGGTGAAGAACTTTGCCAAGACGCACCCCGAGCTGACGTTCATCAACGCCGCGTCGGGCGCGCAGGAGACCACCTATGTCGACCCTGCGCCGAACTTCTTCCGCTACAACATGGACGGCGCGCAATGGCAGGTCGGACTGGGCAAATATGCCTATGAAACCAAAGGTTACAAAAAGATCGCGACGATCGGCGAGGACTATTCGTTCGTCTACACGCAGGTGTTCGGGCTGGTGCTCGATTTCTGCGCCGCCGGCGGACAGGTCACCACCCGGCAATGGGTGCCGCTCGGCACCAAGGATTTTGCCTCCGTCATTGCGGCGTTGCCCGACTACGTCGATGCGATCTATCTCGGTCTCGGTGGCGCGGACGCCGTCAACTTCCTGAACCAGTATCAGCAGGCTGGCGGCAAGGCCCATCTGATGGGCGGCTCGATCTTGGTCGACCAGACCATCTTGTCGGCGAAAGGCAGCGCGAAGAACGCGCTGATCGGAACGATCGCGGCCAGCGGTCAGGCCGATACCTGGGAAGATCCAGGTTGGCAGAAGTTCGTAAAGGCTTATCAGGACTCATTCCCGCCCGAAAAGCGCTTCCCGAGCCCCTCATTGCTCGCCACCAACTACTACGGCTCGACGATGGCGTTGATACTCGGGCTACGCCAGGTCAACGGCGACCTCTCCAACAACCAATCCAAACTCAAGGAAACATTGGCGAAGCTTGAGCTCGATGCACCCAACGGCAAGATCAAGCTTGACTCCAACCGGCAGGCGATCGGCACGAACTTCGTGACCGAGGTCGTGGACGACGGCAAAGGGGCGTTGTTCAGCAAGGTCGTCAAGGTCATTCCAAATGTGAACCAGACCCTTGGCTATGACCAGGCGGTATTCGCCAAGATCGGTCTGCCGAGCCGGACCGTTCCGGAGTGTAAGAAGTACTGACATATTCTCGCACGAGGCCGTGAGTAGACGGAGGACCGCTCCGCTCTTGCTTTCCCTCCCGGGATGTTGAACGCTAATTGAAAAGCAAACATCCAACGGGAGGGAGGGCATGAGCCGGGCGCTTGCCGTCTTCCACGGCCGGTTCGGACGCGCGACGGTTTATCAATTGAACCGCCCCTTCAACGTGCATGCGCATCGCGAAGGCCATCTGATCTTCCATGTCGGCGGGACGCCGGCGCAGATCGACGTTTGCGACCAACGTTGGCTTCTTGAGGAGGATTCGATTGTCGCGGTGAATCCCTGGGAGCCGCACAATTTCGTGCCCACGGATCTGGAGAACGGCGCAATCTTCTTCGTGCTCTATGTCAATGCGGAATGGTTTGCTCCGAATGCGGCGAGCGCGCTCGGCCTGCGCTTCGGCCGCACGCATTTCAAGCGAACGGCTGATCTCAACAAGCAGATCCGGCGAACCGCAGCCCTGGTCTGCGGAGCGCCCTCACTCAGCAGCCTCGACTGCGAATTGAGACAATTGATCGACGCATGCCATGCTGAAAGCTGGCAGCAATCCCAGCCGCCACGAGAGGCGCGCACAACGACAGCCGTGACCGACTTTCGCGTTCGCAAGTGTATCAGGCTGATGTCGGAAAGCCCGGGCGCCGAGATTGAGCTGGACTCGATCGCGCGCGAGTCCGGTCTTTCGCGTCCGCATTTCTACAGATTATTCCGCACCCAGACCGGCGTTACTCCCCACCTCTATCTCAACACGCTCATCATGGAAAATGCCCTTGACGCGCTCGTCACTTCCGAAGCACCCGTCGCCGGCATCGGCTACGATCTCGGATTCTCCTCGCAGAGCGCGTTCACCCGCTTTTTTGCGGCCAATGTTGGGATGCCGCCCACGGATTACCGCCGTGCAGCCAAGGTCTTGCGTCCCTGAGGGTGCCGCGAGGACCGATAAAAGATACTGACGATCAAATCCGCCCCTCGCGTCCCCGTTAGGATGCGTCGAAGGCGACCAAAAAACGGTCGCGAGATTGTGGGAGGATGCACGTCGATGCGGTGGCACGCGCCCTGTTTTGATGGGTCTGCGCTCCGGTGGGGGCATCCGCGAGGCGCCCGCTTGGCAGCGGGGTTGCGGGCGTGACCCGGTTCATCGAGCGCCACCCGGCATGGGCACTTCTGGCGATCCTCGCGGTTGCATTTTTGCTCTGGCTCATTTTCGCGATCTGGCCGCCCGGCCTTGAGGAGGCCTTCGGCAGGAAGAAGGTCTTCCTCAATGCCGTCTTCAACGGTATCACGCTCGGCGGCCTCTATTTCCTGGTCGCCAGCGGATTCACGCTGATCTTTGGGCTGATGCGCAACGTCAATCTGGCCCACGGCTCGCTCTATCTGTTCGGCGGATATGTCGGCTACGTCATCAGCACTTGGACCGGCTCGTGGATCCTCAGCTTCATTGTCGCCTTCATCGCCGTGGCGCTGGTCGGCGTTGTCCTCCAAATCGCCGTGTTCCGCCGCATGGAAGGTCAGGAACTGCGGCAGACGATGGTGACGATCGGGTTATCAATCGTGTTCGCCGACCTGATGCTGTCGGCGTTCGGCGGCGACTTCTATCAGATCCAGACGCCCCGCTGGTTGATCGGCCCCCTCGAACTGCCGTTGGCGACCGCGGTCAAATCCTCCGGCGAGCCTGTCTATCTGCAATATCCCATTGTGCGGCTTGTGATCTTCGCTGCCTCCGTGGTGATTGGAGTTGCCATGTGGCTCGCGCTCAATCGCACGCGGATCGGCATGATCATTCGCGCTGGCGTTGATGATCGCGACATCCTGGCCGCGACCGGGGTGCGGGTTCAGCTCGTCTTCGTTCTCGTCTTTGCGCTCGGCGCGGGCCTCGCAGGCATCGCCGGTGTCGTTGGTGGCACCTTCCAGTCTATTTCCTACGGCGAGGATACGCGCTTCCTGCTCGCCTCATTGGTAGTCGTCATCGTCGGCGGCATGGGCTCGATCCCGGGCGCAGCGCTGGGCGCGCTCATCATCGGCCTCGCCGAGCAGCTTGGCTCGGTCTACATACCCACTTATGCGATCGCCGTGACATTCCTCATCATGGTGCTGGTATTGGCACTGCGGCCGCAAGGGCTGCTGGCGAGGTGATGACATGTCATTAACGAGCCCCGCCCAGGTTCAGGTGACTTCGCCGGCCGCTGCGGCTCGGCGCTTTACGACGCGATCATGGCCCGAACTCAACAATCCGGCAGCCTGGGTCGTCGCACTGATCCTCCTGATCATGCCGCTGATTGCGAACGGCTTCTTCCTGATCGAGATCTTCGGCACCACCATGATCCTCGGGATCATCGCACTCAGCCTGATGTTCCTGGCAGGCTATGGCGGCATGGTCAGCTTGATGCAGCTCACCATCGCCGGCTTCGCGGGCTACATGTACGCGATCTTTGGCGTCAGCGGCCATCCCAATATCAGCCTGGGCTGGCCCTGGTGGCTCGCGACCCCGATGGCGCTCGCCCTTGCGACGATCTTCGGCACGCTCGGCGGCGCGCTGGCGGTTCGTACCGCCGGCATCTATACGATCATGATTACGCTCGCCATCGCCGCGGCATTCTACTACTTCACCAACCAGAACTACGCGATCTTCAACGGCCACACCGGCATCAACAACATCACGACCCCGCACTTCCTGAGTGTTGACTGGCGATCCGACATTGCATTCTACTACGTGGTGCTTGCGGTTGCCGCGCTCTGCTATCTCGCTGTCGAATATCTCTCGCGAGCGCCGTCAACGCCCATCGCGTCGCCGCCTACGCGTTCGCATCCTTCGTCGCCTCTCTAGCCGGAATCCTCCAGGTCTGGAACTACCGGCAGATCTCTCCCGGCTCGGTGGGCGTCGAGGGATGCATCGACATCCTGATCATCGCTATCGTCGGCGGCATCACGCGACCGGTCGGTCCCTTCATCGGCGCACTCATCTTCGTCATTTTGCGCACCTTCGCGCTGGACTTCCTGGTGAAGATCGGGCTCGACGGCAACCGCTTCCGTCTGCTGATCGGCCTCGGTTTCCTTGCCGTCGTGTTCTGGTCCTCCGACGGCATGATCGGCCTGTGGGAGCGCTGGCGGCGGCGCAACCGGTCCGGCGCAATGCGAGCGAGAGGAACGCCGGGTCATGGATAGTGTCGCACAGCGTCTTTCGGTGGTCGGCGCCGGCACCGCGCTCGAGCTTCGCGGCGTGACACGATTGTTTGGCGCGCTCGCGGCTCTCACCGATGTCACCATTACCGTGCGACCGGGCGAGCGCCGCGCGGTGCTCGGCTCGAATGGCGCCGGCAAGACCACACTCTTCAATTGCATCACCGGCGACTTTCTGCCGTCTTCAGGCACCATCCGCTTCTTCGGCGAGGACATCACTCACTTTCCGCCCTATGAGCGCATTCGGCGCGGCTTGCGCCGCACCTACCAGATTTCTGCATTGTTTCCCGGCCTCACGGTGCAGGACAATGTCTATCTCGCCTGCCGCGGCGTCTCTCGTGGACGCTTCTCTCCCCTGCGCCCCGGCCAAAACGACGCGCTGATGCAGTCCGCGGAAACGCTGGTTCGAGCGGTGCACCTGGCATCGGTGAAGGAGCAGCGCGTCGCCGAACTCGCTCACGGACAGCAGCGACAGCTGGAGATTGCGCTCGCGCTCGCGGGAGCGCCACGCTTTATTCTGTTTGATGAACCGGCGGCGGGGCTTTCCCCGACCGAGCGGCGCGAACTGATCGAGATACTGACTTCGCTTCCCGCGCACATCGGATACATCATCATCGAGCACGACATGGATGTAGCGCTTCGGGTCGTTGAAAGCGTCACGATGATGCACAACGGCCGCATCTTTAAGGAAGGCCCGCCGCAGGAGATCGAATCCGATCCCGAGGTCCAGGAACTCTATCTCGGAGGCGGGCATGAGTGAGGTCCGACGGTCCGCGCCTGCCCTCGAAATCAGGGGCCTCGACGTCTATTACGGGCATTCGCATGCGCTGCAGGGTGTCCACTTGACCCTCGATGCAGGCGTGTTCTCCGTGGTCGGCCGCAATGGCATGGGCAAGACGACGCTGTGCAAAGCCATTATGGGCCTTGTGCGGGCAAGCAGTGGTTCGATGCGCGTCCGCGGCCAGGACATAACGGCCCTCAGTCCGGCACGGATCGCCCGGCTCGGCCTCGGCTATGTTCCGCAAGGCCGCCGGCTATGGCGCTCACTGAGCGTCGCCGAGCACTTGCAATTGGCCGCCGGCATACGAACCGGTCCCTGGACCATTGATCGCATCTACGAAACCTTTCCCCGCCTTGCCGAGCGCAAGAACCACGGAGCTGCTCAGCTCTCCGGCGGCGAGCAGCAAATGCTCGCGATCTCACGCGCGCTGCTGACCAATCCGCATCTTCTCATCATGGACGAGCCGACCGAGGGCCTTGCGCCGGTCATTGTCACCCAGGTCGAAGAGATGCTCGTGCAGCTGGGCGAAGATGGCGACATCTCCGTGCTCGTGATCGAGCAGAACATCGGCGTGGCCACGGCGGTCTCGCGCAATGTGGCCGTCATGGTCAACGGTCGCATCAATCGTGTCATCGATTCCGCGCGGCTGTCCGCCGACCGTGATCTGCAACAACGTCTGCTGGGCGTCGGACTCCATGCCGAAATTGAACTGGACGCCGAAATCCGCCCCGAGGGAACCGAGACAAGGGGCGCGCCGCAGCCCGCGCGCGCCAAGGGGCCGGTCCGGGTTTATATCTCGAACCCTGCGCTGCCGAACCGCTGGTCACAGCCGGCGCCGATCGCGCGCATCGAAGCGGCCGCCCGCATGCTCTCGGCCGGGGTCGCGCGCATTGAAGAGGCCCCGCGGCAACGACGCGAACTGAGCGCTGCCCAGACCTCCGGACCGCCCGTCGTGCTGGTCGCCGGGACGCTCGACACCAAGGGCACGGAGTTGCGCTTCATCCGCGACATCATCGCCGCGAGCGGCCTGCGTACGCGCCTTGTTGATGTTTCCACAAGCGGGAAGCTTTCCACGTGCGACGTGTCGGCCCAGGAAATCGCCTTGAACCACGCACGCGGCGGCTCGGCCGTATTCGGCACCGACCGCGGCGCCGCCGTCACTGCAATGGCCGAGGCTTTCGTCTACTGGGTGCGCCGCCAACGCAATGTCGCAGGGATTATCTCGGCCGGTGGATCGGGCGGTGCCTCATTGGTGGCGCCCGGTATGCGCTCCCTCCCCGTCGGCGTCCCAAAGCTCATCATCTCCTCGGTTGCCTCGGGCGACGTCGGTCCTTATGTCGGACCCGCCGATATTACGATGATGTATTCGGTCGTCGACGTGCAGGGCCTCAATTCGATCTCCCGCGCCGTCCTTGGCAACGGCGCCAATGCGCTGGTCGGCATGGTGAAAGCGCGCCTGGATGAGCGCGCAACCAAGGAGCGCAACGCAGGCATCACCCTTCCAGCCATCGGCATCACCATGTTCGGCGTGACCACTCCCGCCGTACAGAAGATTGCAGCCGATCTTCGCGAGGAGTTCGAGTGTCTGGTCTTCCACGCCACCGGTGTGGGCGGCCGCTCGATGGAAAAACTGATCGAGTCCGGACAAATGGCTGCCGTGATCGATCTTACCACGACCGAGGTGTGCGATCTGATGATGGGCGGCGTGTTTCCGGCGACCGACGATCGCTTCGGTGCAGTAATCCGGACCCGCGTGCCCTATGTGGGCTCGACGGGCGCACTCGACATGGTCAATTTCGGCGCGCCCGACACCATTCCCGAGCGCTATCGCCAGCGCAAGTTTCACGTTCACAATCCCCAGGTCACCTTGATGCGGACCACGCCGGAGGAGAACGAGCGCATGGGTCGATGGATCGGCGAACGGCTCAACCAAATGGACGGCCCGGTGCGCTTCGTTCTGCCGGAGGGCGCGGTCTCCGCACTCGATGCACCGGGTCAAGCCTTCTGGGATCCGGAAGCCGACGCGGCGTTGTTCCGCGCGCTGGAGCGAACGCTACGTCAAACCGGCGACCGCCAGCTCATCCGCGTCAATAAGAACATCAACGAACCCGAGTTCGCCTCCACGGTTGTCAACGCGTTCCGCTCCATGCTCGGGCGCGCTGGAGGTCGTCGGAGAGTGGCGAGGTGACCCATGACCAGGTTTGAACGATCGGCGCTGCTCAAAAAATTCCGCGACATGGCCGCGAAGGGTGAGCCGATCGTTGGCGGCGGCGCCGGCACCGGCCTGTCCGCCAAATGCGAAGAGGCAGGCGGCGTCGACCTGATCGTCATCTACAACTCCGGCCGCTACCGTATGGCTGGCCGCGGCTCGCTCGCCGGCTTGATGCCGTATGGTGATGCCAACGCGATCGTGCTGGAGATGGCCAGCGAAGTGCTCCCCGTCGTCACCAAGACGCCGGTGCTGGCCGGCGTCAACGGCACCGATCCCTTCCGCGACATGGACCTGTTCCTCGATCAGTTGAAAGTGCTCGGCTTCGCGGGCGTACAAAACTTTCCGACTGTCGGGCTGATCGACGGGATATTCCGTGCCAATCTCGAGGAGACCGGCATGTCCTATGCGCTGGAGATCGAGATGATCTCCCAGGCGCATGAAAAGGACATGCTGACAACCCCCTATGTCTTCAGCGAAAAGGAAGCGGCGGCGATGGCCATCGCCGGTGCCGACATCATCGTCTGTCACCTCGGCCTCACCACCGGCGGATCAATTGGCGCGCAAACCGCACCAAAGCTCGCAGACTGTCCCAAGCTCATCGACACCTGGGCGGCTGCGGCACTCAGCGTTAATCCGGACATCCTGGTTCTCGCGCATGGCGGCCCGATCGCCGACCCAGCGGACGCCGATTTCGTCATGAAGAATACCCGTCATTGCCACGGCTTCTACGGCGCATCCTCGATGGAGCGCCTGCCCGTGGAGCGAGCGCTTACAGATCAGGTTCGCAAATTCAAGGCGATCGGCGCTCGGTGATCGCCGGACCAAGGGAGAAGGAAGATGTCAGGGATTCTCGTTGGCGAATTAATTCTCTGGCTGATTGTCGCGATCATCGGGATCGTCATTGGCGTCTATATCGTGAACTGGCTTTACCACCGTTCATCGAAGGAAGTCTCTTTCGTACGTACCGGCTTCCTCGGCGAGCGCGTCGTGATCAATGGCGGCGCTTTCGTGCTGCCCTTCATTCACGACTACACGCCCGTCAACATGAATGTGTTGCCGATGGGGATAGTGCGTTCCAAGCAGGACGCCGTCATCACCCGCGACCGCATGCGCGTCGACATCGAGGCCGACTTCTACGTTCGTGTGCAGCCGATACGCGAAGCCGTTTCGATAGCAGCCGCGACGCTCGGACGTCGCACTCTCGAGCCCGCGCAACTGCACGCCCTGCTGTCTGGCAAGTTTGTCTCCGCCGTCCGTTCCGTCGCTTCGGAAATGACTATGGAGCAAATGCATGAGCAGCGTGGCGAGTACGTCGCACGGGTCAAAGCCGCGGCAGCCGAAGCGCTTGCCCAGAACGGGCTTGAGCTCGAATCTGTCGCGATCACCGATCTGGACCAGACCGACCTTGAATATTTCAATCCATCCAACCGCTTCGACGCCGAAGGTCTGACTCGCCTTATGGAGGATATCGAGGCGAGGCGGAAATTGCGCAACGACATCGAGCAGGATTCGATGATCAAGATCCGCTCCCGCAACCTCGAGGCCGAGCGCCAGGCGCTCGAGATCGAGCGCGAGAGCGAGACCGCCCGCCTCGAGCAGGAGCGCGATATCGAGATGCGCCGCGCGCTGCAGCGCACCGAGGTGGCACGCGAGCGTGCGTTGCGCGAGACCGAGGCCGAACAGGCGCAGATTGCCGCTCGTGAAACCATCGAGAAGGCCCGTATTGCCAACGAGCAGGCGATCGCCGAAGCGCGTATCGCCTCCGAGCGGGAAACCCGGCAGAGGGAGATCGAGCGAACCCGGGCGGTCGAGGAAAAGGAACTTCTCGCCCGCGAGGAGATCGAAAAAGCAAGGATTTCCAATCAGCGCTCGGTCGATACCGCACGGATCGCGTCGGAACGCGAGGTGCGTCAGCGCGACATTGAGCGCATGAGGACAGTGGAGGAAGCCGAAATCGCCGCACGCGAGGCAATCGAGAAGGCGCGTATTCAGCAGGATCGCTCCGTGACCGATGCACGTATCGCGAACGAGGAAGAGACGCGCCGACGCGAGATCGAGCGGACACGGGCGGTCGAGGAAGCCGAGATCGCGGCGCGAGAGGCGACCGAAAGGGCCCGCATCGCCCAAACCACCACCGTCAATGTCGAACGCATCGCTTCCGATGAGCGCACTCGCGCGCAGGAGATCCAGCAGGTACGCGCCATCCAGGAGGCTGAAATCGACGCACAGAAGGCCGTGGAAGCTGCGCGGATCGCGCGCGAACGCACGCTTGCGGCAGAACGTATCGGCGCCGAGCTCACGACGCGGAAGCCCGAAATCGAACGCAACCAGGCCCTGGAGGTCGCCGGCATCGCCGCGCGCGAAACGACCGAAACATCGCGTATCGCGCAGGAAGAACGCATTCGCTCGCTCGAGATCGCGCGCAACCGCGCCGTCGAGGAGGCCGACATCGCCTCCCGCGAGGCGATCGAGGCGGCGCGCATTGTCCAGGAGAAAACGGTGGCTGCTCAGCGCATCCGCGCGGAAAAGGAGACCAGAGGACTCGAAATCGAACGCACCGAAGCGATCGAGGCCGCCGAACTCAAGCGTCGCGACGCGATCGAACGACGCCGCATCGGCGTGGAGTTGGTGCTCGAATCGGAACGAATCGGCTCCTCGAAGACCCGCGAGGTACTCAACATTGAGCAGAAGAAGGCAGTCGAGCTCGCCGACGAGGATCGTGTGATCGCGCTCGCCGCCAAGCGGTCCGAGCGCATCGACGCGGACCGTCAGGTCAAGGAGGCAGAGATCAATGCACGCAAGGAGGTCGAGACGACCGATGTTTCGCGCGAGCAGGCGCTGGACGCCGCAAGACTGCAACGCCGTCGCGCCACCGAGCAGCTCGAAATCGCCCGCGTCCAATCGCTGCAGGAGGCCGAGATCGCCTCCCGCGAGGAGGTTGAGCGCGCCCGTATTGCCTCCGATCGCGGTCTCGACGAGGCCCGAATCGGACGCGAACGCGACCTGCGCAAGCTCGAGGTCAACCGCGAGAAGGACGTCGAAACGGCATTGATGGAGAAAGCGATCGCGATCTATCAGAAGTCGCTTGAGGAATCCGCAGCCAAGGTGGCGGCGGAGGACGCGCGGATGCGGGCGACCGAGGCTACAGAGCGCGTCGTGACCGCGCGCGAAAGCGAGATCGCCAAGCGTCGCAAGACAGTCGAGGTGCTACTCGCCGAAAAGCAGGCCGAGGAGACCCGTATCGCCGCTGGAGCCGAGCGCGTGCGCGCAACCGTCGAAGCCGAGGCGCAACGGCTGCTCAACGAAGCCGAGAACGTGCTCACCGACCAGGCGCGTTATTCGTTGTTCCGCAGAAAGCTGCTCGACCGCATTGAGGGCATCGTGCGCGAGAGCGTCAAGCCGATGGAAAAGATCGAAGGCATCCGCATCCTGCAGGTCGACGGCCTCAACGGCAACGGTGGCGGCAATGGCGGCCGCAGCGCCACCGATGAGGTGATCGACTCGGCGCTGCGCTACCGCGTGCAGGCGCCGCTGATCGATTCGATTCTCTCGGACATCGGCGTCGAGGGTGGGAGCCTCGCAAGGATGCCGGGCCTCATCCGTGAGGCGCGCGACATGCAGGGCATCAAGGATTCAGCCACGCGCAGTGGCGGCGACACGAAGCCCACCTCGCCTCCTGCGGCTCCCGCTTCAGGCGAGACGCCCACGGAGCGTGGGCCGCGGAAGAAGGGTTGAGAACACGCCATGGCCCGGGTCTATGTGTCCACCGTCGTCAATGCCCGCAGCGACCGCCTCTGGGTGCGCGTGCGGGACTTCAACGGCTTGCCGAATTGGCATCCCGCGATCGCGGAGAGCCGCATCGAGGGCGGCGAGCCACCGGACAAGATCGGATGCATCAGGGACTTTCGTCTGCGCAACGGCGATCGCATCCGCGAGAAACTGCTCG
>Ga0209474_10001951_pt1 | contig 19476 bp, 8 predicted proteins | sample GraSoiAngelo_145_FD_185902 | JGI IMG/M metagenome (GOLD analysis project Ga0209474, IMG submission 185902) | Grasslands soil microbial communities from the Angelo Coastal Reserve, California, USA - 14_1009_05_20cm (SPAdes) (version 2) | ecosystem: Environmental > Terrestrial > Soil > Grasslands ... | reverse complement strand
AAGACGCCGAGCACTTTGTCCATCAGCATGGCGGGACCAAGGTCGGCGGGCTCGACGAACTCGAAGAGGCCGCGCGCGGCGAGCAGTCGGGCGCGCAGGAGTTGCTCGCGCACCGGGTTGCAGCGCGGGACGAGCACCGCGCGCAGCCCGAACGACAGCAGCTCGCACACCGTGTTGTAGCCGGCCATCGACACCACGACGTCGGCCTCGGCGTACCGCGCCGTCAGATCGGGCTCGAACTCGACGAACGTGACGTCGCCGATATTGCCGTACCGGCTCAGGATGCGGCTGCGGCTCTCGATGGGCATCTGCGGACCGAACACCACGGTCGTCCGCAGCGCGACGCTGCGCGGCAGCGCGAGCAGACCCTCGAGGTAGGTTTCGATCAGGTCGGTTCCGTCGCCGCCGCCGCCCGTGGTGACCAGCGCTCGCGGCGGTCCGTCATGGGGCCGGGCCCGCGCGGCCGGACGCTGGAGGTATCCGCAGAACCGCGTCTTTTCGCAGACGTCGGGCGGAAATGCGTACTCGCGCGCCGCATCGAAGATCGCCCGCGATCCGTAGATCCACACCTCGTCGTAGTACCGCGCGATCGTGGCGAGATCGCGCGCGCGCTTGAACGAGTCGCGCGTCGGCGTCGGCTCGTCGATGATGTCGCGGATGCCGAGCACGATCTTCACCGGCATGCGGCGCCGCCGAAGCGCGCGCAGCGGCTCGATCAGCTCGCCGTCGATGCCGCCGGCCCGCTTGTCGACGATCATCAGATGCGGGGCGAACCCGAGGATCGCCTGCTCGAGCACCCCGCGCCGGATGTCGACGACTTCCGCCGTCCGGCGCGTCAGGAACGCCGCGCCGTAGCGATCGGCCGCGTGGCGATCGAGGCACGGAAGCTTGATGTAATCGGTGCGCTCCGGGATGCGGAACGCATGGATCATCGGCGATCCGGTGACGATCAGCAGCGAGGCGCGGGGATAGTCGGCGCTGAGCGTCTCGGCCAGGAGCAGCGTGCGGCGGATGTTACCGAGCCCGAAGGTGTCGTGCGAATAGAGCAGGATCTTCGGCGCTGCCGCAGCGGCTGCCGCCGGCGCTCCACTGAGCGGCGCGGCGCGGTGCGACGGGCGAGCGACGCCGGTTGAAGGGTGATGCACAGCTGATGGCTTTCAGTCGGCGCGAAACGGAGCCGCGATGCAAGCGGTGCTCCACATGTCGATCGCGCCGAAAGACTGCCAATTCTTGAGCGGCCAAGCATGAGGCAGCGATAGAGTGTCTCATGGATTTACATCGTGTTCGCCGAACTGACATACGAACGGCGTCGGCCTCTTTCGACAATCGAAACGCGAGGCGTCGGCAGACGTGTAGGGCGAGGCTTTCAGCCTCGCCTCGGCGACCCTGAAAGGGTCGCCCTACGTCTGAGCGCTTGGGTCGCCCTACGTCTGAGCGCTTGCCACGCGCTCCCAATCCCCAATCCCCAATCCCCAATCCCCAATCCCCAATCCCCAATCCCCAATCCCCCTTTAAGGCGTCCGCTTCTCGAACGCCGGCTGGGGCGGCGGCTTCGGCAGCGCGTGCATCCGCTTCGTCACTTCGTCGATCGCGCGCTGCAGCTGCGGATCGTTCCCGCGGGCGAGCTGCGCCGGGTCCTCCTCCACGGGAATGTCCGGATCGACGCCGTGCCCTTCCGCGAACCACTTGCCCGAGGGATCGAACATGCGGAAGGTCGGCACCGTGACGCCGCCGCCGTCCACGAGCCCCGGCGCGCCGCTGATGCCGATCAAGCCGCCCCACGTGCGCGTGCCGATCAGCGGCCCGAGCCCCGCCTCGCGGAAATAGAACGGGAACGCGTCGCCGCCCGATCCGCTCCAGCCGTTGATCAACATCACCTGCGCGCCGCGGTGCGCCACCGGCGGCCACTGCTGCGGCGGCGCGTCGCGCACCGCCCAGTACGACAGGATCGGCCGGTGCAGCAGCTCGATGAACCGATCGGGAATCTGCCCGCCGCTGTTCCAGCGTTCGTCGATGATGAGCCCTTCCTTCTTCCACTGCGCCATGAACTGCCGCATCAGCTCGTTCTGCGCGTCGGTGCCGGTGCTCTGCACGTAGACGTAGCCGACCGTGCCGCCGGTCGCCTTGTCGACGAGCTGCCGCCGCTCCTCGATCCACGCGCGATAGCGCAGCTCGATCTCGCTGTCGAGGCACGTGACGACGACCTGGCGCGCGCCGCTCGTGGACGGCGATCCGTTGACGGTCAGCACGACCGTCTTCTGCCCGAGCGCCTCGAAGCTCGCCCACGGATCCGCTTTCGTGTCGAGCGGACGCCCGTTCACGGCGAGCACGTACTCGCCTTCCTTCACGTTCACGCCCGGCTCGTCGAGCGGCGACCGGACGCTCGTGTCCCACGGCCCGCCGCGGACGATGCGTTTGATGCGATACGCGCCGCCGGCGAGCTCCCAGTCGACGCCGAGCATGCCGATCGACTTCGACGGCCCGCTCTCGAGATCGCCGCCGCCGTGATACGTGTGCGACGCGTTGAGCTCGCCGAGGAACTCGCCGATGATCCAGTTCACGTCCCATCGCGTGACGGCGTCGTCGAGCAGCGTGCTGTAGCGCTCCTTCATCGCCGACCAGTTCACGCCGTGCATGCGCGGGTCGTAGAAGAAATCGCGCTCGAAGCGGAACGTGTCGAGGAACAGCTGCCGCCACTCGGCGCGCGGATCGACGGGCACCTCGACGTCGTCGAGGTTCATCGGGTGCTCGAACTTCTGCTTCTCCTTCACCTCGACGATCGCGTACTTCTTCTTGCTGGTGACGAGCAGCTTCTTGCCGTCGAACGTCGCCTCGAAGCCGTCGGCGTCCTCGAGGATCGTCTTCTCCTCGCGCTCGTCGAAATCGAAGTAGACGATCGGGCTCTTCTCGTCGTGCAGCCCCGCGCGCGGCGTGCGGCGGTACAGCAGCTTCCCCTTCACCGCGTCCAGATTCGTGTAGCTGCCCGATGCCGGCGGCAGCACGACGCCGCGAGCCTCGAAGCGATCGAGATCGATGTCGACATTGGAGGGCGCGGGCGGCTTCTCAACCGGCTTGTCGTCCTTCTTTGCGGCCTTTGCCTCCTCTGCGTCCTTGTCGCGATCGCCTTCCGCGTCGTTGCGCGCCGCGAGCGGCGACTTCACGTCGGCGCGCAGCGGCACGACGACGAGCTCGGTCGGGTTGGCGTAGGTCCACGTGTTGTCGAACGTGCCGTAGACCGGATCGAACGCGCGGTCCGACGCGTAGTAGAGATACTTGCCCTCGGGATCGAACGCCGGCTGGCGATCGTTCAGATAGCCGCTCGTCGCCTGGTGCAGCTTCGCGGCCTTGGTGTCGTAGAGGAAGATCGCGAAGTTGCCGGTGCCGACCGGGCGCGCGTACGCAAGCCAGCGCGAGTCGGGCGACCAGCGGAAGCGGAACGCCTCGAGATCGTCGTGCGCCATCCAGTCGGTGCTCTTGTCGATCTCCGTCGTCTTGCCGCTCGCGTCGTCGTAGAGGCGGATGCGCATCGCCTGATCGATGAAGGCGAGCCTCCTGCTGTCGGGCGCCCACTGCGGCGGATACCGGAAGCCGGCGCCGAGCGACGTCACCTTGCGTTCGACGCCGCCGCCGTCCGCCGATCGAAACGTCAGCTCGTACTCGCCGCTGCGATCGCTCCAGTAGGCGATCGTCCTGCCGTCTGGCGACCAGCGCGGATACCGGTCCGCGACGCCGGAGGTCCGCGTCACGTCGATCACCGCGCCGTGCTCGGCCGGCACCGTGACGACGTCGCCGCGCGCCTCGAACGCGGCGCGGCGGCCGGTCGGCGACACCGACGGGGCGGAGACGAGATCGGTCGCCTTCGCGCTGTGCGCCCGCAGCGTCGACTGATCGGTGACGACGCGAATCTGGACCTCGGAGACTTTCTCGCCCGGCAGATTGAGCAGATAGAGGCGGCCGCCCTTCTGGAAGACGACCGCGTCGGGGCCGAGCGAGGGAAACGTGATGTCGAAGTCGTCGTACTGCGTGATCTGGCGCACGCTGCCGCTCGCGAGATCCTCCGCCCAGATGTTGTTCCGCTGCTCGGGGCCGCGATCGGAGATGAAGTAGATCGTGTTGCGGTACCACATCGGCTGCGCGTCGTTGGCGGGGTTGTTCGTGATGTTGCGCGACGCGAAGCTCTTGAGATCGAAGAGCCAGATGTCGGGCGCCCAGCCGCCGCGATAGCGCTTCCAGTTGCGGAAGTCCTGCGACATCGGCATGTAGACGAAGCGCGCGCCGTCGGGCGAGAACGCGCCGAACTCGCCGTACGGCACCGGCAGCTTCTCGGGCATCCCGCCGTCCACGCTCACGAGATAGAACTGGTTGTAGCGCTGCCGGCCGCTCTCGCGTCCGGACGCGAACAGCACGCGCCTGCCGTCGGGATGCCAGCCGACGACGCGATCGGGCATCGGATGATGGGTGAGGCGCACCGGCTCGCCGCCCGCCGTCGGCGCGACGTAGACGTCCGTGTTGCCGTCGTAGTCGGCGCTGAAGGCGATCTTCGTCCCGTCGGGCGAGAAGCGCGGAAACGATTCCTCGCCGGCGGGCGAGCTGAGACGAACCGCGGCGCCGCCGCTCTTGGGCACGAGCCAGATGTCGCCGGCGTAGACGAACGCGATCTTGTCGGCCGACACGGCCGGCTGGCGGAACATGCGCGCGTCGACCTGCGCCGACGCGGGAATGGCTGCGGCGGCAGCGGCGAGGAGCGCGAGAACGATCTGTCGAGCCATGGAGCTGTCCCCTTCGAAGCGCACGCGGTCTTGTACTTTAATTCTTCTTCGTGTTCTTCGTTTTTCTTCGTGCCTTCGTGATTCCGTCTTACGCGGGCGAGGAGCGCAGCACGCGGGCGATGGCGGCGGCGATCCTGCGCCACTCGCTCTGCTCGCGCGCCAGCTGCGCGCGGCCTTTCCTGGTGAGCGTGTAGAAGCGCGCACGCCGGTTGCTGTCCGAGACGCCCCATTCGGCGGCGATGAAGCTGCGCCCCTCGAGCCGCTGCAGCGCGGGATAGAGCGATCCGTGATCGACGATCAGGACGTTGTCGGACTGCTGCTGGATGAGGCGCGCGATGCCCTGCCCGTGCTGCCGCCCGAGGATCAGCGTCCGGAGGATGAGCAGGTCGAGCGTCCCCTGCAGGTGCGCGCTGTACCGATCGGATCGTTTTCGGATCGACATCCTGCCCGAGTATGACGCCGCTCAGGTAGAATCTCAACCCGAACGGCGTACGGACCGTCTGGGACATGAAGGCGAACACCAGGGAAGGAGCCGCCATGTGGAAGCGCCGGCGTCCGGACAGCGACTTCTCCGACGAAATCCGGTCGCACCTCGATCACGAGGCCGATCGGCTGATCGCCGCCGGCATGCGCCCCGAGGCGGCGCGGCGCGCGGCGCGCCGGGCGTTCGGCAGCGTCGCCGCCGCCGAGGAGCGCTACTACTACGAATCGCAGCGCGCGAGGTGGCTCGACCATCTGCGGCAGGACGTCCGCGGCGCCGTGCGCGGCGTCGCCCGCTACCCGGTGGCCGCCTTCGTAGCCGTCGTCTCGCTCGCCTTCGGCATCGGCGCGATGACGACGACGCTGATGGTGCGCGACGTCGTGTTCCGCAAGCCGCCGCGTCTCTATCGCGACCCGGCGGCGCTGTCGCTGGTGCTGGTCGCGCGGCCCGATCGCCCGGGCGGCATCTACCCGTACGAGTCCACCGTGCCGGGCACCGTCTACGACTCGTGGCGGACGGCGGTCCCCGGCGCCGCCATCGCCGCGGCGACGCCGGGACGCGCGCGCGAAGTGCGCACCGCGGATCGTACCGAGAGCGTCCGGGTGCGGACCGCGTCGCCGGATCTCTTCGCGGTTCTCGGCGTCGGCGCCGCAGCGGGCCGCACGTTCGGCGATGCGCCGCCGCGTCCTGGCTCGCCGACGCCGGCCCTCCTCAGCCGCCGCGTCTGGTTCGTGCTCTTCCAGGATCGCCCGGACGCGATCGGCACCACGATCTGGATCGACGGCGATCCGCACGCTGTCGTCGGCGTGATGCCCGATGAATTCTGGTTCGGCGAGATGAACGCGGCGATCTGGGTTCCGCTCGATCCCGCGCGTCTCACACGCGACGACGTGGTGCTGGCCGTCGCGCGCCGTCCGCCCGGCATGAGCCACGCGGCCCTCGCCGCCGCGCTGCAGCCGGGACTCGACGCGGACGCGGCGCGTCGCCCGCCCGCCGAACGCCAGCGCCGCAGCGTCGCGCGCGGGGTCGAAGGGACGCCGCTCGGCGCGTCGATGTCGATCCTGCTGCCCTACGTCCTCGGCGCGTCGGTGGCGCTGACGCTGTTCATCGCCTGCGCGAACGTCGCGATCCTGATGATCGCGCAGTGGACCGCGCGCGAGCACGAGATCGCGATCCGCGCGTCGCTCGGCGCGAGCCGGGGCCGGATCGTCCGCGCGTTGCTCACCGAGTCGGTCGTGCTCGCGGCGGCGGGCGGCGCGCTCGGCGTCGCGACGACGTTCGCGCTGCGCGGGATTCTCGTCCGGCGGGCGGGGGTGAATCTCGCGCGCTTCGACCTGTCGATCGATCCGTGGCTGTTCGTGCAGTGCGCCGCAATCACCGTCGCGGCGGGCATCGCCGCCGGGCTGGCGCCGGCGCTCTACGAAACACGGCGGCTGCACGCCAACCCGCTGAACTCGGTCGCCTCGTCCGACCGCGTCCGGCAACGGTGGCGCCACGCGCTGGTCGTGGTCGAGATCACGGTGACGATCGCGCTCCTCGTCGAGCTCGGCGGCATGATCAACGGCTACCAGCGGACGATGGACGCCGACATGGGATTCGATCGGCGGCCGCTGCTCGGCGCGCAGATCGAGAACGCGCGCGGGATTCACGTCGCCGAGACGCTCGACGTGGTGCGGCGTGTTCCGGGCGTCGCGTCGGCTGCGGCCGCGACGAGCGTCCCGTTCATGGGTTCCGGCGTCAGCCAGCGCCTGCACGCCGACGGAACGGCGGTGGCCGACGTGACGGCCGAGCGCATCGGCGCGACGCCGACGCTCTTCGCGACGCTCGGAGTCCCGCTGCTCGCCGGACGGGATTTCGCGTCGACCGATTCGGCGGCGAGCCGCGTCGCGATCGTCAACGAAGCGCTCTCGAAGGCGCTCTTCGGCGGCAGCAGCGCCGTCGGCCGCCGCGTCCGCGCCGAGAGCGGCGCGACGCTCGACATCGTCGGCGTTGCGAGCGATTACGCGAACAACCAGTTCCAGCTGCCGCACACCGCGCCGAAGCTCTTCGTGCCGCTGGCGCTCGACGGGACCGACGCCAAACAACTGCACCTCCTCGTTCGCGCGGGCAGCGATCCGGCGCCGCTCGTGCAGACGCTGCGCCAGGAGATCCGGCGCGGCCTCGCCGGCACGCTCGTCGCGGGCGCGTTCACCTACGAGGAGATCACAATCGTCGGCGCGAAGGAGCTGCTCGTCGGCACGGCGCCGCTCGTGCCGCTCGTCGCGATCGGCATGCTGCTGACAACAGCGGGAATTTACGGCGTGCTGGCGTTCGCGATCACGCGGCGCTCGCGCGAGCTGGCCGTGCGCGTCGCGATCGGCGCAACCGGCCGCGATCTCGTCCGGCTGGTCAGCGCGCACAGCCTGCGGCTGGTGCTCGCCGGCAGCGCGTGCGGCGTGGGCCTCACCTTCGCGCTGTCGCGGATCGTGCGCGCGAGCGGGGGCGCCGGCGGCGTCTACGATCCCGACTGGCCGTCGTTCGTCGTGCCGGTTGCGATCGTGTGCGGCGTCGGCGCGCTCGCGACGTGGATCCCGTCGCGGCGCGCGATGAAGATCGAGCCGGCGATCGTGTTGCGGACGCCGTAACTCGACGGTTCTTCGAGGGGCGAGGCTTTCAGCCTCGCCTTGGCGACATCTTCGTAGGGCGGGGCTTTCAGCCTCGCCTTGGCGACCTCTTCGTAGGGCGAGGCTTTCAGCCTCGCCTTGGCGACATCTTCGTAGGGCGAGGCTTTCAGCCTCGCCTTGGCGACATCTTCGTAGGGCGGGCTTTCAGCCTCGCCTCGGCGACATCTTCGTAGGGCGGGCTTTCAGCCTCGGCTCGGCGACATCTTCGTAGGGCGAGGCTTTCAGCCTCGCCTTGGCGACATCTTCGTAGGGCGAGGCTTTCAGCCTCGCCTTGGCGACCCTGAAAGGGTCGCCCTACAACCCGCCCGACCTGCCCGGCCCGCCCGGCCTGCCCGGCCTACCCCCGCGGGCCGTTCGTCGATCGCCGCGCGGGCGCGGCGGGCTCCGTCTTCACCGGCTGCGGCACGTTCAGCGTCAGGTTGTACTTCGCCAGCGACGCCGCGAGCGGCGTCGCTTTCGCGATCGCCGCGTTCAGATCCGCGATCGCTTTCGGCGCGTTCGTCTTCGCGTCCGCGTACGCCGACGTCGTCTGCTCGCCGGGCGACATGCCGGCCATCAGGCCGTTCTTCGCCTGGCCGAGCCTCGTGAGCAGGCTCTCGTTCGCGGCGCCGCGTCCGCCGCCGCCGCCGCCGCCGCCGCGGCCGCCCTGCGGCACGGCGAGCTTCGGAGCAAGCGCATCGACGTCCTTCTTCACCGCATCGAACGCGCTCTTCACGTCCGGCGGGACGTCCGCGCGTCCGCCGAGCGTCGTCGAGAGCTGCGCGAGCTGCTGCGCGAGCGAGCGATGCGCGGTCGCGGCGTCGGTGACGCGCGCCTGCAGCGCGTGCATCTCCATCGCCTGATCGAACATCCGCTTCTTCTCCACCGCGGTCAACGCGACGTCCGGATCGTCGTTCACGCGCAGCGTCTTCGTGTCGACGGTCTTCCCGTCGACGACGAGCGACACTTTGTAGCTGCCGGAGAGAACGAAGGGACCGGCGGTGGTCGGCCCGCCGCCGAAAAAGCCGCCGCCGCCGAATCCGCCCGGGCCGCCGCAGCCGGCGCCGAACGGGCTCGGCTCCGGCGTCGTCTGCGCGGGCGGCGGATTCTCCGCCTGCCGGCCTCCGGCGGGCGACGTCGTTCGATCTTCAGCCGTCGTCCCCGGCGGCGCGGCCTCTTCGCCGGCCCCGGCGCGTCCGCGCTCGCCGCGGCCGCCGCGTCCCGCCGCCGGGAGCGGCGGCGCCGGCTGCACGCGCAGATCCCAACACACCGTCTGAACGCCGGCGGCGTTGCTCTTCGCGAGCACGCTGCCCGAAATCTCGCGGACGTCGCGCCCGGCGGCGTCGGCGATCTTCAGCCGCACGTCGCCGACCTGACGCGGGTTGATCCACGAGATCACCGCGGCCGCCGGCGGGTTCTCGCCGTAGAAGACCTGATCGCCCCAGAACTCGTAGTTGCGATCGCGCGCGGGCCGGCGGTACACGGCGTAGGGCGGCGGCGTGAACAGCTTCGGCTCCGCCGCCGCGCGCGCGGCGGCGTACTCCTGGATCGGCTCGAGGTGATCGAGCACCCACAGCGCGCGGCCGTGCGTCGCGAGCACCATCGCGTTGTCGCGCGGCTGAATCGTGACTTCGTCGATGCGCACCGTCGGCAGGTTCGCCTTCACGCGCGTCCAGCTCTTCGCGCGATCCGTCGATACGAACAACCCGGTTTCAGTCCCGACGTACAGGACGTCGGGACTTTTCGTGTCCTCGGTGATCGTCTTGACCGATTGGCCCTTCAGGTTGCCGCTTGCCGCCTGCCACGTCTGCCCGTAGTCGTGGCTCACGTAGATGTAGGTCTCGAAGTCGTTCGATCGATGGCCGTCGAACGTGACGTACACCGTCCCCTCGTCGAAGCGCGACGGCGCGACCTCCGACACCCACAATCCTTTCGGGACGTTCGGAATGCTGGCGGCGACGCTGGTCCACTGCTTTCCGTCGCGCGACACCTGCACCTGGCCGTCGTCGGTGCCGACATACAGCAGGTTCGCGCGTTTGGGGGACTCCGCCAGCGAGATGATCGTCCCCCACGCGACGATGCCGTCGTTCTTCGCGATGTCGATGTCGCTGCCCTTCACGCCCATCGTCACGACATCGTCGCGGTTCGTGTTCGTCGTGAGATCGCCGCCGACCGCCTCCCACGTCTGGCCGTGGTTCGACGAGCGGAAGACGCGGTTCGATCCGGCGAAGAGCACCGCCGCGTTGTGCGGCGAGAGGACGAACGGCGTGTCCCAGTTCCAGCGGTACGGCTGCTCGCCGGGCGGCGCGACGGGGCGCATCGAGACCGTCTCACCGGTGATGCGATCGATGCGGACCATGTTGCCGTCCTGCGACTCGCTGTACGCCGTGCGGAAGTCGTTCGGATCCTGCAGCGCGACGAAGCCGTCGCCGCCCTGCATCGTCGTCCAGTGGAAGCCGGCGATGCCGGCCGAGCCGCGCACCTGGCTCGGCCCGCACCAGACGTAGTTGTCCTGCATGCCGCCGCACACGTTGTACGGCGACGCGTTGTCGACGCTCACGTGGTAGAAGAGGCCGACCGGCAGGTTCGGGATGAAGTTCCACGTCCGCGTCTGATCCCAGCTCACGGCGACGCCGCCGTCGTTGCCGATGATCACGTGCTGCGAGTTCGCGGGATCGATCCAGATCGCGTGGACGTCGTCGTGAATCGTCTTCGTCGCGTTGAGCGTCACGGTCCTGCCGCCGTCGGTCGAGTAGTGCAGCTTCACGCCGGCGTAGATGATCACGTCGGGATCGTTCGGATCGACGCGCACCTGGCTGAAGTACATCGGCCGCGCGTTCTCGTCGTTCACTTTCTTCCACGTTGCGCCCGCATCGTCAGTGCGATAGAGGCCGGTCGCCGTCGTGGCCGTGACCGTCGTCGCCGTCTCGGCGCCGCGGCCGCCGCCCTGCGGCGCTTCGTCGGGCGTGCCGCCGCGTCCGGCGCTCGGCACGGGCCCCTCGATGAGCGCGTAGAGAATGTTCGGCCGGCGGCGGTTGATGTCGAGGCCGATGCGGCCGAGCGGGCCGTCGGGCAGGCCGTGACCCAACCCGGGGTCCCCACCGCGCGGGTGTTGCGCGGTGGGGCGCAAGCGGGTCCACGTCTCGCCGGCGTCGGTCGATTTCCAGATGCCGCTGCCGGGGCCGCCGCCGTTCATGCAGCACGGCGTGCGGCGCCGCTGATACGTGGACGCGTACAGGATCCGGTTGTTCGTGGCGTCCATCACGAGATCGTTCGCGCCGGTCTCCTCGTCTACCTTCAGGACCTGTTTCCAGCCCCTGCCGCCGTCGGTCGTCTTGTAGATCCCGCGCTCGCCGCCGGGGCCCCACAGGCTGCCGGTCGCCGCGACGAACACGACGTCGTTGTTGCGCGGATCGATCACGATGCGGTTGATGAAGCGGGACGTCGGCAGCCCCATGTGCGTCCACGTCCGGCCGCCGTCGGTCGATTTGTAGACGCCGTCGCCCCACGACGTGCTCTGGCGGTTGTTCGATTCGCCGGTGCCGACCCAGACGAGATCCGGGTTGCTCTGCGACACGGTGACGTCGCCGATCGAGATCAATCCCTGATCCTGGAACTGCGCGTCGAACGACGTGCCCGCGTTCGTCGTCTTCCACACGCCGCCGTGCGCCGTGCCGACGTAGTAGATCGACGGGTTCGCCTCGTAGACGGCGAGATCGGAGATGCGGCCCGACATCGACGCCGGACCAATCGGGCGGAAATGCAGCGCATCGAACGGCCCGTCGCCAGATGCGGTCGCGGGCGGCGCGGACGCCTGCTGCGATCGCCCGACGACCGATTGCGCGCCGAATGCGCCGACGAGGGCGACGAGAAGCGTGAACACGCGGATCGATTTCATGGCGTTCCTCAACGCGGTCTCGAGATCACTGTAGCGCAGCCCTTCAGGGCTGCCGCGGCCGTGGCAGGCCCCAAGGCCTGCGCTACCGGATTCTGACATGTCGCAGCGCGCGCGCCGTGTAGGGCGACCCTTTCAGGGTCGCCGCGCCGAGGCGAGGCTGAAAGCCTCGCCCTACATCTTCCCGTTCAGTTCGACGTCTTGTAGCGGCCGACGTCGAAGATCAGATTCTCCGGCGCGGGGCCGAACGACGCCCACGTGACGACGCGCGTCTGGCTCACGCCGGGCTTCGCAAAGTTGCAGACGCCTCCGGGGAAGATCGCGCGCAGGCGCTGCCGGTCCGCCGCGGTGAACGACGCAGGATAGTCCTTCGCGTCGATCGGTTTCAGCTGGCACTTGAGCACGTTCGCGTCGAGCGGTCCGCCCGCCGCAAGCCGCGCGAACCCCGCCGACGGATACGCCGCGTTGCACGGCGAGTCCGGTTTGCTGCCGAAGGTCTGGCGCTCGGCGACGAACGCCGGCGCGCTTCCCTCTTTCGTCGTCCAGCAGCCGTCGACGGCGGCCGCCGGCTTCGTCTTCGTCGCGACCCAGTCGATGAACGCCGACCACGCGCGCTCGGCCTGCACGGGGCCGCGCCACATGACGTGGTTCGCGGCGCCGCCGTTCTGCTTCGCGATCCGCTCGCGAATGGCGAAGTGGAACCACTGATAGTGGTAGCCGCGCTCGTCGTTGTACGCGCCGTCGTCGAAGACGGGGATCGACTTCAGGCCGCCCCCGCCGCCGAGCGTCAGCCCCGCCTGATACGCGCGCCGGATCGCGCCGGCGTCGCCGACCGATCGCGCCGCGACGTAGTTCGCGTCCTGATCGTAGCCGCCGATGCGCTCGTTGAGATCGAGGAACTGCTGCGGCGTGATCGCGCCCGCCTTCAGCGCGGCGAGCCCGTACTGGACGCCGACGTTGTCGAACGGCCGCAGCGCGACGCCGGTCCGCGGATCGACGCCGTAGACGTTGCTCGCCGCGTCGAACACCGTCGGCCGCGCGCCGTGCGGGTTCGACGCGGGATCGTAGCGCAGCGCCGCGGGCACCGCCGCGTTCCACACCGCGGGGTTGTAGCCCTCGACGTCCTTCCGGCCAGGGACCGGATCGGTCCGCTGGCTCTGGTTCGCGGCGTCGACGAGCGCCTTCAACCCCGAGTAGCCCGACACCGCGACCTGCTGCGCATCGGTGAACGCGCCGGAATGTTCCGCGAAGTAATGCGTCAGCAGATGCGCGTCGGCGCCCGCGAGCGCGATCGACAGCGCGTCGGGGAACACCGCGTTGACGAGCACGCCGTCGAAGAGGCCGGGAAAGGCGTCGGCGATCTGCAGGCTCGTATACGCGCCGCCGGAGCTGCCGATGCTCACCGTGAACTCGGGCACGCCGAAGGTTTCGATCGCGTGCTCCTTCCCCATCATCGTCGTCTCGCCGGCGAGGACGGCGTTGCAGCTGTTGGTCGGATGATTCAGCGTGTTGGTGAAGATCGCGTAGCCTTCGCCGAGCCGCGCGACGTTGGCGCCGGCGAGCGGATTCACGCCCATCACGCCGCCCTGGCGGAACCAGCCGCTCGGACAGCCGACGCCGTGCAGCGCGATCAGCCGGCGGTTCCACGCCGGCGGCGGCGTGAAGGGCGTCGGCGCGGGATCGCGCGTCGGATCGTGCAGCACGAGCGTTTGATGGATGCCGCGGTTGATCGTTCCCGTCTCGACGCGGACGACGAAGGGGACCGTCGTGCCGCGGATCGTCGTGATCGTCGCGACGTCGGCCGGCAGCTCGCGAATGTTGGCGAGCGGCTTCACGTCCTTGCCGTCGTACGGCATGTAGACGTACTGCACGCGGGTGTCCGCGCTGCAGTCCGCGTCGGTCGGCGGCCCGAGGGTGCTGCCGTCGGGCAGCTTGAAGGCGTCGGTCTGGCAGACGAACGGCCGCTGGTGCGGGCCCGACACGATCGGCCCCGCGACCTGATAGTTCGTCAGCGTGACGCGTTGATCGGTCACGCCCCATGCGCTCGCTTTCAGCTCGTTGCGTCCGACGACGAGATTCGTCACGAGCCCGACGAGCGATCCGTTCTGACGATGGAACGCGGCGGAGACGTCGCGGCCGTTCAGGGCGATTGTGTACGGCGCGTTTGCCGCGGCCGCGGCCGCCGCCGAAGCAGAAGGCGGCGCGATTTCGATCAGCACGTCGCCGCCGCTCACGCGATCGGCGCGCGTGGACAGCGTCCGGATGTCGAGCTTCTTCGACTTGCTCTGCGCGCCGGCGGCCAGGCCGCTCGTCTGCAGCGCGAGGAGAATGGCCATCGCGGCGAGGGCGGCGCTCTTCATGCCGCGGATTATAGGGGATTGGGGATTGGGGGTTAGGGATTGGGGGGATTGGGGGTTAAGGATTGGGGGGATTGGTGAATGGGGATTGGGAGTCGGGATTCGGGATTCGGGATTCGGCCGCCGAGGGCCGGAGAACGCAGAAAAAACAGGCTCTGCGTCCTCCGCGCCCTCCGCGGTTGCGTTACTTCAGAACACGAAGCGGAAGCCCATTGATGCCTGACGCGGGAAGCCGCCGCCGCCTCGCAGGTTGGTCAGCACGAGGAACGACGAAGGGACGCGGCGATCCGAGTTTGCCGCAATCGGATTGTCGAAGTTCGCGCGGTTCGTGATGTTGTAGATGTCGAGGAAGACTTCGATCGCTTTGTCGACCTGCACCTTGTGGCGCCAACCGGCCCGGACGTCGACCTGGAAGTAATCCGGACCCACCGCGCCGTTGCGCCCGCCGTTGTATTTGACGTTCTGCATCGAGTCCGTCGCGGTGCCGCTGTAGGCGCCGGCGGCCACCGGATCGACAAGCTCGCCGTTGCGATCGGCGTCGATGCTGCTGTCGATGATCGTGAACGGCGCGCCGCTCATGTACCGCAGCGTGCTCGAGAGCGTCACGCCGCCCGAATGCGGAACCTCGGTCTGGGCGCCCATCGAGAGAATGTGCCGCCGATCCACGTTGCTCGGCCCGTTGAAGGCGTCCAGGTTGAGATTGGTCCCCACCTGATACGTATCCTTGTCCGCCTGATCGTTGCCGGTGCCGGTGGATTTCGACAGCGAGTAGGAGATCCGTCCGGACCAGTTGTGCGAGTACCGCTTTTCGAGCGAGAGATTCAACGCGTCGTACTTGGCCTCGCCGTTGTTCTCCATCACCCAGACCTGCACCGCGTAGGGCTCGCCGAGGACGCCGAACGCGTCGGAGCGCGTCACCGCGCCGCTGCGGGTCGTATCGACGCGCAGCCCCGGATTGAGGTTGCGCGCGAGGAACATCTGGCGGTTGAGCGCGCGGACATAATCGGCATGCACCGCGAGCGACGAGGCGAGCTCGCGCACGTACCCGATCGTGAACTGATGCGCGTACGGCAGCGTGCGGTTCGGCGAGTCGAAGATGACGACGCCGTCGTTCTTGACGGCCACTCCCGGCGGGTACGCCTGGTTGAGCGCCGTGCGGTTGACGAACGGTCCGTTCACCAGGTACGGGTTGGTCGGGAATCGTCCGGCTGACGGACCCGGGTCGACGGCGTTGGCGGGGAACTGCACGACCGCAGACGTCGTGTTTTTGCCGAACTCCAACGTGTCGTCGACCGCGCCCAGAATCGTTCTGTTGTAGAAGACGCCGTATCCGCCGCGGATCACCGACTTGCCCGCGTCGTCCAGCGAGTGCGTGAACGAGATTCTCGGCGAGACGTTGTTCCAGTCGGTCGGCGCCTTCTGGCTGGCGGCGAAAAACGGGTTGCCCGTTTCGTCCAGCGGGATGATCTCGAGATCGTACCGGATGCCGACGTTGACGGTCGTCTGCGGCGCCACTCGCCACTTGTCCTGCGCAAACAGCTCGTAGGTGTGGTTCTTGACGTTCTCCTCGAACGAGCCCGTCCGGATCGAGAACCGCTCGGGGTACGTCCTCGGATTGGACGCGTCGAACGGCAGATCGGTGTTGAACGAGAAGGTGCCGTTCGAGTTGACCTGCGAGACACGGCGCAGCGTCGTGTAGTTGTAGCGGACCCCGAACTTCATGTCGTGGTCGCCCTTCTTGCCGGGCAGGAACCACGAGTAGTCGTCTTCCACCTGGTAGTTGGAGTCCCACGGCCCCTGCGACTCGGTGCTGGCCTGTGCGAGGAAATTCAGGTAGTTCAGCTGCGGCGGACACAGCGCTTCGTTCCCGATGGTCTCGTTGCCGAAGTCGTAGCCGGCCTGGTTGCCGTTGGGGCCCTGGGCGCGGAAGCAGGCGTTGCCGTGCCACCAGTGCTCCCACGTTCGCGCCACTCGTACCGTGTTGACGCGAGAGTTGCCGAGCACGCTCGTCAACGTGCCGACCGCCGTCTGATCGAGATCCGTCTCGTCCTGGAACGAGTCCAGCGTCTGACGGGTTCCGATCGTGTACCACTGCGGCGCCCACTCGCGCAGCCAGCGGACCGCCCAGGTATGGTTCGGGCTGATCTGGTGATCGAAGCGGATCAGCGTGTTCCAGTCGGTGCGATCCTCGGCAATCGCGAAATTGAGCGAGGGCCGCGTCGGAAACACGCGCGTGCGGTTCGGGTTGTCCACTTGACGTTCGAGGCTGAAGAAGAAGTGCGCCTTGTTCTTGACGATCGGTCCGCCGACGACGCCGCCCCAGTCCCGTCTGACCGATGTCGGCTTCTCGAGACCCTGGGTTCTGACGAAATAATCGGCCGCCGTCAGCGTGTTGCTGGCCATCTCGCCGAAGATCACGCCCTTGAACTGGTTGGTCCCCGACTTGGTGACGGCGTTGACGATGGCGCCGCTCGCGCGGCCCCACTCCGCGTCGTACATGCTCGTGATGACCTGGAACTCCTGGACGGCCTCGAGCGGCGTGCGCACCTGCGCCCCGGCGCTGGTGCCGAGCGCGTCGTCCGAGTTGTAGCCGCCGTCCACGGCGACGTTGTTGCCCTGCGTGGACTGGCCGGCCGCGACAATCGTGTCGTTGCCCATCTGGTTGGATGGCGCGAACTGCACGCCAGGCAGCAGCGCGACGGTCGAGAAGAAGTTGCGGTTCATCGCCGGGAGCTCGGCGATCTCCTGCGTGCCGATGTTGCCGCCGACTTTCGCGCTCGTGGTGTCGACAAGCGGCGATTCCGCCGTCACGCGCACGGTTTCCTCGAGCGAGCCCAGGGCCATCGAAATATTGATATTCAGCGTCTTCCCGACCGCCAGGATCAGGCCGTTTCGTTCGAACGGATGGAAGCTCGCGAGCTTGGCGGAGATACGGTACCGGCCGGGCGTCAGCTGTGATGCGAAATAGCTGCCGTCGGCGCCCGACGTGACATCACGGAAGATCCCCGACTCTTCGTTGGTCACGACAATCGACACGCCTGGCAGGACCGCGCCCTGCTCGTCGGTGACCTTGCCGCCGATTTCAGCCGTGCCCTGTTGTGCGCTGAGCGGAATAGACGCGAGATAGACGATCGATCCGACGACGCCAACCATGTGGACTAGGAGTCTGCGCATCTGCTGCCTCCTCTATCAGTCGTGAGGACGTCTCGAGAGGGTCGTATGCAGAACGATCCGCCCATTATGACGAGGTCATCTAACTGCCGCACGGGGTGATACGCAACAACTTTTTCACGCAAAATTTATCGAAAACCATCCTTTTGGAGAACGGCCGGCCATCCGGCCCAGGCGTGGCTTACTCTGTGACAGGGGCCCGTAAGGTTCTCGTAACGGAACAGGAGACTCGCGCGCGTGCCAAAAGGGCGGCTCGAAGCGTTCACCGACGGCGTGATGGCGGTCATCATCACGATCATGGTGCTGGAGCTGAAGGTGCCCGAGGGCGGCGGCCTCGGCGCGCTGCAGCCGTTGATGCCCGCCTTCTTCACCTACGTCCTCAGCTTCGTCTACCTCGGGATCTACTGGAACAACCATCACCACATGCTGCACGCGACCGAGCGGGTGAGCGGCGCGATCCTGTGGGCGAACCTCCATCTGTTGTTCTGGCTGTCGCTGGTCCCGTTCACGACCGGCTGGATGGGCGAGAACCATTTCTCGCCGGTGGCGACGGCGATCTACGGGACCGTGCTGCTCTGCGCGGGGGTGGCGTACTACATCCTGCAGACGACGATCATTCGCGCGCAGGGTCCGCACTCGACGCTCGGCGCCGCCGTCGGCCGCGATCTCAAAGGCAAGATCTCGCCGCTCGTCTACGCCGCCGCGATTCCGCTGGCGTTCGTGCACCAGGCGATTGCCGACGTGTTGTACGTGACGGTCGCGTTGATCTGGCTCGTGCCCGACCGGCGGATCGAGTCGCGGGTCGGACGGGACGCCGAGGCCGCAAAGGAAGCAGAGACGGCAAAGGACGCGACGCGCACGTGAACCGCGCGAGCGCCGCGGAATCTCTAGAGATGGCGCGTCCGGCGCTGGACGACGCCGCCCTCGGCCCAGGCGAGCGCGTGCGAGACGACGAACGCGCCGGCGTCCTCGGCCTGGACGATCGTTTTCACTTTCCCGATTTCGAGACGCGTGACCACGCAGTAGAGAATGTCCTGCTCGGCGCCCGTGAGCCCGCCGTATCCCTTGAAGACGGTGACGCCGCGTTCCAGCTCGCCGGTGATCCGCTCGCGGATGGCGGCGCTGCGCGCGGACACGATCGTGATCGCCGTGAACTCCTCGAGGCCGTAGATCACGAAGTCGAGCGTGCGCGCCGCGGCGACGTAGGTCAGGATCGAATAGAGCGCGGGCTCGACGCCGAGCAGCGTCATCGCGGCGAGGAACAGGATCACGTTGAAGATCAGAATCACGTCGCCGACGCGCAGCAGCGGGCTGCGCTTGCTGACGATCAACGCGGCGATCTCGGTGCCGTCGAGGACGGCGCCGCCGCGCACGGCCAGCCCGATGCCCGCTCCGATGAAGAACCCGCCGAAGACGGCCGTGAGGAGCAGATCGGGGGTGACGTCCGGGAAGCGGACCGTCGCGAGCACGACGGACAACCCCGCAATCGCGGCCGCGCTGCGCAGCGCGAACGCCCCGCCGACGTGCCGGTAGCCGATCGCGACGAACGGCGCGTTCACGACCGGCAGCCACACCGCAAGCGGCGCCGCGGTGATCTTGGTGAGGAGCATCGACACGCCGGTGACGCCGCCGTCGATGAAGTTGCTCGACAGCAGGAACCCTTTCAGGCCCATCGCCGCGCACAGGATTCCCGCCGCGACGAGCAGCGCGTTCTGCAGCTCACGAGCGAACGTCTTCACGCCGACGATTGTCGATCAGCTCGCGCGGCGATAACCACAAAGACACGAAGACACGAAGACACGAAGAAGAGATGAACATGAGGAGCCGCGTCGCACGTCGGCCGGCTTTGCCGGCCGACCACCGTGCCGACGGAGAACGCCGGAAACACGACGCAGGTGTGGCGTGTGCGTCGCGTTTCCGGCGTTCTTCGTCGGCGCGAGCGCCGCTCCGCGGCGCCGTGCGACGCGGCTCCTCGCGTCCCCGTCTTCGTCTTCTCTAGGCCTCGGTGTCTCTGTGGTCTCTGTGGTTAATCACTGCACGTTGGCGGTCACCGACGCCGCGCCGTTCAGCGTGAAGGTGCAGCTCTTCGACTTGCTCTTCGTGCACGCGCCCGAGAAGATCGCGTCGCGACCGTCTCCCACCGTGAGCGTAATCGACGTGC
>Ga0209474_10001949_pt1 | contig 19477 bp, 18 predicted proteins | sample GraSoiAngelo_145_FD_185902 | JGI IMG/M metagenome (GOLD analysis project Ga0209474, IMG submission 185902) | Grasslands soil microbial communities from the Angelo Coastal Reserve, California, USA - 14_1009_05_20cm (SPAdes) (version 2) | ecosystem: Environmental > Terrestrial > Soil > Grasslands... | reverse complement strand
CATCGGCGTCATTAGTGTCACGCGGGCGAAGCCCGGAACATTCGCCGATCATGACGTCCAACTGCTCAAGACCTTCGCCGACCAGGCGGTGATCGCCATCGAGAATGTGCGGCTTTTCAACGAGACACAGGAGGCGCTGGAGCGGCAAACAGCGACGGCCGACATTCTGAAGGTTATCGCCAGTTCGCCCACGGATGTGCAGCCGGTGTTCGACGTAATTGTCGAGCGCGCCGTGCGGTTGTGCGGTGCGCGGATGGGTCGTGTGTATCGATTTGGCGGGGACGTCATTCAGATGGTGGCGGGGCACGGCCTGAGCGTGCCGGGCCGCGACAAAGTCAGCCAAGTTTTCCCTAGGGCTGCGACCGACGACACTATCGTCGGACAGGTCATGCTCTCGCGGCGGCCGTACATCCTCGCCGATGTCAGGGATGAGCCGTCCGTTCCCGCACTGTCGCGCCAAATGATCGAGGCTCTGGGGACGCGCAGTCAGGTGACGATGCCGATGTTGCTGGCTCGGGAACCGATTGGAGCGATCACGGTCGGGTGGGCCGAGCCGCGCGCGTACAAAGATCAACAGATCACGCTGCTTCAGACTTTCGCAGACCAGGCGGTGATCGCCATCGAGAATGTGCGGCTCTTCAACGACACCAGGGAAGCGCTGGAACGGCAGACTGCAACCGCCGATATCCTGAATGTCATTGCCAGTTCGCCATCGGACGTTCAGCCGGTATTCAAGGCTATCGCAACCAGCGCCAACAAGCTGATCGGCGGCTACTCGACCGCAGTGCTGCGCTTTGTCGGCGACGAAGTTCACGTCGCGGCGTTCACGCCTACAAATCCGACCGCCGATGACGCCTTGAAGACGTCCTTCCCCAGGCCGCTTGCGGATTTTCCAGCCTTTATCTTGGTTCGCGATGGCCAGACCGTGGAATTCACAGATACCGAATCAGAAGATGTGCCTCGGTTGATCAGGGATTTGGCACGTTTGCGCGGCTATCGCAGCATGCTGTTCACGCCCTTGATAAGCAGTGGCACACAGCTTGGCCTGATCAGCGTTACGCGCAAGGACCCGGGCTCGTTTGCCGCTCACCACGTCCAACTGGTTCGGACCTTCGCAGACCAGGCAGTGATCGCGATCGAGAACGTGCGGTTGTTCGACGAGGTGCAGGAGCGCACGCGCGAGTTGCAGGAATCGCTGGAATACCAGACTGCCACGGCCGATGTGCTGAACGTGATCAGCCGTTCCACGACCAATGTGCAGGCGGCCTTTGATGCGATTGCCATGAGCGCTGCACGGCTGTTCGCGCCATGTGAAACCACGCTCTCCACAGTACACGATGGCCAGCTTTACTGGAGAGCAACTGCTTCGCTCGGTCGCCCGGTCGAAGCGATCGAGCGAGTGAGGTCGATTTATCCCATTCCGTTTGATCCTGAGAACAGCCCGTCGTCTCGGGCAATCCAGGAACGGAGAATTATTGAAATTGCAGACGCTATGTCTCTGGACACGCCCGACCGCACTCGCCGGGCGCAACGCGCTGATGAATTCCGCTCCATCACCTTCGTGCCTTTGGTGCGGGACGGAATCGGCATCGGAACGATCATCCTCACTCATCCTGAAGCCGGCTTCAAGCTCTCACCAAAGCAACTAGCGCTGGTCCAGACCTTCGCCGACCAGGCCGTCATTGCCATCGAGAATGCGCGATTGTTCGATGAGCTCCAGGAAAGAACCAAAGAGCTGTCGCGATCGCTCGACGACCTCCGGACCGCGCAGGATCGCCTAGTGCAAACCGAAAAGCTGGCTTCGCTCGGCCAGCTCACCGCGGGCATTGCGCACGAGATCAAGAACCCGCTTAATTTCGTCAATAACTTCTCCGCTATGTCAGCGGAGCTGACGGGCGAGTTAAACGAGGCGCTGAAGTCGGCTTCTCTGAGCAGCAAGCTTCGGCAGGAAGTCGACGAATTGACGCGCATATTGAAGGACAATCTCGAAAAAGTTGTGCAGCACGGCAAGCGCGCCGACTCCATCGTCAAGAACATGCTGCTGCACTCCCGACAGGGTTCCGGCGAGCATCGGCCGGCGGACATAAATGCGCTGCTGGATGAGAGCCTTAATCTCGCCTATCACGGCGCGCGGGCCGAGAAGCCGCAATTCCACGTGACCCTGCGGCGGGAGTTCGACCAGGCGGCCGGTACGCTCGAACTCTTTCCTCAGGAGATCACCCGCGTATTCCTGAACTTGATCTCGAACGGGTTCTACGCACTCACCAAGCGCAAGACGGATAATGGCGAGGTACCATTCGAGCCAGTGCTCAGCGCAGCCACGAGAAATCTCGGCGACGGCGTAGAAATCCGTATTCGCGATAATGGCACGGGCATCCCGCCCGACGTAAAGGAAAAGATGTTCGATCCATTCTTCACGACCAAGCCGGCGGGTGAAGGGACCGGGCTTGGTCTGTCTATGAGCCACGACATCATCGTGAAGCAACACGGTGGCAGGATAGATGTCGAGACGGAGGCCGGACAATTCACCGAATTCAGGATCGTCCTGCCGCGAACACGCAGTCTTTCGCAAACGTGAGCGCTTTGATCTTCCATCGTGGATGACGAACAGGAATTTCGGCGGGCCGGCACGAAATCACGGCTTAAAAAACGCGGGGTCGTTCAACGCCTTGATCATGGTGTCGACCATGTCGGCCGCGCCGTGGTCCTCGCGCTCCTCCAGAAGCTCCCACATCTTGCGCAGGTTGGCCCGCATTGGCGCCTTCAGTGAGGGATCGCGTTCGATCAGGGTTCGTGCAATGCAGAATGCAATGCCTTCGCTGCCCATTCTGGTTTGTTCGATTGAGGGTTTGCTCATGGCCGCCTCCGACTTGACTGGGTGATTGCTGCCGCGCTGTTAGATCAAATCGCAGCGGATAGATAGCCAGCGGAGACAGAGAGATCCCTACTCCGCCATCTGCACCGGCGTCGGCGGGCCAGCAAGCGGCTTCTCTTCCATCCGGGCCACGCATAGCGCCGCACAAATGAGCAGCGCTGCCGCCGCTGCGAATACGTAGCGGAACGCCGCGATCATGTCGTCGGCCGGAATAGACGTTACGGGTCCCCGATGCTCTCCGCTCAGGGAAATGTCGGCGCCGAGCGCCATCAGGAGGATGGCAGTGAACGCGGCCACGGTGAATGAGGCCATCAGCGCGCGGAAGAAATTCATCGCGCCCGTCACGGTGCCGACCTGCGAGCGCGACACCGAATTCTGCAACGAGACCACGGTCACAGGAAATGTCGTGCCGAGACCGAAGGCCAGTAGGGAGAGCAACATCAGCAGCGCCCACAGCGGCACAATCACGACCGCCAGCGCGCAGCCCACGAGGGCCGCGCACGACGTACCGATGATCGCCACCCGCTTGTAATGCTTGGCGCGCGCCATGGTCCGCCCGGCAATAGCCGAACCTCCCGTTGAAATTGCGGCGAGGGGAATCAACGCCAGCCCGGCTTGGCTGGCGCTCAGGTGATAGACGACCTGGTAATACAGCGGCAGATGCACGGTCAGCCCGAGCATCGCGCCCATGGCGCAGCCGCCTGCCCCCATTGCGTAAGGTACAACCTTGCCGCCCAGCAGCGGCAGCGGCAGAAAAGGTTCTTCGGCCCTTCCGGCCTGCCACACGAAGGCGAGCGCGAGCGCGAGTGCGGCGCCTACCATCGCCATGATCTCAGGCGACAGCCAGAGATAACGATTGCCGCCCCACGTCAGCACCATCATGAAAACGACTGCCGAGGCCATCAGCAGCACGCCCCCTAACCAATCGATCTTGCGCCTGCGATGGAATACCGGGATCTTGCTCATCTTCGGCAGCAGCAGCGCCAATGAGGCCAGTCCGAGCGGCACGTTGATCCAGAAAATCATGGACCAGTGCAGATGCTCGGCAAAAACACCGCCGAGGATAGGTCCGCCGATACCGGCAGCCATCCACACGCTGCTGAAATAAGCTTGATACTGACCGCGCTCGCGCGGGGTTACCAAATCGGAAATAACGGTCTGCACGATCGGCATGATGCCGCCGCCACCAAGCCCCTGCAGGCCGCGCGCCACGATCAGCACCGGCATGTTCGGCGCCAGCGCGCACAAAATCGATCCTGCGATGAATAGGCTGAGCGCCATGACGATCATGGCGCGCCGGCCGTAGATGTCGCTTAGCGTCCCGAACACCGGCGCCACGGCCGTGGAAGCCAGCAGATACGCGGTGATCCCAGGACAGATTGGAGACATCGTGGAATTGCCCACCGATCGTCGGCAGCGCGGTCGCGACGATGGTCTGGTCGAGGGCGGCCAGGAACATCGTCAGCATCAGGCTCATCAGGATGGTGCGGACTTCGCTCCGCGTCAGCGGCGGTCGTGGCAAGGTCGCGGGCGCGTCACTGATGTCGATGACCTCAACCGCTTTCTGCGACGGATCGCCTGCGGCCGTTTCAGGCAATATCTGCTTGCCGGCCGGGCTGTGCCGTTCGAATTTGTTCATGCCGGTTGTGCTTATCGGGGTCGAGGCGGAACCCGGTTGGGAATCGCTTGTTGGCTACAATTTAGGAAGACAATTCGACACACGGCAGCGGGTTACGCGCATGGGTGCATCCCGCGGATGACAATCGCTCAGGTGTGATTTGTTTTTAGGATTGCGGCCGCTTCTTGAGACGAGCCCGCTTCGGCAACAGCGCCGGCCATTGCACGATGTGGTCTTCGAGATCCGCGTCGGCAATCTCGTTCTCGCTCCCCTGCACCCGCCCGCGTACCGAGACGCCCGCCTCATGTACCGTATCAGGATCGCCGGATATTAGCGGATGCCACCAATAGAGATCGCGGCCCTCGGCCACTAGCCTGTAGCCGCAGCTCGGCGGCAGCCAGTTCAGGCTGCGCACGTTTTCGGGCGTTAACCTGACGCAGTCCGGAACCAGATCGGACCTGTTCTCATAATCCTTGCAGGTGCATAGCCCGGCATCCAAAAGCTTGCAGGAAACGTGGGTGAAATAGATCTTGCCGGTATCTTCGTCCTCGAGCTTTTCAAGACAGCAGCGTGCGCAGCCGTCGCACAGACTCTCCCATTCTGCGTTGGACATCTGTTCCAACGTTTTGGTTTTCCAGAAGAATCCCTCTTGACCCGAGGGCGGCTTGGGTCGGGCGGTCATGAGTCCTGATGATCCCTGTGGCGCCGGCTAGAGGCTCTTCTAGGAGTTGTAACACTCAGCACGCAAGTGGGTCGGCTCGGCCAGTGAAAATAGCCGCGAAGATCATTAGCCCTGCCATCAAAATGATCAGCCGGACCATTGGTTTATGGGCCCCGCTCAGCTAGATAGAAACCGAGTCCCCAAGCGGCGCTAAAAGTGCCTTGGGTTTGCCGTAAGCTACTCGCAAGACGTCTCGACGTGCCCAGCCGGGCGCTTGAGCGCTTCGAAATACCAAGGGTCCGGGCACCAGTGCGCAATATCGTGCCAACGGAATGGAAGAACAAGATCCGGCGCTGGATGCTGGATTTCGACGCGCGCATCGATTCGACCCTGTTCTCTACCGGTAAGGGGGCGCGGGAACTGTATGAACGCTATTCGACGTTCATGGACCGCTTCTATGTCGGCCGCTGGAAACGCTGGGTCTTCATCGAGCCCTTCTCGGAAGCTGCCACTATCGGCCTCGGTGGCATGATGCTGATGCTGGCGCTGGCGTTGCCGGCATTTCGTGAGACCGCCGACGACGATTGGCTAAAGAAATCCGACCTGGCGGTGACGTTCCTCGATCGCTATGGAAATCCGATCGGCAGCCGCGGCATCAAGCACAACGACTCTATTCCACTCGAGGATTTTCCCGACCATCTGATCAAGGCGACGCTGGCCACCGAGGATCGACGCTTCTACGACCATTTCGGCATCGATCTCGCCGGAACCGCCCGCGCCCTCGTGACCAACGCACAAGCCGGGGGCGTGCGACAGGGCGGCTCCTCGATCACCCAGCAGCTCGCCAAGAACCTCTTCCTCAACAACGAGCGCACCATCGAGCGCAAGGTGAAGGAGGCGTTCCTCGCAATCTGGCTGGAGACGCGGCTCACAAAGAATGAGATCCTGAAGCTGTATCTCGACCGGGCCTATATGGGCGGCGGCACCTTCGGCGTGGACGGGGCGGCGCACTTTTACTTCAACAAGTCGGCGCGCGACGTAAATCTCGCGGAGTCCGCTATGCTTGCCGGCCTGTTCAAGGCGCCGACCAAATACGCTCCGCACATCAACCTGCCCGCCGCCCGCGCCCGCGCCAACGTCGTGCTGGACAATCTCGTTGACGCCAGCTTCATGACCGAAGGCCAGGTATTCGGCGCTCGACGCAATCCCGCCACGGCGGTCGACCGGCGCGACGAGAATTCCCCCAACTATTATCTCGACTGGGCGTTCGACGATATGCGCAAGCTGGTCGATACGTTTCCGAAATCATACGCCGAGCGCGTCTTCGTCGTCCGCACCGCCATCGACATGAACGTGCAGCGCGCGGCCGAAGATGCGATAGAAAATCAGCTTCGCCAGTTCGGGCGCGACTATCACGCGACGCAAGCCGCCACAGTTGTCGCCGATCTCGATGGCGGCGTGCGCGCCTTGGTCGGCGGACGCGACTATGGCGCCAGCCAGTTCAATCGTGCAACCGACGCCTATCGGCAGCCCGGCTCGTCGTTCAAGCCGTATGTCTACACCACAGCGCTGCTCAATGGTTTCAAGCCGACCTCGATCGTAGTGGATGGTCCGGTCTGCATCGGCAACTGGTGTCCGCAGAACTATGGACACTCTTATTCCGGCGCGGTGACGCTGACCCAGGCGATCACCCGCTCGATCAACGTGGTGCCGGTGAAACTATCGATTGCAATCGGCGGCAAAGGCGGACCGAAGGCCGGCCGTGCCAAAATTGTAGAAGTCGCGCGCCGCTTCGGCCTCAAGGCGCCGCTGCCGGATACGCCCTCGCTGCCGATCGGCGCCGACGAAGTGACTGTCATCGAGCACGCGGTCGCCTATGCGACCTTCCCCAACAAGGGCAAGTCGGTGACGCCGCACGCCGTGCTGGAAGTTCGCACCGGCGGCGGCGATTTGGTCTGGCGCTATGACCGCGACGGCAAGAAACCCGTGCAGGCCATCCCGGCTTCGATTGCCGCGGACATGGCCGGCATGATGAGCCACGTCGTCAGCGAAGGCACCGCGAGGCGGGCGGCGCTCGACGGCATTCCGACCGCCGGCAAGACCGGCACCACGAACGCCTACCGCGACGCCTGGTTCGTCGGTTACACCGGTAACTTCACCTGCGCGGTCTGGTACGGCAACGATGATTACTCGCCAACCAACCGCATGACCGGCGGCTCGCTGCCGGCTCAGACGTGGCACGACATCATGGTCGCGGCCCATCAGGGCATCGAGATCAAGGAGCTTCCGGGCGTCGGGCTGGGCGCCAAATTGCCGGCGCCCGCCGCAAACCCGAACACGGCTGCGAACGGCGCGCCAAAGGCGGCGGAGATCAAGCCTGGGCCTCCGCCGATCCTCACCAAGCGCGGCGCGGACATTCTGGTGCAGGTGGAAAAAATGCTCGACGAGGCGGCCAGGACGTCGGGCGAATCGCCGAAGCCGCTCAAGCCGGTGTCGTCGAACTCCGTCCCCTTCCCGGATAGTTTCGCGGCGGCAGCGCCGGGCAATGCGCCCACGTCAGCTCCGCCCAAGAACTGATCGTGCGGCTGATTTTCATCACCTTGCTGGCCTTGATCATCGCCACCGCCGTCGGCCTTGGGGCGACGTGGATGACCGCGACACGCGGCACCGATCTCGGCACGCTCACCATCGGCGCCTGGACTGCCCGGCCCAAAACCGGAACCGCCGATGTCGATCCGTATTCTCGCGCCAGCATCGCGCGAAGCGGCGAGCTGCCCGTCGGCACCGGCGATGGCATCGCATTCTCGGCGACCAAGGACGACCACAACCGGCCGCTGGATGGGCGCTGCGACGTGGTCGTCAGCGGTGTGACGCCCGCAGCGCGGTTCTGGACGCTTACGCTTTACGACCAGAAGGGCCACCTTGTCGCGAACTCGCTGCAGCGTTACGGCTTTACCAGTCAGGAAATCATACGCGGAGCCGATGGCGCGTTCGAAATCAGGGTGGCGTCGAGATCGCGAGCGGGTAACTGGCTTCCCACCGGAGGAATCGAGCGTTATGCGCTGATGCTGCGTCTCTATGATACTCCTGTGGGCGTGGCGACGCGGACGCAACGCGACGCGCCGATGCCCTCGATTACGACTGTGGGGTGTCCGTGATCCGGCTGCTGTTTACGATCATCGCAGGCGTGCTGCTGGGCGGCATCGTGCACCTCGTCAGCGTTCTGGCGCTGCCGCGCATCGCGACCCAGGATGCCTATTCGCGACTCACGCCAATGACGAAGCTGAACGCCGTCACGCCCCTGCCCCTTGCGGATCCAAACAACGCACCGATGCCGTTCATGGATCCGGCATTCGCAATTGCAATCTGCCGGTACGATCTTTCCGGCGGTTCGATCAAGCTTACGGTGCCCGTCAGCCAGGCCTATACGTCGGTGTCGTTCTACACTCGAAACGAAGTGGCGTATTACGCCATTAACGACCGGTCCGCCGGCCGCAAGGTGATCGAGCTGGATCTGATGACGGAAGCCCAGCACTCCGAGTTGCCGGAGGACGAGGACGTGACGGCGGCCGACCGGCTGATCATCGATTCTCCCAGCTCAACTGGATTGATCGTGTTGAAAGCGCTGGCGCCCGAGCCGGGCCTGATGCCGCAGGCCCAGGCCTCGCTGGCGGCCTCAAGCTGCAAACTGCAGACGGAGGCGCCGGCGAAGCAGGCCGAAGCGCCGCGAGGCAAGCGCTGACTGCTCGGACGATCGGTTCCAGTTCTGCATCAGCCGCGCACACTCGGTACACGTGCGACGACGGGCTGGGCTGAGACCGGCGGGTTGGCGGTCTGGGCGGCGAGTTCACCGATCAGGCGATCGGCGTCCGCTGCCATGTTATCGGGTGCCTGAAGCACCAGCCGTTCCAGCGCCCAGCGGTACGAGGAGATTCTCCGCTCCAGGCATTGCTGCACCCACTGCACGATCAGGCTGTTCTCCTGCATGCGGGCGATCGCATCGGCGCGTTCGCGCGGGGACAAGTCCGCGATCTGCGCCATGCCCGCATTGCGCTTCCGATCGAGATCGATCACCCGCACCGCGGCGGCGAAGAATGGTTCGAACCGGGTGATATCGTCGCGGACGTCTTCGATCATCTGCGCGTAACGCGAAGAGTGCGACCGGTGCGGCTCGTCAATCAGGATGCGGCCATAGGCGCTGCGATCAAATGCCACTTCCTGCCGCCATGGCGAAGGCAGCGCCTTGTAGTCCCCAAACACGCTCTTCCACGCCGGGCGCGAATGCGGCGGCTCGATCAGGGGGTAAGCCAGATCGCGCAGCAGCCGTTCGTTGTCGGTGAGCTGGAATTGCGACGCGCGCAGACCGATGCTCGACGTCGCCTCACCGCCAATCCAGCGATGCATGTCATCGTTGAGAACATCCCCTCGAGTGCGGCCGAGATCGCCGCCGCTGCAGCCTGCGAGCGCCGCCGTTATGAAAAGCAATGCCTGGCGCGGCCATAAGCGCCGGCCCGATCGGTTCACCCGGATCGGAAAGCGCGTCTCCGGCATGTCCACTTGTCCCGATATCAGCGGCGGCGGCGACGACGGCCCGGGGCTGTACCTTCTTCCGGCCCCTTGCCCCCGCTGGTCTCATCAGGCCCGCGGTGGATCCGAACCACAGGAAGGATCAGAACGGTTCCCATACCTTCGCGCCTGATCCCATCCATGCTTGAGCCCGGCCTTCGCGACACCGCATCCGCCGGGAATTCAATGATGGTGCTCATACAAGCTCATCTCTTTGGTTGCCGCTCAGATTCGATTTCGCCCGCGACATACCCTCATTAAGATCAGCACGTGGTTAACAGCATCTTAATTTGCGATCGCGCACGTCGATTTCACAGTCCTCGAACAGCCTGGTTCAGGGCGGCACACTACCCCTTCAATTCTGACATCTTGTTCACGGATTTTTTTCCTTAACGAGCTGTTAAAGGGGACCGAAGTAAGCTCGCTTGAGAATTATTTCAGTCGCGTATCCTGACATGACCGCACCTCCATTGTTTCCGGGCTTTGACGGGTTGATGACGCTCTCCCGCCGAGAGGGCGTCGATATCAGGCCCACCTTGCTGCGCGTCCTGACCGATTTGTATGTTCAGGCCAATGCGCATAACGGCGAAGAAGAGCGGCAGTTTGTCGAGCTTGCTTCCCGCCTGATCGATCAAGTTGATGACGCTACTCTCTCAGCGGTTCGTGCGCGGCTTGCGATCTATCCGGGTACCCCGGCCGAAGTGCTGAGGAAGCTCGCGCTGAAATCAGCCACTTCCGATCCCAGCCTGCCGCTCGCCGCTGAAAGCCCCGTCGGCCCGTCGGTAACCGCACCGGTGAACCCAGCTGGCGAGGCGGCGTTCGCATCGAACATCTCGCTGCCGCCAAAGGACGCCGCCGAAATCAACGAGATGTTTTCCCGGGCCAATGCCAGCGAACGCGCCTTGATCCTGAGCAAGCTGCAGGATGCACCGCTGCGCGCTTCTGCGCGAATCCCCATCGTGCGCGCCAGGCGTGCGATTGAGACGCTGGAGATGGCGGCCTTTGCTGTCGATGTCGAGAATTTCACCTTTGAACTCAGCGAGAGCTTGATACTGCCTTGGCGGGTTGCCACGGAGGTGGTTAACGATCCCGGCGGCGAACCGCTTGCCTGCGCCGCCAAAGCGCTGGATATGCCAAGCCCGGTGTTTCAGCGAGTGCTGCTATTTCTCAAGCCTGACTTCGGATCTTCGGTGCACACCGTGTACCGGCTGTCGCGGCTGTATGAGCAATTGAGCGAGCGAACCGCCTTGATAATGCTAGCCGCATGGCGCGGCTCGAGCATGACGCTCAGCCGTGCCAAATACCAGCCGGCGCTTTATGACGACGAAACCAGTCGCGTACGTCCGGCCTCCGGTCCGGTGCGTCCGGCTGTGCTGCCGCCCGGCTCCGCCCTGGTTGCACGCTCGGCAGTTAAGGCGCCTGGACGTTAATCGTTGCGCGTCTTCTAGTCGCAAGGCCCGCTGTTCAACCCCGCGCCAGATCGAGAAAATGACGCCCCGTCCGGTCTTCGGTTTCAACGATCCAGGCGTCCGGATCGAACCGGATTTCCCTGGCGAGACGCTCTTCTACCGAGGCTTCCGGCACAGGCTCTGGCGATGTGGGCATGAAGAAGCGCTCGATCGGCCGACTGTCGTCATAGACGGTTTGCGGCGCCGGGATGTAGAGCATGGCCTTTCCGTCGAGCAGCGCCACCTTGACGAAGACGGCTCCGGCTTCTTCAGCACCACGCCGGCGCACCGCCCCGAATATGCCTTCGGTCTGGCAGCGGCGCAGGTAAGCCGCGACCCAAATGCTTGATTTTAATCGCATGGCATCGACGATAGGCCAGCGGCAAATTCGAAGCTAGTCAATGGGGTGACCGATCACGGCGGCCAGTTCGCGCACCAGACGATCAGAGACCTGCCCCGTTATCGGCAGCTTGCGGTCGCGCTCGAATTTCTGAATGGCGGCCTGGGTATCCGTGCCGATGGTGCCGGTCGGCTTTAACTGACCATAGCCATATTCGGTAAGCGCGCGCTGCACTACCGCAACCCGGCGTGAGCCCGAACTGGCGGGCGTCTCGCCGCGGGTGGAAATCGGTACCGGCTGCGGCGGCCGCAACACGGCCGGAGCGGTCGCCGGCGAAGCACTGGTCACCTTTGCCAGATTGCCCAGGGGATCCGCGAGTTTTGGATCGGCGGTTTTTTCGGCGGGCTTTGTTTCACCAGGCCTTGACTCGGCAACAGCGACCTCGGCTTCAACAGGACGTGAGCGCGGCAACCGATTGGAAGCAACCAGTCCAGCCGGCGGCAACACAACAACGGATCCGAACATCGGCGCCGGATGATAGCCCTTTTGCAGGAAGAGCGCGTTCGCGACGATGGCGGTTACGGTTGCAAATGCCACTGCGCCCACCACCGTGTCCTTCGGGCTACGGAGCAAGATTCGCATCGCGAGGCCACGTTCGGCCTGCTCAACTGCAGCCGCACGCGTCCCGCGGCGGCGTGGCATCTCGTCTTTCGAAATCTTTCTACGCACTTCTCTTCACCTGATTGTCCTGGTATTGGCTCGCCGCGCGCGAACTGAGCGTGGCGATGTTGCTAGCGGGCTCTGACTCTGTTGCCTTCGCTATTGGGGTGTACGCCAGCGGCAGTGCCACGGTTACGGTGGTTCCTTGGTCTATTTTACTTCGAATAGTCAACTCGCCGCCATGCAATGCGACGAGGTTTTTAACAATAGACAGCCCAAGGCCCGCGCCTTCGTGTCGGCGCTGATAAGTTTTGCCGGCCTGGAAAAAGGGATCGCCGATCCGATTGAGATCGTCGGCCGCGATGCCAACGCCGGTATCGGTGACGCGAAGCACCAGGCGCGACCGCTCGATAGCCGCGGAAACCGTGACCTCTCCGCCGCCTTCGCTAAACTTGATGGCGTTTGAGATGAGGTTCAGCGCCACCTGCCTGAAGGCGCGCGGATCACCGGTCATCAGCGGCATATCCTCCGGCACGTGGGTCACGAGATCGATATCGTTTTCACGCGCTTTCAACGCCAGCAGGCTACAGCAATTTATCAGGGCCACGCGCGGATCGAACGGCTCCGGCGCGATTTCGAAATTACCCGCCTCCATCTTGGAGATATCAAGGATGCCGTTGACCATCGATAAGAGATGCTGACCGGAATCGTTGATCAGTTGCGCATATTCCTTGCGGCGAGCCGCATTCAACATCAGCACGTCTTCCTGCGCGATCATCTCCGAGAAGCCGATGATGGCGTTAAGGGGCGTGCGCAATTCGTGGCTCATGTTTGCGAGAAAGCGAGTCTTGGCCGCATCCGCCTGCTCAGCGGCGGCGCGCGCCAGCTCAAGCGCCTGTTCCTGAACTTTTCGATCGGTGACCTCGCGCAGCACCGCGACGACTTCGGGTTCAGAGACTGCCGCGGCCAACCCTGTCCGTTCGAGCGGCCGGCAGCGCATTTCGACCCAGATAAAATCCGATGGGCGTCGCTCGGTTGGTGTATCGCGCCTGATTCGAAATTCAACACTGTGCGTCTGGCCGCCGCGGGCCGCATCAGAGAGCGCGGTGAGATAGGCGGGACGGTCGGCGATGTGGACGCGATCGAACAGCCCGTGACCGATCAGTGCTGTGAGCTGCGTGCCCAACATCGTTTCCGCTGCACGCGAAATGAACTGAACCGCGCCGTCCCGACCATGACGCGTGATCACATCGCTCATGTTGCGGGCCAACAGACGATATCGGTCTTCCTCGACATTGAGCAGCGCGAAGCTTGTGCGCGTCAGCGACTCGGAGGCGAATGCAAGACCGGCAGCGTAAAGCGTGGCGGACGCAACAGCGATGGCCGTAAACCCGCCACCGGGCAGCGGGTTCGCCTGAGCTATCGGCAACGTACCGAATTGTCCGAGAACTATCAGCAGCGCGGTGCACGAGAGTGCCAAGACCAAGGCAAACGCGACGACTCGGCGCGATGCGGAAAGCGCTGCTTCGAGCGGAACAACGACGAGCCAGATCGCGGCAAAGGTTTCCATCCCGCCGGCGGTCACGGCCAAGCTCATCGCGAGACCTGTAAGGGCCAGCGAGGACAGCACGTGCGCACCCTCGTAGTGGCCGGTTCGGGATAGAAACCAGGACAACAGGATGGGGGCGACAAGCCAGGCCAACACTGCGACTTCAATCGCGGTGGGCGCGCCCCGCATCGCAAGATAAACCGGGAATGCTGCGAAGGCGACCAGGCTCCCGAGCAGCCGCTGCGCAATGAACGCGCGATGACGTGCGCTAGTCAACGCGTCGTTCCGCGCGGACGGATGCAGCAATGCATCGAGGCGATCGTGGATGATACTCAAAACTGTCCCGGCTCTCGCGCTTTCGGCTATGTCGTCAATCAAGACGCGCCGGAAGGCCCCCTTGTCGTTGTTCCACCGTGTCAGAGCGAAATTAAGCGAACACTAAAGGCGCGTCAGTTGCGTCCGTAGCGGCCTCGCGTTCTCCGAGCATTCCAAGATTGCGGCACTGACATCGATGCAGATGGTGAACGCCGGGTTTCCGAAAACGGCGTCGGTATGGTTTCGAAAAGGTGGATGCGGCCGGGGCGTTCGATTTGCTCGAAAGCCGTCATCAATCGAATATTTACGCCGAATCGAATCAATCGGGTTTTCCGCGAATTTTCGGCGATTTAACCTCAATGCAAACACTTGCGATTTATGGACGGCTGTTAGTTAGAGAACGATTGCGAGATCAACCGCAATCGAACCAAAACCGCCGGGACGCGAGATGTTTTTTCTGCTTCGGATGGCATTCTGGCTCGGGCTGGTGCTCGTGCTCTTGCCGAGAGAGAAAACACCTGCATCGGACAAGCTGCCGCAGGTGGGAGCATCACAAGCGGTCTCGGCTGCGAGCGCGGCCGTGTCGGACATGGGCCAGTTCTGCAAGCGCCAGCCGCTGGCGTGTGAAGTTGGCGGGCAGGCCGCGTCCGTGATCGGCCACCGCGCCCAGGAGGGAGCGCGTAAGCTTTATCAGATCATCACCGACAAGCGTGCGTCCGACCACACCGGCTCGATCGGCGCGGCGGCGATTGCAGACGCTTCGCTGGCCCCCGCGGCGCCCGCCGATACGCTGACCCACGATGACCTGATGGTGGAGTGGCGCACCGCACCGTAAGGCCAAATCTTACCGGAACCCTCGGTGTTTTCGTCCCGGATATCGCTTTCGGCCTCCCGCCACCCTATATATGTGGCGTCTATTTAGCATATATGTGGCGTGTATTTAGCGCGGGACACGATGACGATCGACGAAATCAGGGACAATTTTGCGCTGCTGGACGATTGGGACGATCGCTACCGGTATGTCATCGAACTCGGCCGCACGCTCGATCCAATGCCGGAACCCGAGCACTCCTCCAAAAACAAAGTCCAAGGCTGCGCCAGCCAGGTCTGGCTCTCCAGGCGGGTCGACCGCAACAAGGCCGGTGAACCGTTGCTGAAGTATCTCGGCGACAGCGATGCGCACATCGTGCGCGGATTGATCGCGATCCTGTTAACCCTGTATTCCGGCCGCACTCCGCGGGAAATCCTTGGCACCGATGCGCTTGCGGTTTTCGATGAATTCGGATTTCGCGAACATCTGACGCCGCAGCGCTCCAACGGGCTGCGGGCCATGGTGGAACGCATTCGCTCTGACGCGCGCGAGGCGCTTGCCGCAGCCTCCTGAAATCGAACTCCGCCAGTGCAGTTGGGCTCTACTTCCTTCGCCGCCGTTGCTGGCCCAAGCCCATTTTCTTCGCGAGCGCCGAGCGCGCAACTGCATAGTTCGGCGCGACCATGGGATAGTCGGCCGGGAGCCCCCATTTGTCGCGATATTGCTCCGGAGTCATATTGTATTGCGTGCGCAAATGGCGCTTCAGCGATTTGAAGCGTTTGCCGTCCTCCAGACAGATCAGATAGTCAGGGGTCATCGACTTCTTCACCGAAACCGCCGGTTTGGCGGGTTCGGCGGGCGCATCGATCCGCCCCATCGAGACCCGCAGCAAGGCTGCATGGATTTGACCGATCAGGTTCGGGATTTCCGAAGCTGGAGTTGGATTGTTGCTGAGGTAGGCCGAGACGATGTTCGCAGTCAGGTCGATAAAATTCTTGCCGGCGCCTTCGGTCATGGCCTGAACCCTTCGAGGTCGCGACGCCTATCAGGAGATCGCGGACCGGAAGTATCCCGCAGCATCAATACGCATTCGGTGATCTTCCAGTACTTGGCGAGTATGAGCGGATTACTGATGTTGTGACAAGAACGGCAGCGCTTTAATTTTTAGCCCAAGTTCGCCGCAGTACATCGCGATCAAGGGCGCTGGTCGAGGTGCGCGCGCAGCTCATCAATCGAGGCGAACCGCATCATTCCTTCCGGCATTTGTGCCTCGATTGAACCGTCGGAATACAGCGAATAAGCCATCCCATCGACCACGCCCGATTTGAGAACGGTGACGGGCGGCTGACTGTCACTTTGGCCGCTCGGCGCATGGCTCTCGGCCTCGGCTCGGCCAGCGGCTGGCTCAGCAAATGTCGAGGCCGACCGGCCGCTGCGTCGTGGCGGTGTGGGGTCGCCTCTCCGTGGGCGGTCCAGTTTCGGCCAGGTGTGCTCGAAGCTCACGCCCGGCATCTCGCTCGCCTCGCCAGGGGCGGCGGAGGCGGAAGATCCGCTATCGAGATCGGTCGCTGAAGGTTCGCTCGTTCGCGCCTGCTCGCGCTCTCGTTCCCTGCGTGATGTCGAAGAAAACAGAAGATTGCGCCGCGGTTTGGCAGAGTGGGCGGCCTCGGCCGGCTCGCGGCCTTGCACATCACTGCGGCCGTGGTCGCGCTGCGCGGCACCATCATTGGAGCTCGGCGAATGCATCGCCGGTTCCGGATTGCCGGCACTCGACATCGGCTGGTCGCGGCTAAATAGCGAACGGCCGTTTTCCGCCAGCTGCCCACCGCGCACCTCGCTCAGACCATCTGACGCGAGCATGCTGCCGGCGCGGCTTTCGCTCGGCCATGTTGAGCCAAGCTGCTGTCCGATTTTTTTCAGTTCCCGGACCGCGCTCCAAAGGCCGAGCATTAGGGCCCCGGTGCAGGCCACAATCGCACCCGTGAGGATCAGGGTGTTGCCGAAACTGAATTCCTTGACGGGAATCCCGAAGCCGATCGCCACGAGACCAGCCAACAGGAAGCAAATCCCGCCAATTAACAGCACACCCGCCATGGACTCATCCCCTGCCTGCGTCTGAAATGCCCGCAGGCCGCGTATGCCACGATACTGTCATATTGTGCATAGCGCCAACCGGCAACTGATGGGCGCTCCCCGTAAAGGATTAAGGTCCGGACTAAAGTCTGATCTGGGTAACATCTACCGATTGACACTGCACTTTGCCCGATTGCTGCATTGCATCAGGAGATTACGCCACAATTTCCAATTACCTGAAAAAGTGAACTGAGCTATATGATTGTTTGGGCCCGAAGCACCGCACCTGGGCCATGAGGACGCCGGGTTACCAACAGCCATGTCATCCATCACGACCAGTTCCATCGATTTGCCCTTGCGGCGCTCGGTGGAGCGGACTTGCGACGACCTGGCGATGTTGATGCTGGCCGTGGTGGGCGTCATCGCAAGTCTTACCTTCCGCGACTACGGGCTGGGCTGGGACGACTATACCCACGCCGAATACGCCGAGCTGCTGCTTCGCATGTACGGTTCCGGTTTCAAGGATACCGGTGCGCTGTCATTCGCCAACCTCTACATGTATGGCGGCGGCTTCGATATGGCGGCCGCGCTTTTGCACAAAATCATCCCGTTAGAGCTGTTTGAGACCCGCCGACTGCTCGGCGCGGCTGTCGGCCTGATCGGCCTGGCCGTGACCTGGCGGCTTGCCCGGCGCGTCGGCGGCCCCATTGCCGGTCTCGCGACATTGCTGCTGCTGGTCCTGTGCCCCACTTTTTACGGGCATATGTTCATGAACCCAAAGGATGCCCCTTTCGCCGTCGCGATGGTCATCCTGATGCTGGGCCTGGTTCGGCTAGCCGAGGAATATCCACATCCTTCGCCGCGCACCGTCCTGATCGTCGGGCTTGCCGTCGGCCTTTCGGTCGGTTCGCGCATCCTCGGCGGGCTGGCGTTGGTTTATGCGCTGATCGGGTTCGTGCCGCTGTTGCTGGAAGAAATTCATGTCTATGGGCGGCGTCAAGCAGCCCGGCGACTGCTGCATCTTCTCTACTTGCTCGTGCCGGGCCTGATCCTCGGTTATCTTGTCATGGGGTTGATCTGGCCGTGGTCGATCATGGAACCGGAGAATCCGCTGCTCGCGCTTACGTACTTCTCGCACTTCTTCGAGAAGCCCTGGAAGGAAATGTTTGATGGCGCCCTGGTGTCGGTGCCCGACATGCCCTGGTCGTATCTGCCGACGCTCTTTGCGCTGCAGCTTCCGGAAGTGCTGCTCGGCCTCTGTATCGCCGGCGTCATCGGTACCTTGGTCTCGCTGCGGAGACCGGAGCTAGCCGCGCGGCTCAAAACCATCCTTCTGATGCTGACGGCAGCGGCAACGCTTCCGCTGGTGATTGCGATGGTGAAACGCCCGGCGCTCTACAATGGCATTCGCCATTTCATCTTCGTGATACCGCCGATCGCGGTGCTCGCCGGAACTGCATTCTCATGGGGGATGAACTGGCTCGGAGAAAATCGGCGGAGCTGGCAACCTGCCGCCGTCGCGATGTTCGCATTCGGGCTGCTGTTGCCGCTTGCGGAAATGATCCGCCTCCACCCCTACCAGTACACCCATTTCAACTATATCGCGGGCACGGTGCGCGAAGCCGACGACCGATACATGCTCGATTATTGGGGGCTTGCACTGAAGCAGGCTTCCGATGGCCTGCGCGAGGAACTCGTCTCACGCCATGAAGCGCCGCCCAAATCGCGTAAATGGAAAGTCGCGGTCTGCGGCCCGCAACGCCCGGCGCAGGTTGCGCTTGGCCCTGACTTCACCATCGGTTGGGATAGCCATGCCGCTGATTTCGCCATGACGCTTGGCGAGTTCTACTGCAAAGGCCTGACCGCACCCGTACTGGTCGAAATCAAGCGCGACGACGTGGTATTCGCACGGGTTTACGATATCCGCGGGCGCAGCATTTCCAGCCTGCTGGCCATACCGGCGCCTTAGGCGATTACACCCGAGCGCAAGCATAACTGCCGCGCAAACCTCGCGCCTTGCCGCTATACGCTCGCGCGGCTAGGCTGAAGTCGAAAATCGCAAGTTGAATGGGAGAACCAGGATGTCACCAGCGGAAGCTCGCCTGAAGGAATTGGCCTCGGATATGACCGAGGCTGAATGGAACCAGCGGGTCAATCTCGCCGCATGCTATCGCCTGATCGCGCATTACGGCTGGGACGATCTGGTCGACACTCACATTTCGGCGCGGGTCCCGGGGCCGGAGCATCATTTTCTGATCAACCCCTATGGCCTGATGTTCGACGAAATCACCGCATCGAGTCTGGTGAAGGTTGATCTCGACGGCAACCAACTCACCGAAAGCCCCTACAGTATCAACCCCGCTGGTTTTACCATTCATTCGGCGATCCATGAGGTCCGCGAAGACGCCGGCTGTGTCTTGCATCTGCACACCCCGGACGGCATCGCAGTCGCAAGCTGCATGGAAGGCCTTCTGCCGCTGAATCAGACGGCGCAGCTCGTCACCTTCGATCTGGCCTATCACGACTACGAAGGGATCGCGCTGGATCATGACGAGCGTCCG
>Ga0209474_10001948_pt1 | contig 19479 bp, 14 predicted proteins | sample GraSoiAngelo_145_FD_185902 | JGI IMG/M metagenome (GOLD analysis project Ga0209474, IMG submission 185902) | Grasslands soil microbial communities from the Angelo Coastal Reserve, California, USA - 14_1009_05_20cm (SPAdes) (version 2) | ecosystem: Environmental > Terrestrial > Soil > Grasslands... | reverse complement strand
CACGGGTTTCGCGATTTGAAACTTAATTACGTCATTTCTTTGATCCATCCGAAAAACCACCCATCTCGCCGAGTGGCGGAGAAAAACGGAATGACTTTGGAATGGCAAACTACTTTTAGAGGTTTTCCGACATTCGTTTTCGCGATTACGCGGAAGCAGTGGGTGAAGCTCCGATGTGAGATCTAAAAGAGCAGCGCGATTAGGCCTCGCTTTCTTCAGCGATGGCGGCAACTGGCGCGTGACGCCGGATGAATTCGGCCGCCAAAGCACGGTAGGCGCGGGCGCCGGCGCCGGTTTTGTCGTATTCCAAAATAGTTTTGCCGAAGCTGGGCGCTTCGCTTAAGCGCACCGTCCGCGGAATAACGGTGTCGTAAACTTTTGTGGCAAAATGTTGACGCACTTCCGCTACCACTTGTGCGCTCAAATTCGTGCGGCTGTCGAACATCGTCATGAGAATGCCGCCGATTTGAATCTTCGGATTTGCTCCGGAATCGCGCACTTGCTCGACCACGCGCACAATTTTGACCAGACCTTCCAGCGCGAAGTATTCGCATTGAATCGGGGTCAGGATTTCATCGGCCGCTGCGAGCGCGTTACTCATGAGAATTCCGAGCGAGGGGGGACAATCGAGCAGCACAAAATCGAAGGCGCTGTCGGCACGCAACGGTTGCAACGTTCGCGCCAGCCGCAGCAAATGATCCGGCATGCGCGCAATTTCCACTTCCGCGCCGGCCAGATCGAGATCGGCTGGAACGAGAAAGAGGTGATCCAATCGCGTCGGCAAAATTTTGGCAGCAAGGGCCGTCTCGCCCAGCAAAGGATCGTACAAGCTTTCTCCTTCGAAGTCCTGCATTCCGAGCGAGCTGGTGGCGTTGCCCTGGGGGTCGAGATCAATGAGCAGAATGCGTTGGGCGCGTTCCGCCAGCGCAGCCCCGAGATTCACCGCGGTCGTAGTTTTGCCGACGCCGCCCTTTTGATTGGCAATGGCGATGATTTTCATTGTGTCATCGCGGGACCATCAGCGTACGCAGCTCGAAAGTGCGCCGGCCATCAGCTTCGTGCCACCAAAGTTCGTCAGGCGCGGGCAACATTTCTGTTACTTCCAATTCACCAGCTTTACTCAGCCAGCGATGAAAAATTTCGAGAAAAAGGTAACTCTCGAAATCGATAAACACAGGCTTGGTATCTTTGTCGCGACCTTCCGCGCCACTGCGTCGCAATGCCTGTTCGGTCGGACGAATGTAAATAAAGCGAGGCCAATCTTTGGTGGCGCGCAATCTTTCGATGGCGAGAACCAGTTCACGCGAAAGGCCGGCGAAATTTCCATCCCCCATTTCCTCGCTGGAGACAGTCCAGCTGCGGCGCTGGACGATGACGCGCCCGCAACGGAGTCGCGGTGTGTGCGGCGCCAACCCGAATTGGAACGGATGAAACCCAAGCGGAATGATCCAATTGCGGGCAAAGGACCCGAGGTATTGGCCATCGGCGCGAAGCGCGACGTCGCCATCTTGCTCGATGAAAACCTCGGCCTGCGCTGGCGAAACGGAATGCCAGCGTGGATTACCGCGTTGCGTCGAAGCGAAAACCGCCTGCTGGGGCAGCGCATCGAAAATCCGCACCGTGGTGTGCGCGGTAAAATCGGCGGCGAAGAAGCCAAAATGAAAAAATGGTTTGCCGCTCGTGGCTAGTTGAAGAGCACGGGAAAGGGCGGTGTGATCGGGACAACTCCAGTACATACAATGATGCAAGGTGGCAGCGGCCGGATGCAGCTCGCTTACGATCCAGCGATATTCGCCTCGCGAAATCGCGTCCTGTGATTTGGCTGCAAGTTGCAAGTCGGCAGAGGGGAAAGTGAATTCGTCAAATTTCTGATAGGAGAAATTTTCGCGCACGAAATGGCAATCGGCAGCGGTAAGTTCGTACTCGGCGAGGTGAGCGTGCGGTTTTAGTCGTTCGCGAAAGGCTGCTTTAATTTCCTGAAACGCCATCACGGCCAGGCCAACGAGACCTGGACCGGTCAATGGAAGCTTCGCTGTTTCGCAAGCGCGCAAAAACGCGGGCAGCGGCAGCGTATTTTTTCCAACCTTGTCCAATACCATGCGCAAACCCGCGGCAACGCGCGATGCGACAAAAGCATAATTGTCGCGCCAAAAATCGATCCACGGTTCGGTGTCGATCTCAACTTCGTCGAGAAGCGTTGCGCTGATTTCGAATCTACAATCGCGAAAACATTCTTCGGCGATTGGATTGACTGCGGCATAAAGCGAGCGCTGACCCGGTTTGCGTTCCGCGCCGACCTGAGAAAGCTGCTGCCGCGCGGCGGAAAAAATTTGCTGGCGCTGAGTCGGCTCGATTGTTCCTGAAAAATCCGCGGCGGATTTAACCAATGAATCAGCGAGCGGCAGCCAACGCTGACGCGCCGCTCCGTCGCGCCAGGTCGCGATATCGTCATGCAAAGTCTGGAAGGCGAAGGGTTCGAGCGCCGGAACTTCCAGCGCAGCGATCAGGATCTTTTTATCGATCAAACCGCGAATGACATCGAGCTCTCCATTGACCGGCGCCGCAGCAGGCTGGTCGCCATTTGTGGACTGAATCAGGGCGTGTATTGGCGTTGCGCCATTGCAGCGCGCGATAATTTCCATTTCCGGCGACGCAAGATCGATCACGTCGCCGCTATCCAAAAAGACGAAACGATTGCCGATGAGAAGGCCATTTGGATTGAGGCGCGGCCGGTGCTCCAAAAAAGTTTGCGGGTCGGAATTGATCGCTGCGGCGATAGCATGCGCCGTCCAGCGTTCCAGAAAAACTTCGCGACGGGCGATACCCGGCCGCGGTTCAAAATTTAGCGCGGAACCGCTTTGACCGGCCGAACCCCAAGCGGAAGGACCGAATTCGCTAAAGGTATCGTTCTTGGCCGCGATGCGCTGGAGGTAGAGCAGAAGGTGACGTTCACGTTCGCGGGTGCGGCTGTGGCGAGGCGGAAGCTCGCCGCCGAAGTGATCGATCAGGTGATGAACTTCACTGGAACCGAAGACGAGATAATGTGGAAGAATCCGCTGACTTGTTTGCAACAAGGCGCGACGTGCTCGGCTCAATTCCTCTTCAAGCTGATGTTCCAACCGCGAACGTGCCTGGACGGCGGCGGTCGCGACCCGCGTGTATTCTTGAAGCGGTTGCGGAATTTTCTGCTCGGGAATTTTATCGCGACGAATGGCGGTGCGCCAGGCTGCGAACTCTTCAGAGCTAAGACCGTTATCGCGACGAGTGACAAATTCCAGAGCAGCGCTTTTGAGCTGGTGGAGTTTTTTTTCCTGCGCAAGTAGATCGCGCGCCACGGCGCACGCGTTTGGGGTCGCAAGCTCCTCGAGAAGATCAAATGGAACTCCGGCCAGTCGAATTAAAAACGGCGAAGCGATCCGGTAGGCAGACGACACGATCGCAGCAAAACGAAACTGTCGCGACCTGACAAGTGGTTTGTATTTTTGTTACGTGACAACTTGGGCGGTTTTGTGCTGCGACGAATTGGCAACGCCGCGAATTGAGTTCTATATCCCGCGGCGCGGGCGGAGCTGAAGCACGCCAAATCTCTGCCGCTGGGAGAGACGCACGCGCAAGCGGCAGTGAGAGCACGGGAGTGGCCGTGGAGAGGATTGAGGTGAGGGCGTCAGGTTCATTTGCACGAAGGTCGAACAGTCCGCATCCAACGTTTAAGGATTGCGCTGAGCAGGTTCGCGTCTTTGACCCTGATTTCCGATCCAAATCAGATTGGAGCAGGCGCGCGCCGCTCCGAGCATCCACTATAGCTTACTTATCGGCCAGTGGCAGGCGCAGCGTGAAAGTCGTTCCAACTCCAAGGGTGCTGGCGACTTCGATCGATCCGTGGTGGTCGTCGATTACTTTTTTCGTGATGTAGAGCCCAAGACCGGTGCCATTTTTCCCCTGTTTGGTAGTGAAATAGGGCTCGAAGATTTTCCCGATTTCGTCCGCCGCAATTCCGTACCCAGTATCTCGCACCTGGATATCGGCGTAAAGATCCTTCTCCCGGCAATTCACCACAACCTTGCCATGTTTCTCGGTTGCGGCCTGAATGGCATTTACAATGACGTTCTGCAACGCGCGCGTGAGCTGCGTCGGATCGCCCAAGATTATTAATTCTTCATCGGCAATTTCGCAGTCCAGTTGGACACCGTTTTGTGAGGCCATGCCGCTGACACCCCTGCCGACGTCCTGGACGATGCTGGAGATCGAGACTGGTTTTGGTTTGGACGCGCCGACCCTGCCATAGCTTTGCCACATCGTCAGAAGCTCACGGCAAAGCCGCACATTTTGTTCGATAATGTGCAATTCTCTGGATGAGCTCGCATTCCGTTCGCCGTTATTCCCATCTCCGGATTGTTCCAATTTTTTCGCTAAAATTTGAACGTAACCCCAGACGATGGTGAGTGGATTACTCAGATCGTGCACAAATTCAGCCGACGCCTGCCCGAGAGAAGCGAGGCGTTCTTTTTGGGCGAGCTCGTTGCGAAGGCGTTCGTTTAGTTCTTGCAGTTCGTGCGCAGTCGTCTCGCTTTGCCGCTGCAAACGAGTCCGCTCGACGTTGCGGCCGATCACTTCGCGCATCTGTACAGCGTCAAAAGGTTTGTTGATATAATCGTTAGCGCCGAGCCGGAGGGCTTCCTGGGCGGTCTCGAGGGCGCCGAAACCGGTAAACATGATCACGGAAAGATGCGGATCGATTTCGCGGATCCTGCGCAAGCCATCAATGCCGTTCATTCCGGGCATACGAATGTCCATCACGATGGTATCAGGGCGTTTTTCCTGTAAGAGTTGCAGGCCGGTCTCGACGTTTTCCGCCGTATGGACCTGATAGCTAGGCTTGAGCAGCATGCGCAGGCTTTCGCGCGGTCCGATTTCATCATCGATGATAAGGACCTTGGCAGGGTCGGGAGCAGCGGAGATGTGCACTGTGGCCGGGTTTAGAGCTAGGGGCGTGCCGTAGTCAATGTGAAATTATCGCGGGCTGAAACAATTGCGGGGCTTGGCGGAGGGTTAAACAAAAACGGACGGCACGCAAGATCGATCTTGTGAATAACTGAAAAATTGTGAATAAGTGCAGTGGGCAGGGGAGATGGGAAATATAATGACTGCATTTAGTGGGGAAATTAGAATTTGGCTCTTTAATCCATGCCAGGGCTTTGTTTGCTTTCAACGCTAAACTTTTTCGCGCCTCGTCTAAACCAGCCTTTGGGCGCAGCAGCGTCTTCATTGGCTGATATGCCATGATTAAGCGAAACCGCATCGTCATCACTGGGATGGGGGTTCTCGCCCCGAACGGGGTCGGATTGGAAGCATTCTGGGATTCGCTTCTCCAAGGCCGGAGCGGCATTGGCCGAATCACACTTTTCGACGCCAGCAATTTGAAAAGCCAAATCGCGGGGGAAGTGAAAAATTTTGATCCATTTGAATGGATAGAGCCAGAACTTAAGCCGAAGCGAATGGCACGTCATAGCCAGTTCGCCTATGCCGCGACAAAGATGGCACTCAAAGACGCGGGCTTGGAGATTAACGACGCAGATTTACCGAGCCCCACTCCGGTTGTGGTTGGAGTGAGTACCAGTGCGATGGACATTATCGAACGATCAATTAGCGATTTCGACCGACACGGTTTTCGCGGCATGTCGCCGACGGCGATTTCTGCGTTGAAGCCGCAGGCAGCTGCCAATGCCATTGCAGATCGAATTGGCGTGCATGCGCATGCGGCGACGGTGTCAACGGCCTGTCCATCTGGCTTGGATGCTATTGCCAGCGCAGCCATGACAATTCGCACGGGAGAAGCCGAACTGGCCATCGCCGGCGGGGCTGATGCGCCTTTAACTCCTCATACCGTGGCGGCTTTTATCGCCAGCGGTCTAACGGTCCCGTACAATGGAGATCCGGAAAGTGCAAGTAAACCGTTCGATTTAAACCGGGAATCCGGCGTCCTGGCAGAAGGTGCTGGAATGTTCGTGCTTGAAAATCTGGAACGGGCGGAAGCGCGAGGAGCACATATTTACCTCGAACTAACTGGTTATGCCGCCCAGCGCGATCTTGAGCCGGCTCAGTATGGATCCGGCCTGCGTAGCTCCATGGAGATGGCATTGGCAAACGCGCGCTGCGAAAAGAGCAAAATCGATTACATATCGGCTTACGGACCTGGAGATCCGATGTTAGACGCCGCCGAGATTCGATTTATCAAAGAGGTATTTGGCCCGTACGCCTATTCTATTCCGATCAGCTCCATCAAAGGCGTTACTGGGAATCCATTGGCCGCGGCAGGGCCACTCCAAATCGCAGCGTGTGCCCTAACGATGCGTGATCAACTAATCCCTCCCACCGCAAATTATCAGACCGCCGATCCTGATTGCGATCTCGATGTTGTTCCATTGCGCGCGCGTAAAGCCAAAGTCGATCGGGCGCTTTTGAATGTGCGCGGTCTCGGGGGAAGCGCCAGCTCGCTGGTAATGGATCGCGTGTTTTGCTAATGAACAGTCAAGCAGTCCCGATCCTTGGGGCGTTAGTGATCCAGGCGGCGGTGGGGTTCGCTGTTTTCGCCACTAATCGGCATCGCAAGGCGGCCCAAAGCTTCCTCGTCTTGTCGATCGCGATGATTTGCTGGCTGGCAAGTCTCTACTTTGGTTCGACCAGCCGCGATCTCGCATTTGTTGCGACAAACATGCGAGTAGCATTTGCTGCCGCAGTCCTGATTTTACTAGCATTAAACTTTCTCCGGCTTTTTACGGTCATGCCGGACGCGACTTGGCGAGATGTCCTTCGTCACTCCCGTGGATGGATCATCCTGGCTCTCGCCCTCATCATTTTCTGTCAGTCAAACCTTCTCTTGAAAGGAGCACGCTTCCCTGATCGACCCGGAGCCGCTCCACAGCCGATTTCTGACTGGGGTGTCTATCTTTATGGTTGCTGTTTCGGGAGTGCCTTGGTTGTTCTTCTTGTCGCTTCACTGCGCGATCTTAGGAATAGCTCCGGGAGGATTCGATCGGAACTCGGCTACCTTTTACTCGGCCCTATTTTCATCCTGGTTCTTACTCTCGGCGCCTACCAGATATTACGGTTCTTGGTTCCCCCCTCGCAGTTGTTTTGGTTTGCGCCTCTTCGAGCCGTGCTATTCACACTGATCATCGCCTATGGGATTTCCACGCGAAAGATCATGGACGTTGGCCTCTTTCTGCGGCGCGCGATTTCGTACGGGGTCCTCACGGCATACTTGCTTGCTCTTTACGGAGCGGTTTGGTGGCTGGTAGTCCAGGTAACAGCCTCTCTTTTTTATTCAACTGATCACACTTTTGCTCACATCGCCGCGGCTCTAGTCGTCACCTTCGCCATGGCGCCGGCGCGTGGCTTCTCTCAAAGGTTAGCCGATCGTCTTTTTGTCGGTGGCCGTGGAATCGATTTTCGTGCCACTGTTAGCAAGGCGGCCGCCATCCTCGAATCGGTAACTACCTTGCCGGACTTATTGCGCAGATTTGCTACGACGATTGGCGAGGCCGTCGGCACTGATAGTGTAAATATCTACCTCGAGCGGCGTAAAGTTTTTCGAAAAAGCTATCCGGTGTCCGGTTTACCTGGGACGGTTGATCAATTCAAGGAGGAGGAGCCCTTGGTGCAATGGTTGGCCACTCATCACGAACCGCTCATCCTCGAAGAGCTTCACCGCGCCCGTGGAACCGGAACCACCTTTGCCATTCGCCGCCAACTGGAAGCAGCCGGGGCCGCGGCCGCGGTCGGGATTCTATCACGCGAACATCTCGTGGGCGTCATGCTTCTCGGGCCAAGGCTCTCCGGCCGCATTTATGGCAGTACCGAGCAGAGCGCGCTTCAGGTGTTGTGCGGTCAACTTGCCGTCGCCATTGAAAACGCCGAGCTATTCACCGAAGTCCAAAACGCCCGCATCTATAATGAAATATTACTCCAGAATTTAACTACCGGAGTAGTAGCCGCCGATGCCGACGGTCGAATTACGGTATTCAATCAGGAAGCGGTGCAAATAGCCGGCTTGAATACCAACGGGGGAGAACGAACGGTTGACGACCTTCCCGCACCCCTGCGTGACATCATTCGGACTACTTTGACGTCGGGGGAACGCCAGGAAGACCGGGAAGTGGAATTGCGAGCCGCGGCGGCAAGCACATTTGCGCGCGCCAGCAGCGCAACTTTTCGCGGTCAAGGGGGCGAGCTCCTGGGCGCGCTGATGGTTGTGACCGACATTACCGCGCTGAAACGGCTCGAACTGCAAATTCGTCGCAGCGATCGCCTCGCTAGCCTCGGAACGCTCTCAGCCGGAATGGCACATGAGATTAAGAATCCGCTCGTCTCTATCAAGACTTTTGCTCAGCTCTTACCAGAGCGTTACCACGAGTCCGATTTCCGCGACACTTTTTCCAGCTTAATCGTGCACGAGATTGATCGGATCGATTCACTGGTCAATCAGCTGCTTCGGTTCGCACGCCCGGCAAAACCATTGCTCCGGCCGATGCATGTGCACGAAGTGCTGGAGAAAACGTTTCAACTCGTTCAACATCGGTTGAACCAAAAGGAGATCAAATTCAACCGGACGTTGGAGGCAAGCCTCGATACGATTCGGGCTGACTCAGATCAAATGGAACAGGTTTTTCTCAATTTTTTCCTTAATGCCATGGATGCGATGAAACGCGGCGGCGAGCTCACGGTGGAGACCGAAATCCGGACCGGTGATTCTCTTGTGACGCATCTTTTGCCGGCGGACGAGAAGCGGCACGAAGCGTTATGCATTTCCATTCGCGATACCGGTGAGGGGATAAAAGAGGAGGATATTGCCCGGGTATTCGATCCGTTTTTCACGACGAAAGATTTCGGAACCGGTCTTGGCCTTTCGGTGGTGCACGGAATTATCGAGGAACATGGCGGACAAATCGAAGTTGAAAGCGAGGTAGCCAAGGGAACTGTCTTTCACATCTTTCTGCCGCTGGTGCATTTTGATCAGGAAGTGGTGGCCGCATGAGCGCGGCTACCATTTGCATTCTCTACACCCAGGACGCTGACCTGGCGCGACGGGTTAAGGCTTTCCTTCGCACGATGGCACTGGTTCGCCACGTCACTGACCCCAATCGGATGGAAGCCGTGCTGCAACAGAATTCGCCCGCGGTAATTTTAATGGATCTGCGAGCAAAAGAATGCCGCGACTTGCTCGAGCAACTCGAACAGGATTGGCCGGAATCACTTGTCATCGCTCTTGGCGCCCCTCGCTCCGAACCGCTGCGCGAGGCCGAACAATCCAACATTTATGCGGCGGAAGATTTGCAACTCGACCGTCACCGTTTTCAAACCCTGGTCGGCCGCGCCTTCGATCACCTAAAGATCATGCAGGAGAATCGCGACCTGCGCGAAGAATCGCTTTATCGTCCTTCAGCGGAACAGCCCCGCCGGGCCGAGCCAATGCTGGAGCGTGCGCACTCGTCATCGCTGCCGTTGCTGCGTTTCCCTCGTGTCTTTCGACGCCTGGATAATGTCGAGGGATTGCTTGCCAGCATCGTTGAAGGAGTGGCGGACGCCGCCGGCGTGACCCGCGTTGGAATTTTTTCGCGCATGCGTCAGGGAGATCGCTATCGTCTGCGTGCCGGGCTGCGCTGCCTGCCAGAAACTAACGAGATCGAGTACCACGAGCGCGATCCACTGGTCCGCTGGTTCGAATTACATGGGCACCTCGTTTCTCGCGTCAATCTCGCACATATCGCCGCGCAAAATCAGGGGCCTATCTTGCGTCGGGCGCTCGATAGCTTTGGCGCCGAGGTTATCGTCCCTCTTTATGCACGTGGTCAGATCATCGGCTGGCTCTTTTTCGGCCATCGTATCACCGGTTTACCCTTTAATTACGGTGACCTCGAAGGCCTGATGATCCTGGCCGAGCATGTTTCCACCGTCCTCGAGAACGCACTTCTCTACGAAGAGGTCACACTGCAAAAAACCCTGGCCGAAACGCTTCTGAAATCGATCCCGCCAGGAATCGTCGCCATTGATGAAGAAGGCATCACTCGCTGGTTTAGTCCGCCCGCGGAATCGATCCTCGGGCTGAAAACTTCCGATGCGCTCAACCGGCCGATTGAAGCCGTTGGTCGAAGGCTGGCCATCATGTTGCGGGAAACTCTTGAGGCAAAGTCGAACCTTCCTCCGCGACAGTGGATCGATCCGAACACACGCCGCTCCCTTTCTGTCGAAGCGCGGCGACTTCTCGATCAGCAAACTCCCCTCGGCGCCGTCGCCGTCATTCACGATCTGACCGCGGAGGAGAATTTACGGCAAAAGCAAGACCTGGTCGATCGCGCCGCCTTTTGGACGGACCTGGCCGCGAGCATGTCGCACGAAATTCGCAATCCACTCGTCGCGATTAAGACTTTCGCGCAACTTTTGCCCGAGCGTTTCGATGATCCGGAATTCCGAAAAAATTTCAACCAGATCGTCGTTCAGGAAATCGATCGCCTCGATAAGATCATTACCCAGATCAACTCTTTCGCTCATCCGGCTGAATTGAAGATGAGACCGCTGGATATTCGCACGCCGGTAAAGCGCGGGCTCGAGCTTGCACGCAGCAAATTTCGGGTCAACGGCGGCGTGGCGGTGGAAACGGAACTGCCTGCCAATTTGCCAAAGATTCTTGGAGATGAAGGGGCGCTGGCCGAAGTGGTGGCGCATTTGGTCGCGAACGCGGCCGAAGCGGTCACCGAACAGAAAAAACCGAAGATCACGCTTTCGGCCAAGCCGATTCACGAAGGCGGCCGCGCCAGCGCAGTGCTCGTGACGGTGCAGGACAACGGCCACGGGATTGCGCCAGAAATGCGCGAGAAGGTCTTTTCACCTTTCTGTACGACAAAAGCACGCGGCATGGGACTGGGTCTGCCAATCGTCAAACGGACCGTGTTCGATCACAACGGTCGCGTTGACATCGATACCGGCACGAGCGGCACTGCGGTTAGCATCGCGCTACCTGCGACCGCGAACGACGAATAGCCCCCCAGGCGGACCTGCCGCGTCGGCGGCGTCCATTATTTGGGACCCGACGGAGTTACCTTATCTGATCTCGGCCCGCCCTTTTTTAGGCTCTCGCCATTATGTTCGCTTGAATAGCGCTCGCCCGACTCTTTATTGAGCTTCCCATGAAGAAAGCACTGGAACCGAATTCCATCGCGGAGCTAAAGGCAAAGTTGAGAGGTCGCGTGATCGAACCGGACGACCCCGATTACGATGACGCTCGCAAAGTTTATAATGCGATGATTGACAAGCGGCCGCGCCTGATCGCGCGGTGCGCAGACGTGGCAGATGTAATCAGCTCGGTCGACTTTGCCCGAAAACATGATCTGCTTCTTGCCGTCCGTAGCGGTGGCCATAACGGCGGCGGACTGGGAATTTGCGATGACGGCTTAGTGATTGATCTCGGGCTGATCAAATATGCCCGGGTCGATCCAGCGGCGCGCCTCGTAACCGTGGGCGGCGGATGCACCTGGGGCGATGTCGATCATGCAACTCACGCGTTCGGCCTTGCTACTCCCAGCGGAATTATTTCGACTACTGGTGTCGGTGGCTTGACTCTCGGTGGAGGAATTGGACATCTGACCCGCAAGTGCGGACTAACCATCGACAACCTTGTAACAGCCGATCTGGTCTTGGCTGATGGAAGCTTTGTTAAAGCGAATGCGGATGAGAACCCTGATTTGTTCTGGGCCATTCGCGGCGGTGGTGGGAACTTCGGTGTCGTAACGTCGTTTACTTTCAAGTTACATCCGATCGATACCATTTACGGCGGGCCGATGTTGTACGAGCTAAGCGAGACAGCCGAGGTGATGAAATGGTATCGCGATCTGATTAAGGCGGCGCCTGACGACCTGAATGGTTGGTTTGCTTTTCTCACGGTGCCGCCAGCAGCTCCATTTCCGGAGCATCTTCATCTGAAAAAAATGTGCGGCATCGTCTGGACCTGGACCGGTGGTTTGCCGCAAGGCGAAGAAACGTTTAAGCCCATTCGCGCTTTCAAGAAGGCCGCGCTCGATTTCGTCGGCCCGCTCCCACAGCCTGCTTTGCAAAGCATGTTCGATGGGATTTATCCGCCGGGGTTGCAGTGGTACTGGCGCGCAGATTTTGTCAAGGAACTAAGCGACGAAGCCATTGCCGAACATATTAAATTTGGTGAGGCGCTGCCGTCGATGCATTCCACCATGCATCTTTATCCGATTAATGGAGCAGCTGGGCGCGTCGGCAAACACGAAACGGCTTGGAATTACCGCGATGCAACCTGGGCTCAAGTCATGGTCGGGGTCGATCCTGATCCCGCCAGCAACGATAAGACTATTTCGTGGACCAAAAGCTACTGGAACGCGCTACATCCATACTCTGCGGGCGGAGCCTACGTAAACTTCATGATGGATGAAGGAGAAGAACGGGTGAAAGCGACTTATGGGGATAACTATCAGCGATTAGTTGAGATCAAGAATAAATATGATCCTGATAATCTTTTTCGGGTGAACCAGAACATTAAACCGGGCAAGGGGCGCTCCGTTGTTTCCGCCTAGAACCAGTTTCGTAATTGATCTTTCGTCCTGCCGCAATGGCGCACTATCGCCGTGCCGCAGAAGCATCTTGTTGGAGAAGCCCCTCATCCGAACCTTCTTCCCCCGGGAAGAAGGAACTACCTCTCCCTTAGGGAGGGGTTGGGGTGAGGAAAAACCTGTGATAAAGGATGTCTTATTGTGGTTAGGAAAATAGACGGCCGCCTCACTTATACAAAGAACAGATGAATGCTGAGGAACTAAGATCATTGCAGGCGCCGGTGAAAGAGCGATATCGCCACCAACCGGAGACCGCTCTGGTCACGCTCCGGGCCCAAGGACGGCTGGGTGAAGGTGTTACCTGCAAAATAGAAACAGGAAAGACGCCGGTCGAAGCCGGGCTTCATCCTGCTACTGGTGGCGATGGTCGCAGCGCGTGCTCCGGCGACATGTTACTTGAGGCATTGGTCGGATGCGCTGGCGTTACTTTGAACGCGGTCGCTACCGCCCTCGGTATTCGGTTACGGGATGCAACGGTTCGTGCCGAAGGCGACTTGGACTTCCGCGGCACCCTGGGGGTTTCCAAGGATGTGGCGGTCGGTTTCCAACAAATACGATTGCAATTCGTTCTCGACACTGATGCGAGCCAAGAGCAATTGGCTACCCTGCTTCGCTTGACCGAACGATACTGCGTCGTTTACCAGACATTGAGTCGTCCGGCCAAGATCGACGTTGAGTATCGGCTCGCCTCAGGATAGGTTGCCGCCGCTCCAAGCTCTCCTATGCCAACATACATGGACATTCACGAGATTCCGGGAGGAGTCACCGCCGACGCCGTCGCCAAGGCGCACGCGCATGATGTCGCAGTCGAGGGAAAATACGGAGTTCATTATCACAAGTACTGGGTGAATGAGAGCGCCGGCAAAATCTTTTGTCTTTGCGAGGCCCCAAATGCTGAAGCCGCCATGCAAGTCCATCGGCAAGCGCACGGCATGGTCGCGGAGAAAATTATTCAGGTTGAGCCTGATGTTGCCGATTTGTTCCTCGGCGGCAGCGAATTCAATACCGCGGGCGCGGCCCTACTGCCGGGCGGCGCAGCCGACGCGCGTGACCCCGGAATTCGGACTGTTTTGTTTACCGATATCGTGAACTCGACTTTGTTGACGCAGAAGTTGGGGGACGAGATAGCGATGGAATTTTTGCGCGTGCACGACAGCATTGTGCGGGACGCTCTGGCCGCGTCGAAAGGACGGGAAGTGAAGCACACGGGCGATGGCATCATGGCGTCTTTTGTTTCGGCCGCAGCCGCGGTTCGTTGTGCAATGCAAATCCAGCGTGAGTTGGCTCGGCGTGAGCGAGAAGAACGCGATCATCACATCAAAGTTCGCATTGGTGGCGCGGCTGGGGAACCGGTCGAACAAAACAACGATATTTTTGGAACAACTGTCCAACTGGCGGCGCGGCTTTGCTCCCACGCCGAACCCGACCAAATCCTCGTATCGACCGCGGTAGCGGAATTGTGCATCGGGAAGGGCTTAACATTTCGTCCTTTGGGCGAAGTCGCGCTCAAAGGTTTTGATCGGCCGGTTCAGGTTCACGCCGTCGAATGTGCTCAGTGACGCGGTGGTGTATTAACGAGCTGTTTTGCCCAATTCTGATTAGTTGTGTCGATTTAGTCAGGCGGAACGACCTGCGTATTCTCTGAAACGACGAGCGCGATTCCGCCGAGGACGGCAATGGACGCGAAAAGAAAACGTAAGGTAATCGACTCGCCAAGAAATAAGATACCACCGGCGGCGGCGAGGACCGGCACACTCAGTTGGACCGTAGCGGCACTGGCAGCTTTTAGTCCTGGCAAAGCGCTGTACCATATTACATAGCCAACTCCGGAAGCAATTGCTCCCGAGACCGCCGCATAGCCGACGCCGGCGCGGTCGAGACTGGCCCACGGGGATAAGGCGATGCTCAACAAGGAAGCAAAGACCACGGCGCGCAAGAAATTACCGGCCGTGGTGGTCACAGGATCACCTGCACCCTTGCCTCGCAGCGAATAAAATCCCCATGCGATTCCAGCGCATAACATTAATAGGGCGCCGTTGAATGGCGGAGCCGAAAGTCCGGGGAATAGCAACGCGACGAGTCCAGCGACGGCCAGCGCAAGACCCAGCCATTGTCGCGCCCGCAACCGCTCTCCATGGCTCAGTCCCCAGATGATCATGTTGGCCTGGACCGCGCCGAACAGAAGCAGCGCGCCGGTGCCGGCGGAGAGAGAGATGTAGGCAAATGAAAAAGCAGCGGCATAAGCAAACAGCGCAAGCGCCGACGCCCAGTTCCCTGCCTTAAGTCGGGTTCCTTTGCGCAGCATCACGACAAGCGAAAGCACAACGGCGCCAGACAAAATGCGGATGAAAGTAAAACTAGCCGCGTCAATCGTAGTTCGCTTCAGCGCCTGCCGGCAAAGGAGGGAATTACCCGCGAACGCTATCATCGCGAGCAAAGTGAGGATGAAAACTCGCATTCGACTTACTTTGGATAGTCGGACGCGAAGACGAAACTTTATTCCGTATCTGTGTCCTTGAGGTTCCAGCAATACTCGAAGGCAGTTGGAATTTTGTCCGCGCTATTCGGCGGTTGAAAATTGCGTCGCTAGGATCAACGGGCGAGATGCCCGTTGGCCCCACAGCCAAGATGGCTGTGCCGCAACCTGACCCAAGAGAATCGGCACATGCTGTGCTTCGGAATGCAGGAGTAATGAGCCGGCCCTTCGTTCTTCTCGCCATCGCGGGCGCCCTTGTCGTGCCTGCGGTTTATTCAGTGACCCGGCCTGATCCAGAAGCGAAAGCAAAGGCTGACGGCTTGCAGACGCTCGTGTCTGATCCCTATCGGCTGGATAAGATTTATCGGTCAATGGAAGGTCCATGGTCGATTCAGAGTGGGATCCATCTCGCGGCGGGGGCGAAATCTGGCGTGCTATGGGTTACCGGGTTGGAGACGGAAGTTGTCGATGCCACGGCTCAAAAGCCGATTTCTCAGGAGTTTTTCTGCCATTCCAATCTCACTTTCGCCGAGCATGGCCGAACCCCTCTTCAATACAATCAACAATTGGGCGGAAAGACCCACCTCGACTGGCGCCTCTTCACCCTGGTACCGGGCCGGTCCGCGATCGAGCTTCCGCCCGGCTTTGGTGTGCCGATTCCTTCCGACGCCGCACTGGATTACGTGACGATGTCTTTAAATCTGAACGAAAGAGATCAGGTAGTGAACGTTCGCATGCGGACAAAGGTGCACACGATCGCGGCCGATCAGCCGGGCGCACCGACGAAAGGGCTTTTTCGACGGGCCCTCTACGTTCTGCAGCCTCACGGTGTTTCGGCAAAGATGGGACCAGGATGTATGGCGAAAGCAGGAATACACATGGGAGCTGGATGCGCGGAATTGTCGAAAGTGAACATGTCAGGGGAAGTGAGTGCGGAGAAACCCAGCGATGGCCTGATGAACCATTGGATCGTCCCTCCAGGTCACCACATCTACACGACGGAGATTACGCCACAGTTGAATCTCCCTTTCGACACGACGATTCATTATGCAACGATGCACGTTCATCCATTCGCGAGAGGAATGGAATTGCGTGATCTGACAACGGGGGCCACCATCTTTCGGTTGAATTCGCAGGACTGGCCGGACCGGGTTGGCGTTGCGTACGTCGAAGAGTTCAAGTCGATCGAAGGGATTCCGATTCAACGCGATCATCGCTACGAGCTTTCGGCAGAGTACGATAACCCTTTGAAGGTCGAAACGGATGCGATGGCGATTCTTTACCTTTACTTTCTGGAAAAGGATCTGACGTAATTCGGCTTCGGCTTCGTTCGCTGTTATTTGGTAACGGTTAACTTGGATGGAAGAAACAACGGGCAAGATGCCCGTTGGCCCCACAGCCAGGATGGCTGTGCTACGTCGGGCTCGCGGGAGCTTGCCTTCCACATAATTATAGGTGAGTCAATTGCGGTGACGTCGACAGCGAAGAATTGCTTTTCGCTTTTGCTTTCCCGTTTTAGTTTCGGGGCATGATTGTGACGACGGCTCAGCTTTACAAGGTCGCCGACGGCAAGTTCGTCGTGGGCGCAGTGCAACCAATAACTTGGTTAAACTAACTACCACCGAGAATTAAGGGGACATCATGAAATCTATCGCCGTTAACGCAGAACAATTGCAAAAAATTAAGACCGGTCCCGGTTTCATTGCAGCGCTGGATCAAAGCGGCGGCAGCACGCCGAAAGCCCTCCGTCTTTACGGAGTTCAAGAGAATACGTGGTCCAGCGAGGAGGAGATGTTCGCCATCGTCCATCAGATGCGGACCCGCATCATCACTAGTCCCGCCTTCAACGGGGAGCGGATTATCGGCGCCATCCTGTTCGAGAACACAATGGACAGGGAAATCGATGGGCAGCCCACCGCGGACTATCTTTGGAACGTGAAACGGGTCGTGCCGTTTCTGAAAGTGGACCAAGGCCTTGTCGCCGAGAAGGACGGGGTCCAGTTGATGAAGCCCATGCCGATGCTGGCCGCGCTCCTCGACAAAGCCAGGGCCAAGCGGATTTTCGGAACCAAAATGCGCTCAGTTATCAAACGAGCCGACGAAGCAGGTATCAAGAACATCGTGATCCAGCAGTTCGAAATCGCTCAGCAGATTATTTCCGCGAACCTCGTACCGATCATCGAGCCGGAGATTGATATTCACTGCCCAGAAAAAGGAAAGGCGGAGCAATTACTCAAAGCGGCCATCCTCGAGAAAGTCAACGAATTGCCAGATGGTCAGTTCGTCATGCTCAAGCTTACGCTGCCGGAGCAGGACGACTTCTACGCCGAGTTTGTCAAACATCCCAGGGTTCTGAGGGTGGTTGCGCTCTCCGGCGGCTATTCACGGGAAGAAGCAAGCAATCGGCTGCGCAAAAATCATGGCGTGGTCGCCAGCTTTTCCCGCGCGCTCGTTGAAGGGCTGACGGCTCAGCAATCTGACGCTGAGTTCAATGCTATGCTCGATAAATCCATTCAGTGCATTTTCGACGCATCGAATAGCTAAGCGGGGTTTATCCGCAGGTGGTGACGCGGACAAGTTACTTAACCCTCATCGCCCTTCAATTCTTGGACCTTGCGTGATACGGACCTCCAGCCTGTAATTGCGCTCAAATGTGACGAAATAGGCTTTTTGTCATGTCGAGCGAAGTGGAGACATCTCTAGCTTTATAAGGATCTATTTCGAGATTCCTCGACTGTGCTCGGAATGAAAAAAGCGATTGCGGGGGCGCCACCTTTCTTCGGCAACGTGCCTGGCTTTCAGTAGGCGCTTGGCACAAGCGCCTCCGCAATCTAGAAAGAGAACGTGACGCTTACTCTGGAACAGATCGCGAAATTATCCGACGGAGAACTCGAAGGCGATCCAGAAACGAAAATCACGGGCGCAGCTTCTTTGGCAGAGGCGACCGTCCACGAGATCTCGTTTTTCAATAATCCACGTTACCTCGCGCAACTGCGCAAAACGCGCGCCGCAGCCGTGATTGTGCCGTGTGATTTTGCCGAACAAATCGGAGTAGCAGTCATTCGAACGTCAGACCCAGCAAAAGCATTCGAGCAGGTCGTCACCAAGTTCGCGCCGCCCCCGATAAAATTCGCGCCGGGAATTCATCCCAGCGCAGTCATTCACCCGCGGGCGAAATTGGGCGATCACATCTCCATTCAACCGTTGGTGGTAATCGAAGCCGGCGCGCGAATTGGATCACGTACGGTCATCGGCGCCGGGAGTTACATCGGGCACGATGTCGTCATCGGTGACAGCTGCATGATTTATCCGAGAGTAACAATTCGGGAGCGCTGCCGTCTCGGGGCGCGAGTGATTTTGCACAGCGGCGCCGTGATTGGCGCAGACGGATTCGGTTTCGAAATGACGGCGGAGGGTCAGCAAAAAGTGCCACAGATTGGGATTGTTCAAATCGACGATGATGTGGAGATCGGCGCGAACACGACGATCGATCGCGCGCGTTTTGGCCGCACTTGGATTCAGGCTGGCGCGAAGATTGATAATCTGGTGCAGGTGGCACACAACGTCGTGATCGGAAAAGACACGGTGATTGCCGCGCAAACGGGGATCGCCGGGAGCGTGCGCATCGGCAAGAGAGTAATGATCGGGGGGCAAGCCGGAATCATTGGGCACATCGAAATTGCTGACGGCACGATGATCGGTGCGCAGACCGGGGTTTCGAAGAATCTCAACGGAGGAGTTTGGTGGGCGACCCCATCCGTGCCGCTGAAAGAAGCGAAAGTGCAGTTGGCCTGGCTGCGGCGGTTAGGAGAGTTTTTCGAGCGAGTGAGAAAAATAGAAGCGAAGCTAAAGGACTAAGCGAGAAGCTGGTAGCAGGGAGCATTGGGAAGCTGCACGATTGCGCCCTTGAGGCTCAGGCACTGCCGAGCCGCCGACGTTGGGGAGCAAGAGCCTGAACGGTAGACTCTTGTGCTGCAATTGCGCTCGAGAAAGGCTGGCAAGGTTGCTGCTAGTGTAATTATTGAATTTATAGAAAATGCACAACACCCAGCCAGACGCTGAATTCCTCCTCGTTGATGATGATCCGAGCATTTCGGAATTCCTCGCCACCTATCTGTCCAGGCGAGGACATCCCTCTGATGCTACCATGGAAGCAGAGAAAGCTCTCGACTGGCTCAGCGAAAAGCGATGCGAAGTAGTAGTCGTAGATCTCAATTTGCCGGACGCTAACGGAACATCTTTGATCGCATCTCTCCGGGCTATCGATTCCAGACTACCGATCGTGGTTTTCACCGAGAACGGTTGTGATGAGGTGCAAGTGCGAGCGGCAATGCGTGCCGGCGCGAATGGATACGTGAGTAAAAATTTGCCGAT
>Ga0209474_10001947_pt1 | contig 19485 bp, 11 predicted proteins | sample GraSoiAngelo_145_FD_185902 | JGI IMG/M metagenome (GOLD analysis project Ga0209474, IMG submission 185902) | Grasslands soil microbial communities from the Angelo Coastal Reserve, California, USA - 14_1009_05_20cm (SPAdes) (version 2) | ecosystem: Environmental > Terrestrial > Soil > Grasslands... | reverse complement strand
CAGCGACGAAATCGTCGCCAAGCACAAGAAATATCTCTGGCCCTCGGTCACCAACTACTTCCAGCAGCCTCTGGTCGCCGACCGCGGCGAGATGCAATACCTCTGGGACCTCGACGGCAACAAGTACCTCGACTTCTTCGGCGGCATCCTCACCGTTTCCGTCGGCCACTGCAATCCCAAAGTCTCCGGCAAAGTCGCCGCGCAGGTGAACCGCCTGCAGCACACTTCCACGCTCTATCCCAATGAGCACATCGTCGCGCTCGCGGAAAAAGTTGCGCAGATCACTCCCGGCAATCTGAAGCAAAGTTTCTTCACCAACTCCGGCACGGAAGCGAACGAAGCGGCCATTCTTCTCGCGCGCATGTCTACGGGAAATTTTGATGTCGTCGCACTGCGCCACGCTTACTCCGGCGGCTCCGCGCTCGCCAAAGGCGTCACCGCGCACGCGAACTACCGCAAAGGCGGCGTGATTGGCGTCGGCATCTCGCACGCCGTGAATGCCTACTGCTACCGCTGCCCGCTGCACCTGAAATATCCCGATTGCGAAGTCGCTTGCGCGGGCGACGTTGAAAATCTCATCCAAACCGGCACCAGCGGCAACATCGCCGCGTTCATCGCCGAGCCGATTCAAGGCGTCGGCGGCTTCATCACGCCGCCGAAGGAATATTTCAAAATCGTTTTCAAAATCGTGAAGCAGTACGGCGCGCTGATCATTTCCGACGAAGTGCAAACCGGCTGGGGCCGCACCGGCAAGAAATGGTTCGGCATCGAGCAGTGGGAAGTCGTGCCGGACATGATCACCAGCGCAAAAGGCATGGCCAACGGCGTGCCGATTGGCCTCACGGTGACCACGCCAGAAATCGCCGGCAGCTTCCAGGGCGCGAACATCGCGACGTTCGGCGGGAATCCCGTCACCAGCGTCGCCGCCAAAGCGACGATCGAATTGATCGAAGAAGAAAATCTCCTCGAGAACGCTCACATCGTTGGCGCGCATTTCCGCTCGAAGCTCGAAGAACTGCAACAAAAGCATGCGCTCATCGGCGACGTGCGCGGCATGGGCCTGATGCAGGCGCTCGAACTCGTGAAAGACCGCAAGACCAAAGAGCCCGCTCCCGAAGCCACCACGCAAGTGATGGAGCGCGCCCGCCAGAACGGCCTGCTCATCGGCAAGGGCGGCCTCTACGGCAACGTCCTCCGCCTCGCCCCCATGCTCAACACCTCCAAATCCGACGTCGACGAAGCCATCCGCCTCCTCGACAAGTCCTTCAGCGAGGCCAAGCTGTGAGTTCGTTTTGGTTCGTTATCGTTTGGTGTTTTTTCATTGTAGCGCCTCTGGTTTGGACAATCCGGCGCTGGTGGCGGACATCCCCTAGAATAACTGCCCCAGTATGGAGGAGCTATCTCTCCATTGGTGCCACAACTCTGGTCGGCTTGTCGGAATTGTTTTGGGTTGCCTCCGCGATCTGGATCATACGCACCGGCGGTGGATCTTACGATCGAATGTTCCAAGGGATTTCTTTTCTCGGATTCTTTGCCGCGCCGGCTCGGTTGCTAGCAAGCCTATTTGGCAAAGGAACCCTGAGATGGCCTGCATGTTGTCTGTCTGTTCTTGTGATGTTTTCTTGGCTGGTCTTGGGATTGGCTGATTTATGATTTCGCGACCCGTTAAGGCCGCGCCGGCTCTGCTGCTTTGTGGAGTTTTGGTCTGCGCCCAAGCGCCGCCCCAGAAACAGCTTTGGAAGTCCGTGGAATTTGCCATCGTGAAATTCAATGACGAGGCGCCGAAATCCTGGAGCATGTATCACACGGAGAAAAAAGGGCTGTTGCTAGTGCGCCTCTGGAAGCGCTATTTGCTTGTGAACGTGAAAGAGGAAGAAGTCTACGAAATCGATCCGCAAACCGTGAAGCCCGCTGGCAACAACGTCGAATGGTCGCTGGCCGACAAGCCCAGCGAGCCGCTCGAAACTCCGGAATGGAAGACGCGCAACGTCGGCCCCATGCAGCAAGTGTCCTTCCGCCTCGGCAAGAACGGCTCCGTTCTGCAACTCCAAATCCCGCTGAAGATCAACGGCCAGCCCGCTTATTGACGGGTGTAGGGGCGCACGCCTAGTTGCCGTGAACGAAAAATTTGAGGAGGATTTGAAGTCAAAAAAATCGACTCGCCGTCACCGCCTGTACACGCCGTAATACCAGGGAATACCCAGCGCGCCCGGCTCGACCGCGACGTTCACCTGGTCGCCCGGCTTAAAGCGGTCGTAATCGTCGGAATCCACGGCCAGGCGCTCGTATTTCGCACCAGTACGCCAACTGCGGACGATCAACCGCCGCGTCCCGCGCACAATGCCCGGCATGTTGTAGCGGCCGTCCACAATCGCGGTGTGATAGGTCAGGTTTTTCTGGGAATCGAGCCTGCCATTCACAAAAAGCATCCCGGCCAGAATCCAAGGCAGCAGGATGAAGCCACCGTAGACGTGCTTGAGCATTTCGAGTTCCTGCCGCCTTCGCGCGCGCCGGTCGAGCACCACTGCAAGCGTCAACGCCACAAAAAAAATCACGCCGAAGACCACCAGCATGAGATCAAGGTCCAGCGGCGGATAAATCTGGCTGATATACGGGAACGCCAGCGAGCCGGCGAGGAATACGCCGGTGCGCTTCATAAAGCGCCGGCGAAACATCACCTCCGCCGCCGCGGAAGTGAGGCCGCAGGCGGGACACTGATCCGCGGTCCGCGGTGAGCCGCAGTCCAGGCAGCGCGTCATAGTTTCTTGGCGCATAGAACTTCGTGGCGTTCGAGCGCCAGTTCGAAAAAGCACGCTAGCGCAATCTCGCGTGGCATGTTTCCCACACACATGACCCGTTCGCGTTCGTTCTCGAATGCAAAGGCCTAGCCGAATGCCCGCAACTAGCTTCGCGGTACGGCGTCCACTCTAGTATAAGCCGCCTCAAACGCCGGGAGGAGTGAGGGAGGAAAGAAGGTCGCTGTAAAGTTTCCGGCTTTCGGATTCGGCAAGCGCCACGGAGACGCCCATGCCGCGGCCGGGCTCGACGCGCTTCACCAGGCAATCGAGTTTGACGGGTCGGGGAAGATGCAGGCGCGCAGTGAAGCCCGCGCCGATCCACAGTGTATCGGGGACTTCGATGAACATTCCGTTCGAGCTGATGTCGCGCGTGTTGCCGCGGAGAACCGCGGAGCCCCATTCGATTTCGAGGTTTGCCCTGAAAGAGTAGCGTGGCGCCCAGCGGCGTTCCAGGCGCCGGGATGCTTGATCCCCCAAGCTCATTTCGTGGTTGTGACCCCCTGCCAAGGATAACGTACCGCGGCGCCGGAGACGAATCGCCGTCCCAATGTTGCCAGAATACGCCGGTCAACACCACAGGACATAGGACGCCGGAGGACTGTGTTTTGTTCCCGCCAATCGTATCTCTTATAACACTTTATTCGAACACAGCCGATAAAATGACTCAGCAAATCCTACGACACAGAATTTCAGAAAGGCGGACGCATCGCGTACCCAACGGTGAGTCAGTGTTTGAGGCGCCAAGTCATTGGTCTTTGGAGGTTTGGGAACCCTTGGCGGCCCCGCGGCTGAGGCGGCGCTGCACTTCGGCCTGGATGTAGCGGCGCAAGGTTTCCGGAACAATGCCGGGAGCGGCGAGTTCGCGGAGGTTGGAAACAGTGAGCTGTGGCAAGTAGGAAAGAATGGTGGCCAGCGGCGCAGAAGGCTGGCGCAGAAGCGCGATGCGAATGTTGTACGAGATGGACCACTTCCGGTGATGAATGATCGCTGGGACCACGGGCGCCGGAAGCTTTTCGCGTGAAAGAGTTTTCAGGATTTGCGCCTCGGTTAAATACGGATTGTCGAGAACCACAGAAACGATTTGCGGATGGCCTTCGGTGAGCAGGGCGCCAGCCACTCGGGCAGGGCCGCGGCGGGCCAGAGTGATTTTCTGGCCCAGCGGAATCTGCGAAAGGCGCGCGAGGAGTTGCTCCTCCGCGTTGCGTTTTAGTTCGGCCGGGACGGCCGGCGAAAGCGCGAGTTGGACGAGATCCATCAGATAAAGGTCGCGGATGAGGCGCAGTGTGGCAAGGCGCGGCCCACGCGGATGAAAGCAAAGCGCCTTTTTCACGCGATAGCTTTTAAGGAGCGGCTTTCGCTTGCCCACTTCTTCGAGGATTTCGCTGGGGAGATCTTTTCGTTCCAGGAGTAAGCAGAGTTGCGGTTCGTCGAGCGCGGGATTGTCGAGCAGCGCGAGGAGAACATCCGCGGAAGGATGATGCAGCAGCGCAGCAAGCTCCTCGCCGGCGGCGACACGCGCGCGTTCGCGATCTTTCGCGGCACGTTCGGGCGCGACCGGTTCGGGTGCAACGGATTCGGGCATAAATTAACTTTCGGGGATTTGCAGCGGGCTCGTCAAGGCGTCGCGGGCAAGTAGGGCAGCGGATTCGGCAAGTGGCCTAGGGAGCGGGCCAATGCGGGCGCTGGGAGCCATTTCGCGAACCAGGCGGTCGAATTCCGCATTAAGAAAAGGACTGCCCTCGAAGACTCCGCCGGTTTTTGCAAGGAAGAAACTCGTATTCTGCAATTGGAGTTGACTGAGAACTTCAAAGACTTGTTGCAACAAATCTTTGGCGGCGGTGATCAAGATCGATCGCGCTGAAGCATCGCCGGCCTCGGACGCTTTTGCAACGATGGGAAATATTTTAGGAAAGATGACAGTGGGCTGTTCGCGGACCAGATCAACAAAATGGGTCCAAGTGCAATCAAAAGTGTGGAGGATTTCGTCGGTCAGCGGGAATTGTTCGTTGTTCAGGAATTTTTGAAAACAGCGGGCAACCGTCTTTCGCCCGATGTCGTTGGCGCTTCCAGGATCGCCAATGATGGGGCCGAATCCACCGGCACGAGCCAATTTCAAGGGAGCGGTCCTTCCCAGGACGGCGGAGCCTGTTCCTGCAATTACGACAGCACTGGGGATTTCGCCAGTCGCTGCCAGGGTAAGCGGCAAATCACTGGTGATCACGATCGAGGCCTTGGGAAACGTGGGTTGAAGAAGGGTTTTGATTTCCGCTTGAACAGCCGGCTCGCCTGCGCCAGAAATGCCCGCAAGAACGAAAGCGACACTGGCGGGTTGCTGTGCCGCAGAACGCAGCGCCTCCTTGCCCGCTTCCGCAAGAGCAGCAGCGGCAGCCTCTGGACCCACGTTGACGGCATTGGAAGGGCCGGAGCGGGAGCGCGCGAGTATCGCACCGGTTTCGTCCATGAGGACGCATTCCGTTTTTGTGCCGCCGCCGTCAAAGCCGAGCACATATCTCATAAAAAGAGCATACGTGAAAAATAGCGCGGCGAAACCGATGCGATGATCGAGTGAAACAGATTTGACAATTGGCCCGCCGGCGGTCTCAGGTTTGACATGGTTTGACCTCCGGAAGTGCTGAACCTTTTCCCGCCCGGTAGTGGACAACGATTCTCCTTGACAGCCTAGGAGAAGAGGCGTAGATTCCTAGGCCATCTAGGAGAGAGACGCTTCATGGACAAAAAACAGATGGAGCTGCTGCAGGGCACGCTGGACATGCTGATCCTCAAGGCGGTGTCGCTGGGCCCGCTGCATGGGTACGGCGTCTTGCTGCGCATCCAACAAATTTCGAAAGACCGGCTGGAAATTCAGCAGGGCTCGCTGTATCCCGCGCTTTATCGGCTTGAGCATCAAGGCTGGATCGCCAGCGAATGGGGCGAGTCGGAGAACAAACGCAAGGCGAAGTATTACCGGCTGACGGCGGCGGGCAAACGCAAACTGCAAACGGAAGCAGAAAAGTGGAACCGCATGGCGGAGTTGATTGAAGGAATCTTAGGGACGACGGCGGAGGAAGTATGACGCAGTGGAGGCGAGTTCGGTCGTGGGTGCGCAGCATGATGCAGCGCTCGCGGATGGAACGCGAGATGGATGCGGAGCTGCGCTTCCACATTGAGGCGTTCGCGGAAGACTTGGCACGCAGCGGCGTGCCGCGAGAAGAAGCGCTGCGGCGCGCGCGCATCGAGTTTGGCGGCGTGGAACGCGCGAAGGAAGAATGCCGCGACGCGCGAGGTACAAGTTTCGTCGACAGCCTTTTCCAGGACTTGCGCTTCGGCTTGCGGATGCTGCGAAAGAATCCAGGCTTCACAGCGACCGCTGTGCTTGCGTTGGCCCTGGGAATTGGCGCAAACACGACCGTCTTCACCGTGTTCGATGCTGTGGCCCTAAGACCGCGGGCTGTGAAAGATCCGGACCGCCTAGTCGGCGTATACCGCACGGCGGAAAGAGAGGATCGCGGGGCCTTCTCGTATGCAGATTACATTTATTATCGCGACCACACCAAAGCCCTTTCTGACTTAGCGATGTGGGGCGGGATAACGAACGTAACCACATCTGAGCTCTCCGTTGACAGCTCGGAAAACATGCCGCGTGTAGTAGGCGCGCTCGGCTTTCATCTGCCGCAATTGCTAAAGGGAGGCACGCAGCGTCTGACCTGTGTTTTTGTTTCGGGCAACTACTTTCAACTGCTCGGAGCACAACCGGCGGCTGGCCGGTTGTTTCTGCCGGAAGATGATCAATCAGGCGCGCCACCAGTGGTCGTTCTGAGCGGCAATTTCTGGCAGAGCCAGCTTCACTCGGATCCTAGCGTCGTGGGATCCGTGATTCACCTCGACCGTGTGGCCTTCACCATCGTTGGTGTGACACCCGTCGACTATCTTGGCACGCTTTCGAGAGTACCCGCTCTCTGGGCGCCGATCGCGGCACGGCCTCTCTTGGGCGACGGCACGCGCGAGAGCCTGGAAAACCGCAGTGTGCCCGCCGGGATTGTGTACGGACACCTGAAGGCTGGTATTGCCTTGCCTGATGCACAAGCAGAATTGAAAGTTCTGGCAGAACAGTTGCGCGCAGGATATCCGGACGTTGAACGGAATAATGGCGTCAGGGTCATCAGCGAGCGAGCCTTTGGCAGCATTGACTCGGAAACATGGCCCATCGTAGCCGCTACGATGGGCGCGGTCATGTTGCTGTTGCTGATTGCTTGCGCGAATGTGGCCAGTCTTTTGCTTGCGCGAGCGGCGACGCGCAGGCGCGAAATCGGCGTGCGCCTTTCGCTCGGAGCCGGCCGCCGCCGGCTGTTACAACAGTTGTTAATCGAAAGCACTCTGATCGCTCTTTTGGCTGGGGCTGTGGGCCTTCCCTTCGCGTGGTGGACGCTACATCTCATTGTCGTGGAAATTGCTTCCGCAATTCCTTCGTACTGGGGCGCCATCGCGTTGCAGGTTACTCCCGACATCCGCATTTTCGGTTATACCGTGCTCATCTCCTTGCTGACGGGAGTGGCGTTTGGTTTGACTCCGGCGCTGCAGGCATTGCGCGTGGATGTCACCTCCGCGCTGAAAGATAGCGGCAGCATGCTGGGACAGCGGCTGAGCAAATCCCGCCTGCACGATTTGCTCATTGTTGTGCAGGTTGCAGCGTGTCTCGTGCTGCTGATCAACTCAGCGCTCCTGCTGCGAGGCTCGCAGCGAGCGCTCCGAATCGATCCTGGATTTGACACCAAACATGTCGTGCACTTGTCCCTGGAAATGGCTGAGCCCTCAATGGGCTATAGCCAGGCGCGACTGTTTAAGCTCAGCCGGCAGCTGATGGATGAGATTAGAGGTCTTCCTGGCATTACTGCAGTTACGCAAGCGTCGCGCGCGCCGATTTCAGGCGGCAACAGATTTGTACCGGTTGGGACTGACGACGCAGAGCCACCAGCCAGTGAGGGCGGCAAAGACAAGCGACCGGCGGCTGGCTACAGCTATGTTCTGCCGAATTATTTCGAGACGCTAGGCATTCCTATCGTCAGCGGCCGCAGCTTCACCGTCCAAGAGGCCGAGACAGAGGCTCCTGTTCTGGTTATTAGCGAAGCCACGGCGCGGCGATTCTGGCCCGGCCAAAATTCCATCGGCAAACGTTTAGCGATCGGATCGGTGAATGGGCCAGCTCCCTACCCCGGCGTGACGGCTCCGTTTTCTCCCGGCAGCGAGATAATCGGTGTCGTTCGAGATGTGCACAGCCTCTTTCTGGGCAAAGTTGACGAGTCGTATCTTTATTTGCCGCTTTCGCAGACCCGAGAGTCAACTAGCACGCTTTTGGTGCACACCAGCGGCAGCGCATCCGGTCTCCTGTCCGCCCTCGGCGCCGCCGTGCGCCGCGTGGACCCCAACCTCCCTGTTGTTCTCGCCCCTCTCGACTGGATGGTTTCGTTTGACCCTTACTTTGTGATTTCGCGGATCGGCGGGATTCTCTCCAGCATTGTCGGCGCGCTCGGTTTGTTCCTGGCGTGTCTGGGCGTCTATGGCATGGTCGGTTACAGCGTTGTGGAGAGAACACACGAAATCGGTATCCGGATGGCGTTGGGCGCACAACGCCAGCAGGTATTTGCCCTAGTGCTCCGGGAATGTGCCCGACCGATGTTGTTTGGAACGGTAATTGGAATCGCTGTGTCGGCGGCAATTGCGCGATTGATTTCGGCCATACTCTTCGGGCTGAACCCGGCAGATGCAATTTCGTTCGCAGGAGTCTCTTTGTTGCTCATTGCGGTGGCGCTCTTTGCGGGCTGGCTTCCCGCGCGGCGGGCGATGCGCGTGGATCCCATGGTGGCGTTGAGGTACGAATGAGAGGGAGTTTGTGAGCGAGGGTTCGCGGATTTTCAGGAACTAGTTGCTTGTCGAGGTAAAGGAAGGAAGTATGCGGTTGTGGAGCAAGGTGCGGTCGTGGGTGCGCGCGCTGCTGCGGCGCTCGCGGATGGAACGCGAGATGGATGCGGAGTTGCGTTTCCACATTGAGGTGTTCGCGGAGGATTTGGTACGCAATGGCGTTCCGCGCGAAGAGGCGCTGCGGCGCGCGCGTATTGAGTTCGGCGGCGTAGAGCGAGCCAAGGAGGAATGTCGCGACGCGCGAGGTACAAGTTTCATCGACAGCCTCCTTCAGGACTTGAGCTTTGGCCTGCGCATGATGCGCAAAAACCCCGGCTTCACGGCGGTTGCAGTACTTACTCTTGCCCTCGGGATTGGCGCTAATACGGCCATTTTTAGCATTATCGAGGCTGTTCTCCTCCGCCCACTTTCGTACAAAGATCCCGGGAAATTGGTCTTACTTGCCGATCGTCAGGCCCCCGAACACGGAGGTTTCCTTTACAAAGACTTCCAGACATGGAAATCACAACTGCGCAATTTCGAGAGTATTGCGATTTACTACCGAAATACCGGCATTTCTCGGGTGACCCTAACCGGAGCTGGCGAGCCGGACGCCGTGAAGGCCGCATTTGTTTCTGCAGACTTTTTCCCAACGATGGGAATCTGGCCGGAGCTTGGGCGGACCTTCACTTCTGAAGAGGAGCTGCACCAGGCCCACGTTGTGGTCTTGAGCCATGGCTTATGGCTTCGCCGGTTGGGCGGTTCGCCAGAGGCAATCGGCCAGAACCTCCAAATCGACGGCATCGAGTGGAAGATCATCGGCGTGATGCCTGCAACCTTTCATTTTCCTGACAAGGATCAGCAATTCTGGGCGCCGCTAACCACCAACCGGTCTTGGCAGGAGGCGGCGCTGACGACAAAGATTGATCCGAGCAATACGCGCCTTTTCTACGCGCGATGGTTGGTTGTCGGCCGCCTTAAGACGGGCGTAAGCCTTCAGCAGGCGCAGGCAGAGATCGACTCGCTCTTCGCTCACCTGGCGGAATCCGATCCCGATCCGAACCGCGCGCCGGTTAGAGCTTTTCCTCTTGGCCTTAACCTCAGCGCCAATATGCGCCTGGCCCTTTTCGTACTGTTCGGCGCCGTAATTTCCGTGCTGCTGATTGCGTGCAGCAACGTAGCGAATCTAGTTCTCGCGCGTGGTGCAGGCCGCACTCATGAGATGGCCTTGCGCACGGCTCTTGGAGCGGGACGCAGCCGGCTCACACGACAACTCTTCACCGAGAGCGCACTGCTTGCTTTGGTTTCGGGCTGCTTGGGTCTGCTGCTTGCCTCTTTCTGTTTACACGCTCTGATAACCTTTGGCCCAGGCGACATTCCCCGGCTGGACGAAGCGCGGGTCGACGCTCGTGTACTCGGCTTCACGTTGGCCGTCTCACTGCTCGCCACAGTGGTTTTCGGGCTGATCCCGGCTTGGAGAATATCTCAGAGTGACCCGCAAGAGTCGCTAAAGGGGGCATTCAGAAGTGCGTCCGGTTCGGTGGCGCTGAGGCGGATGCGAAACGCTCTCGTGGTGCTGGAATTCGCGCTGGCCATCGTCCTGCTAACAGGCGCAGGACTGCTGGTCCGGAGTTTTCTGGCGCTCGAAGAAGTTGACCTGGGCTTTCAACCGGAGCGGCTGCTGACCCTGCGTGTAACTATGCCTGCGGGCGTCTCCCAAGCAAGGACACTTGTATTGCACGAAGAAGCCCTCGAACGCGCGGCCGCATTGCCGGGAGTGAAAGCCGCCGGCGCAATCTCTGACTTATTCGAATTGAGCAACGTGCAAAACCTTGGCCTGAGGGCGATTGAAGGCCGAGAGCCCGAACCTCCCGACAAGTGGACGCCTCTCATTTGGCAAACGGTTAGCGGAGACTATCTGCAGGCCATGGGAGCATTACTTTTGCGAGGGCGTTATTTTTCCCAGCAGGACACGGTGAACTCTCCGCTTGTCGCGCTGATCGATGAAAATATGGCGCGGCGCTACTGGCCCGGCGAAGATCCCGTCGGCAAGCGATTTAAAGGACAGGATCCGCGCGGACGCAACGATGATTGGGTAACCGTCATCGGCGTTGTCGGAAATATGCGGCGCAATGGCCTTGAGCGCGAACCCGTGCCGCATGTTTTTGAATGGTACAAACAGTCGGGAAGCACGCCCCGGGATTTTGTCGTCCGGACCGCGGGCGACCCGCGAATAACCGCCGTGACGCTTCGCTCGCTGATTCGCAGCCTCGATCCGGTTGCGATACTTTCTCCGGTCACCACGATGAACGAGCAACTCTCCGAGCAGCTCTCACCCCGGCGCTTCCAGACATCGCTCCTCGGTCTCTTTTCCCTCATCGCACTGATTTTGGCGACCGTCGGCATTTTTGCATTGATGCATTACACCGTGGCACAGCGCACGCAGGAGATCGGCATCCGCATGGCCCTCGGCGCGCGTCGCAGCGACATAATGCGGTTCGTGATTCGTGAAGGCGCGCTTTTGGCTTTGGCGGGGGTCAGCATCGGCACTTTCGCAGCCCTCGTATTGACGAGATTTATATCCAGCTTGCTTTTTGGTGTAGGCGCTAGCGATCCGACCACTTTCGCGGGCGTAGCCGCGCTGCTGATGGTCTTCGCGCTGGTTGGTTGCTGTGTTCCAGCGCGGAGGGCGATGCGGGTGGATCCGATAGTGGCACTGAGATATGAGTGAGGGAAAATGAGAATGCGGAGCCGAGTTCGGTCGTGGTTACGCAGCATGTTGCGGCGCTCGCGGATGGAAAGCGAGATGGACGCGGAGTTGCGCTTCCACATTGAGGCGTTCGCGGAAGACTTGGTGCGCAATGGCGTGCCGCGGGAAGAAGGGCTGCGACGGGCGCGCATCGAGTTTGGCGGCATCGAGCGCGCGAAAGAGGAATGCCGCGACGCCAGTGGCATTTCTCTGTTCGACGGGTTGACGCAGGATTTTCAATACGCGGCGCGCACGCTGCGGAAGAATCCCGGCTTCACCGCGATTGCGGTTCTCACTTTGGCGCTGGGAATCGCCGTGAACGCCACGATGTTTAGCATGGTGAGCGCGTTCCTGCTGCGGTGTCCACCAGGGCGCGAGCCAAGCCGCGTTGTGGTGATCTCCGGCATCAACCCGGCGCAGAGCTTCCAATCCGACCTCAACGGCGTTTCCGCCCCGAACTACCTCGCGTGGCGAGAAGCAAACCACGTGTTTGAAGAAATAGTGGCCGCGGACGAATATCGCACTGTCAGCCTAGCACAAGGTCCAGACACAAGCGTGCAGCTCACCTCGACGGGCAGACCCGAGGCGTTGCGCTCCGCTGCTGTGTCGCTGAACTACTTCAGGGTACTTGGTGTCTCGCCGCAGTTCGGGCGGACGTTCGCAGAGGGAGAAGACCGAGTCGGACACGAACACGTGGTCATCCTGAGCCACGAGCTGTGGGAACGGCGATTCGGTTCCGACGTTTCCCTCATCGGAAGCACCATCCGGCTTAACCGGGAAAGTTACACGGTTATCGGCGTGATGCCCGCGAATTTCCGGCTGCTGGGCTTCATCGCGCAGTTGTGGACGCCCCTCGTCCTGAACTCCGCGGATCAGGCGGAGGCTGCACGCAAGGACCGCTCCCTGGATCTCTATGCACGGCTGAAGCCTGGCGTGACTCTCGAGCAGGCGCGCGCAGAGATGATCACGCTGGGACGCCGCGCTGAAGAAAGCTTCCCGGCGATCGAAAAAGGCTGGGGCGTGGGAGTGCGCACGCTGCCAGATTATCTGATTCAGAATTTCGGCATTCGCGCCGGCATTGCCGTGATGATGACCACGGTGGGTTTTGTGCTGATGATCGCGTGCGGCAACGTAGCCGGCCTCCTGCTGGCGCGCGCGGCGGGGCGACGGAAGGAACTGGCGATTCGCATTTCTCTCGGTGCCGGCCGCCTGCGCATTGTCCGGCAATTATTGACCGAAGGGATGGTGATTGCCCTTCTTGGCGGCGGCGTGGGCCTTCTATCGTCGTATTGGGGAATCAACTTTGTCCGGGCAAACATGAGCTTCAACGAATACGTGAGTGCGGTACCGATTAGCTTGGACTGGAATGTTGTGTTCTTCGTTCTGGCGATCTCCGTGGCCTCCGCGGCGCTGTGTGGCTTGGTTCCGGCGCTGAACGCGTCGCGCACCGACATCAACACGAGCCTGAAGAATGAGAGCCGCGCCGCGACCGCGGGCCGTTCGCAAAGCCGCTTGCGGACCGTGATGGTCACCGGCGAAATCGCGCTGGCGTTGTTTCTGCTGGTCGGTACCGGGCTGCTGATTCGCGGACTTTCCGTCATTCATCATCAATACATGGGCTTCCGGCCGGACCATATCCTTACCGCCGGTGTGACTCTCGACAACACGCAGTATAAGGATGCCTCCCAGCAAGCCGCGTTCGTCCGAAATGTGTTGTTGCGCCTCCAGCAGGTTCCAAGCGCCGAGGCGGTGGCGGTTACATCGGATCTGCCGGCAACGGGACCGGGCAAAGTCTCCTTTTTGATTAAGGGCCAGCCCGAATTGCCCGCGAACCAGCGGCCCACCGCGCTCGATCTCGTGATAACTCCGGAATTCTTTCAGGCTGCGGGCATCCCGCTGCTGCACGGCAGAGTGTTTACAGAGAGGGACGATGCCGGCGCGCCACGCGTCGTGCTGGTCAGCCAGGAGTTTGTGCATCGGCATCTGCAAGACCAGGAACCACTCGGAAAACAGATTCGGCTCGACGTAAGCGGCGCCACCCCGGAGTGGAGCGAGATCGTCGGCGTTGTCAGCAATACGAGAAGTCATTCCGAATCCACTCGCGTGGAGCCGCAGGTTTACGAGGCGATGTTTCAGCGTCCGATTTCTTCGTTTTCGCTCATGATTCGCGCAGGTTCCGATCCGAACAACCTGGCCGCTGCCATGCGCAACGCAGTGGCGCAGGTGGACGCTGAGCTTCCCCTGACCAGCGTTATGAGCATGACTGCGCTGCTTAAGCGTCAAGCCAACGGTGACCCGCTTTTCGAGCGTTTGATGGGCAGCTTCGCACTGCTTGCGCTGATCCTTGCGGCCATCGGGATTTACGGGCTGGTAGCTTATTCCGTGGGCCAGCGAACGCATGAAATTGGTATCCGCATGGCCCTTGGCGCAGGGAAATCGGACGTGCTGAGCATGGTTTTGTGGCAAGGCCTAAGAATGACTGCGATTGGAGCAGCTATTGGGCTCCTAATGGCGCTCCCCTTGCCGAAACTGCTTGAGGCTATGTTCTACTTCGGCGGGCTGCACATCCTCGATCCAGCTATCTACCTCATCGTACCGATAGCCATGGCCGTGGTGACGATGCTTGCTACTTACATCCCCGCGCGGCGGGCGATGCGCGTGGATCCCATGGTGGCCTTGAGGTACGAATGAGCGCGGCGACTCTCCCGAGCGGTTTGAGCATTGCCTCTCCAGAAATCTTGCGGGCCAAGGTGGAGGAAGTATGAAGGCGTGGAGGCGGTTTGTATCCTGGATGCGCGCTTTGCTGCGGCGCTCGCGGATGGAAAGGGAGATGGTTGCGGAGCTGCACTTCCACATCGAGGCGTTCGCAGAGGATTTGATGCGCAGTGGCGCTTCGCGGGAGGAGGCGCTGCGGCGGGCGCGCATCGAGTTTGGCGGAGTAGAACGCGCAAAGGAAGAGTGCCGGGAAGCCCGCGGCGTCAACTTGCTCGACAGCTTGGTTCAGGATTTGCGCTTTGGCGTGCGCGTGTTGCGCAAATCCCCTGGCTTCACGACCGCCGCGGTCCTCACCATTGCACTGGGAATCGGCGCCAACGCGGCCATTTTCGGCTTGGTAGACTCCGCGTTTTTGCATGCCCTCCCATTTCGTGACATGGAAAGGCTGATGAATGTTTGGACGACCGACGCCGGAGGAGATACGCACACGCCTCTGCCGGGTCAATACTTGGCGCTCCGAAACTACAGCCAGGCATTTGAACAAGTTGCAGGTTCGGGATGGGTCGATAATTTCTATGGCAGCGATGAATCCGGATGGCAAAACCTAATGGGGCTTCTCGTGAGCGCCAACTGGCTGCCTGCCCTCGGCGTTCAGCCCTTGCTCGGTCGCAATTTTCGAGATGACGAACAAATCGCTGGCCAAGACTCGGTGGTGATTCTGTCCTTTAGCTGTTGGCGAACTCGTTTTCATGGAGATCCAGCCATCGTGGGGAAGCAAATCGTTCTGAATCGGCGTCCTGTCACGATTGTGGGAGTTATGCCGCAGTCTTTGGCCGCCTACAACGAGAACATCGAGATTTATGCACCTCTTGTGCTCGAATCGTACGCGAACAATGGCACGTTGAGAGTTGCGGGGACCGCGAGAGTACGAATTGTCGCCCGGCTGAAGTCGGGAGTGACTCTGGACCAGGCACGCACAGAAGCGGAAAGCATCGCCCAGAGCTTGAGAGGCGCCCTGTCCACTACCGATCGGAGCGGCCATCTAATGGTAGAGGATTTTGCTGAGACGTTTCGCCATCCCGGCCCAACCAGGCGGAATGCGCTGCTTGGCTTGTGGATGACGGCCGTCGCGGCGGGCGTTGTGCTTCTGATTGCTTGCGCGAACGTTGCAAGTTTGCTTCTTGCTCGGAGTGTGAAGCGCTTTAGAGAGGTCGCTGTCCGGTCGGCTTTAGGTTGTTCACGCGGGCGAATGATTCGCCAACTCGTAACCGAGAGCACTCTGCTATTTCTTCTCGGAGGAAGCCTCGGTTTGGTGGCTGCGCGGTGGTCCGAGGACGTCATTACCAAGGTTGCGTCCGGAATCGTTTGGAACAGGATGACCGTGCAAATCAACGGGCGCATTCTGCTCGCTGGTTTGGGAGTTTCACTTCTCAGCGCTTTGTTCTTCGGCATGATTCCGGCCTTGCACGCGACAAGAGTGAACCTGAACGACAGCCTCAAAGACGCCCTCCCAAGCACAACGAGCGGAATGACGGCACGGCGGCCGCGAAATCTCTTGGTGGCATTCCAGGTCGCTCTCGGAATGGTGCTTTTGGTGGGCTTTGGCCTTTTATTTCGTAGTTTGCTGCATGTGGAGTCGTCCGCCCTTGGATTTGACCCGCATAACGTCTTGACCGCGACCGTAAGTCTACCGGTATCACGCTATGCCGACCCTCCCGTCAAAGCGGGCGCGATGCGCAAAGCATTGGAGCAAGTGCGCGCCATGTCCGGCGTCGAGTCTGCTGGCATCGTGGACTCGCTCCCTATGGATGGAGCTGACAGCGCCAGGCTCAGCATCAAAACAGACTCATCCGTCGCTGTGCTGGACGAAACATGGTTTCTTTCGGTGAGCCCGGACTATTTCTCCACCTTAATGGTGCCCATGCTCGCGGGCCGTCCGTTTCGGGACACCGATGTTCGAGAAGCGGCCCCGGTTGCCATCGTCAATCAGACTTTTGCAAAGCAGTATTTTTCGGAGGCCAGCCCCATCGGATCTCATCTGGCTCTGGCAAATGCGCCTACAACCTGGAAAGAAATTGTGGGCGTTGTTTCCGATTTCCGGCAGCGCAATCCAGAGGAAGATTTAAGGCCGCTCGTATATCTCCCGGTAGCGCAAACGCTGCCGGGGCGATGGAGCTTGGCGATCCGGGTCCGGGCGGCGAGCGACATGGGGAATGTTGCCGCACGCATCAGCAACTGGCTTCAACCCGTGGACCCTCAGCTCTATTGGGAACTGGGCAGCATGCCGGTGCAGATTCACGATTCCGAATCGCTCACTCTGCGCCGCCCGTTGATCACCTTGTTCGCATCTTTTGGGGGCTTGGCGCTGACACTGGTGGTGGTCGGCGTGTTTGGAGTGACGTCGTACTCCGTCGCCGAACGCACGCGCGAGATTGGCATCCGGACGGCTCTCGGCGCGGCTCGCATGGAAATCGCGGGGCTGGTTTTCCGTGAATCATTGAAGGTCGCGTTGGCAGGTCTCACCGTCGGCACGTTCTGCGCATTTGCTGTAACGCGCTTCTTTCCTACGGAAGGCATTGGCTGGAGCGGATCGGGAATCTTTCTCTACGGCGTCTCCCGGACGGACAGCCTTACATACTTATTGGCAGCCGCGCTGCTCACGAGCGTCGTGCTCGCCGCCTCGTGGATTCCCGCGCGGCGCGCGATGCGCGTGGATCCTATCGTCGCGCTACGATACGAGTAAGGGCCAACGCGCACCCGGAGCTGCAACCTAAGCCACTGCCGGGAACAAATCCTGCATAGCTTGCGTACCTCTCCTATGACGGCCCGGTGCAAGAGGTCTGTCTCATCTTAGGGGATGAACCATGAACAGCTTCTGGCAAGACGTGCGCTACGGGCTTCGCGTGTTTTGGAAAAACCCTGGATTCAGCACGGTTGCGGTGCTGACTCTGGCGCTGGGCATCGGGGCGAACAGCGCCTTGTTTTCGGTAGTGAATGGGGTGCTCTTGAATCCGCTGCCCTTCGCGAACCCGAACGAGCTTGTAGCCGTTTATTCCAGAACGGGAACCTTCCAGGAAAGCTCTATCTCTTATCCGAACTTCCTCGACTGGCAAAAGGATAACCATTCCTTTTCTTTCCTAGGCGCCGTTCGGTCGGACGATTTCAACATGACCGGCGTGGGAGAGCCGGAACGGCTGCACGCGCACATGATTTCGGCGGAATTTTTCCCGGCTCTGGGCCTCCGGCCGTTGCTTGGCCGTAACTTTCGGCCTGAGGAGGACGTAGCCGGCGCGGGCCCTGTGGCCATCCTCGGTGACGGAATCTGGAAGCGCAAATTTGGATCCTCGCCCGAGGTTCTGGGAAGGAGCATCACGCTGAACGGCAAAGTCTACACGGTCGTAGGTGTTGCCGCCGGACGAATTACCGGGTTTAGCCCTACGGACATTTTTGTTCCTGTTGGCCAGTGGAACGATCCTACGTTTCGCGACCGGCGCATCGGCATGGGAACAAATGCCATCGGACGGCTGAAACCCGGCGTCAGCATCGAACAGGCGCGCGCGGATATGGATCGCGTAGCTGAGAACCTTGCAGCCACCTATCCGGAAGCCGACAAAGGCTCCGGTATCGCCTTGGTGCCCCTTAAGACGGACGTGGTCGGAGATGTTCGGGGAATCCTGCTGGTTTTGCTCGGTGCCGTCAGCTTTGTTCTCCTGATTGCGTGCGCCAATGTTGCCAACTTGCTTCTCGCGCGCTCCACTGGCCGGGCACGCGAATTTGCCATCCGCTCCGCGCTGGGAGCCGGCCCTTTCCGGGTGGTGCGCCAGTTGTTGACGGAGAGTGTGTTGCTTGGCATCGCAGGTGGCTGCATCGGACTTGGTCTCGCCAAGCTGGGCACCAAAGTCATTCTTGCTGCGTTGCCGGGAACACTTCCGCGAGTGGAGGAAATCTCGCTCGACGCGCATGTGCTCGCGTACACGTTTGGCATTTCCCTTCTTACTGGAATTGCGTTTGGACTGGCGCCTGCATTCAAAGCTATGCGGCCCGATATGCACGACACCTTAAAAGAGGGTGGGAGAGGCGCAAGCGGCGCACGTCACCGTATGCAGAGCGTCTTTGTCGCTTTCGAGATGGCCATGGCCGTGGTCCTGCTTATCGGCGCGGGGCTTATGATCCGCACGCTCACCGCGCTTTGGAACGTCAATCCTGGTTTCGACGCGCACAATGTTCTTACTTTTTTGATTTCGTCCACTTCCGATCCAAACGCAAGTGCGGACCAGCTTCGCGCAAAATACCGCGCGACGCTGGCGCAAGTGAGAGGCATTCCTGGTGTCGAAGAAGTCTCGGTGATGGGCGGCTCTCTGCCCATGACCGGGGATTCCGAGCTGCCGTTCTGGCGCGAAGGCCAGCCGAAGCCCCAACACGAGAATGAAATGACCTTCGCGCTGTTTTATCTGGTGAACGCGGACTATCACCGGGCCATGCGGATTCCGGTAATACGCGGGCGTTCTTTCACCGAGCAGGATAATGAGCATTCCCCTACCGTGGCATTGATCGACGCGAGTCTAGCGCATAAATTTTTTCCAAACGAAGATCCCATCGGAAAACGAATCAACCTCGGACTGCTCGATATGCAACCGGAAATCGTAGGCGTGGTTGGGCACGTCCAGCATTGGGGCCTCGGGGCGCGCGAACACGAAGGCCTCGAAGTACAGCTCTATCTTCCCGTTTGGCAGATTCCGGACAAGTTCTGGCCGCTTCTCGCGAATGGCAGCCAATATGTTGCCCGGACTATGGGATCTACGGTTGGTCTCGCGACTTCCATTCGCCAAGCTGCAGAAAAGGTGGATGCCAGCGCGGTTCTCTTTGATGTCCGGCCGATGGAAGAGATTGTTGCGCGTTCCATCTCCACACAGAAGCTGACGATGCTTCTCCTTAGCGTGTTCTCGGCTCTTGCGCTCGTGCTCTCCGCCATCGGAATCTACGGCGTGATTTCCTACTTGACCGGACAGCGCACGCATGAGATCGGTGTGCGCGTGGCGCTGGGGGCATCAAGCGCGGATGTGCTGCGGATGGTTCTGGGACAGGGCATGAGAATGACCTTAATCGGAGTGGCCATTGGCATTGCTGCCGCATTCGGGCTGACACGGCTGATTACCAAAATGATTTACGGCGTTGGCGCAACCGACCCGCTTACTTTTGCAGGAGTCGCCGTTTTGCTGTCTGCAGTAGCTCTTTGCGCCTGCTACATTCCCGCGCGGCGGGCGATGCGCGTGGATCCCATCGTGGCCCTGCGCTACGAGTGACCAGGCGCGCTCGCGACCCAAACCT
>Ga0209474_10001944_pt1 | contig 19488 bp, 17 predicted proteins | sample GraSoiAngelo_145_FD_185902 | JGI IMG/M metagenome (GOLD analysis project Ga0209474, IMG submission 185902) | Grasslands soil microbial communities from the Angelo Coastal Reserve, California, USA - 14_1009_05_20cm (SPAdes) (version 2) | ecosystem: Environmental > Terrestrial > Soil > Grasslands... | reverse complement strand
ACCAGGCCGACGTGGAGGCCGGAGATGGAGAGGATGTGAACCACACCGGCGCGGCTGAACGCGTCGCGCAGCCCGGCATCGATGCCGCCCTCCTCTCCGACGACGAGCGCCTGCAGCACCGCACCCGCCGGCGGTGCGACCGCGCCGTCGATCGTGGTCGCGAGGCGGCTGCGCCAGGCTTCCAGGCGGTCGCGGACGCCGGCGGCGGACCGCGTCAGGCGGTCGATCGTCGCCTCGTTCCAGACGAACGCCGTCACGTGGACCCCGCGACGGGCGAGGTGCGCAACGTAGTCGAAGCGACCGGGGCTCTCGAAGTTGCGCGGCGCCCGCAGGATCGTGTCCACGCGCAGGCGATCGCCGTACCGCCACGCCGGCGCACGGCCACGGACGCCGACGCGAACGAGGCCGCTCGCCGGGCGCCGCGCCGTCCCGCGGCCGATCGCCTCCGCCGCGACGAGCAGGACGGTGCGACCGTCGCGGCGGTCCGGCGCGGCGGCGATCCGCCCCTCGAGCGCCGTGCGCAGGGGCAGCGTGAGACGGGCGACGTGGTCGGGCGGAAACTCCGGCGCCTGCACCACAGACATCCGCTGCGCCCCGACGCCGAGCGCCATCGCCGCGACCGCGATCCACGCGACCGCAGCCGACCGCCGTCGCCCGGCGAGCCAGACGATCGCCAGGGCGCAAGCCACCCCGAACAGCACCGGCGGCGACAACCCCGGCGCGGCGAGCTCGCCGGCAAGCACCCCCGCCGTCGCCACCCAGACCGTCGCGCGCACCTCCACCCCGGATCCTCCTGGGGCGGGACGCTGCGTCGGCGATCACGCGCCGGCCAGACGCTCCTTGATCTGGGCCGCGAGCGTGAGCGTGATGCCCGGCACGCTCGCGAGCTCCTCGGGCGTCGCCGCGCCGATCCGTTTGACGCTGCCGAACCGCCGCAGGAGGGCCCGACGACGGCGCGGCCCGATGCCGGCGACCTGGTCGAGCGGCGACGCGAGCCGCGCCCGCGTTCGCAGCTTCCGGTGGTACGTGTTCGCGAAGCGGTGCGCCTCGTCGCGCACGCGCTGGAGCAGGTAGAGCGCGCTCGAGTTCGGCTTCAGCACGACGGGGTTCTTCCGACCCGGCAGGAAGACGCGTTCGGGACGGCGGCGGATCTCGGTCGCCGTGGCGTCAGGCTCCACGCGCTCCTTGGCGAGGCCCACGACGTCGAGCTCGGTGATGCCGAGCTCGTGCAGGACCGCCGTGGCCGCGGAGAGCTGCCCCGGCCCGCCGTCGATGACGAGAAGGTCGGGCAGGTCCCCACGCTCGCGGGCGTCACGGAAGCGGCGCTGGAGGACCTCTGCCATCGACGCGAAGTCGTCGGCTCCCTCGACGCTGCGGATGCGGAAGTGGCGGTATCCTGCCTTGGCGGGCGTGCCCTCGTCGAAGCTCACGACCGAGCCGACCGACAGCGTCCCCTGGATGTTGGCGATGTCGACGCACTCGATCCGCTTCGGCGCGTTGGCGAGGCGTAGCCGCTGCTGGAGCTCGGCCGCCATGCGCGCCGCCTGCCGGCCGGCGTCGCGTCGCTCGGCGAAGCTCTGGCGGGCATTCTCGCGTGCCATCTCGATGAGCCGCAGCTTGTCGCCCCGCTGCGGGACGAGGATGGCGACCTTCCTCCCCCGCCGCTCGCTCAGGTACTCGGCGCGGACCTCGGCGTCCGAGATCGGCGTCGGCAGCAGGATCTCGTCGGGAACGTCGCGCTCCGTCGCCTGGTAGAACTGCGTGAGCACTTCCTCGAGGACCTCGGCGTCGGGGAATTCCCAGTCGTCGAAGGCGTAGGTCTGGTTCGACACGAGCTTGCCGTCGCGCACGAACAGCACCTGGACCTCGATCGAGCCCCCCTCGCGATACAGGCCGAACACGTCCTGGTTGGCCCCCCAGTGCTCCACGACCTGCTGCGGCTCCTGGGTCTTCTCGATGGCACGCAGCTGATCACGCAGCCGCGCCGCGTCCTCGAAGCGCTCCGCTTCGGCCGCCGCCTGCATGTGGCGGCGAAGCGTACTCACCACGTCGCGGTTCCGGCCCTCGAGCAGCAGCATCGCCTGGCGGAGATGCTCCTCGTAGACGGCACGATCGACGGGGAGCACGCAGGGCCCGAGGCAGCGCTTGATCTGGTACTCGATGCACGGGCGGCTGCGGTTCTTGAACACCGGATCGCTGCACGTGCGGAGCGGGAACACCTTGCGGATCGTGTCGAGCGTATCGCGGACCGCCGACGCACTGGCGAACGGGCCGAAGTACCGGCTGCCGTCCTTCACGATCTTCCGCGTCACGAGTACCCGGGGCCACGGATCCTGCACGCTCACCTTCACGCTCACGTAGCTCTTGTCGTCCTTCAGGCGGATGTTGTAGCGCGGCCGGTACTGCTTGATCAGGTTGTTCTCGAGGATCAGCGCTTCCTTGTCGTTCGCCGTGACGAGCGTCTCGAACTCCGCCATGCGCTCGACGAGAAAGCGGATCTGGCTGCGCTCGTCGCCACCACGAACGTAGCTGCGGACCCGGCTCCGCAGGTTCGCGGCCTTGCCGATGTAGATGACCTTCCCGTGGCGATCCTTCAGCAGATAGACGCCGGGACGCGGTGGGATCGCCGTCAGACGCTCCTCGAGAGCGCGTCCGTCCGCCGGGACGGCGACGGTCACCGGAGACGCGGCCTCATCCTGCGAGCTCACGATCCGAGATTATAGCGACACGCGGAGCGGAGCCTAACCATGGGTGGGCAACGCAGTCGAGTCAAGCGCGGCGGATCAGAGCGCTCGGTACAGCATGACAGCACAAGGAGCGCGAGCACCGCGAGCAGATGCCGCGGTAGCGCGCGCACGCGGGCGGCCGCCCGATCCCCCGACCCCGGGACGGGCGGCCGCCAGGCGTCGATTCAGCCCGTTGCTTCGCGCTCCACGCCCAGCACGCGCGCCTCGAGCGCGAGGATGCGGTCGCGGAGCTCGGCCGCCCGTTCGAACTCCAGCTGCTTGGCCGCGTCCCGCATCTCGCGGCGCAGCTCGGCAATCGTCTTTGCCGCGACGGCGGGGTCGAGCGCCTCTTGGTCATCTGGCGTCTCGGCAACGAGCGGCACAGTCAGGTAGTCCGCCTCGCAGACCGCGGCGAGCGGCTCGCCGATCGCCTTCTGGATGGTCTGCGGCGTGATGCCGTGCTCCTGGTTGTAGTCCTGCTGGGTGGCGCGCCGACGGTTCGTTTCGTCGATGGCCCGTCGCATCGACGCGGTGACCGCGTCGGCGTACATGAGCACCGTGCCGTGGACGTTGCGTGCCGCGCGGCCGATCGTCTGGATGAGCGAGCGCTCGGAGCGGAGGTAGCCCTCCTTGTCCGCGTCGAGGATCGCGACCAGCGAGACCTCGGGGAGGTCGAGCCCCTCACGCAGCAGGTTGATCCCCACGAGAACGTCGAACTCCCCACGGCGGAGGTCGCGAATGATGTCGACCCGCTCGATCGTCTCGATGTCCGAGTGGATGTACCGCACCTTGATGCCAACGTCGCGCAGGTAGTCGGTCAGGTCTTCGGCCATCTTCTTCGTGAGCGTGGTGACGAGCACGCGCTCGCTGACCGCGACGCGCTTGCGGATCTCCTCGAGCAGGTCGTCGACCTGGTGGCGCGCCGGCCGGACGATGATCTCGGGATCCGTGAGCCCCGTCGGGCGGATCAGCTGCTCGACGATGCGTCCCCGCGCCTGGCGAAGCTCCCATTCTCCCGGCGTCGCGGAGACGTAGACCGCCTGGTGCACACGCGCCATGAACTCGTCGAAGTTGAGCGGCCGGTTGTCGAGCGCCGACGGCAACCGGAACCCGAACTCGACCAGCGTCTCCTTCCGCGAGCGGTCGCCGCGGTACATGCCGCCGATCTGCGGTACCGTGACGTGGCTCTCGTCGATCACGAGGAGGCAGTCGTCGGGGAAGTAATCGAGCAGCGTGTAGGGCGGGTCGCCGGGCGCGCGACCGTCCAGGTGTCGCGAGTAGTTCTCGATCCCGGGGCAGAAGCCCATCTCGGCGAGCAGCTCGAGGTCGTACTGCGTCCGCTGCTCCAGCCGCTGCGCCTCGAGGAGCTTCCGCTGGTCGCGCAGCTCGTTCAGACGCCCCTGAAGCTCGGTGCGGATGGACACCACGGCCCGCTTCATCACCTCGTCGGTCGCGACGTAGTGGCTGGCGGGATAGACCGCGACCCGCTCGAGCTGTCGCATCACCTTGCCGCGCAGCGGGTCGATCTCGCAGAGCGCCTCGACCGTGTCGCCGAAGAGCTCCACCCGGATGGCCTTGGTCTCCTCATAGGCCGGGAAGATCTCCACGACGTCGCCCCGCACGCGGAACGTGCCGCGGTGGAAATCGAAGTCGTTGCGCTCGTATTGCATGTCCACGAGCTTGCGGAGCATGGCGTCGCGCTCGGTCTCCGCGCCGCGCTCGAGGAGCACGAGCATGTCGAAGTAGCGCGCCGGCGAGCCGAGCCCGTAGATGCACGACACGCTCGCCACCACCAGCACGTCGTTGCGCTCGAGCAGCGCCTTCGTGGCCGCATGGCGCATCTTGTCGATCTCGTCGTTGATCGACGCGTCCTTCTCGATGTACGTGTCGGTCGAGGGCACGTACGCCTCGGGCTGGTAGTAGTCGTAGTAGCTGACGAAGTACCGCACGGCGTTCTCCGGGAAGAACGTGCGGAACTCGTTGTAGAGCTGGGCGGCGAGCGTCTTGTTCGGCGCGATGACGAGGGTCGGCTTGTTCACGTTCGCGACGACGTGCGACATCGTGAACGTCTTGCCGCTGCCCGTGACGCCGAGCAGCACCTGGTGTGACGTCCCGTCGCGTACGCCCGCCGTCAGCGAGACGATGGCGTCGGGCTGATCACCCTGCGGCTCGAAATCCGCGCGAAGCGCGAACCGTCCCTCACGGCGCATCCGACGATCATACCAGCGACGGTCTGCGGCTCAATGTTGACCGGACTTCCAGCGACGGTACTTCTGGCCGAATTCCTGCCGCTGGCCGGGATCGAAGCCGCGATACGTCTCGTAATTCTGGCGCAGCCGGTCGCGGTCCTGGGGCGGCATCGCCTGGAACCGCTGGTAGCGCTCCTCGAGCGACCGCTGCTTGTGCTCCGGGAGCTGCTGGTAGCGGCGATAGTTCTCCCAGGCTCGCCGCTGCTCGTCCGGACTCAGCTGATGCCAGGGACGAGGTTGCTGCGCCCGCACGACGGGTGCCGCGAGCACCGCCGTCAGGAGCGCGACGATGCCGAGGCGCTTCATCCGTTCGATTGCTCCTCCCCGTCGTCCAGCGTGGTCGTGCGAATGGTCTCGAAGTGCTCGAGCTTCTCCATGTTCCGGAGGAGTGGGAGGTCCACGAAGAGCTCCGGCGCGGCAGCAAGCTCCGGCGGCGGCTCCGCGGGAACGGTCGCCGTCGCCTGCGGGCCGCCCCGCTCGCGGCTCGCGACGAGCGGCGGCTTGTCCTTCGTCGGAGCCTGCGCGACCACGCGCCGCCCGCCGTCGCCCGGACGAGGCGCGAGCGGCCGGTCGCCCGACCCGCGCATCAGCCCCACGGCGACGGTCGCCACGACCGCGGTTGCGAATCCCAACGCGGGAAGGCGGAGACGCATCCACCACGCACGCGTGGCCGCCCGTTCCGCCTCGGCGGCCGCCAGCAGGCGGACGCGGCGGAAGGTCGCCTGCTCCAGGCGCCCCGGGACCTCGGACGACGTCGCCAGGCCGCCGACGCCCTGGAGCACCGCGGCGGTGGTCGCCATCTCGTGACGACAGGCCGGGCAGCGCGCCACGTGGCCATCGAGCGCGCGGCGGCGACGTGCCGGAAGCTCGCCGTCCAGGGCCGTCACCATCCAGCGGGTGGCTCGTCGACATCGCATCATCGCATCCTCCATCACAGATAGTCTCGGAGTCCCCGCTTGAGCGTCTGGGTGGCGCGGAACAGAAGCGCCTTCACGGCGCCTTCGGTGGAGCCGAGCGCCTCGGCCACGTCGCGGTACGCCAGCCCGTCCACCCGGGACAGCAAGAGGGCGGCCCGTTGCTTCGGCGGCAGCTCCGCCACGAGCGCTTCGAGCCGCTGTCCGAGCTGCCGGGCCGCGGCACCCTCTTCCGGCGTCACGGCGGCGGGGTCGGGCAAGGGCGGTCCCTCGGGACGCTCCTCGCCGTCGCGCCGATTCCACAGGTCGACCCGGAGGTGCCGCTCGGGACGCCGCACCTCGTTCAGGCAGAGGTTCGTGGCGATCGTGTACAACCAGGTGGAGAAGCGGCTCTGCGGACGGTAGCGATGTCGGAAGCGGAAGACCTGGACGAAGACGTCCTGCGTCACTTCCTCGGCCCGGGCCTCGCTGCCGACGAACCGGCGAGCGAACTGGAGGACGCGCGGGCTGAACTTCCGAAAGAGGTCCTGGAACGCCGCCTCCTCACCGCTCTGGCACCGGAGCATCAACGCGACGTCCGGGTCCGCTGCCGCGGCGGCAAAACCGCTCCCCGCATCGGGAGCGCTCTCTGCAGGAGCCTCGCGGGGCCTTTCCGCGCTCTCCGGGGCCGGCTCGTCGGCGTGCACGGTCGCCATCGGCGGCCACATTGTAGGGGAACGTAGCGGGGCTGCCCAGGTCGCGGCCGCGGCGGACATGCCGCGCCCAACACCAGAGAAGCCGCCAGGTTGCGTCGCGCCGCGGCTGGCTTGGACCTCGCGAAGCTGCTAAGCGCCGGGGCCGTGAGCCACGGCGCCCTCGATCCGTCGCTCGCCCGTCATCTGGCGCGAATCGAGGCCTACGTCCGGCATTCGGGCCTCCGGCCGATCCCTCCCGGCCGCGCCGACGTGCGGCGTGCCTTGGCAGCCTTCATGGAGATGCGCACCCGCGGACTCCTCGACGCCTGGCTCGAGGACATCGGGCCCGTGCTCGCGATCCCCGAGGCCGACTGGGCGGAGATCAAAGCGGATCAAAACGCCGCCGTCGTCCGATGGGCCCGGCACATCGCGGATCCGACCAACATCGAGACCTACCTCTTCCTTCGCGCCCACACCCGCCGCGGCTTCATCGGTCGGTTTCCGGCCTCGCGGTTCCTGGCGGCGCAGATGCGGTTCGTCGATCACCTCACCGAGGACCTGCGACGCGAGTACGCCGGCGAGCCGGAGCGGATGGCCGACCTGCTCGCGCTCCTCCGGCAGGAATTCCAGGCCCGGGTGCTCCACATCACGGACTTCTTCGTCGAGGCACGCGAGGAGGAGCTCCTCGAGCAAGAGGCGTCCTACCGGCGCGCGATCGATCACGCCCCGGCCTGCATCCTCATGGTGGACGCCGCCAGCGGCGTCGTCTTCGGGGCGAACCAGGTGGCCGAGCGGCTGCTCGGATGCGGCCGCGCCATCCTGGTGGGCCGGACGCTCGGCGAGCTCCATCCGCATTCGGACCGCGCGCGCGCCGCGGCGCTCTGGCAGATGGCTCTCGACCGGGGCCACGCGAGCCGCGACGATCTGCACCTCCTCACGAGCCACGGCGTACCGATTCCCGTGTTCGTGAACGCCGGCTACATGGAGTACGGCCCCCGCCCGTGGGTCCAGCTCATCTGCGTGGATCTCTCGGACCGGAAGCGGCTCGAAGGGCAGCTCGTGCAGTCGGAGAAGATGGCGGCGATCGGCCTGCTCGCCGCCGGCATCGCTCACGAGCTGCGCAACCCGCTCGCCATCGTGATGAACGCGCTCTACGACCTGCGCCAGATCCTGAACGGCCAGAATCCGGAGGCCAGCGAGGACCTGCGCATCGCCGAGGAGGAGATCGAGCGCGCGCAGGCGATCATCAAGAACCTGCTCGAGTTCTCCCGCGAATCGGGCGCCGAGCTCGAGCGCCTGGACGTGAACGAGCTACTCTCCCGCACGTTGCAGCTCATGCAGAAGTACCTGCAGAACAACGGCGTCCGGGTCACCACCGAGCTCGGTCCGATCCCGACCTGCCTCGCCAACATGAATGCGATGCGGCAGATCTTCCTGAACCTGATCACGAACGCCGTCCAGGCGATGCCCGAGGGCGGCGACCTCGCCGTCCGGACCGCGCTGGTCGGCGAGAACCGCATCCGGCTCGACGTCCGCGACACCGGCGTCGGCATCCCGCGCGAGCACCTGCAGGACATCTTCAACCCGTTCTACACCACCAAGGCGCCCGGCCAGGGCACGGGGCTCGGGCTGTCCGTCGTGCACTCGATCCTGCAGCGCTTCCAGGGCGACATCCAGGTGACGAGCGAGGTGGGAGGCGGCACGACGTTCACCATCGAGCTGCCCTGCCAGTGCCACGTCGAGGCCGACTGAGATGGCGACGCGCATCCTGCTCGTCGAGGACGAGCACAACATGGCGCGGACGCTCGCAAAGAACCTCGAGCGCGCGGGCCACGAGGTCGAGCACGCGCCCCACGGCGAGGCCGCCCTCGCCCGGCTCGGCGAGGCGCGCTTCGACGTCGTGCTGACCGACCTCAAGATGCCCGTCATGGACGGCATGCAGCTGCTGCGCGCCATGCACGAGCGGGAGAGCGCGCCGGCCGTCGTCGTGCTGACCGGCTACGGGACGATCGAGAGCGCGGTCGAGGCGATGAAGCTCGGCGCCGCCGATTACCTCATCAAGGACGCGCGCCCGCAGGAGATCCTGCTGACCATCGAGCGCGTGCTGCGCCTCGATGCCTTGCGACGCGAGAATGCCCAGCTACGTCGGGCGGTGCGCAAGCTTCATGGCTTCGGCGAGCTGATCGGCGACAGCGCCGCGATGCACGAGGTGTACCGCGTCGTCGGCGCCGTCAGCCAGAACAAGAGCACGGTGCTCGTGAGCGGCGAGAGCGGGACGGGCAAGGAGCTCGTGGCGCGCACGATCCACGGGCGCGGGCCGCTGGCCGGCGGGCCGTTCATCGCCATCAACTGCGCGGGACTCTCGGAGACCTTGCTCGACAGCCAGCTGTTCGGCCATCGCCGGGGCGCCTTCACCGGCGCCGTCGCCGACCATGACGGCGTCTTCCGCGCGGCCGAGGGCGGCACGCTGTTCCTCGACGAGGTCTCCGAGATTCCCCTCGGGCTGCAGGCGAAGTTCCTGCGCGCGCTCCAGGACCGGGAGGTCACCCCGCTCGGCTCGAGCCGGCCGATCGCGGTCGACGTCCGGCTGATCGCCGCCACGAATCGCGACCTCGAGGGCGAGATGCGCGCCGGACGCTTCCGCTCGGACCTCTTCTACCGGCTGAACGTCGTCCACATCGCGCTGCCTCCGCTCCGCGCCCGCGGCGACGACGTCGGCCTGCTGATCGATCACTTCATCCAGCACTTCAGCCGCGAGTATCAGGTGGCGCCGAAGCGCGTCACCGCCGAGGCCATGGCGCGGCTTCGCGGCTACGGCTGGCCGGGAAACATCCGTGAGCTGCAAAACGCGATCGAGCGGGCGTTCGCCCTGTCGGGGGCCGACACGATCACGCTGGCCGACCTGCCGCCGCTCCGGGACGACGCGGTCCCTGCTTCGATGGTCGCGGCCGACGCCGCGGCGGCGCGGACGCTGCGCGAGGAAGAGGAGCGCGTCATCGCGGCCGCGCTTCGCGAGAGCGGCGGCAACAAGAACGAGGCGGCACGCCTGCTGGGCATCGACCGCCAGCGGCTCTACCGCAAGATCAAGAAGTACGGCCTCGCGTGAAGCTGAACTCCGCGGAGCTGACGCTGATCGGCTCGGAGATCCTCCCGGGCTGGCATCGCGGCGTCGCCGTTCGCGACTGACGCGCTAGGGTTCCTTGGCCTGCGCGCCCAGGATGAATGGCCGCAGGATGTCGATCGGGATGGGGAAGATCGTCGTCGAGTTGTTCTCCGAGGCGACCTCGACGAGGGTCTGCAGATAGCGGAGCTGCAGCGCGATCGGCTCCCGCGCCATGATGGCCGACGCTTCGGCCAGCCGCTGCGCGGCCTGGAACTCGCCCTCGGCCGCGATCACCTTGGCGCGGCGCTCGCGCTCCGCCTCGGCCTGCCTCGCCATGGCGCGGCGCATCTCCTCGGGTAGGTCGATGAACTTGATGGCGACCTGCACCACCTTGATGCCCCACGGCTCGGTGTGCTGGTCGATGATCGTCTGGAGGTGCGCGTTGATCTTCTCGCGCTCCGCGAGCAGCTGATCCAGCTCCGCCTCGCCGCAGACGCTGCGCAGCGTCGTCTGCGCATTCTGCGAGGTGGCGAAGAGGTAGTTCTCCACCTCGACCACGGCCCGGCTCGGCTCGACGACGCGGAAGTAGAGGACCGCGTTCACCTTGAGCGAGACGTTGTCCTTCGTGATGACGTCCTGCGAGGGGACGTCCATCGTAATGGTGCGGAGGTCGATGCGCACCGCCTTTTCGACCCCGGGAATGATGTAGATGATCCCGGGACCACGCGCCCCGGCCAGGCGTCCCAGGCGGAAGACCACCGCGCGCTCGTACTCACGCAGGACCTTGAGCCCGCTCACCAGGAAGAGGATCACGACGAACACCGCGGCCAACGCACCCGGCATGGTCATCTCCTTTCGGCGGCTCGCGCGCGCGCGCGGCGCACCCGCAGCCGCAGCCCCTCGACGGCCGTCACCTCGATCGGCTCGTCGGCGTCGACGACCTCCTCACCGTCCGCCGCCCAGTACTCGCCGCGCACGAGGACGGTGCCGGCGGGCGCGAGCCGGCTCCGCGCGACGCCGACCGCTCCCACCATCCCCTCGGCGCCGCCGGCCGCGGGCCGCCGCTGCGATCGCACCACGAGGGCGGCGATGCCCAGCATGAGCACGCCGAGCGTTCCTCCGACACCGAAGACGAGGCTCCGCGCCACCGCGACGCCGGTCCCCGCCGTGTCGAAGAGGAACAGGGACCCGAGCAGGAATGCGACGATGCCGCCGGCACCGATGAGTCCGAACGTGGGGAGAAATACCTCCGCGATCAGCAGCGTGACGCCGAGGAGGAGGAGCGCCAGCCCCGACGCGCTGACCGGCAGCACGTGGAGCGCGGTGAGGCCGAGGACGAGGCAGATCCCGCCGACGACACCGGGAAACACCACACCGGGGTGCGTGAGCTCGACGTACAGGCCGAGGACGCCGGCCATCATCAGGAGGTAAGCGATGTTCGGATCCGCGAGCACGTTCAGGAAGCGCTGCGCGACCCGCATATCGTAGCTGTGCACGCGCACCTGGCCGTCCTGCCACACGTGCGAGAGCCCGAGCTTCCGTCTCTCGCCGCCGACGTCCACCTGGCGCCCGTCCGCCTGCGCGACGACGTCTTCCAGGTCCTTCGCGACGAAATCCACGACGTGGATCTTCGCCGCCTCCTCGGCGGTGATCGACACACTCTCGCGCACCGCCTTCACGGCCCATTCGACGTTGCGTCCGCGCCGGTGGGCGATCGCCTCGCTGAACGACGCCGTGAAGTTCTCGATCTTCTCGCCGAGGACGCCCTTGATGTCCTCGCCCTGTCCGCCCACGGGATGCGCGGCGCCGATGTTCGTGCCGGGCGCCATGGCAGCCACGTGCCCGGCGAGCGTGATGAAGACGCCGGCCGAGCCCGCGCCCGCCCCGCTCGGCGCGACGTAGACGATCACCGGGACCGGCGCGGCCAGGATGTCCTTCACGATGGCGCGCATCGAGGGCAGCAGGCCGCCGGGCGTGTCGAGCTGGATGACGAGCGCCGGCGCATGGTCGGCTTCGGCGCGCGCGATCGCTTCGTGCACGAAATCCGCGACCGCCGGGTTGATCGTGCCGTCGATGACGATGCGGGCGAGCGTCTCGACGGGAACGGGATCGGCGGAACGGGGCGCCGCCCCGAGCAACAGGAGGGCAAGCGCAACGCCCCGTCTCACGCCGGTGCGCCCCCGATGCCGAGCACGCCCATCACCTTGCGGATGTCGTCCCACACGAGCCGCTTGTCTCCCGGGTTCCGCAGCAGGTACGCGGGATGGAAGGTCGGCATGAGCCGGATGCCGTGGTAGTCGTGCCAGCGGCCACGCAGCTGCGTGATCGGGGTCTTCGTCCGCAGGAGGGTCTGAACCGCAAACTTGCCCAGGGCGACGATCACCTCGGGCGCGATGATCTCGAGCTGGCGCAGCAGGAACGGCTCGCACGTCGCAACCTCGTCCGGCTCGGGATTCCGGTTTCCCGGGGGCCGGCACTTGATGACGTTGGCGATGTACACGTCCTCGCGCCGGAGACGCATCCCCTTGGTGATGATCTCGGTGAGCAGCTGCCCGGCCCGTCCGACGAACGGCTCGCCCCGGACGTCCTCGTCGTGCCCGGGGGCCTCGCCGACGAACACGAGCCGCGCGTGCTCGTTGCCGACGCCGAACACCACCTGGGTCCGGTGCGGCGCGAGCTTGCAGCGGCGGCAGTCACCGATGGCCGCCCGCAGCTCGGGCAGGGTGCGCGCCTGCGCCACGCTGGCGTCGGCGAAGAGGTCCACCGACGCCGCCACGCGGGGCGCCGGGCGAGCGGCCGCGGCATGGCCAGGGACGCTGCGGGGAAACCCGAGCACACCGAGCTCGCGCTGGTACTCGACGTACGTGGCGATCGCGCGGGCGATTTTCGCGAGCTGGCCTTGAGAGGCAGGGGTCCCCATTGTACGATCGGCGAGCGATGTGGCTGGCCGGCGCCGTGGTGCTTCTCTTCCTCGCCTGGCCCGGCGAGGCGCACGCGTGGGGGCCGGTCACCCACCTCGTCCACGGCTCGCAAATCCTCGGCAGTCTTAGCACCCTGGCTCCGGCCCTTCAAGAAATCCTGCGCGCCCACCGACTCCCTTACCTCTACGGCTGCATCGCCGCGGACATCGTCCAGGCCAAGAAGTACACCCGAAGCCTCTACACGCACTGCCACTGCTGGCCCGTCGGCTGGCAGCTGGTCGAGTCCGCGCGCGGCGAACGCGAGCAGGCGTTCGCGTACGGCTATCTCTCGCACCTCGCGGGCGACGTGTACTCGCACAACGAGTACGTTCCCGTGCAGCTCATCGTCAGCTATCGCGCGCGGACCCTCAAGCACATCTACTGGGAGGCGCGTTTCGACGCGGCGCAGGAGCGGGACCGCTGCCGGCTGATCCGCACCGTGCTCGACCACCGCTTTGCCGACTGCGACCGGCTGGTCGAACGCGTCGTCGAGCGCACGCTCTTCTCGTTCCGCACCAACAAGCGCATCTTCAACTCGGTGATGGCCGTCCAGCAATTCGGCCAGTGGCAGCGCATGATCCGCGGTCTCTCGGAGCGTTCGCGCTATCCGCTCGCGCCCGGCGAGGTGGATCGCTTCAACGCCGTGTGCGTCGGGGCGATCCAGGATCTCCTGGCGCACGGCCGGGCGAGCGTCTGCCAGCAGTCCGACCCGACCGGACGCGAAGCACTGTCCCGCGCCGAAGCGTTGCGCCGCAAGCTCAGGACGCTCCACCGTCGCGGCCGCATGACGGCGGCGCTCGACGCCGAGGTGCGGGCGCTCGTCGCCTGACGCGCCGTCAGCGGACACGTCGCAACGTCGGACGGCGTGTCGCCGCGGAGCGGTGCGCCACGACCCAGTCGAGGATCCGGTCGGCGACCTCTTCTTTGGACAGGAGAGGCAGCGCCTGCTCCTCGCCGGCGGCGTCGATCAGGTGGACGACGTTGGTATCGCCGCCGAAGGCCGCGCCGGGCGCCGTGACGTCGTTGCCGACGATCAGGTCGAGCCGCTTCTCGGCGAGCTTCCGGCGCGCCTCCCGCACGACGTGCTCGGTCTCGGCCGCGAAGCCGATCAGGACGCGCCGTCCCTTGCGCGTGGCAAGCCGCCGCAGGATGTCGGGGTTCGGCTCGAGCTCCAGCGCCGCGGGTCGGGCGCTCTTCTTCAGCTTGTGCTCCGAAGGACGCCGCGGGCGGTAATCGGCCACCGCGGCGGCCATCACCACGACAGTCGCGCTCGCGGCGGCGGCCTGCACGGCGCGCGCCATCTCCTCGCCCGTCGTCACCTGCACCGTGTGCACGCCCGCCGGCGGCGTGAGCGCCGTCGTACCGACGACCAGTGTCACGTCGGCGCCGCGCCGGCGCGCCACGCGCGCGACCGCAAATCCCATCTTGCCGCTCGAGCGATTGGACAGGTAGCGGACGGGGTCGATGGGCTCCTGCGTGGCCCCTGCCGAGACGAGCACGCGCTCCCCGGCGAGGTCCTGCGGCGTCAGCACGTGCCGGATCTCCTCGACGACGTCCTCTGGCGAGGCAAGGCGGCCGGTTCCCTCGTACCCGCACGCCAGCGAGCCGCGCGCCGGCCCGACGACGCGCGCCCCGCGCGCGACGAGGCGAGCGACGTTCTCCTGCACGGTCGGGTGCTCCCACATGTGCACGTTCATCGCCGGCGCGAGCACGAGCGGCGCGCGCGTGGCGAGCAGGACGGTGGTCAGCAGATCGTCGGCGATCCCCGCGGCGAGCTTCGCGATGACGTTCGCCGTGGCGGGCGCGATCGCCACCGCGTCGGCCTCGTCGGCGAGCCGGATGTGCCCGATCTCGGACTCCTGGGTCAGATCGAAGGTGTCGGTCGCCACGGGGTGCCCGGCGAGCGTCTGGAACGTGAGCGGCGTGACGAACCGCTGCGCCGCGGCGGTCATCACGACGCGGACCCGCGCCCCCGCCCCCACGAGCAGCCGCACGAGCTCGCACGCCTTGTAGCAGGCGATGCCGCCGCTCACGCCGACGACGACGGTCCTCCCGTCGAGCGGCATCGTGCTAGCCCGCCTCCGCGGGCGGCGCCTGGCGCTCGGCGAGCCGCACCAGCTGCGAGACCGAGACGTCCTCGCGCGCGAGGAAGACCCCGGCCACGGCGATGTTGATCACCATCTGGATCACCCAGGTGAACAGCGAATAGCCGACCGCCGCGTCCTTCGGGACGGCGAAGAAGCCGAGCGCGAGAACACATCCGGCCTGCCAGGTGCCGACGAAGCCGGGCGCCTGCGGGAGGAAGACGAAGGCGGCCACCACCACGACGACGGCGAGCGACGCCGCGACGAGCGGGACGTGGATGTCGAGCGCGAGGAAACCGAACAGGAAGGTGAGCGCGATCACGCCCCAGAGGTAGACCGAGTAGGCGATCACCACCGCGACGGTGGCCCCGTCCGACAGGCCGGCGAGGCCATTCAGGAACGCGGTGCACAGCGGGGCCAGTCCGCGGCGGGCGCGCGCGGGCACGAACCCGAGCGCAGACCCGATCAGCCGGTCGGCAAGCGCCCGATTGCGCTGCATCGCGAGCAGCACGACGAAGCCGACGGAGGCCATCGCCGCGAGCACCCACGAGGCCTGGCGCATCGCGCGCGGGATCGGGTACGCGAGCGCCAGGCCGAGAAAGCAGCCGATCACCAGCAGCATGTCGAACAGCCGCTCGAGCACGACGCTCGAGAGCGCCGCGCTCATGCCGACGCCGGCACGCCGACCGAGCAGTGCGGGCCGCAGGAGCTCGCCCAGTCGGAACGGCAGCACGGAGCTCGCGCCGAAGCCGATGGCCGTCGCCGAGAGCGCCGGATAGAGCTCGATGTCGCCGACCGGGCGAAGCAGGACGCGCCAGCGCTGCGCGCGCACGTAGAGCGACATCAGGCTGACGGCGACCAGCGCCACCACCCACCCGGGCCGCGCCCCCGCGATGAGGGCCCCGACCCGCTGCCAGTCCGTCCCCCGCGTCGCGAAGTAGAGACAGCCGAGGGAGACGGCGATGCCGACCAGTGAGCGGAACGCGGTGCGCAGACGGTCCTCCCGGCGCCCGGAAAACGGGCGCGCGGCATTATTCCCCGGCTCGCCGCGGGACGAAAGCCTCGCGCGTCCCCAGACGGAGGAGTTCCCAGAGCCCGACCGCGGCGGTCGCGGCACCGGCGACGATCAGCAGCCACGCGAACGCGTCGTACCCCGAATCCATCTTGACGCCGAGTCCCAGGACGAGGAGCAAGAAGCCGAGCGGCCGCGCCTTCCCGCCGGGCGCCGGGCTCATCCCGCGCCGCCCTGGAGCTCCCGGGCGGCGAGCCGCGCCCGGGCGAGCGCCGTCCAGGCCGACAGCGCGGCCAGCAGCACGACCGCGGCGCCGAGCACGGCGTGCGTCGGATGCCCGAGGACCGGACACGCGAGGTGCGCGACCAGCCCGGAGAGCCAGGCGCCGAACCCGAGCACGACGTAGCGCTCGGGCCGCTGCGCCCGCCCGGCGCTGAGGGCCACGCCGAGGCCCTCGGCGCGCGCGCGGGTGTAGCTCACCATGAGGCTCGCGAACGCCGCCACCGCGACCGCGAGCAGCACCCAGTCGTCGCGGAAGAAGGCGCCGAGGCCGAGGAACGTCGCGAACTCGGAATAGCGGTCGACGACCGAATCGACGAGCGCGCCGCGGCGGCCCGCCGCGCCGTTTCGCCGGGCGACGCCGCCGTCGAGGATGTCGAGCGTGCCCGCGAGGATCGTGAGCCAGCCGGCGACGAAGATCCACCCCGCCCAGAACGCCGCGCCGGCGAGGATGCTGACGCCGAGCTGCGCGAACGTCAGCAGGTCGGGATGGACGCGCCAGACGACCAGCTGGTCCTCGAACGGCGCGAGCACGCCGCGGTACCAGGCCCGCACGCGCGGTCCGAGGAGCGGCGGCTCGTCGCCGGTCGGCCCCGAGGCAACCGTCGTGTGCGCGTATCCCCGGAGTGCCAGCGCCACCGCGACGCCGACGACGACCGCCGCGACCGCGGCGGTTCCCGGCCGGCAGGCCGGCGGCACGTCTAGCGCTCGATCTCCCCGCGGAGGAAGTGCTCGACCCGTTCCTTCGCGAGATCGTCGGCCAGCTGCCGCGGCGGATGCTTCATGAGGTATGCCGCAACGCTGTTGAGGGGGCCGCCGATGCCCCGATCGCGCGCCACGCGGCAGCAGCGGATGGCGTCGATCACGCAACCGGCCGAGTTGGGGCTGTCCTCGACCGACAGTCGCACCTCGAGCTCGATCGGCGCGTTCGCGAACCCGCGCCCCTCCATGCGGAGAAAGCACACCTTGTTGTCGCGCTGCCAGGGGACGTAGTCGCTCGGTCCGATGTGGATCGATTCACGGGGCAGCGGCTCCGGCAGCATGCTCTGCACCGCCTCGGTCTTCGATCGACGCTTGGCGCCGGTGCGAGCGCGGTTCAGCATGTTCAGGAAGTCCGTGTTGCCGCCGGTGTTCAGCTGGTAGGTCCGGTCGAGCGTGACGCCGCGGTCCACGAACAGGCGCGCGAGCATGCGGTGCAGGATCGTGGCGCCGAGCTGCGACTTGACGTCGTCGCCGATGAGCGGGATGCGCCGGCGCTCGAACTCGGCCGCCCATTGTGGGTCGGACGCGATGAACACCGGGATGCAGTTGATGAACGACACCCCGGCCTCGAGGCAGGCGCGCGCGTAGTGCTCGGTGGCGGCCTGGCTGCCGACCGGCAGGTAGTTGATCAGGACATCGGCGCCGCTCTGCTTGAGCACATCGACCACGTCGACCGGACGCCGCTCGGCGACCACGAACGCCTCCTCGGGCGGGTAGTCGCGCATGTGATCGGAGATGCCGTCGAGGACCGGGCCCATCTGGACCACGACGGACGAGCGCGGCAGGCGGGGATACAGGGGGCGGGCGTTGTTGGGCGGCGCCTTCGCCGCCACGTCGAGCGACTGCCCGACCTTCCGCGCGTCGACGTCGAACGCGCACACGACCTCGATGTCGCTCGGCCGGTAGCCGCACAGGTCGTCGTGCATCAGACCGATCGTATGTCCGTTGGCGGCGGGGTCGGGCGCTCGATAGAACTCGATGCCCTGCAGCAGACTGCTGGCGCAGTTGCCCACGCCGACGATGCCGACGGCGATCTTTCTCATTCGTGAGGCTCGCGCATTCGTGCGAGGCTGGAGCGCGCCCCATATACTCAACGGCAGGCGGACTGTAAATGCCGCCCCGGTGAGCGCGCCAACTTACTTCTTTCGGAACCGGGACGGGAAGTCGGTGGCGAACGCGTGATCGGGATGAATGCGGCGCGCCTTGGCGAGCAGCTGGTCCTCGGTCTCCGGATCGTCGGGGTTCGGCACGCAGCAGTCGACCGGACACACCGCCGCACACTGCTCCTGGTCGAAGAAGCCGACGCACTCGGTGCACTTCTCCGGCACGATGTAGTAGACGTCCGCGGCGAGCGCCGGATGCGCGGCACCGTCGCCGTTCCAGGGCACGCCGCCTTCGTAGATCGCCGTGTTCGGGCATTCGGGCTCGCATGCCCCGCAGTTGATGCACTCCGTGGTGATCATGGTCGACATCGTACGCGGCCCCCTCGGTCGCGCGCCGACTATACCGGCGGTGCGCGACCGATGACAACCAAATAAGGACGTCAGGGGTGGACGCCGGGGACCGGGACGGCGGGCTGCGCGGCGGCCGCCGCGACGCGCTCGGCAAGTACCCGAAACAGCGCGCTCACGGGATGCTCCGGGGCCGCGACCACGATGGGGTGGCCGCTGTCGCCGCCTTCGCGGACCGCGGGTACGAGCGGGATCCGCGCCAGTAGGGGAACCCCGAAGCGTTCGGCGAGGGCGTCGGCGCCACCGCGGCCGAAGATCAGATCCTCGGTCCCGCACTGCGAGCAGACGTAGCCGCTCATGTTCTCGACGACGCCCAGCACCGGGGTCTTCACCTGCGCGAACATCGCCATCGTGCGGCCCACGTCGAGCAGGGCGACGTCCTGCGGCGTGGTCACGATCACCGCGCCGGTGACCGGCACCTGCTGCACGAGCGTCAGCTGCGCGTCGCCCGTCCCGGGCGGCAGGTCGACGACGAGGAAGTCGGTGGGTCCCCAGTCGACGTCGCGCAGGAACTGCCGCACGATGCCCATGACGATCGGGCCGCGCCAGATGACCGGTGAGCGCTCGTCGAGGAAGAAGCCCATCGAGATGAGCCCGATGCCGTAGCGCTCGATCGGCTGGATGCGCTTGGACGCCGTCGCCCGCGGCCGCTCCGCCGTGCCGAACATGATGGGCAGGCTCGGCCCGTAGACGTCGGCGTCGAGCAGGCCGACGCGTCCGACGCGCGCGAGGGCGAGGGCCAGGTTGACCGCCACCGTGGACTTGCCAACGCCGCCCTTGGCGCTCGCCACCGCGATGATGTGCGCGATGCCGGGCAACGCCGCGCGCTCGGCGAACGGGTCCTTCCCGCGGCCCTCGGCGGCGCCGGTGATGCGGACTTCGACCTTGCGGACCCCGGGATCGGCGCCGAGCACACGCTCGATGTCCGCCGTGAGCTGCCGCAGCACGTCGGGGCGATCGGTTCCCGGGCGCACATGCACCCGGACGGTGCCGCCGTCGACCTCGATCTCGGTCACCATCCCGAGGCGCACGATGTCGCGGTTGAAGCCGGGGAATCGCACGGCGCGCAGCGCGTCGCGAAGCCGGTCCGGCGTCAGCGCCATTGGCCGGGACATAGCGACCGACCCCCGAAAAGGCAACGCTGCAGGGTCGCTGTTGACATTGCCCTTCGCTTCGCAGTGGAATCGGCCGCCTGCGTCGTGAACTCCCTCGCG